>Ga0209577_10001306_pt1 | contig 24759 bp, 18 predicted proteins | sample GraSoiAngelo_109_FD_185874 | JGI IMG/M metagenome (GOLD analysis project Ga0209577, IMG submission 185874) | Grasslands soil microbial communities from the Angelo Coastal Reserve, California, USA - 14_0903_12_20cm (SPAdes) (version 2) | ecosystem: Environmental > Terrestrial > Soil > Grasslands...
GCCGCCAGCCAGGGCCAGAGCTCCAGCACGCCGCGGGAAGCCCGGTTCGCCGGGCGGTCGACGACCTGGACCGCCGGCTTCGGACCGGGGAGTATCCGGGAGAGCGCCTGGTCGGCGAAATCCACCACGAAGCGGCTCACCCGCACGCTGTCCGGGAGCTGCTGGCGGACCGTGTACACGCCGGGCGTGGCCGGCGAGTAGGGCGGGAACGGAGGCAGCAGCCGCGTCGAGCGGCCGCCCGGGTCGATAACGTCCACCGACTTGGCCCCGGTCTCGGCGGCGAGAGTGACCGGCCGGCCGGGCGCGTAGACCTGGTTCTCAAAGCCGCCGGGCATCAGGTAGGAGAGCAGGTTCTGGATGAGGATCGGGAAAGCCGCTCGCAGCGGGAGGTCGGAGTGATGGATGTCGAATGTCAGCTCGGCGAGCCGTGGCTCCCCGACGCTGGCGAGAAGCAGCGGGTCGTCGGCTCCCCCGAACACCACCCGCCAGCCCGGGGGCGGCGTGGCTCGACCGGCGACTTGAACATGAACGTCCTTCAGGACCACGTCCTGCAGCAGCGGATCGCCGCGAGTCCCCGGCAGGACGATGCCGGGCGCGATGCCCGGTCCGAGCGGGGCGGGGCCCTGCCCCTGCGGTGGGCCGACCAGGAGCGCCGGGCTGGGCAGAGTCCCGGGCGGCACGAAGCCGTCGAAGACGAAGAGGTCGTAGGCCTTGCTCGGCTTGTAGTCGGCCGGCTTCACGACGGTCACCTTGATGCCTGGCCGGAGCTCCAGCGCCCGCTGCAGGAACCCGTTCTCGGCGGTGACCAGCTCGACCTGACGGACCGAGGGCGCCCCGGTGACCAGCCAGGCCGTGTCGTCGAGGGCAAAGGAGTCGCCAGGGGTGAGCCGGGCCTCGAGCACCTGGGCGCCATTCGGCAGGCCGGACCAGGTGACGTCCGCGGTCGAGCCGCCCGTGACACGAACAGGCAGCACGTCCACCAGCCGGCCATCGGCCCGGAGCTCGAGCCGGAGGTCGCGGTCGCGCTTGCCGTAGTCGGCCACCCGCACGAAAACGGTACCGCCCGCGGTCCGTGCGATCGCCTCGATGCCGACGTTCTCACCTGTGCTGCCGACCTGCTCGTAGGTGAGCGGGGCCAGCAGCTTGGGTGGCGCCGCCGGCGCCCGGGCGTGGCCGTCGCCGAGCAGCAGGATGGATCCGTTCGGGTGCCCGGTGAGGACGGCGTTCGCAAGCGAGAGGCCTTCCCCGAGGTCGACTTCGCCTGCCGTCGGCCGCGCCCGATCGAGGGCGCCCATCAACACCGCGGGGTCACCACTCGGAGCGGACAGCAGCTGGGCGTGCTGGCCAAGCAAGACGATCGCCATCTGCTTACCGGCCGGCAGCTGCGAGACGAGGCCGCGGGCCTGATCGACCGCGGCCCCGAAGCGGGTCGGACCGACGTCGGTCGCCTGCATGCTTGCCGACCCGTCAAGGATCACGATCGTGGTGTCGGCGATCCCTGCGGCGCCGGTCACGCCCGGGCGCAGGAGTGCCAGCGCAATCGCCAGCGCGGCCAGCAGCTGGAGTACGAGGAGCCAGGAGGAGCGTAGCCGCTGCCAGGGTGCGTTGGCCTGGCGGTCGGCGACAAACGGCCGCCAGAAGAGGAGCGAAGCGACCCGCGTCTCCGGGCGCTTCACCTTCAGGAAGTAGAGCAGCAGGATGGCGGGGACGGCGAGCAACGCGGCGGCGCCGAGCGGGGCCAGCCAGGTCATCCGGTCACCTCCGGATCACTCCGGTTTGCATGCCCGCCAGCATCAGATGTTCGAGGTCGTCCGAGCTGAGCGTGTGCAGCATCCGGCCTCCCGCTCCTTCAGCCGCCCGGCGTATCCCGGCTCGATGCTCGGCCAGCGCGGCCAGGTAGTGGTCGACGAGCGTCGGGGTGATTGTCAGCTCCCTGATGCGCTCCGACTCGGCTTCGACTAGCTTCCAGTCGCCGGCGAGGGTCGGGTTCTCCTCGTCCGGCGCCAGCACCTGCCAGAGGAGGGGCTCCTGCCGGCGGCGCCGCAGCCCCGCAACGGGAGTTGCCCAGGAATCCTCAGTCAGGAAGTCGGAGATCACGACGGTCATGCCTGGCCGCAGCCAGTCCAGCTGCGAGAGCTGAGGCGCGCTCGCCTCTCCTGCCGGCTCGAGCTTCTCGAGGAAGGCCCAGATCCTCGCCGCGCCGTCCTTCCCGCGGAGGAACTGTGTCCGCCGGCTGCGGTCGGCGAGAGTCCCGACGGCGACTCGGTCCATGCCGGCCAGGCCGAGAAGCGCGAGAGCCGCCGCCAGCCGCCGTGCTGACCCCCACTTGGGTGGCGTGCCGAGCTCCATCGAAGCGCTCGAGTCGAGCACGATGTTGAGCGAGGATTCCTCTTCGGCCACGTAGAGCCGCAGCATCAATCGCTCCAGGCGTGCGAAGGCGCGCCAGTCGATCTGGCGGAAGTCGTCGCCCGGCACATACGGCCGGAAATCGGCGAATTCCGGCGACCGGGCCGCCCTGGGCGAGCGCCGCTCGCCCGAGTAGAGACCGCTGACCGGCCGCCGGTAGGCCAGGTCCAGCCGGCTGAGCAGGCTCAGCTCAGCTGGACTTAACACCGAGTACCGCGGTGACGACAGTGTCCGGTTCCACTCCCGCGGCGTCGGCTTCGAAGTTCAAGAAGATGCGGTGCCGGAGCGAAGAGGGCGCCACCGCGGCCAGGTCCTCGAGCGCCACGTTGAAGCGGCCGTCCAGGAGCGCTCGGATCCGCGACGCAAGCACCAGCGATTGCAGCCCCCGCGGACTGGCTCCCCAGCGCACGTACTTCTTCACCTCTGGCGGGGCGGCCTCCCGGTCCGGGTGCGTAGCCAGCACGATCTGCACAGCTCGGTCCATGACGTGGCTGGCGATCGGGACTTCCCGGGCGAGCTCGGTCATCCCCGTCAGTTCAGCCCGGCCCGCCACCGAGTTCAGCTCGACAGTGGTCGACCCAGTCGTGCGCTTGGCGATCTCCGCGAGCTGCTCGGCGTCTGGGAAGGGAACCAGGAGCTTGAAGAAGAAGCGGTCCAGCTGCGCCTCCGGCAGCGGGTAGGTGCCTTCCAGCTCGATCGGGTTCTGCGTCGCCAGCACGAAGAACGGAGCCGGCAGCGGGCGAGTCTTGTCGCCGACCGTGACCTGCCGCTCCTGCATCGCTTCGAGCAGCGCGCTCTGCGTCTTCGGCGTCGCCCGGTTGATCTCGTCGGCGAGCAGCAGGTTGGTGAAGAGCGGCCCGGGCTGGAACTCGAAGCGCCGGCGGCCCTCGTCGTCCTCGGTGACGATGTGCGTCCCGGTGATGTCCGCCGGCATCAGGTCGGGGGTGAACTGGACCCGCGCGAAGTCGAGGTCGAGAACCGACGCGAGCGACCGCACGAGCACGGTCTTGCCGAGACCAGGCACGCCCTCCAGGAGGACGTGGCCGCCGCCGATCAGGGCGATCAGCGTGAGGCGGATCAGCTCCGCCTGTCCAACCATGAAGCGGCCGAGCTCCTTCTCGATGGCGAGCGTGATCTCGCTGAAGCGCTCAGGCGTCATCTCCTCGGGAGCTTTTTGGACCGCTGTCATGGATGCGAGACTACGGTCCCGGCTGGCTCAGGTTCTGGAAGTAAGCTCGGACGAGGTCGCGTTCTTGCTCGGGGATGAGCTGGCGGTCGACCTCGCTCGTCTCGTACCGCTGGTAGGTGCCGAGCACGTCCTGGTAGGGCGTCAAGCCGGTGTCGGTGCCGCTCGTGGGGTCGCCGGTTGGGAGCCCATTGCCGGTCGGTGTCGTGTCCGTCCCGGGCACGTAGACCTTCTCGCTCGTGCCGGTTGGTTTGGTCCCGCCCGGGCTGGAGCCGGCACCGCTGCCGCCGCCGCTCCCAGTACCCGACCCGGAACCTGACCCCGTTCCGGTCCCGGAGCCACTGCCGGAGCCGGTGCCCTGGCCGGACCCCTGTCCCTGGCCGCCCTGGCCGGCGCCTTGACCAGACCCGTTGCCCTGGCCGCCCTGGCTGCCGGTTCCCTGGCCCGGCTGGCCCTGGGCCAGGCCCTGCTTGGCCTGTTGCAGCCCGTTCACGGCCTGCGAAGAGGTTCCGGTGAAATCGTCGGCCCCGGCCTGCTGCTGCAGCTGTTGAGAAGCTGCGTTCAGGGCTTGCTGCGCTCCCGCCGGATCGCCCTTTTGGAGGGCGTCGGAGGCCTGCTGCAGGTTCTTCGAAAGTTCGGGACTGCCGTCCTTGGAGGCCTGGGCCGCGTTGCTGAGCGACTGGGCGAGCTGCTGCTGCTCCTGCGGGCTCAGCTTCGAGACGTTGGAGCCGAGCTTCTGGAGCTCGGCCGCTCCCGCCGCGTTGTTCCCCTGCGCCAGAGCCTGTCCGGCCTTGACCGAGTTGGGATTGCCCTGCAGCTCCTTGCCGGCAGCCGCGCTGGCCGCGTTCTTGGAGGGGAGCGTCGGGTCCTGCAGCTTGGAGATGTCCGCTTGGGCCTGGCTGACGGCGGCGATCGCGCTCTGCGTGTCTTTGGCGTTGCGGACGTTCTGCTCGGCTTGCTTCAGGTCCTGGAGCAAGGCTTGCTTCTGCTCGTCGGTGGCGGCGCCCGGGCTCGCCTGCACCTGCTTCACGATGGTCTCGATCTTGTCGGCGGCGGCATTTTGAGCGGCCTGCTGGGCACGTTCCGAGCGCAGCTGCTGGAGGGCGGGGTTGGGGGCGAGCGCCAGGCCCAGCGCGAAGAGGCCGGCGACCGCGCCCAGAACGGCGGAGCGCCAGGGCAGGCCCGGATCGCGCACCAGCTTGGGGTCAGCGCCGACCAACCAGCCCGCCGCGTCGCGGCGCTGGCGGCCGACCAGGACGCCAGCCGCGGGCGCGAACTCGAGCGCTGTTGAGAGGCGCTCGCGGGCGCCAAGGCGGAGGTCGGCAAGCCGCGCGACCTCCATCCGCGAGGGCCAGGCCCGCGCCCAGCCGCCGGCCGCGAGCACGCCGCCGAAGGCCAGGCACCCGGCCAGGACCGGCCAGGCGGGGTCGACCGGGTAGACGCGGAAGAGCAGCTCGACGCCCAGGGCGAGCGTGCCGGCCGCGGCCAGCCCGCGCGCGCTCCAGGTCAGCGCCCGGCCGCCCGCGACGATCGAGCGGGCCCGAGCGAGAAAGCGGTCCAGCTCCTGCATCAGGCGGGCTCCTGCGCCAGGGGCTCGAGGCGACGCCGGGGCCTGGTCCGCCGGCCGCGCAGGAGCCAGACCGAGGCGATCGTGCAGGCGATGGCGACAAGCCCTTCGGCGACGATGGTTGCGTGCCACGGCTCGACGACCGGCCCCCCGATCGGGGTGTACCCGCCCGCACCGGGGCCGAAGATCAGGAGCTGCAGGAAGGTCCGCAAAGTCGGCCAGGCGTAGCCCTGGGGGAAGAGCACCTCGTAAAGCGAGAAGAACGGGTTCAGGTACCAGAGAGCGGGCAGCCCGGGAGTCTGCGCGCCAGTCGTGGCGACCAACCCGCTGCGCCCGGCCGTGAACTGGGCTGCCATCAGCATCGTGCTCAAGACCGCCGTACCGACCATCAAGCCGAAGGCGGAGACGTAGGACATCACAGTCGCCGCCAGGCTGCGCTTGAAAAGCGTGCTCCAAAAGATGGAGATGGCGCCCAGGGCGATGGCGGTCGCGACGGTGATGAGCTGGGACACGAAGAACTGGGAGGGGTCGATCCCTCCGAAGAGGAAGACGGCGGCGAAGAGAGGCAGCGCGGTCAAGATCAGAAGCAGCGTGTAGGCCATCGAGGCGACCAGCTTCCCCCAGATGATCCCGAAGGCCGAGACGCGGCTGACCAGGAGGACGTCGAGGGTCTGCCGTTCGCGCTCGCCGCTGACGGCGCCGGCGGCCAGCGCGGGAGCGAAGAGGCTGATCAGAGTGAGCTGGAAGAAGGCCATGGCGGCGAACGCATGGCTGCCGATCGCCGACGCGCTGACCGCGCCGAACGACTGCTGCGTCACGCCGATGTCCACGTTGAGCCAGGCGTAGCCGACGGCGCCGATCAGGCTCAGGTAGAGCGTCGCCACCACGGGAGCCCGCCAGGTCCGCATTCGGGAGACGCCCTCCTTGACCACGATCGGGTTGTCCAGGCCCTGCAAGAGGCGGCGCGTCATGCTCACGTTCTGTGGTCCTCGGTCAGGCGCATGAAGGCCTCGGAGAGGTCGCCCGCCACCTGCGAGAAGGACCGCACGCGAACCTTTTTCTCGACCAGCGCCGAGAGCAGCTGCTCGTCCTCGACTTCGTCGTTCACCGCCACCTCGAGGTGGTCGGGCAGGGGCCGCACCGAAAGCACCCCCGGATGGTCGCGGAGCAGCGCGCTCACGCGCTCGGTCTCCTCGTCGCTTGGCTGGGCGAGCTCGATCCGGAGGCGGCGGCCGATCGTGACGCGGTCCCGCACCTCTTCCATCGGCCCCGCCGCGGCCATCTTGCCGCCGTCGATAAAGCCGACCCAGGTGCAGAGCTCCTCCAGCTCGGGCAGGATGTGGCTCGAGATCAGGATCGTCTTCCCCATCCGGCGCAGCTCCCGGATCAGCTCCTTCATTTCGACGCGCGCGCGGGGATCGAGGCCGGAGGCCGGCTCGTCCAAAAGCAGCACCTGGGGGTCGTGGACCAGGGCCCGGGCCAGCCCCAGGCGCTGCTTCATCCCCCGGCTCAGCGTGTCGACCGCGACGTCCCGGCGATCGGTGAGGTCGACCAGCTCGAGCAGCTCCTGGGCGACGCGCGCCCGCCGCCGCCGGGGCACCCCGTGGCAGGCCGCGTAGAACTCCAGGTACTCGCCAGAGGTGAGCCGGTCGTAGACGCCGAAGAAGTCGGGCATGTAGCCGATCAGCGCCCGCACCTCGGCGGGATTCTCGCTGACCGGAACGCCGCCCACGGTGGCGTCGCCGCCGTCGGGAGCGCTGAGAGTGGCCAGGATCCGGATGGTGGTCGTCTTGCCGGCGCCGTTGGGACCCACGAAACCGAAGACTTCGCCCTTCGGCACGGCGAAGGAGACGTCGTCCAGCGCGAGCTGGCGCCCGAACGATTTCTGGAGGTGGTCGACCGCGATCATGGCAGCAGGTCCCCGTTCGCCGGCGGCGCGCCCTGCGTGTAGACCTCGAGGGGGTTGCCGATGTAGAAGCCGAGGTCCGAGGTCGTGCGGACGCGGACGACGCCGCCCGCCGTCTCCCCGCCCGTGAGCACCGCGGGCTTGCTCGGGTCGAAGGTCACCCAGTCACCCTTCGCCCAGTCATACACCTCGTAGGTGACCAGGGGTTGCCGGAAGAACGGCTTGCCCTGGGCGATTCCGGCCGAGCCGACTTCGTCGATCACGAGCGGGCCGCCCACGGTGGCCGGCAGCTCGAAGTCGTAGACGTCGGTCTGGCGGTTGCTGTTCGAGATGCTGATCAGGGGCTGAGCCGTCGCCCAGCCGGGCAGCAGCTTGTCCACAGCTTCCAGCTTGACGGGTGCCACGCTGGCCGCCACCGCCTTGCGGCCGGGCGGGCTGCCCTCAACCGTCAGGCTGGCCTTGGTGTCGACGACGGCGACCAGGGCCTGGAAATCAGAGGTCCGGCTGAAAAGGTCGGCGGCAGCTGCCTGCTCGACGGCGACCTCGCGCAGGCTTTGGCTGGCTGCTGACGAGGACGGCGTGCCGGAGCTGGCGCAGCTGGCGTTGTCCGGACAGGCGGCTGTTTGGCAGGACCTCACGTTCACGCCAACGCCGCAGGTGTAGGGCCAGGCGACTGGTGCGGTCGCCAGCGCCCTGTCCACTTTGAGGGTGGCACCCGGCGCCAGGTTCGCCGCGAGCTCGGCGCGCTGGCCGCTGGTGGTGGCCAGCGCCAGGCGCTGAACGGCGGTCTTGCCATGGTTCGTAACGGTGCCGGTGATGTGGGTGCCCTGCAGCGACAGGTGCGCTTCGAGCGCGAGCTGTGACGGGTGTGCCGGCTGGAAAGACTCGGTCTTGAACGCCCGCGAGCTCCAGAGGGCGAGGTTGCGGAGGACCACCTCGGGAACGCGCTTCAGGATGACCCGGTCATCCGCTGGGGTGGTGTCGTAGTAGCCGATGCTGGTGCTGGCCAGGACATCGGACGCCAGCTGCACCGAGACGTCACCCCGCCGGGGCGAGAAGAGGCCGTCGTAGGAGACCGTGTCGACCGCGCCGTCGGGCGCGACGCGGAGGACCGAGACCTCGGTCACCACGTAGTCGGAGCCGTGGCGGATGAGCCCGGTGGCGTACGTGCCCGCCGTGAACACGACGGCGATCAGGGGCACCGTGGCCCACATCAGCTCACGACGGCCGATCGCGCGGACGGCCGCGTAGTTGACGGGTCCGGCCAGCAGGATGTAGGCGATCAGGAGCCCACCCAGCAGCCCGACCGGCGGAACCACGGAGGCGGGTGTCTGCAGGAGGAGCGGCACCACGTTCTGGTCGAGCGCCACGGATCCGCGACCCAGCGGGCGGGCGGGAACGGCGATCAGCGAACCGCTTGCAGCTCCGCCGGCCGCGCCGGCCTGGGCCGGCAGCGGACCGATCCAGGGCGTCCCCGTCTGGCGGCCGATCGCGGAGTTGGCCGTGGGGCCGGCCGCGGCCATCCCGTACACCTCCTGCCAGGCCAGGCTCGGCAGGTCGCCTGACTGTGCGATGGGAGCGGCGCCGGGGTCGAAGGCAAGCTCGACGATGCGGCCGGCGCCGTAGTCGGCTTCGACGGCCAGCGGCGGTCCGTTCGGATCCCCGAGGAGGACGCGAGCGCCCCGCTGGACTTCGCCGAGGACGACCGGGGCGACCAGGTCGGTGTCACGGCCGGCCAGCGTGGCGATCGGCTTGAGTGACGCGGACCCGGTCGCCGACGGGTGCAGAGGCAGCAGGGCCGTGGGGAGTTGCGAGAGCGTCCGCCGCCAGGCCGAACCGCCCGCCAGGACCAGGTTCCCGCCGAGGCCCACGTACTCGGCGATGGCGCTGAGCTGGGCCTGGCTGAGCGTGGAGGCGTCGAAGTCTTCGATCACGACGGCCGCGATTCCGCCCAGGAAGAGCGGGTTGCTCGGGAACCCCTGGGCGCTCCCGTAGCGGACCACGCCGACCTGCCGCGGGCCTTTGGCCGCCTTGAGCGAAGACTCGCCGCCGGTGACCTCGCTCATCAGGGCCACCGAGAGGATGCCGGAGCTGACGCCCGCCTGGGCGCTGGCGACGGCCTCCCGGCCCAGGGAGTCGAGGAGCACTGCCTCGTACGCGCTGTGGTCCACGACCTGGCCGTAGATGGCGACCGTCTTGTCGCCATGGGCGGGGATCGTGATGGGCTGTTCGTAGATGGTCCCCACGTTCGGGTCCAGGGCGCCGCCGATGTTGACCGAGTGGACCACCTTCGGCCGCAGCACCAGCGTCCCCCGGAATTCGGTGGGCGAGGTGTTGGCGACGTGCACCCAGAGCGGGACCCAGGCACCGGCGACGCCACCGCCGTCCCAGCCGGCGGCAAAATCGACCTGGAGGCTCGGGTCGTCAGCCCGTGCCGGACCCGCCAGCAAAGCCGCGAAGGCTGCTGCGAGGACGGCGACGAGGCGGAGAGTCCTCATAGATCCCTAGCAACCCAACGCCTCAGGTGCGCCGGGGTAACGAAGGCTACTTCGATTATTACCCGACGGGGTCCCAGGCGGACGGCTATTACCCGACGGGGTGCCGGCTGGCGGTCTCCGAGTCGACGCGCCCGACGTCGGTGAAGATCTCGGCCTTGCCGCGAATCTTGATCGCGGCGGTCAGCTCGGTGAACTGGGCCACCATCACCTCGCCCGCGTCCAGCCGCTCTGAGTGATGCGAACGGGTGTCTCTCCCGCGAGTCAGACCCATGATGGTCACTCCGTCCTCCAGGGCCTTGACCACGATGTAGCGCCCGGAGCCACCCTCGGGGATGTGGTCGCCAGCCTCACTGTCCATTTCTTCGCGATCTCCCGTTTCCGTTCGAGGACTGGGCCTTCGCCCGCACCGTCTCCAGCCGCGTGACCGGCCGGCCGAAGAGCGCGTCGACCTCGGCGGCGAGGTCGGGACCGGCAGCGACATGATATCGATCACCAGGCTGCACCACGACCTCGTGGCCCGCGACCTGGATGTGCAGATAGAGCTCGTCTGGGCCGGGATGGCGCACCAGCACTTGAGCCAGGTCGCCCATCAGTTCCGGACCCGCCGAGGGCAGACTCAAATGGACGACCTGCCGGCGCGCGACGGGAGCGCAGTCCGGGTCGTCCCAGGGCCAGGCCTGGTCAGCCACGACCGACGCGCGCTCCGCGTCGACTGCCGGCTCCGGTTCCTCGCCTTCCAGCGCCGGCGGCGCGTTGCCGGCGCGTGCCGAGCTCCCGCGCGCGTCCACCTTTCCCGCGATGACCACGACCGCCTCGGGCTGAAAGACGTGGCGGTATTCCTCGTAGGTGCGGGGAAACAGGATCACGTCGATCGGGCCGGTCAGGTCCTCGAGCTCGGCATAGGCCATGATCTGGCCCTTTCGCGTCACCACCCGACGGACGTTACGGACCAGGCCCGCGACCCGGACCTCGGTGTCCTGAAGGTCGGAGGTGATCTCCACCGCCTGGGCGTCGGTCAGCTTCAGGAGCTCGCCCTCGATCCGCCGCAGCGGGTGGTCGCTCAGATAGAGGCCGAGGAGCTCCTTCTCCAGTCGCAGCTTCTCCTCCGACGGCATCGCGGCCACGCTGACCGGGATCGACTCTTCGATCTCGACCTCTTCGAAAAGCATCGTCTGACCGGCGTCGCGGTCCCGCCGGCGCCGGGCCGCGCCCTCCCAGGCCTTGTCGAGGTCGAAGAGGAGCCGGTTGCGGTCGTCCAGGCCGTCACAGGCTCCCGACTGCACGAGCGCCTCGATGACGCGGAAGTTGACCTCGGTGGTTCCCGCCAGGCGGTCCAGGAGGTCGGCGCGCGACTTGAAAGGGCCGCCCTTCTCTCGCTCCAGCACGATCGTCTCAACCGCCTTGACGCCGACGTTCTTGATAGCCGCTAGACCGAACCTGATGCCCTCGCCAGAGATGGAGAAGTCGACGTCGGAGTGGTTCGCGTCCGGGGGCAGCACATTGATGCCGTGCGCCCGGCAGTCGACGATGGCGGTGGCGACCTTGTCCGAGCTCCCTTCCATGTGGACGAGGATCGAGGTCAGGTATTCGAGCGGGTGGTTCGCCTTCAGGTAGGCGGTCTGATAAGTGGTGACCGCATAAGCAGCTGCGTGCGCTTTGGCGAACCCGTATGAGGCGAACTGCGCGATGCGGTCGAAGATCGCCTCGGCGACCGGCCGGTCGATGTCGTTCTTGACCGCGCCCGCGATGAATTTCTCGCGCTGCTTGGCCATCTTGGCCTTGTCCTTCTTGCCCATCGCCGAACGCAGGATGTCGGCCTCGGAGAGCGTGAACCCGGCCAGCTGTCGCGCCGCCTCCATGACCTGCTCCTGGTAGGTGAAGACGCCGTACGTATTCCGGAGGATGGGCTCCAGCCGGGGGTGCATGTAGGTGATCGGCTCTCGCTCGTGCTTGCGCGCCACGTACGCCGGGATGTCAGCCATCGGCCCAGGCCGGAAGAGCGCGATCGTGACCACGATGTCCTCGAAGCGGTTCGGCTTCATCTCGGCGATCATCCGGCGCATACCCGGTCCATCGACCTGGAACACACCGTGCGTGTCGGCAGCCGCGATCAGCTCGTACGTCTTCTGGTCGTCGAAGGGGACCTGGTCGATGTCGAGCTTCAAGTCCGGCTGCCGCTCGTTGATCAGGCGCACCGCGGTGGCGATGATGTCCAGGTTCTGGAGACCGAGAAAGTCCATCTTCAGAAGGCCGATGTCGCCCACCGCCTTCATGTCGTACTGCGTGATCACAGCCTCGCGACCTGGTCCGAACTGGAGGGGCGCATGACGCACCAAGGCATCGGGCGCGATCACGACGCCGGCCGCGTGCGTGCTGACGTTGCGTGACACGCCCTCCAGCTTCTTGGCGACGTCGATGAGCTTTTTGACCTGCTGGTCGCTTTCGTACGCGTCACGGATCTCGGGGACTTCCCGGAGCGCGTCCTCGAGTGACTTGGACCGCCCCTGGAAGACCGGGACCAGCTTCGAAAGCCGGTCGGTCTCGGAGAGCCGCACATCGAGCACCCGGCCGACGTCGCGGATCGCCGCCTTCGACGCCATCGTCGTGAACGTGATGATCTGGGCGACGCGGTCGGAACCGTACTTGTCCGTCACGTAGCGGATGACGCGCTCGCGCCCTTCGACCGAGAAGTCGCAGTCGATGTCGGGCATGCTCACGCGGTCCTTGTTCAGGAACCGCTCGAAGATGAGCCCGTGCTGGATCGGGTCCAGGTTCGTGATGCCGAGGCAGTAGCTGACGAGGCTCCCCGCGGCACTGCCCCGCCCGGGCCCGACGGCGATGCCGTTCTTGCGCGCGAACCGGTAGAAGTCCCAGACGATCAGGAAGTAGGAGGAATAGCCGGTCTGGGTGATGACGGCCAGCTCTTCTTCGATCCGATCCAGGTGCGCCTTGTCGGGCTTTCCGAAACGCCATGCGAGGCCCTCCTCCACCTGCTGGCGGAGGTACTGGTCGGGCGTCAAGCCGTCGGGGACGTCGAAGGGCGGCAGGAGCGTCCGGCCAAGCTCGATCTTGAGGTCGCAGCCTTCGGCGACGTCCAGCGTCGAAGCGAGAGCCTGGGGCAGGTCCGGGAACATCGCGGCCATCTCGCCAGCGTTCTTCAAGTAGAAGTCCTGGGACCCGAACTTCCAGCGCTTGGGGTCCTCGTAGAGCGCGCCCGTCTGCAGGCAGAGGAGCACGTCGTGCGCCTCGGCGTCGTCCGGTTCGACGTAGTGGAGGTCGTTGGTGGCGCAGAGCCGGAGCTTGAACTCCCTGGCGAACCCGACCAGCGCCTGGTTGACCTTCTCCTGTTCCTCCATCCCGTGCCTCTGGACCTCGAGCAGGAAGCGGTCCGGCCCGAAGATGTCGCGGTAGGTCGCGACGGCCTCGCGAGCGCCGTCCTCCTCCCCGCCGGAGATCTTGGAGGCGACCTCGCCGGCCAGGCAGCCGGAGAGCGCGATCAAGCCTTTCGAGTGTTGGGCCAGGATCTCCTTGTCGACTCGCGGCTTGTAGTACATGCCCTGGAGGTGCCCGGCGCTGCAGAGCTCGAGCAAGTTCAGATAACCCTCGCCGTCCTTCGCGATCACCGTCAGGTGGTGCGGATCACGGTCGGCCCGCCCCTCGCGCTGGAACCGGGAGCGGGGCGCCACGTAGAGCTCGCAGCCGATGATCGGCTTGATCCCGGCCTCCAGGCACTCCTTGTAGAAGTGGATGGCGCCGTACATCACGCCGTGATCGGTGATGCCGATCGCCGGCATCCCGAGGTCGGCGGCCTTGCGCACAAGGCGGCCGATCCGGCTCGCCCCGTCGAGGAGCGAGAACTCGGTGTGGTTGTGGAGGTGGACGAAGCTCGTTGGGGCGTGCGCCATTGTTTTGATGGTTCGGGTTGGCGGGCCCCGCGCCGGCTAGTCTAACCCGGCCGCGGGACGCTGCCGCCGGACGTCTGCCCAAGCGCCTGAAGCGCCGTGGGCAGGATCGTCAGCTCGGGGATCCAGGCTCGGCCCGGCAGCGCGAGGATGAGCAAGGCCGCCTCCGCCACGTCATCGGGCCGGAGCATCCTGGCTCGCATCTCCGCGGGCGGAGGCGTCGGGCGCTTGTCCATGATCGGCGTGTCGACTGCGCCTGGGTTGATGACCGAGAAGCGAATGCCTTCGCCGTGGAGCTCAAAGCCGGCTGCCCGCGCCAGCCCGATGAGGCCGGCCTTGGAGGCCTGGTAGGCCGGGCCGCTCGGGTCGGGCCAGTGGCCGGAGACGCTGGCCACGAAGAGGACGTCGCCGCGCGCCTCTCGCAGCTTCGCCAATCCCGAGGCGACGAAGTTGAAGGCGCCTGTCAGGTTGACGGCCAGAATGCGGTCCCAATCCTCCGGCGCGAGCTCGGCCAGCGCCCGGCGGGGCACGTTCTCCCCGGCGGCGCAGACCAGGATGTCGAGCCGCTCGAGGCTCTGCACGAACTGATCGACGGCTGCCCGGTCGGTGACGTCGAGCGGGATGGGCCCGCGCCGGCTGACGCGGTGGACGGTCGCCCCGGCCGCCTCGATGCGGTCGGCGATGGCGGCGCCGATCCCGGAGGAGGCGCCGGTGCAGACGGCGACCTTCCCGCCCAGGTCAGCCAAGAGGATCAGCCAAAAGGATCAGCCAAGAAAGACTTTGATCTCGTCGAGGGGGCCGGCGGCGAGCGCGCTGAAGGCCGCCGGCCCCTCCGTCAGCGGCCGGATCGGGCTCAACGGCAGCACCGCCTTGCCGGCGGCCAGCCAATCCAGGGCCTGCTGAAAATCGCGGTCGGCGTAGCCGAAGGTCCCCTGCACGCGGATGTTCGCTCGGATGACCCGGTGCCAGGGCAGGGCGCTCTCGTCCTCGTGAAGGCCGATGAAAACCGCTGTCCCCGCCGGGCCCAGCAGCTCGACGGCGCCCACCCGCGTCGCCTCGGCACCGACCGCGTCGACCACCACGTCCTGGCCCGGCTTGACTGAGGACAGGTCCTCGAAGGCTTCATGGGCGCCCAGGCCAAGAGCCTGCTCCCGGCGCTTGGCATGGCGCTCGACGACCGTCACCACCTCGACGCCGTTGAGCAGCGCCGCCTGCACGCAGGCCAGACCGATGGTCCCGGCGCCGATCACCGCGACTCGCCCTGGCTTTCCGGCCAGCTGGCGCATCGCGTGGACGCCGTTGGCGAGCGGCTCGACGAGAGCGCCTAACCGAGCGTCCATCCCGTCCGGAAGTGCAAACAGGCAGCGCTCCGGAACCACGCTCGCCACGGCAAACCCGCCCGGGACGCCGATCCCGACCAGGTGGCGGTCCGGGCAGAGGTTGCGGTCCCCGGACGTGCAGTAGCGGCAGCGCCCGCAGCCCACTATCGGATTCACCGCCACCCGGCGGCCGCGCCAGGCTCGGTCAACCGCTTCTCCGACCTCACTGACCGCGCCGGCGTACTCGTGTCCCATCACCAGAGGAGGCTTGCGATTGGCCATCCGTCCGAGGTAGCCCTCCACCTCGGAGCCGCAGATCCCGGCCGCCTCGGTCTTGACGACGACCTCGCCGGGTCCCGGCCGCGGCTCATCCACTTCGCGAACTTCCATCCGCTCGGGGCCGAGCCAGACCAGCGCCTTCACTACTTCTCGCCATTGTGGCTCCCCTACCATGGCTGGGTGGCCCTCCCCCCGCTCTCCGCGGGCCCGGCGGAGATGCTCCACTCCGGGATTCGGGAGATCTCGAACATCGCCATCGCAACCCCAGGCACCGTCCGCCTGGACGTCGGCCAGCCCGACTTCCGCACGCCGGACCACATCGGCGAGGCCGCCAAGCGAGCGATCGACGAGGGCTGGACCTTCTACACGCACACCCAGGGCCTGCTCTCGCTCCGGGAGCGGATCGCGGCCAAGGTCGGACGCGTCAACGGCTACTCGGTGAGTCCGGCGCAGATCGCCTGCGCCGTGGGCGGAGTGGGCGCGCTCGCCGCCACCCTGGCGGCCACGCTGGCGCCCGGCGACGAGGTGCTGCTGCCGGACCCGGGCTGGCCCAACTACCGGATGATGCCGCCCTGGCTTGGAGCTCGCCCCGTTTTCTACCCTCTCGAGGCGGCTACCGGCTTCCTGCCCGACATGGAGCGGCTGGAGACGCTGGTGACTCCCCGCACGCGCGTCCTGCTGATCAACAGTCCAGCCAACCCGACCGGTGCCGTCTTCCCGCGAAATGTCATGGAGACGCTCGCCGACTTTGCCGTGCGTCACGACCTCTGGCTCGTAAGCGACGAGTGCTACGACCAGGTCGTGCTCGAAGGCGAGCACGTGGCGCCGGCCAGCTTCCTCCGCGACGGGCGCGTCATCAGCATCTACACGTTCTCCAAGACCTACGCGATGACCGGCTGGCGGCTTGGCTACGCGGTCGGCTCGGAGGCGGCGATCGACTCCATCACTAAGGTCCTGGAGTCGAACACCTCCGGGCCCAACACCATCGCCCAGAAAGCCGCAGAGGCGGCGCTCGACGGACCTCAGGACTGCGTCGCAGAGATGGTCGCCGCGTACAGGCATCGCCGCGACCTGACAGTCGATCTCCTGGCCGAGGCGGAGATGCTCGTCAGCGTGCCGCAGGGCGCCTTCTACTGCATGGCCGACGTCTCGGCCGCCGGCATGAACTCGCGCGACCTCGCCCTCTGGCTCGTCCGCGAGCGGGGCCTTTCGATTGCGCCCGGCACCGCGTTTGGGCAGGTTGCGGCCGGGGAGGTGCGCATAAGCCTGGCGAGCTCGGACGCCGACCTTCGGGAGGGCGTCACCCGGCTTGCCGAAGCTGTCAGGATCAAGGCCGGACGATGATCCGGCACCTCTACACGGCGAAGCTGAAGCCGGGCGTCCGGCCGGAGCCGATAGCCGCCTGGCGCGAAGCTCTGCTAGGGCTCCGGATCGAGGGCATGCAAGCTCTGCTGGCCGGGCCAGATCTCGAGCTGCGAGCGGGCAACGACAGCTTCGCAATCGTGGCCGACTTCGACGACGCGGAGGCGTGGGTTCGCTACGACGAGGACGCCGAGCACAACCGAATTCGGCGAGAACTCGCGCAGCCGATCGTGCTCGTGGGCCATCGGGTCCAGTTCGAGCCTCCGGAGGAGCGGCCGTCGGGCTCGATTCGCAACGTCACGCTGATCGGCGCCAGGCCCGAGGCGGCACCGGCGTCGATCGCGGAGCTGGCCGCCGCGCTCCGCGCTCTAACGGTCGAGGGGATGGACTGGATCGACGTCGAGCCCGACCTCGGGCTCCGCGAGGGCAACGCTGACCTGGCCGTGGTTGCCGACTTCAACTCGATCGAGGCCTACCACCGCTACGACCAGGACGAGGAGCACAACCGGATCCGGCGGGAGCTGGCGGGCCCCATCACGGCCTGGATCAGCCGTGTCCAGTTCAGGATCCAGGACTGAAGTCGCTTCACCTGAACGCTCGGGAGCGGAGAAAACCTAAGCAGCGTTTCTCTGCGGTGTGGGACCGTTGAAGTCAGTCCCGACGCCGGAGTTTCGGAATGCAACGTCAGACGTCGGACCCGCGACCCGAGATTCGACTAGGAGGAGGCGATAGTCGGCACCTTTCAGGGTTCGTCGTCGAGTTCTCCCAGTCGTCGCATCTGGTTGCAGACCTGGCGACTGCGGCAGCTCAGCCTGTCTCGTCTCGACTCAGGGACAGGACAACCTAGACCTCGACCTCTTCCCAGGTGGAGACGTCCGTCCACTTCACGCCCGCCTCCTGGTCCAGCTCCTTGCCTTTGCCCTCGGCGAACTTGTCAAAGGTGGCTTTGTCGGGCCAGCCCTGGACCATCATCCATTCGTCCGGGTGCTTGCGGTTGCGGTGTACCCAGACGTGCTCGGCGCCCGCCTGGTTGATGTCCTGCTTGTGGTGGCGCACGACGTGGACGAACTTATCCCAGTCATTGCCGCGGGTCCGGAACACAACGATCACGTTTCTTACCCCCTTCGTCAGGCACCGGTCCGCTCGAGCAGCACCACGGACTCGATGTGGTACGTCTGCGGGAACATGTCCACGATAGCCGCCCTCCTCACGCGGTAGCCACCGCGGACCAGGGCGGCTATGTCGCGAGCTTGCGTCGACGGCTCGCACGACACGTAGACGATCCGCTGGGGCCCCAGCCGGAGCAGCTCTGCCACCGCCGCCTGTTCCAGGCCGGCTCGGGGCGGGTCGAGGAGCGCGACCTGATGCGCGCCGAGCCGAACCTCGCGCAAGGCTTTCTCGACCCTGCCGGTCCGGAACTCCACGTTGGTGACGCCGTTGATCCGCACCGCCAGCCGGCCGAGCGCAACAGCCTGCGGGTTTTCTTCGATGGCGGTCACGGACCCGGCGCGGCGGGCCAGGGCCAGGCTGATGGTCCCGATGCCCGCGTAGAGGTCGAGGACGGCATCCCCCGGAGTGGGCGCCAGCTGGTCCAGCGCGGTCTGGTAGAGCACCTGCATCTGGCGGTAATTGGCCTGGACGAAGGTGTCGCTGCGGACGCGGAAGCGGAGGCCCCAGAACTCGTAGTCGAGGGAGTCGTCGAGCACGACCAGGTCTGGCAGGAGCTCGGCGACCCGCGCTGTCAGCTCCCCCGGGGCCGCGGCTGGGCGGCCTTCCAGAGCAGCCCGCCAGAGGAGTCCCAGGCCGGCCGGCTCGACCGTCAGCTCGACGTGCTTCAAGCCCCTGATTCCGAGCTCCGGCACCGCCTGCCGGAAGGCGCCGAGCGCGCGCTCGATCCGGAGGTCGTGGAGTGGGCAGGTCCGGATCGGCAGCACCGAATGCGATCGGAGCCGGTGGAAACCGAGCTCAAAGCCGCCGGCCGCGGGGTAGATGGCCTCGAACTCGCCGCGGATGCGGTAGCGCCAGGGGTCTGCCATCCCGAGCACCGGCGCCGCCGGCGGAAAGCGCAGGCCGGCACGCGACCATTGGTCCTCGACCACCTTTCGCTTGATCTCCAGCTGGGTTTCGTAGCGGGCGTGCTGCCACTGGCAGCCCCCGCACTGGCCGAAGTGAGGGCAGGGCGCCGCCACCCGCTCCGGAGAGGATTCGAGGATGCGTTCGGCCGTCGCCCAGGCAACGCCGCCGCGCTTGCCACGCGGGCGGGCTTCGACGGTCTCGCCGGGCAGCGCGTAGTGGACCAGGACGACTCGTCCGTCATCGCGGGCCACCACTGAGCCCCCGTGGGCCGGGTTCCCTGTCTGCAAGGTCAGGTCGGCGTCAGGCAATTGCGGGCTTCAGCGGAGCCAGTAGGCGGTCGGCTCCGGCGCGGGCCGAAATCCCGCTGCCTCGACGACCTGTGCCGCCAGCTCGAATCCGCCGGCCAGCCGGGCGGGCTCGTGGGTGTCGCTCCCGAAGGCGACGGCCTTGCCCCCCGCCTCCCACCACCACCGCACCACTGTCAGCCCGGGACAGAGCCCGCGGTGCGGCTCGATGCCCCGCGTCGTGTTGACCTCCAGAACGCAGCCGCGCCTGGCTGCGGTGTGGAGGACGTCGCGATACTCCTCCTCGAAGTCGTTCTCGAAGAAGGGCAGCTCGCCATGGGGCCAGTAGCGCTTCGGGTAGTCGAGGTGCGCGAGCACCTCGAACGCGGGCTCGCTCTCGAGCATCGCCAGGGTCTCCATCAGGTAGGCGCGCATCAGCGCGGCGGCCACCTCCGGCGTGAGCAGGCCCTTCATGCTCAAGTCCACCGTCCGGCCGTCGACCTCGATGCAATGGACGGAGCCCAGGACGCGCTCCAGCTGTCCGGCTGCCAGCACCTCGGCGGCGGCATCCGGAAACCAGTGTGGCTCGCCGAGCTCGACGCCGGTCAGTATTCGCAGCTCCGGGAAGCGGGCGCGGCAGCGCTCCACCGCTTCCAGGTAGCCCGGTACGTCGAGGGCGTGCTGCCCGTCGTGAATGGTGACGAAGTCGGCGTGCTCGGTGAACGCGACCGCGGGCAGGCCGAGGTCGACCGCCTTGCGGCAGGTCCCTTCCATCGATCCGCGGGCAGCGTCCCAGGACCACTCGGTGTGGACGTGGCCGTCGATCGGCAGGGCCCGGGGCGGGGCAGCCACCGGCGCTAGCGCTTGAGCCGCGCGAGCAGCAGGTCACGTGCGAGCTTGGGGTTGGCACTCCCTCCGGTCGCCTGCATGACCTTGCCGACCAAGGGGCCGATCGCGGCCTCCTTGCCGGCTTTGAAGTCGGCGACAGCCGTCGGATTGGCCGCGAGCACGGAGTCGATCACGCCGGCCAGCGCGCCGGCGTCGGAGATCTGCTCCAGGCCTGCGGCGAGCTCGACGACCGGCTTGCCCGTCTCGTAGAGCTGGTCGAGCACCGCGCGCGCCTGGTCGCGGTTGATAGCACCGGCTTCCAGCCGCCGCAGCAATTCGGCCGTCTCGGCGGCCGCCACGGCCAGCGGCTCGTCGCGAGGCAGCATCTCGCCGATCATCCAGTTGGCGGCGGGCTGAGCCGGCAGGCCCAGGCGGACCAGCTCCTCGAGGTAGTCGGCAACCTCCAGGTCCCCGGCGAGCAGCCGTGCCTGATACTCGCTCAATCCGCGCTCGGAGACCAGCCTTTCCCGGCGCGCGGCCGGCAGCTCCGGCAGCGAGCCCTTGAGGTCCGCGATCCAGTCGGGCGCGAAGGCGAGAGGCGGGAGGTCTGGCTCCGGGAAGTAGCGGTAGTCCTGCGCGACCTCCTTCGAGCGCTGGCTGAAGGTGCGCCGCTCGGGCTCCGACCAGCCACGCGTCTCCTGGACCACTTTCCGGCCGGCCTCGAGCTCTCTAGCCTGCCGCTTGATCTCGTACTCGACAGCGTTGAAGAGCGCCCGGAAGGAGTTGATGTTTTTGAGCTCGGTCTTGACGCCGAGCTCCTCGGAGCCGCGCGGCCTGATCGAGACGTTGGCTTCGGCGCGGAGCTGGCCCTTCTCCATGTCGGCCTCACCGGCGCCCACCGCACGGAGGATGCCGCGCAGGGCCATCGCGAAATCGCGGGCCTCCGCCGCCGAGCGGAGGTCGGGCTCGCTGACGACCTCCATCAATGGCATCCCGCTCCGGTTGAGGTCGACGTACGAACGGTCGGCTGACTCCAGGCGATCACCGGCGTGGACCAGCCGGCCGGTGTCCTCCTCGAGATGGACTCGCGTGATGCCGACCCGCTTGCCGTCGACCTCCAGCCAGCCGGCGCGGCTCATGGGCAGGTCGTACTGGCTGATCTGATAGCCCTTGGGAAGGTCGGGATAGTAGTAGTTCTTGCGGTCGAACTTGGTCGCGAGCTGGATCTCGCAGTTGAGCGCCAGCGCCGACTTGAGGCAGAGCTCGACCGCCCGGCGGTTGATGACCGGCAGCGTGCCGGGAAGGCCCAGGCAGACCGGGCAGACGTTGCTGTTGGGCGGCTTGCCGAGGTAGTCGGTGCCGCAGCCGCAGAACATCTTGGAGGCGGTCTTGAGATGAGCGTGCACCTCCATCCCGATGACCGCCTCCCACTCGCCCGCTTCAGGCAACGCTTGCCACCTCCGCGCGCACACCGGCCTGCTCGTAGGCTCGGGCCACCCGCAGCGCGACGTCTTCCCGAAACTGCGGCGCCAGGACCTGGAGACCGACCGGCAGGCCGCCAGCCGGCGCGCAGGGCAGGCTGACGCCCGGCAGGCCCGCCAGGTTGCCGCCCAGCGTGAGGACGTCGTTGAGATACATCGCGAGAGGGTCGCCGGTCTTGGCGCCAATCTCGAAGGCAACTGTGGGCGAGGTCGCCGAGACCACTGCGTCACAGCGTTCGAAAGCCGCGTCAAAGTCGCGCTTGATCAGTGTGCGCACCTTCTGCGCCTTCAGGTAGTAGGCGTCGTAGTAGCCGCTCGATAGCGCGTACGTCCCGAGCATGATGCGGCGCCGCACCTCGGCGCCAAAACCCTCGCGACGCGTGTGCAGATAAGTGTCCAGCAGACTCTCGGTCCGGGGGGCGCGCAGCCCGTACTTGACGCCGTCGAACCGCGCAAGGTTGGAGGACGCCTCGGCCGGCGCGATGATGTAGTAAGCAGCCAGGCCGTAGTCGGTGTGCGGTAGCGTGACGTCGACCAGCTCCGCACCCGCCCCCTGGAGCGCCGCCAGGGCCTGCTCGACGCTCTCTCGCACGCCCGCCTCCATCCCCGCCACCTCGAAGTACTCCTTGGGCACGCCCAGGCGCATCCCCTTAACGCCGGCCTCCAGCTGCGAAAGGTCGAGCGGCCTCTCGAAGCAGGTCGAGTCGTTGGGGTCCGCTCCGGCCACCGCGCTCAGCACCAGCGCCGCATCTGCAACGCTGCGCGCGAAGGGCCCGATCTGGTCGAGGCTCGACGCGAAGGCGATGAGGCCGTAGCGGCTGACGCGGCCGTAAGTCGGCTTCATGCCGACGACGCCGCAGAGCGCGGCCGGCTGCCGGATCGAGCCACCGGTGTCGGTCCCGAGCCCGAAGACCGCCTCCCCGGCTGCCACCGCGGCCGCGCTGCCCCCGGAGGAGCCTCCGGGCACCTTGTCCAGCGACCACGGGTTGTGCGTCGTGTAGAACCCAGAATTCTCGGTCGAGCTGCCCATGGCGAACTCGTCGCAGTTGGTCATGCCGAGGAAGACGCAGCCCGCGGCCCGCAGCCGGGCGATGGCGGTCGCTTCGTAGGGTGGCTTGAAGCCGGCCAGAATCCGCGATCCGGCGGTGGTCTCGACGCCCTCCACGCAGAGCACGTCCTTGATGGCGACGGGGATGCCGGTCAGAGGTCCGGCCTCGCCGGCCTGGAAGCGCCGGTCGGCGTCGGCGGCCTGTGCTCGGGCCAGATCGGGCGTGAGGCGCAGGTAGGCCTTCACTTTGGGGTCGACAGCCTCGATCCGCTGCAGGTGGGCATCCAGGAGCTCGACCGCTGAGATCTCCCGGTCGCGCAGCATCGGTGCCAGCTCGCCGATGGTGAGCGCGTAAAGGTCGGTCATCCTGGATCGGGTTCCTGGATCGCCCGGACCACGAAGAAACCGCCCTCCGACTCGGGCGCGTTGGCGAGCGCGGCCTCCTGGCTCAGGCAAGGGCCGGGCACGTCCTCGCGCATCACCGGCAGCACCTCGACCACCTGTGCGGTCGGCGGGATTGCGTCGGTGTCCACCTGCTGCAGCCGCTCGATGTGTTCGAGGATCCGCGAGAGCTGCTCGGCGTAGTAGTCCTCCTCGCCTGGCTCCAGGCCGAGGCGGGCGAGCAGCGCGACATGGCGGACCTGGTCGCGGGAGAGGGTCACTGGCCGAGTTTAGCTAGCTGCTTTGTGGCCGACGAGGTCGAGGAACTCCTGCTCGCTGAGCACCCGGACCTTGAGCCGCTCTGCCTTCTCCAGCTTCGAGCCGGCGCCCGGGCCGGCCACCAGGTAGTCCGTTTTGGAGCTGACGCTGCCTGCCGCCTTGCCGCCCAGCGAGCGCACCAGGGCCTCCGCGTCCGGGCGTGGCATCACCTCCAAAGTGCCCGTGAAGACGAGCGTCTTGCCCGTCAGCGGGCCTTCGCTGGGAGGCGCCGCCGCCTCGGGCTGGACGCCGGCCGCCAGAAGCTTGTCAAGCAGCTCGCCGCCCTGGCCCTGGAAGAACCGGCGCAGCTCGCTGGCCAGGCTCGGCCCGACGCCCTCGACCGCGCGCAATTCCTCCTCCGAAGCATTCCGAACTCGCTCCAGGCTGCCGAACTCGCCGGCCAGCAGCTCCGCGGTCGCCCACCCGACCTGGGGGATGCCGAGCGCGCCGAGGAAGCGGGCGAGCTCTGGAGTCTTCCTGGCTGCGATGCGCTCGACCAGGTTGGCCGCCGACTTGGGGCCGAAATGCTCGAGCTCGAGGAGCTGGTCCTGTGTCAACGCAAAGAAGTCGGATGGGTCCTGCGCCAGGTCGCGGTCGATCAGCTGCTGGAGCGTTGAGTAGCCGAGCCCCTCGATGTCCATGACGCCGCCGAAATGCCGCAGACGTTCCAGGCGCTGCGCGGGACAGAAAGGATTGATGCAGCGATGGGCGACATAGGGCTCCTCGCGGACCACCTCTCCACCGCAGCGCGGGCACTTGGCAGGCATCCGCCAGCCCGGCTTGGGATCGACGACCGAGACGATCTCGGGGATGACGTCGCCCGCCCGGCGCACCACCACGCGGGCGCCGACGTGCACGCCCTTCTCGTTGACCTGGTCCTCGTTGTGCATCGTCACGTTGCGCACCGTGACGCCGCCCACTATCAGCGGACGGATGTGTGCGACCGGCGTCAGCACGCCTGTCCGGCCGACGTAGACGCTGATCTCCTCCACGACAGACTCCGCCGTCTGGGGCGCGTACTTGAAGGCGATCGCCCAGCGCGGCGACCGGGAGACGAAGCCCAGCTCGAGCTGCGCGTCGTGGCGGTCGACCTTCAGGACCACGCCGTCGATCTCGTGGTCGAGGTCGTGGCGGTGTTCTTCCCAGTGCTGGTGGTAGGCGATGACCTCCTCCACTCCTGCCAGCCGGCGCCGGTTGCGGTTGACCCGGAAGCCCATCTTCTCGAGGGCTTCCAGCACCTCCCATTGCGAATGGGCGGCGCCGGCCGGGTCCAGCGTGTACATGAACGTCTGCAGGTTGCGTGACGCGGTGATGTTGGGATCGAGCTGGCGGACGCTGCCGGCGGCCGTGTTCCGGGGGTTGACGAAGCGCGGCCGGCCCTGGGCCTCCATCTCCTCGTTCAGCTTCTCGAACGCCTTGATCGGGAAGTAGACCTCGCCCCTGACCTCGAACTCGTCAGGCAGGCCAGCCGCGGGCCGGACGCTCAAGGGGACGCTCTTCAGGGTCCGCAGGTTGGCAGTGACGTCCTCGCCGACGAGCCCATCGCCGCGGGTGGCGGCGCGGGTCAAGCGGCCCCTGGAGTAACTGAGGCTGATCGCCAGGCCGTCGATCTTCAGCTCGCCGGTATAGGCCACGTCGTCGCCGATCACGGCCCGGACGCGCTTGTCCCAGGCCCGGATCTCGTCCTCGTCAAAGGCGTTTTGGAGGCTCAGCATCGGCGATCGGTGCTTGACCTTGGCGAACTGCTCGCCGGCCTCGCCGCCGACGCGCTGGGTGGGTGAGTCGGGCGTGACGAGGTCGGGGTTTTCCTCCTCGATCTGACGCAGCTCCAGGTAGGCGGCGTCGTACTCCGCGTCGGAGACCTCCGGGTTGTCGAGCGAGTAGTAGGCGTAATCCCAGCGCCGGATTTGCTCCCGCA
>Ga0209577_10001311_pt1 | contig 24699 bp, 23 predicted proteins | sample GraSoiAngelo_109_FD_185874 | JGI IMG/M metagenome (GOLD analysis project Ga0209577, IMG submission 185874) | Grasslands soil microbial communities from the Angelo Coastal Reserve, California, USA - 14_0903_12_20cm (SPAdes) (version 2) | ecosystem: Environmental > Terrestrial > Soil > Grasslands...
GGCCCGATGCTCCGGCCCCAGCCCCGCAGCGTCCTCGCCACCGCCGGGCGTTTGGCGGCCGCAACCGCCGGGCTCGCCGGGCTCGTGGGCTGCGGCACCCCCCCGAGCGTGCCGGTGCCAGGGCGCGTCGTCCACGTCTCTCAGGACGAGTACCGCATCCGCCCCGCCGCGCTCAACGTCCACGCCGGGCGGCTGAAGTTCGAGTCCACTAACACCGGCATCCTCACCCATAACCTGCGGATCCAGTCCGAGGGCGCGAACAAACGCAACGTGCAGGCGATCTACGGCACCAGCCCGGTGGCCCATCCCGGCCAGACGGTGGTGGTCAAGGTCACGCTGCCCCCGGGCCGCTACAAGCTCATCTGCGGTCTGGGAAACCACGCCGACCTGGGCGAGCGGGCCACGCTGACCGTGCGCCGCTAAAGACGCCGGTTTCAGAAGGAGGGCGACGCCCAAGCCCGAAAACCGTTGCGACCCGGCGCCGGCAAGAGCGGTCGCAGTCTTCATAGCGCGATCGGTCACACGGCGGCAAGTGAGGCCGGCGCCGGGTCTTCGCGCCGCTCGCTGGCGCCTGATATGAACGGACCGTGGGGCCGGCGCCCGACCAGCAGCGCTACCGCTCGGTGATCGGGCACTTCGCCACCGGGGTGGCGGTGATCACCGGCCGGGGCCCCGACGGTCCCGTGGGCATGACCGCCAACGCGCTCTGCTCCCTGTCTCTAGATCCCCCGCTCGTGCTGGTGTGCTTCGACAACGCCTCGCGCACGTTTCCGATCGTGCGCCGGGCCGGCCGGTTCGCCATCAACCTGCTCAGCCACGACCAAGACGAGCTCTCGGGCGTGTTCGCGTCCAAGATGGGCGAGCTCGAGAAGTTCTCCCACATCCCCCACCAGCTGGTGGAGGGCGTGCCGATCATCGACGGAGCGCTGGCGTGGCTGACCTGCGATCTGAACGCGCTTTACCCGGGCGGCGACCATACGATCGGGGTGGGCGCGGTGATCGAGATGGGCGAGCACTCAAAGCGCGAGCCGCTGGTGTGGTACCGCGGCCGCTACACCCGGCTGGCGCGGGGGGGCACAGGCGGGGAGCTCGCTCCTCCCGGGGCCGACCTCGTCTAGAACCCGTGGGCCGTGCCCGCGGCGCGCAGCTCGAGAAAGCACACCACCAGGGCGGACGCCGCCATCACCCCCAGCTCGCGCCGGAGGATGGCCGCCACCAGCGAGCGCTGCTCGTCGGGCGACAGGCCTTCGACCTCCCGGGCGGAGGCCAGGCCGCACGCGGCCAGGACCGACTCGGCCGAGGCCACCCGTAGCTGCTCGGCCACCAGGCCGACCGCCAGCGGCACCAAGGCGTAGAGGTAGTAGAGGTCATCGCGCGGGTGTCGCCCGGCCGCCGCCAGCGCGCCGGTGAGCAGGGCCACGGCGAGCGCGGCGGCCTGCGCCACGCGCAGCAGCGGCCAGAACGCGCGGCTGTGGACGCCGGCGTAGTAACGCCACGCCCCGAGGGCGCCGGCGAGGAGGTTCAGCGCCGCCGCAGTCAGCGCCAGAACCACGACAACGGCCGTCAAATCGCGCCCTTTGACACTAAGTAACACATTGCCACAAGCCGGTGGTATAAACGCCGCCGGTGCTGCGCAGCTACCTCCCCGCGCTGGTCTTCCTGCTCCTCGGGGGCGTCGTCGGGCTCGCCTTCGCCCTGCTCAACCACCGGCTCGGGCCGCACCGCCGGGTCGCCCACAAGCAGGATCCCTACGAGTGCGGGCTGCCCTCCGAGGTCCGGCGCGGCTTTCGCTTCGGCATCAGCTTCTACCTGGTGGCGATGCTGTTCATCCTCTTTGACATCGAGGTGATCTTCCTCTACCCGGTCGCCGTGCGGGTGCGCGCCTTCGGCGCCTTTGCCCTGTATGAGACGATCGTGTTCATCGTCCTGCTGGCGGTGGCGTTCGTCTACGTCTGGCGGCGAGGGGCGCTGGAGTGGAGATAGCCCGCGAGCGCATCGCGGGCGACGCCGGGAGCCTGCGCGTGCGCCAGCTGCGGGCCCGCGATCTGCTGCGGGGAGACCTCGACGGTCCCGAGCTCGAGCGCTACGTCGAGGAGCGCGTCCTCACCACCACCGTCGACCGGGCGGCGGCGTGGGCGCGCTCTAACGCCCTGTTCCCACTGACCTTCGGCCTGGCGTGCTGCGGCATCGAGTTCCCGATGCACACCGTCGCTTCGCGGATGGACATGGCGCGCTTCGGCTACGAGGCGTTGCGGGCCTCGCCGCGCCAGGCGGACCTGATCGTCCTCTCGGGCCGGGTGTCGATCAAGATGGCGCCCATCATCCGCCGCCTATACGACCAGATGCTCGAGCCCAAGTGGGCGATCGCCATGGGCGCGTGCTGCTCGTCGATGGGCGTGTTTAACAACTACGCGATCGTGCCCGCGGACAAGTTCATGCCCATCGACGTCCACGTGCCGGGCTGCCCGCCCCGGCCCGAGGCCGTGATGCACGGCGTCCTCAAGCTGCGCAAGATGATCCAGCGCGATCCCGACGCGGGCTGGCGCGAGCGCTACGGGGCACAGGGCACCGAGGAGCTGCTGCCCCACTCGCACCAGCACCCGGCCGCCGAGAACGTTTCCCCGGCCGGGGACACCGCCGGTGCCTGACGCCACGGGCCTGGAGCTCCTGGCCCGCGAGCTCCGCGAGGTCCAGCCCGACAGCGTCCTGGATAGCGTCTTCTTTCGCGACCGGGCCACGCTGCTGATCGAACCGGCCGCGGTACGGGCCACGCTGGCGCACCTGCGCGAGCGTGGCTATCGCTTCCTGGCCAGCGTGCACGGCGTGGACTACTACCCCGAGGAGCCTCGCCTGGGGGTGGTCTACGAGCTCCTGGACATGACCCGCGTCGACCGGGTCACGGTCAAGGCTCGGGTGCACGCCGACCAGCCCGTGCTCGAGTCGGTGACCCCCGACTGGCCCACCGCCGACCACCAGGAGCGCGAGGTCTTCGACATGTTCGGCGTGGTGTTCGAGGGCCATCCCGACCTGCGGCGCATCCTCATGCCCGAGGACTACGAGGGCCACCCCCAGCGACGCGACTTTCCCACCGGGGGCGAGCCCGTGCTCTTCACCTACAACGACGGGCAGATCCCTGGGTACACCCGGTGAGCCCCGCGGACGTCTCCGACTACCGCCGCCGGGAGCAGAGTGTCACTCTGTCGCCCGCGAACGAGCCGCCCAACCGGGGCGAGGAGGGCCGCGGCGACCACCACGAGCTGCTGACGCTCAACATGGGGCCCCACCACCCCGCCACCCACGGGGTGCTGCGCCTGCTCGTCTCACTCGAGGGCGAGGTGGTGCGCGACCTCAAACCGATCATCGGCTACGTGCACACCGGGATCGAGAAGACCGCCGAGGACAAGGCCTACTGGAAGGTCATCCCGGTGGTCGAGCGCATGGACTACCTGTCCTACTACTTCAACGCGCTCGCCTTCTGCGGGGCGGTCGAGACCCTGCTCGATCTCGAGGTCCCCAAACGGGCCCAGTACCTGCGGGTCATCCACCTCGAGCTCAACCGGATCGCGTCGCACCTGGTGTGGCTGGGGACGTCGGCTCTGGACCTGGGGGCGATCTCCGTGTTCTGGTACTGCTTCCGCGAGCGCGAGACGATCCTCGACCTGTTCGAGATGTCCTCGGGTCAGCGCATGCACACGCGCTACTTCCAGGTCGGCGGCGTGATCGAGGACATCCCCGCCGGCTTTGAGGACAAGCTGCGCGCTTTTATCGGCGTGATGCCCGAGCGGGCCGACCAGTACGGCGACATCCTCAACCGCAACGAGATCGTCGTCCGGCGGTTGCGTGGGGTCTGCCCGCTGGGCGAGGAGGAGCTGCTCGCCCTCGGCGTCACCGGACCGCTGCTGCGCGCGGCCGGCCATCCATGGGATCTGCGCAAGGCAGAGCCCTACTGCTCCTACGACGACTTCGACTTCCGTGTCCCGGTGGGGACCGTGGGCGACAACTACGACCGCTTCGCCGTGCGCCTGGCCGAGATCTACGAGTCGGTGAAGATCATCGAGCAGGCGCTGGAGGGACTGCCCGCGGGTCCGTACATCACCGAGGACCGCAAGATCGCCCTGCCCCCGCGCCACGAGCTCGCGACCTCGATGGAGGCGCTCATCCACCACTTCAAGCTGGTCACCGAGGGCTTCCGCGTGCCCCCGGGCGAGGTCTACTACCCGATCGAGTCGCCGCGCGGCGAGCTGGGCTGCTTCGTCCGCTCCGACGGCTCGGCCAAGCCGGTCCGCGTGCACATGCGCGACCCCAGCTTCGTGCACCTCCAGGCCCTGGCCCCGATGGTCCGGGACAACTACATCGCCGATCTCATCGCCACGCTGGCGATGCTCGATCCGATCCTCGGGGGAATCGACCGTTGAGCGCCGAGCCTGCGCCCCGGCAAGCGGGCTCCGGGCCGGCGGCGGTGCCGCGCTTCACGCACGGCTCGCGCGTGCCCGGCTGGGACCGCGCCGCAGACCTGGAGCGCGACCCCGCGGCCGTCCCCGATCCGGCCACCACCGAGGTGCCGGCCGATCTGCGCCGGGAGATCGCCGAGCACATGGCCAAGTACCCCGACCGCCGCTCGGCGGTGCTGCCGGCGCTGGCAGCCGCCCAGCGCGTGCACGGCTGGTGCTCGCCCCAGGCGCTCGAGCAGGTGGCGTGCGTGATGGCGCTGACCCCCGCCTACCTGGACGCGGTGGCGACCTTCTACGACATGCTCGAGACCGAGCCGGTGGGCCGCCACAGCGTGTACGTGTGCACCAACATCTCGTGCTCGATGTGCGGGGCCGACGAGCTGCTGCAGGAGGTCCGAGCGGCGGCGGCCGGCGAGCAGGACATCAACGTGCGGGCGTTCGAGTGCATGGGGGCGTGCGATATCGCGCCCATGGCCTCGGTGGACGGAGTCTACGTGGGGCCGCTCGAGCCGGCCGACGCCGGGCGGCTGGTGAAGGACATCCTCGCCGGGCGTCCGGTGCTGGAGGCCAAGCAGCTCGCGCGGCGCCCATGCGCGGACCCCGGGGTGCGCGCGGAGCAAAGCGCGGCGGGCGCTAGCGGCCAGGGCCACCGGGCCCGCGCGGGCGCGGCCAACCCCGACGTGTCCAGCAGCGCTGGGCCGCCCATGAAGGGTGACGCGCCCGGCCCGGCGGCGCCCATCGAGCGCCCGCCCGCCGCCGACGGGCAGAACGGGGGCCAGGGGGGCTGATGGAGAGGCTCCTGTTCGCCGGCATCGACGAGCCGGGTCTGGACACGCTCGAGGTCTACGAGCGCCGGGGCGGCTATCAGGCCCTGCGCCGCGCCCTGCAGATGACCCCCGAGGCCGTTCTGCACGAGCTCGAGGAGTCCGAGCTGCGCGGTCGGGGCGGCGCCGGCTTTCAGATGGCCAAGAAGGCCTCGTTCCTGCCCAAGGGCTCGATGGACAAGTACCTGTGCTGCAACGCCGACGAGTCCGAGCCGGGCGCGTTCAAGGACCGCGAGCTCATGCAGAAGAACCCCCACCAGCTGATCGAGGGCGTCGTCATCGCCGCCTGGTCGGCGGGGATCAACCGGGCGTTCATCTACATCCGCGGCGAGTACGTCCTGCAGGCCGACATCCTCGACGCCGCGGTGGCCGAGGCCGAGCGCGCCGGATACCTGGGCGAGCGCATCCTGGGCAGCGAGCACACGCTCTCGCTGGTCGTTCACCGCGGGGCGGGGGCCTACATCTGCGGCGAGGAGACGGCGCTGCTGGACTCGCTGGAGGGCAAGCGCGGCAATCCACGACTCAAGCCGCCGTTTCCCGCCAACCAGGGCCTCTACCAGGGCCCCACGCTGATCAACAACGTCGAGACGCTCTCGGCGGTGCCCCACATCCTGGCCATGGGGGGCGCCGACTACGCCCGGCTGGGTGTCGCCAACTCGACCGGGACCAAGGTGGTCAGCGTCTCGGGGCACGTCCAGCGCCCGGGCAACTATGAGATCGAGCTCGGGATCCCCTCCCGGGAGATCATCTACGGGCTGGCGGGCGGCCCCCCCGAGGGGCGCGCGATCAAGTGCTGGTTTCCGGGGGGGTCATCGGCCCCGGTGCTGACCGCCGAGGACCTCAACCTGGCCTACGACTTCGACTCGATGGCCAAGGCGGGTTCGATGCTGGGGTCGGGTTCGATCATCGTCATCGACGACTCGACCCCGATCATCGACGTCGCCCTGAAGGTAGCCAAGTTCTACCGCCATGAGTCCTGCGGCAAGTGCACGCCCTGCCGCGAGGGGACGAACTGGACGGTGACCATGCTCGAGCGCATAGACGCCGGGCTGGCCACGCCGATGGACCTGGACATCATGGCCTCGGTCCAGGACCACATCATCGGTCACTGCCTGTGCGTGCTGGGCGACTCGATGGCCATGCCGATCGGCTCGATGATCGCCAAATTCCGCGACGAGTTCGAGGCCCACATGGAGGCCGCGCGGCATAGCAGCCCCCTGGGCACCGCCCCCCCGGACACGGCTCCGGCGCTGATCCAGGGAGCGGTGTGATGCCCCGCCCCCGCCCCCGGCCCATCCGCTTCTCGATCGACGGCCGCGAGGTCGAGGCAGCGGAGAACCTCATGCTTGTCGACGCCGCCAAGCACGGGGACGTCGAGATCCCGGTGTTCTGCTACGAGCCCAAGCTCGGGCACCCGGTCGGGGCCTGCCGCATGTGCCTGGTGGAGATCGAGGGGATCCCCAAGCTGCAGACGGCGTGCTCGACCCCGGTCAAGGACGGGATGGTCGTGCACACCCAAACCGATCGCGTGCGCGAGGCCCAGGAGGCGGTGGTCGAGTTCCTGCTCATCAACCATCCCCTCGACTGCCCGGTGTGCGACAAGGGGGGCGAGTGCCCGCTGCAGGACGTCACCTTCGGCTGGGGGCCTGGGCGCTCGCGCTTCATCGAGCCCAAGCGCCACTTCGTAAAGCCCTTGGAGCTCTCGCCGGTGATCGCGATCGACCGCGAGCGGTGCATCCTCTGCTACCGCTGCGTGCGCTTCTCCCAGGAGGTGGCCGAGGACTATCAGCTCGTGCTGCTCGAGCGCGGCGCGCACTCATACGTCTCCACCTTCGACGGCCACCCCTACGTGGGCCCGTTCACCGGCAACATCATCGAGCTGTGCCCGGTGGGAGCGTTGACCTCGCGGCCTTATCGGTTTCGGGCCCGGCCCTGGGACATCGAGGGGGCCGCCTCGGTGTGCACGCTGTGCCCATCGCAGTGCAACGTCGAGCTGACCGTGCGCGACGAACGCGTGATGCGCGTGCTCAGCCGCCAGAACGACGAGGTCGACGACGGCTGGCTGTGCGACAAGGGCCGCTTCGCCTACCAGGCCGTCCACGTCGACCAGCGGGTGACCGCGCCCCTGCTGCGCGAGGGGGGTGAGCTGCGCGAGGTCAGCTGGGAACGCGCGCTCGACCACGCCGTCGGGGCGCTGGCTCGCGCCGGCGCGCGCACGGGTGCACTGGCCGGCGAGGGCACCACCAACGAGGAGGCCTTCCTCCTGGGCCGGCTCCTGCGCGAGGCGCTGGGCTCGCCCCACGTCGACTCCCGCGCAGCGGCCGCGCTGCCGGCGGGGCTTCATCGCGCGCTTTGCCATCCGCGCCGCCAGGCCACGGTCCCCGACCTCGAGTTCGCCCACGCCGTGCTGGTGCTGGACTGCGAGCCGGTCGACGACGCCCCGATTATCGACCTGCGTATCCGCAAGGGCGTGCGTCGGCACGGGCTGCGCCTGGCGGTGGCCACCAGCCGGCCCAGCAGCCTGGATGCCAACGCGGCGCTGAGCGTGCGCTTCTCCCCCGGCGCCGGCGGCGCATTCGTGGCCGCCCTGGCCGCCGCGCTGACCGGCGCCGACAGCGAGGAGCTCGCCGAGCGCGCCGGCGCCGACGCCGGCTCGGTGTCGGCCCTGGCCGAGCTCCTGCGCGCCGCCGAGGACGAGGAGGACGGACGGCGCGAGGTGGTCATCGTGTGGGGCGAGCGCCTGGCGCACGGAGCCCTGGCCGACCAGACGATCGGCGACCTGGTGGCGCTGGCCGATGCCCTCGAGGTACACCAGGCCCCGGGGGCCGGCCTGCTCGAGCTCCCGGTGCACGCCAACGGTCGCGGCATGCGAGAGGCCGGGCTCGTGCCCGACGCGGGCCCCGGGCTGGCCGAGCTGGGCCCCGGGCAGGCCGGGCGCGCCAGCGCCCAGATCGCCGCCGGGCTGGCCGAGGGCGATCTGGTCGCTCTGTATCTCCTGCACGTGGACCCGCTGCGGGCGCTCCCGGACCGCCCGGCGTGGGAGCGGGCGCTGGCGGGGGCGGCCACGGTCATCGCCCACGCCCCGCTGCTCACCGACGGTCTGCGCGAGCACGCGGATGTGGTCTTTCCCGCCGAGGCCTACCCCGAGAAGGAGGGCACGGTGGTGCACCCCGACGGTCGACTGCAGCGGCTGCGCCCGGGGATCGCCCATCCCGGCGAGGTGCGCGACGGATGGCGCGTGCTCGCCGAGCTCGCGCGCCGCCTGGGCACCGACCTGGGGGTGGCCAGCGCCGGCGAGGCCAGCGCCCAGCTGTTCGCCGCCGTTTCGTTCTACTCCGGCCTCACGCTCGAGCAGATCGGCGGACGGGGCCTGCGCTGGCCCGAGCGCGAGCAGGCGGCCACCGAGTTCGGCGAGCGCGAGGCGCCCCCGGCCCCGACCCGCGACCGCGCCCCCGAGCATCAGCCCCCCACCCTCGCGGGGGCCGCCGCCAACGGCGCCCTGCATCTGGACAGCTATCGCTCGCTGTGGAGCGCGCCCGAGGTGCAGGCGTCCCCGTCGCTGGCGTTCCTGCATCCCCAACAGCGCGCCGAGATCGCCCCCGCCGACGCCCAGCGCCTGGGAGTCCGCGACGGCCAGCGCGTGACCGTGTGCGCCCCCACCAACGGTCAGCCCGCTGCTGGGCAGGAAGGGGCCGGCGCGCGCGAGGTGCAGGCCACGGTCGCGTTGCGCCATGCCCTCACACCGGGGGTGGTGCTGCTCCAGGACGGCTTGGAGCGCGATTCGGCCAACGCGCTCGGCGATCCGGGCAGCGCCGTCGAGGTGCGGCCCGAGTGAGCGCTCCGCTGGGAACGGTTTCCTACTGGGAGCCCTGGTGGATCCAGGTCATCAAGGGCATCGTGGTCTTCGCCATCGGGCTCCAGCTGGTGCCGGTCGTGCTCCTGGTCGAGCGCAAGCTGATCGGGCGGTTTCAAAACCGCTACGGGCCCAACCGGGTGGGCCCCTACGGGCTCTTCCAGCCTGTGGCCGACATCGGCAAGCTGCTGTTCAAGGAGCAGTTCCGCCCCCGGACCTCGGTGGCGCTCCTGTTCACCCTGGCGCCGATGATCTCCATCTGCACCGCGGTGGCCGCCTTCGCGATCATCCCGTTCGGCAACACCCAGGACATCTTCGGCACCAAGGTCGGCCTGTACGGGATCGACGTGGGAATCGGCCCGCTGTACCTGTTCGCGTTCGGGTCGATCGCCTTCTACGGCCTCATGCTGGGCGGGTGGGCGTCGGGCTCGAAGTACTCGTTCCTGGGGGCGATGCGGGCGGCCGCACAGCTGATCTCCTACGAGGTCTCCCAGGCGCTGGCGCTGGTGGGGGTGGTCATCACGGCGGGGTCGCTCTCGCTCACCCAGATCGTCAACGCCCAGCGGGGCATGTGGTACGTCGTGCCCCAGCTGGTGGGGTTCCTGGTCTTCATGGCCGCGTCGTTCGCCGAGACCAACCGAGCACCGTTCGATCTGGCCGAGGCCGACGCCGAACTCGTCGGTGGCTACAACACCGAGTACGGCGGCGCCCGCTTCGCCTCCTTCTTCTTCGCCGAGTACCTCAACGTGGTGGTCGTCTCGGGGATCGCCGCCACCGTCTTCTTGGGCGGCTGGCTGCTGCCTTTCGGCATCCATCCCCCCGGCTGGGTGGACCCCTTCGTGGTGCTGGGCAAGATGGCCCTGTTCGTGTCGCTGTTCATCTGGATACGCGCCACCCTGCCGCGCCTGCGCTACGACCAGCTGATGGCGTTCGGATGGAAGGTGCTGCTCCCCCTGGCCACGCTCAACGCGCTGGTCACCGCGATCGTCGTGGTGGCCGTCCATTGACCAACGCGCCGATGAATCCGCCCCCGCCCACGCCGTGACCTACGACCCCCAGGCCGACGCCCTGCCCGTCTCCCGTCCCGCCGAGCCCGGTCGGGGCGCCGCCGCCTATCGGATCTTCGGCGAGACGCTGCGGGGCATGAAGACGACGTTCGGACGCATCGTCGAGGGTCCCACCACCGTGCAGTACCCCGAGGACAAGGCGCCCGTCTACCCCCGCTTTCGCGGCCGCCACCGGCTGCACCGCTTCGAGGACACCGGCCTGGAGAAGTGCGTGGGCTGCTCGCTGTGCGCGGCCGCCTGCCCCGCGGACTGCATTCGGGTGGTGGCGGCCGAGAACACGCCCGAGCTGCGCATCTCGGCCGGCGAGCGCTACGCCGCGGTCTACGAGATCAACATGAGCCGCTGCATCTTCTGCGGCTACTGCGAGGTCGCCTGCCCCTTCGACGCCATCACCATGGGCCACGACTACGAGCTCTCCGACTATGACCGCTCCGACCTGATCTTCACCAAGGAGATGCTGCTGGCCGAGCCAGTGGAGCGCGCCCCGCTGCGAGCGGCGGGCGAGTGATGGCCGCCGTCCTGTTCTTCATCGCCGGCATCGGGGCGGTCGCGGGGGCCATCGGGGTGATCAGCGCGCGCAACCCGTTCTACAGCGTGCTGGCGCTGGTCGCTCACCTGATCTCCTTGGCCGCGCTGTTCCTGCTGCTGCGCGCGGAGTTCGTGGCCGCCGCCCAGGTCATCGTCTACGCCGGAGCGGTGATGGTGCTCTACGTGTTCGTGGTCTCCTACGTAGGCCTGCGCGACGAGCCGTGGCACACGATGGGTGCGCCGGGCGGAGCCGCGCTGCGCGGGGGCGCGGCGCTGTTCGGCGGCGCGCTGGCGGTGGAGCTGATGATCGCCCTGCTGGGGACGGGGCTCAGGGCGGTCGACAGCCGCGGGGCGGGGTACGTGCCCGGCTTCGGCTCGCCCGGACAGATCGGCGACCTGCTGCTGACCAAGTTCCTGTTCGCCTTCGAGCTGGCCTCGTTCCTGCTGTTGATCGCGGCGGTGGGGGCGGTCGTGCTCGCCCGCCGCCGCGGCGAAGGCGAGCCCGAGGGGGCCCCCGAGGCGACCTCGGTGATCGAAGCTCTGCGACTGGGCTCGATGGCCGAGGCGGTCGGGGCACCGGCCAGCACGGCGGCGACCCGGCTGGCCGAGCTCAACGAGCCCGACCAGGGCGAAGGCCGCGGGGGCGGCTGGTGAACATCGGCTGGTACCTGGCCGTCTCGGCGCTGGTGTTCTGCATCGGGGCGGCCGGCGTGCTCACCCGGCGAAACCCGGTGGTGATCCTGCTGTGCCTGGAGCTGATGCTCAACGCCGGCAACCTGGCCCTGATCGGCTTCGCGCGCATGTGGGGCAATTCCCAGGGCCAGGTCTTCGCCATGATCGTGATGGTGGTCGCCGCCTGTGAGGTGACCATCGGGCTGGGGCTGATCGTCGCCATCTACCGCCGCCGCCTGCCCATCGACGTCGACGAGCTGCGCGAGCTCCAGGGGTGACCGCCACCACCTTCGGCTGGCTGGTACTCCTGTTCCCGCTGGCCGGGACGGTGGTGCTGGGGCTCGGATGGCGGTCTTTGCCCGGTCGCAGCGCCGGCTGGATCGGCACCGCCGCGATCGCCGCCTCGTTTGCCTGCGCGGTGGTCTGCCTCGCCGCCCTGCAGTCCCACCACCCCGGCGCTCGCCAGCTGACCTCCACGCTGTGGGACTACGCGGTCACCGTGGGGGTGGATGCCCGTCTGTCGATCCTGGTCGATCCCCTGGCGGTGATGATGATCCTCGTCGTCTCGGGCATCTCGGCCCTGATCCACCTCTACTCGGTCTCCTACCTGTGGTCAGACCGCGGCTACGCCCGCTTCTTCTCCTACCTGAACTTCTTCGTCTTCTCGATGCTCCTGCTCGTGCTGGCGGGCAACTTCCTCGTGTTGATCATCGGCTGGGCGTTCGTGGGGGCGGCCTCCTACCTGCTGATCTCCTTCTGGTACCGGCGCACCACGGCCACCCGCGCGGGGATCAAGGCGTTCGTCATCAACGTCGTCGGGGACGTGGGGCTGGTGCTGGGGACCTACTTCATCCTCAAGCACACCGGGACGCTGGACTTCGTCAAGACCTTCAACGCCGTGCCCCACGTCTTCGCGCGCGACGACGGCGACCTGGTGGCGGGCTGCGTGCTGCTCTTAGTCGGAGCCTTCGCCAAGTCGGCGCAGATCCCGCTGCACACCTGGCTGCCCGACGCGATGGAGGGCCCCACCCCGGTAAGCGCGCTCATCCACGCCGCCACGATGGTCACCGCCGGCGTGTACCTGATCGCCCGGCTTCACCCCCTGTTCGAGCGGGCGCCCGCCGCCGCCGACGTGGGGGCGGTCATCGGCTGCCTGACCCTGGTGGTGGCGGCCACCATCGCCCTCGCCCAGACGGACGTAAAGCGGGTGATCGCCTACTCGACCATGTCCCAGATCGGCTACATGATCATGGGGGTCTCGGTCGGGGCCTACGCCGCGGGCCTGTTTCACCTCATGACCCACGCCTTCTTTAAGGCGCTGCTGTTCATGGCCGCGGGCTCGCTGATCGGCGCCATGGCCGGCGAGCAGTCACTGAACCGGATGGGGGGATTCCGGCGGGCGATGCCGTTCACCTACGCGGCGTTCGTGGTCGGCGGGCTGGCGCTGTCGGGGGTGCCGCCGTTCTCGGGGTTCTTCTCCAAGGACGAGATCCTGCTCGTCACCGGCGAGCGCGGGGGCTGGCACTGGATCCTCTACGTCGCCGGCTACGCCGGAGCACTGCTCACCGCCGTGTACACGTTTCGCCTGATCTTCCGCGCCTTCCACGGCGAGCCGGTAAAGGAGGCCACCGAGCTCGAGCACGGCCATCTGGCCCACGCCGACCACCCGTTTAACCCCGCCACCGGCGAGGAGGAGGACACCGACGTCGGCTTCCCCGGCCCCGAGCACCACATCGCCGAGCGCGATCCTCCGATGAGGCTGGCCATGGGGGTGCTGGCGGTGGGGGCGCTCGTCGCCGGCCTGGTGCAGATCCCCAAGGTCGACTTCGTCATCGACCATTTCCTGCACCCCAGCTTCGCCGACTCGGCGCTGTATGAGGTCCGCACCAAGAACGGGCTGCTGGCGGTGGGGCTGATCGTGGGCACCGCGCTGGGGCTGGCCGGGGTGGCGATCGCCTACCGGATATGGGTCACCCGGCCGGGCACGGCGGCCGCGATCCAGGCGCGCCTGACCTTCGTGCACCGCCTGTTGGTCAACAAGTGGTACTTCGATGAGCTCCTGGACCTGCTCTTCGTACGCCCGGGGGCGTGGATGGGGCGCTTCGCCCAGCAGACCTTCGAGCGCGTGGTGGTCAACGAGGCGCTGGTCGGCGGCACGACCGGCCTGGTCAGAGCCGGCTCGGCCGCGGTGCGCGCGGCCCAGAGCGGCTTCGTGCGCTACTACGCCGGCGTCCTGGTCATCGGCATCGCCGCGGTGAGCCTCTACTTCCTCCTCCAGAGCTAAGCGCGTGCCCCTCTCGATCCTGATCTGGCTGCCCGCCGCCGCCGCCCTGCTCGGGGCCCTGGCCCCGCGCCGCGGGAGCTATCCGCTTACCGGCTGGTTCGCGTTCGCCGGCTCGGTCGGCGCGCTGGGCATCACGATCGGCGAGATCGCCGGCTTTGATCCTGGACACTCGGGTCTCACCCACGTCACCGACCAGCTGTGGATCGCCGGATTGGGAATCCACTACAAGCTGGGTCTCGACGGGCTCAACCTGTTCCTGGTGGCGCTCACCGCGGTGGTCTCGGCGCTGGCCATCGGCGCCGCCAACCGGCGCCGTTGGGAGCGCCCGCGCCTGTTCTTCCTCTACCTCGGGCTGGCCGAGTCGGCGGTCCTGGGCGCGCTCATGGCCCAGGACCTGATCCTGTTCGTCGCCTTCTTTGACCTGATGCTGATCCCGTTCTACTTCCTCACCGGCCAGTGGGGCGAGGAGAACCGGGTGGCGGCGACCACCAAGCTCGTGATCTACACGCTGGTCGGCTCGCTGTTGATGCTCGCCGCGGCGATCGCCACCGGCGTGCTGGTGTCCACGAACACCGCCCACCCCCTGAGCTTTGCCCTGTCTGACCTGCAGAACGCGGGCGGGATCGGCGCCGGCGCCGGCCTCAGCGCCGGCTCGCAGGAGTGGATCTTCCTGCTCTTCGCCGCCGCCTTCCTGGTCAAGATGCCCGCCTTTCCCCTGCACGGCTGGATGCCCGACGGCTACCGGGCGATGCCGCTCGAGGCGCTGGCGATCTTCTCCGGCGTCCTGTCCAAGGTCGGGGCCTACGGCTTCCTGCGGATCGTGCTGCCCCTGTTTCCCCAGGCCAGCGTTCACTTTCAGACGCTGATGCTGGTGATCGCCCTGGCCTCGATCCTCTACGGCTCGGTGATGGCCTTTACCCAGACCAACACCCGCCTGATCCTCGGCTACTCGTCGGTCGCGCAGCTTGGCTTCATCACCCTGGGCATCTTCGCCCTCCAGCCCCAGGGGGCCCAGGGCGCGGTGCTGCAGATGGTCAACCACGGCCTGGTGACCCTGGCCCTGTTCTTGATCGTCGGGCTGCTCGCCGCGCGCGCCGCCGGCTCGGTCGACCTGCGCGATATGGGCGGCCTGGCGCTGCGGGCGCCGGTGCTCAGCGCGATCTTCCTGATCGTGGCACTGGCCACGCTGGCGATGCCCGGCTCGTCGAACTTCGTGGGCGAGTTCTTGATCCTCCTCGGGGTGTTTCGCTCCAAGCTGGCGATCGCGATCGTGGCCTTCACCGGGGTGGTGCTGGCCAGCGTCTACATGCTGCGCACCCTCATTCGGGCCATGCACAACCGGCTGGGCACGCGGGCCGAGTCGCGGGAGATCGCCCTGGCCGATGCCCTGGCGCTGGTGCCCAGCACCCTGGTCATCCTCGGGCTGTCGTTCTACCCCCAGCTCGTGCTCCACCGCAGCGAACGCTCGACCGCGGCGGCGATCGCCGCCGCCCGGGCCACGGCGCAGCCCAGCCAGACGGCGCGCGCGCCGCTCGCCGGCGCATCGGCGCCGCAGCCCGCGCGTACCTCCACCCTCGGCGCCGGCGCCACCCACTCGGGAGCGACGCGGTGAGCGTGGCGCTGGCCGCCGCCCGCCTGCACGGGCCCCACATCGACTGGGGCGGCCTGTCCCCGATCCTCGCCCTGCTCGGCGGCGCCGTGGTCGTGCTCCTGGTGGGGCTGGCGCCCCGCCGCGAGGTCCGCCGACTGGTGGCCTCCGGCCTGGCGCTGGTGGCGTTCGCGGCTGCGTTGGGCTGCACGATCTGGCAGTGGGACGCGTCCAAGTCGATCGTCTCCGGCGCCCTGCGCGTAGACGACCTCGCGCTCGCGGTCAACCTGATCCTGGTCTCCGCCGGCGCCGCCACCGTGCTGCTGTCGTGGCGCGCACGCGCCAGCGGCGAGGCCGGTCACGGCGAGTTTTACGCGCTGGTGTTGACCTCGACGGCGGGCATGTCGGTGCTCGTCGCCGCCCAGAACACGGTCAGCCTGTTCCTCGGGATCGAGCTGCTCTCGATCCCCCTGTACGTGCTGTGCGCGACCGAGCTGCACCGGTCGCCCTCGCTGGAGTCCGGCCTGAAGTACCTGGTGATCGGGTCGGTCGGCTCGGCCACGCTGCTCTACGGGCTAGCCATGATCTACGGCGCCACCGGTTCGACCGACTTCGACGCCATCGCCTCGGCGATCGCCTCCGGCGGCTTGGCCTCGGATCCCCTGCTCCTGACGGGCATCGCCCTGGTGGTGGTCGGCCTGGCGTTCAAGTCCTCGGTGGCCCCCTTTCACCAGTGGACTCCCGACGTCTATGAGGGCGCTCCGACCCCGATCACCACGTTCATGGCGGTGGCCACCAAGGCGGCGGCGCTCGGGATCTTCCTGCGCTTCTTCGACGTCGCGCTGGTCAGCGCTCAGGTCAGCTGGGCACCGGCGCTGGCCGCGTTGGCCACGATCTCGATCGTGGTCGGCAACGTGGGCGCGCTCGGGCAGTCCTCGCTCAAGCGCCTGCTCGCCTATTCGGCCGTCGCCCAGGCCGGCTATCTCCTCGCCGGCGTGGTGGTCTCCACCCGCGCCGGCGCGCGCGCCACGGTGTTCTACCTCGCCGTGTACCTGCTCATGAACCTCGCCGCCTTCGCCGTGGTCGTCGCCCGTGAGCGCGAGACCGGTCTGGGCGACGACATCGCCGCCGTCGAGGGCCTGGGCGCGTCGCGGCCGTGGCTGGCGTGGCCGATGACGATCGCCATGCTCTCGCTCGCCGGCATCCCGGCCACCGCCGGGTTCGTGGGCAAGCTGTTCCTCATCCAGGCCTCGGCCGATGGCGGCTATACCTGGCTGGGGGTGGTGATCGTCGTCGGCTCGATGGTCTCGCTGGCCTACTACCTGCGCGTGGTGGCGGCGATGTGGATGCGCCCGGGGCCCTCCCTGGGGGCCACCGAGGCGGCTTCGCCCTACCCGGCGATCGCCGGCGGCTCGCCCGAGGCCGACCCCGACGCGATTGGCACCTCCACCCCAGCCGCGCCGCCCGCGGGAGACGGCGGCCCAGGGGCCGGCGCGCGGGAGGGGTTCCAGCCCGAGGTGGTCGGCCTGGCGCTCGCCGCCGGCGCGGCGACCGTGTTCTTCGGGATCGTCCCCTCGCCGCTGGTGGACTTGGCGCGAGCGGCCGGCAACTCCCTGCTCGGCCTGTTCTGAGCGCCGGCGGCGTGCGCCGCCGCGAGGCACATGCCGCTGATCGCCGGGCAGGCGCTACCGTCGGGGTATGGACACGCGCGTGATGTACGTAAAGCCCGGCTGCCCCTACTGCGAAGAGGCCCGCCAGGCCCTGCGCGCCGAGGGCGTCGAGTTCAAGGAGCGCGACGCCACCACCCGCCAGGACTGGCGCGCCGAGCTCATGCGCCACAGCGCCAACACCGGCATGGTGCCGACGATCGTGCTCGGCGACGAGGTGGTGACCGTCGGCTGGAAGGGCCGTGGCTGACGGGTGCATTGAGGGCGGCCGGTCGGCCGCTATTTCGTGCATCTGCCGGCCCGGGGCCCGCCGCGACGGGCGCTAGCATCGCCCGGCCGTGCACCCGACCTCTCCCACCGTCCACCTGATCGCGCGCCCGTCGCTCGATCTGGAGGGGATGCGGAGCTATCTGGCCGACGTCGGCGGCGAGTCGTGGCTCGACTCTCGCCTGGAGGAGACCAGCGGCGCGCCCAACCCCGGCCAGCTGCTGGTCGAGTTCGGCGGCCGCGCCTGCTACCGCAGCTGGGAGCCCGGCCTGAACCCCAACGTCACCCGCATCCGCACCGACCAGCGCGAGTACTTCCTCAACCTCCTGCGCAGCGCCCACGGCAGCGTGCTCGAGCACGCCAGCTACTCGTTCGCGCTGCGCGACGTAAGCCGGGTGGCGACCCATGAGATCGTCAGACATCGCGCCGGCTCTGCCTTCAGCCAGGAGAGCCTGCGCTACGTGCGTCTAGCCGACATCGGCTTCCGCGTCCCACCGGCGCTCGAGCCGGTGCGCGACCAGGTGGTGAGCATCGTCGAGCAGCTCGAGGAGTTTCAGGTCAGCGCCGCGCAGACGCTCGGCGTCGACGACGACGGGGTGCCGTTCCACGTCAAGAAGGAGGTCACCTCCGCCCTGCGCCGCCTGGCCCCCATCGGGCTGAGCACCGACATCATCTGGACGGCCAACATTCGCACCCTGCGCCATGTCATCGAGATGCGCACCGCCGAGGGGGCAGAGGAGGAGCTACGGCTCATCTTCGACCAGGTGGCACGGGTGATGCTCGACGAGGCGCCCGACCTGTTTCAGGACTTCACCCGCAGCGACGACGGCTCCTGGTTGCCCGAGTACCGCAAAGTCTGACCCGAGCACCCCGCAAAGTCTGACCCGAGCACCCCGGCTCGTCAGGCTTGGCGCGCTGCCCGACGGCGGGCGGCCCGCCGACGGGCAACCGCCTCGGCGGCGACGCGATCGTTGCCCATGGTGCTCGCGCCGCGGGCGCCGGGGGCGCCGCCGTAGATCGAGCCGTAGGGCCGCTGGGCGATGCCGCTTCCGGACCGCGAGTACAGCCCATAGATGACGGCGAGCAGGAACACGACGAGAAAGGCCAGGAAGATCATGCTGCCTCCGGCCAAATCGATAAGGGCTGACATCGGGACTCTCCTCAGAAAAGACGGCCTGGGATGAACACGTTCCCGCACGGGCCCGCCCCCGTCTGTGCGACGGCGCACACAAGCCCGCTCACCCCCTGCCCCGGGCGGCGCCGGCCGGGTGCCCGGGGACGTACCATCCCGGTGTAGTCGGCGTACTGGCGACAATCCTCGGCGTGGCGCTGCTCGCGCCCGCGGGGCTCGGGTTGGCGAGCCTGCTTCGGATCCGGGGACGCGCTCCGTTCTTTGTCGCCTTCCTGCTCGCGTGCGCGTCGATCGTCGTCGCCGAGACGATCGTCCTCTCGCTCGTCGATCTGCTCACCCGCGCAGGGGTGCTGGTCGCGCAGGCGCTGGCGTTGGCGCTCGTCGCGGCGGCCTGGTCGCGCGCCGGCCGGCCGCGGCCCCCGGCCCCGGACGGGCTTCGTCCTCGTGTATGGCTGGCGCAGCTGCCAGCCCGCCCCGCGCTGTCCGTGCTGGTCGCCGTGGCGGCGGCGGCGCTCCTGCTGCAGCTCGTCATGGCGCTGGCGGTGGCGCCCAACGAGGCCGACAGCGTCGGCTATCACCTGGCGCGCGTTGTCCACTGGCTCGGCCACCACAGCGCGATCTGGCCCAGCAGCGAGCTCGACGACCCGGAGGTGAGCTATCCCCCCAACGGGGAGCTGCTGGTCTCGTGGACGGTCCTTCTGTGCCAGGGCGACCGCCTGGCGCAGCTCGTCCAGTGGCTTTCGCTGCTGGGCCTGGCCGCCACCATCTTCTCGGTCGCCCGCCTGTCCGGCTTTGGGGCGGCCAACGCGGCATGGGCATCGCTGCTCTTCGTGCTGATGCCCGAGCCCCTGATGCAGGCCGCCACGGTCCAGAACGACATCGTGACCTGCCTGTTCCTGGTCAGCGCCGGCTTCTTCCTGGTACGCGGGCTGCGCGACCGCCACCGCGGCGACCTGGGGGCGGGGGCGCTTGGGCTGGGACTGGCGATCGGCACCAAGCTGGTGATTGCGTTTGCGCTGCCGGGCCTAGCGCTGGTCATCGCCGCCGCTCTGCGCGCCTACCGGCCGCCGCGCGGACTGCTGGTCCGCGCGGCGGCGATGGCGATGGCGGCGGCGCTCGCGCTCGGATCCTTCAGCTTCATCCAGAACCTCGCCAACACCGGGACGCTGACCGCGTCGACCGGAAGCCCGCCGAGCGGCTTCGGCTTCACCCGCACCGACCCCCTGACCGACGGCGCCCGGGTGGCGTGGACCATGGTCGACGCCGAGGGGCTGCCGGTCCCGCGCGCGCTGCAGCGCCTGGCCGACCGCACGGCGGGTCACCTGTTTGCCCGGGTCGACGACGCGCCCAGCCCGCTGATCCGCGACGAGGCCGACGAGGACACCAGCGCCTACGGGCTGGTGGGGCTGCTCGTGCTCTTCCCGCTGATGATCATCGAGCTGCTGCGCCCGGGCGCACCGCCCCGCCGGCGCCTCGTGGCCGCGGCCGCGCTCGGCTTCTGCGCCGCCTTCGTCCTGATCGCCGGGTGGCACAGCGAGGCCGGTCGCTACCTGATGCCCGCCGCCGCCGCCGGAGCCGCGCTGCTCGCCCTGACCGCCACCCGGCGCTGGCTGGCATGGGTCACCCTGGCGCTGGCGCTGGCCACCGTCCCGGGGGCGCTGCTGGAAAACCCGGACAAGCCGGTGCTGCCCGACGGCTCGGGCAGGACGATCTTCGCGCGCGACCGCATCGATCAGCAGACCATCGACCCCGAACTGCAACCGCTGGGTCCGGCCCTGCACCGCCTGGGCCACCTCGTCCCCCCGCCCCGGCCGATTGGCTACCTCGACCAGCTCGATGCCTTTCCCCAGTACCTGCTCTTTACCGACGGGGACCTCCACCGGCGGGTGGTCGCCTTTGACCGCCGGGACATCACCGCGGACGGGATCAGGCACGCGGGCGTGGCGGGAGTGTTCGTCGCGCTGTCCGGGCGCCGGGGCTGTCCGTTGCGCATGTGCCCACGCCCGAGCGCGGCGCTGTCGGTGTCCCGGATCGGGCCGCGCTCCTACCTGGTCACTCCTCGTCGCCGCGCTCCTTGATCTTGGCCTCCAGCTGCTCCATGACGTCGGGATCGCGCAGGGTGGTCACGTCGCCCAGCTCGCGGCCCTCGGCGATGTCCCTGAGCAGCCGGCGCATGATCTTGCCCGACCGGGTCTTAGGCAGGTCCTCGGCCCAGATGATGCGCCGCGGCCGGGCGAACTTGCCGATCCGCGTCGCCACGTGCTCGCGGATCCCCGCCACCAGCTCGTCTGAGCCTTCGAGCGAGCCCTCGAGCGTCACGAACGCGCACACCGACTGGCCGGTGTCCTCGTCGGTCTGGCCGATCACCGCCGACTCGGCCACCTGGGCGTGGGAGACGATCGCCGACTCGATCTCGGCGGTCGACATCCGGTGCCCGGAGACGTTGATCACGTCGTCGACCCGGCCGATGACCCAGAAGTAGTCGTCGGGATCGCGACGCGAGGCGTCGCCCACCAGGTAGGTCTCGCGACCGAAGCGCTCGAAGTAGGTGTTCACGAAGCGCTCCTCCTCGCGGTAGAGGGTGCGCAGCATCCCCGGCCAGGGGCGGGTGAGGGTGAGCAGGCCCTGGGTGTCGGGCCCCACCTCCTGGCCGTCCTCGTCTACCACCGCGGCGGCGACGCCGGGGAAGGGCAAGGTCGCCGACCCCGGCTTGGTGGCCGTGATCCCCGGCAGCGGGGTGATCATGATCTGCCCGGTCTCGGTCTGCCACCAGGTGTCGACGATCGGGCAGCGCTCGGCGCCGATCACCTTGTGGTACCACAGCCACGCCTTGGGGTTGATCGGCTCGCCCACCGAGCCCAGCAGCCGCAGGGACGAGAGGTCGTGACGGCCGGGGTACTCCGGGCCCCACTTGATGCAGGCGCGGATCGCCGTGGGCGCGGTGTATAGGACCGTCACCCGGTAGCGCTCGACCAGCTCCCACCAGATGTCCTTGTCCGGGTAGTCGGGGGCCCCTTCGTAGAGCACCGAGGTGGCGCCGTTGGCCAGCGGCCCGTAGACGATGTAGGAGTGCCCGGTCACCCAGCCCACGTCGGCCGCGCACCAGTAGACATCGGACTCGGGGCGCAGATCGAAGATGTAGCGGTGCGTGCACGCCACCCCGGTCAGATAGCCGCCGGTGGTGTGCAGGATGCCCTTGGGCTTGGCGGTGGAACCCGACGTGTAGAGGATGTAGAGGGGATGCTCCGCATCCAGCTCCTCGGCCTCGCACTCGGGATCGGCCGCCTCGATCGCCTCGTGCCACCACACGTCGCGTCCGTCGCGCATCGGGCATTCGCTGCCCGTGTGGCGCACCACGACGATCGTCTCGATCGAGGCCACCGGGTCGATCACCTCGTCGACCGCCGCCTTCATCGGCGCGCTCCGGCCCTTGCGCCGGGCGCCGTCGGCGGTGACCAGCGCCTTGGCCTCGGAGAACTCCATCCGCTCGCGCACCGCCTCGGCAGAGAACCCGCCGAAGACCACGTTGTGGGGGGCGCCGATCCGGGCGCAGGCGAGCATGGCCACCAGGCACTCGGGGATCATCGGCATGTAGATGCCCACCACGTCCCCGGCGGCGATGCCGTGCTCCTTTAGGACGTTGGCAAAGCGCTTGGTGTCGGCCAGCAGCTCGGCGTAGGTGACATCGCGCTCCTCGCCCTCCTCGCCGCGCCAGTGGTAGGCGACGCGGTCACCGTTGCCCGCCTCCACGTGGCGGTCCAGGCAGTTGTAGGAGGCGTTGAGCTTGCCCCCCAAGAACCACTTGTAAAACGGCGGCTCGGAGTCGTCGAGCACCTTTTCCCACCGCCGCCCCCAATGCAGGGCCTCGGCTTGCTTGGCCCACCAGGCGAGCGGGTCGCGCTCGGCCTCCTCATAGACGGCGGGGTCGTTCCACAGGGCCTGGCGGCGAAACTCCTCCGGCGGCTCGAAGCGCTCGACCTCGAGCAGGGCCTCGAGCTCCTCCTCCAGGCTGCTCGGCTGCTTCTGCTCGGTTGCCATGTGCCGGCCTCCTCTAGCACCTGCGGTTGGCTGATCGACCCGTGAGACGCTACCTCCTGGGCGAGATCGCCGGCACCAGGAGCCGGCCGGGGCTGTCGGGGACCCGCCTGAGCTCCCCTACCCGGCGCGCTTGCCGGGGACGCGGGCGCCGTCTGTGCCCTGACTCAGCGGCGGCGCTTGCGCTTGCGCTTCTTGGACGACGGGTGCTGGGTGCCGCGCTCGGGGGCGGGCTGGGGCTCGGGGGGCGGGGGCTCGGCCTGCCCCCGCCGATCCCGCCGGTCGGTCCCGCCCGCCCGCGCCCGGGCCTCGCGCAACTCCTGCTGGCTGGGCCAGGGCTGGGCCGTCCCCGCCTCCCACGCCGGGGGCGTGCCGTTCGGCCAGCTTCCGTAGAACAGCACCGCCACCGCCCCCAGCCAGAAGATCTGCACCACCGGCACCGCCGAGCCGATGATCGGCAGGGCGAACAGGACCCCGGTGATGATCCCCAGCACCCCCATGAAGCGGGTGAGCAGACCGACGCGCATCGCGTTCAGGCACACGATGACGAAGGCAAAGCCCACCGCGAAGCCGCCCACCACCCCGAGGACCGAGATCGCGGTGTCCAGGCCGCCGGTGGGCGGCGCCTGTCCGGCCCAGACGAGCACCCGGTCGGCGGCGTCGTGGCTCTTGTCGGCGCTGTGGGCGAAGTGGTGGCTGGTGATCGCCAGCGCCACCGACCGGACCACGGTCGTCAGCGCCACGGCGGCCGGTCCGGCGACCGAGAGGGGCCGCACGGCGGCGGCGAGGTCGGGCTTGCGCGCCAGCGTGGCCCGGTACAGAAAGAGGAGCACCCAGATCAGGGCCACCGACCCCAGCGCCGCCACCACCGCGCCGGCGATCACGCCCAGGGTGTGATGGTCGACGAAGGCGATCTTGGCGGCCCGCGGGTCCACCGGCGTCGATGCCTGCCCCTGCAGCGCCGGGGTTAGTGCCTGGAGCGGCCCCACCGTCGGCTGCCCGGCGGTCGCCGCCAGCTGGATGATCGCCCCGCCCATCAAGCCCACCGCGGTGAGCGCGGCGGCCAGCGCCGCGCGAGGGCGCCGCTCGGCCTCCCACGCGACCTGCTGCTCGGCGCTGTCGGAAACGGCGCTCATCGCCGCCGCGGGAGCCTCATCGCCGGGCAGTCTAGATTGGGCGCGTGCGGATGCGCCAGGCGATGACCGGGGCGCAGGTCACGGCCCCGCCCGAGCGCTCGCTGTCCACCCCCTGCCCGGCGTGCGAAGGTCCGCTGCAGCGCTGGCGCTCGGTCCGCCCCGCCGAGCCGACGCTGACCGCGCCGGTGGCGCTCGGGCGCTGCCGGAGCTGCGGCTCGGCGGCCACCCTCGGCCCCGCCGCCCCCGAGTGGCACGAGGGCGGCGCCTTTGCCCGGCCGCCGCGCATGAGCGTGCTGGCCGCGCCCGCGCTGGAGCTGTTCGACCGCCACCGCCTGCGCCTGGTGTCGGGCGCCGTGCCGGACCCCCCCGCCCCTTCTGCCGACCGTCCGCCCGCCGCGACGTCGCGGCGGCTGGTCGACGTGGGCGCCGGCCGCGGCCGGTTCGTGGCCCACGCCCGCCGGCGCGGATGGGACGCCGAGGGGCTGGAGCCCGCCGCCACCCGCGTGCGCGCCGCGGCCCAGCGCTACGGGGTGCGCCTGCACGCCGAGGGAATCGAGGCGGCACGGTTCGCGCCCGGCTCGCTGGACGCCGTGAGCGCCTGGCACGTGATCGAGCACCTCGAGGATCCGGGCGCCGCCGTGGGGCAGATGGCCGCCTGGCTGCGCCCGGGCGGCGCGCTGCTGGTGGGGGTCCCCAACCTGGCCAGCCTCCAGGCGCGCCTGGGCGGCGGTCGCTGGTTTCACCTCGACGTGCCCCGGCACCGGACCCATTTCACCCCCGTCGGTCTCGAGGCGCTCATGCGGCGCGCCGGTCTGCGGCCCTACGCCACCCACCATCTGCTGCTCGAGCACAACCCGTTCGGCATGTGGCAGTCGCTGGTGAACCGCCTGACGCCCACGCCCTCCTACCTCTACCACCTGCTCAAGGCCAACGCGCCCCTGCGCGCGGCCGACCTGCTGCCCACGGTCCTCGCCCTGCCGGCGCTGCCCCTGGCCGCCGCGCTGGAGGCCACCGCCGGCCTGGCCCGGCGCGGGGGGACGATCGCCCTGCTCGCCGTGCGGCCCTAGCCCGGACTAACCCCGAGTTGTGCCGACACCTTTAGGGGTGTTGTGAAGTCGGACGCCCCGGCCAGCTGGCCGGGGCGTCCGTGCGCTCTTTCAGGCTGCTCAGTCGACCAAGACAAACCACCTGAAGG
>Ga0209577_10001313_pt1 | contig 24659 bp, 23 predicted proteins | sample GraSoiAngelo_109_FD_185874 | JGI IMG/M metagenome (GOLD analysis project Ga0209577, IMG submission 185874) | Grasslands soil microbial communities from the Angelo Coastal Reserve, California, USA - 14_0903_12_20cm (SPAdes) (version 2) | ecosystem: Environmental > Terrestrial > Soil > Grasslands...
CCAGACCGCTCCGGCCAGCGCCAGGTGCAGCGCGCGCAGCGGCGTCGGCAGATGCAGGGTTACGACGGCGGCACCCACCGCCACCTGGAAGGCGAGCGCCGCCAGCGTCAGGGCGACCGTGCCGCGTACCGCCGGCTCGCGGCGATGGCGGGCCATGACCATCAGCAGGCTGATCACGACGAGCAACCCAATCAGGCCCGCCAGCGCGCGGTGCAGGATCTGAATCGACGGTCGCCCATCGAACGCGAGGCTGAAGCCGCCACCGCAGAGCGGCCAGGCATCGCAGGCCCCGCTGGCGCCGCTGGCAACCACCAGCGAGCCGCTGACAATCAGGAGGTAGGTGCCGGCGGCAGCCGCTCTGGCCCAGCGCATGGCCACGACGTCATGTCGTCCGCGGATTGGAGTCGTCATCGCGGCGACGGCCGTGACGGAGACCGCACCCAGCAGCGCCATTGCGTTCGCCAGGTGCACCAGCACCACGATCGGGGGCAGTTCGAGCTTGACGGTGATCGCGCCGAGCGTGATCTGGACGACCAGCAGCCCGAGGGCCAGCGTCGCCCCGGTCACCAGGTCGCGTCGGCGGCGCAACCACAACCAGGCCATCACGGCCGTCAGGACCATAAGCGTGGTGGCCAGCACCGTCGTGGTCCGGTGCGAGTACTCGATGATGGCGTGCAGGTTGAGCGGCGGCAGCAGGCGCCCGTGGCAGAGCGGCCAATCCGGGCACCCCAGCCCGGAGCCGGAGACCCGTACCACGCCGCCCAGCACGACCAGGGCATAGGTGACGACCGCGGTCGCCAGACTCAACCCGCGAAGCGCCTTCATCGCGGCCGTGGAATCAGGCGTGCTCGGCGGCCGCCGTCACGCCCCGGCGCAGGTCACGAAGCGGACGCCCGCTGCGGACCGGCGGGATGGTGTCGAAGTTGTAGGCCGGGGGTGGCGAGGTCGTCGCCCACTCGAGGGTGTTGCCCTGCCAGGGGTCCGCCGGGGCCCGCCGCCCGCCACGGACGCTGATGGCAAAGTTGACGAGGAAGATCAGCACCGCGAGCGCGATCACGAACGCCCCGATGCTCGCCATCAGGTTCCAGGGCGCCCAATCGGTGCGGTTGGGCAGCCAGACCGCAATCCGCCGCGGCATCCCTTCCAGCCCGAGGAAGTGCATCGGCATGAAGGTGACGTTGAAGCCGACCAGTTGCAACCAGAACTGGAGCTTGCCCAGGGACTCGTTGAGATAGCGGCCGGTGAGCTTGGGGAACCAGTAAAAGAACCCCGCGAACACCCCGAAGACGCTGCCACCGAAGAGGACATAGTGGATATGCGAGACCACCCAGTAGGTGGCGTGGATCTGGTAGTCGGTCGCCAGCGACGCCAAGAAGACGCCGTCGACACCCCCCACCAGGAACATCAGGACGAATGCCACGGCAAACAGCATTGCCGCCGTGTACTTGATCGACCCTCCCCACAGGGTGGTCAGCCAGTTGAGCACTTTCACCCCGGAAGGGACCGCGATCAGGGCGGTGGTTCCCATGAAGAATTCCTGGAGCGAGAGCGGCAGGCCAGTGGTGAACATGTGGTGGGCGAAGACCATGAAGCCGAGGACGCCGATGGCCGCCATCGAGAAGGCCATCGCCCGGTAGCCGAAGATCGGTTTGCGACTGAACACCGGGATGACCTCGGAGACGATCCCGAACGCGGGCAAGATCATGATGTAGACCGCCGGATGCGAATAGAACCAGAAGATGAACTGGTAGAGCAGCGGGTCCGAGCCGTGGTTGAAGAAGTGGGTGCCGAGCTGGCGGTCCATCAGCACCATGGCGAGCACGCCGGCGAGGAAGGGACTGGCGAGCAGCGTCAGGCCCGCCGTGATCTCCACCGACCAGACGAAGAGCGGCAGGCGGAACCAGGTCATCCCCCCGGTGCGCATGTTGTGGATCGTCACCAGGAAGTTGATGGCGCCCATGATCGACGAGATGCCCAGAATGTGCAGGCCGAGGATCCACAGATCCTGGCCGAGGCCAACGGCATAGGCCTTTTCGGTAAGCGGCACGTAGCCGGTCCAGCCGGCCGCCGCCGCGCCGGTCTGGGTCAAAAGCCCGCTGTACATGGTGAGGCCGCCCAGCGGAATCAACCAGAAGGAGAAGGCGTTGATCCGCGGAAACGCCATGTCGCGGGCCCCGATCATCAGCGGGACGAAATAGTTCCCGAAGCCGGAGAAGACCGGGATGATCCACAAAAAGATCATGGTGGTGCCGTGCAGGGTCATGATCTGGTTGTAGAGCTTGGGCGTCAGGAAATCGTTGCCGCCGACGGACAGCTGGGTCCGCATCAGGAGCGCCATGATGCCGCCCACCAGGAAGAAGAAGAAGGTCGTATACAGGTAGAGGATGCCGATCTTCTTGTGATCGACCGTGGTCAACCACTCGAGCAGGACGTTGCGACGGGCGGCCGCTGGCCGCGGTAGCGCGATGCTAGCCATTGGTTCTGATCTCCTTCATCATCCGCTCACCGTGATGGTGCCCGTCATCCCCGACGTGACGTGATAGGTGCAGATGTAGTGGTAGGTGCCGGGCTTCAGGAATTTGACCTCGTACTTTTCACCGCCGTTCTGGGTGTCCAGGCTGGGCACCTGCTGATTATCGAAGGTCACGCTGTGAACCGAGTTGCCCGTGTTCGTCCATTGCACGACGTCACCCACCTTCACCGTCGCGCTGGACGGCTGGAACTTCAGCTCATCGGTCTCGGCGACGTTGGCGGCCGCCGTGACCCCGTTGGCTTTCTGCGCCGGCGGCGGGCCTGCGCCTGGCGGCGGCGCGCCACTCAGGAACGCCTGATACTGGGCAGGCGTCACCGCGTCCACCTCGAGCGTCATCGAGTAGTGATCCAGGCCGCAGAACTCGTTGCATTGTCCGAAATACTGGCCCGGCTGGCTGGCCTCGATCCAGCCGTGGTTCATCTGTCCGGGGATGGCGTAGACCTGGCCCCCCAGTCGCGGCACCCAGAACGAATGCAGCACGTCCCGGCTGGTCACCTCCAGCCTGACCACCTGACCGGCGGGGATCGTCAGCTTGCTGAAGTTGCTCTTGCCGTTGGAGTATTTGAAGCCCCAGGCCCACTGGACGCCGGTGACCTGGACCGTTACCTGCGGCGGTGGCCCGTTGCGGACGTAGTCCATCCGCAGCGTGGTTCGGACGAAGAGGAAGGCGACGATCACCACCGGGACCGCCGTCCACAAAAGCTCGAGCCGGGCGTTGCCGTGAACCTGGGACGGCTCGACGTCGTCTTTGCGCCGGAAACGGAGCGCGGCGTAGACGATCAGCCCGCCGACGATGACCAGCACCGCCATCGCGATCCAGAAGATGCCGGCATAGATGTTCACGATGTCGCAGGCCTGTGGACCGGCGCAGTTGAGTGGGCTGACGTCGACCGCGCCGGCGGGGAGTGGAACGAGAGCCGCGGCGACGCCGACCGCGGGAAGCATGCCAAGCAACAGTCGACGAGGCATCACGCTCACGACAGTGTACTGATCGCGGTCATCGATGAAAGAGCCACCAGCGGCCGCCCGGGGTCCGCAGGCCATTGATCTCCTGCGCCGTGCGCCGCGCATCGTGCATCGCGTCGTACCAACCGATCAACGCCAGCAGAAATGTCGCCATGAAGAGCAGCAGGGAAAGCATCTCCACCAGCAGCGAGAGCATCACCATGGCGTTGCCGCGCGGCTTCCAAAACGCGAGCAGCTCCGCGGTGGCACCCGGAATGTTGAGGGTGAGCAAAAAGAGAGCGACGACGCCCAGCAGGAACACCGCGGCCCGCTTGGGCTGGCGGTTGTACAGCTGCCCGAGGCCCGGAATCAGTGAGAGCCAGGTGGCGATACGGACGCTGGGGCCTCGCCTCGGCGGGGTCAGGACGGGGGCTGGGTGCGGCTCGACCACGGGTGCGGTTTACCGCTGGAACATCCGATAACAGTAGTAGGCGACCAGCAACAGACTGCAGACGGCCCAGACCAGCACGAAGAAGAAGTCGCCCACCCCGGGATCTCGCGTCAGGTTGAGCAACTCGGCGAGCAGCAGGACCATCAGCCGCCCGCCTTGTGCGCCTTGGTGACGTCGAGCAGGTTCTCGGAGAGGATGACGAGCGCGGTCAAACCGGCCAGGACGATGAACGCGAACGCCGTGCCGATCAGGTTCCTGAGCTGCTGTCGTCTCATCGGGGTCCCCGGAGAATCGAAGATTCGACGGGGTGGTTCATGGCAGGCTCGAGTACTGCTGCCACATCCGGATCCAGTGCACCAGCAGATTGATGTTGTCGTTGATCGGGGCCGGCAGCAGCTTCTTGGCCCCCCAGGGCGGCATGATCGTCCCCAGGTGCTCCTCGCCGGTATTCCCCAGGTAGATGCAACGGTAGTAGTAGTCGTCGCTGAAGAAGCCAAGTCGGTTCTGGTCGTTGAGGGGCGGTCCCTTGCCACCCTCACCCAGCGCCCCGTGACACTGGGCGCAGTTGTTCTCGTACAGCTGCGGCGCCTTGTCGGCGACCGCGAACGGATTGGGCACCAGGTTCTGATGCGCGCCGGCTTCGGCGGTGGCCTGGCGATTGCCGTTATGGCAGATGATGCAGCCGCTCTCATCGATGCCCAGCCCCTTGTAGGCGTTGGGGATGAAGCCGGTCAGCTGGGCGGTGATCGGCTTGTTGGTGGTCGGATCGTTGACCACTTTGCCGTTCGCGTCCAGCACGTAATAGGGCTGTGCCCGCGGGTCGAAGCAGCTGGCCGCCGTGGTCGCCGCCGGTGAGGCGGAGGGCGAGGCCGAGGCCGACGGAGCGGGCGAGGTCGCGGCGCCGGGCGCGGCCGATGACGAGGGGGCGGCGGAAGCGCTCGGCTTGGCCGAGGTCGTCGGCTTTACCGAGGCCTTTGGCGACGCACTGGCCGAGGCGCTGGCCGCGGCCACCGGCCGGCAGAGCAGGGTGTCCTGGCCATACTTGGCAAAGACGGCGTCATTGATCACCGATGGATGGTTCGGGCCCAGCCGGTTCGCCGCCTCCTGCGGGCCGATCTTCTGGACGTCGGGCACGTGACAGGTGATGCAACGCTCGACCACGAACTGATTGTTGACCTGGACCCGCGGGAACAGCTGCTGCACCTGGATAGGGAAATCGGCCCCGTATTTCTGCGCGTAGGCCTGCTGGATCGGCAGCCACGGCCGGTTGAAGTCCTGATAAAAGGCGTAGCCCAGCAACACCATGAAGCCAACGCTGACCACGAGGAACACCCGGCCTAGCACGATTTGCCTCCGCAGGTCTGCGGGTTGCCGAGCACCCAGCTCCAGTTCCAGATGAACTCATGACCACGGAAGAAGGTGCCGATGATGACGAGGGCGACCACGATGGCCATGTAGAGCGCGAAGAGAATGATAGCCACCTTCCGTTCCGATGGCCGGCGGCTCGGATTGCGGTCCAGAAAGGGCACCAGGATCATCAGCACGATGACGAAGGTGGGAAAGGCGACCCCCGCCATCAGCGGCGGAAATCGCGACAGCAGCTCCTGCAGCCCCAGGAAGTACCAGGGCGCCTTGGACGGATTGGGCGTCACCCCCGGGTTGGCCTGCCCCAGCAACGGCGCCTGCAGGAAGATCGACACCAGGACCAGGAAGACCGTCATCGCCACCATGGCGATGAACTCCTTGAAGACGAACTCGGGAAACGAGACGATCATTTCGTCGTCGCTGTCGTCCCGCAGCGTGGAGGGCGCGTCGACCTGACGCCGGCGGGCTTCCACCCGGTCGCGGGCGGCGATCCGGTCGCGCGCCTCAGTAGCCACTAAACCCTAAAGACCTCCACTGAAACCATCTTTTCGCACCCGCCAGAAGTGCACGACCATTAGCAGGAAGCCGATGAGCGGCAATCCCACCACGTGCATCACGTAGAAGCGGAGCAGGGTCGCGTCCCCCACCGCGTGGCCACCGAGCATCAGGTAACGGGTGTACGGGCCGGCAATCGGCGCGTACTTCGCCATGTTCGTGCCGACCGTCACCGCCCAGATCGACAACTGGTCCCAGGGGAGCAGGTAGCCGGTGAAGCTGAGCAGCAGCGTGATCAGCAGCAGCAACGTCCCCACGCCCCAGTTGAACTCCCGCGGTTTCTTGTACGAGCCGGTCAGGAAGACCCGCGCCATGTGCAACCAGACGGTGATCACCATCGCGTGCGCGGCCCAGCGGTGCATGTTGCGGATCAGCCCACCAAAGGTGACCACGAACTGCAGGTCGCGCATGTCCTGGTAGGCGTGGTTGATGGAAGGGACGTAATAGAACATCAGGTAGAGACCGGTGACGGTCAGCACGATGAAAAGAAAGAACGAGAGTCCTCCCAGGCAGAGGGTATAGGACATCCGGATCCACGATCGCCGGACGCGGACCGGGTGGATGTGAAGCACGAAGTTGGTCAGGGCGGTGCGCGCCGCGATCTTGTCGGTCAGCGGGAGGCCATGGCGGAAGATCGATCCCACCATCTGCTCCATGACCGACCACATTTCATCGACCGCGCCACGGATGACCTTCATGAACCCTCCTGGTGTCTTCTAGACCTTCAAGCGGTAGTGATGATCCACGACGATCGAGCGGTCGATGAACAGTTTGCCGTCTTTGGCCAGCTCGATGTGGACCCGGTCCATGGGGCGCGGCGCCGGACCGAAAAAGTTGTCGGCGTCTCGGAAATAGCGGCTGCCATGGCAGGGGCACTTGAAACCGGGCAGGATCGGGTTTGCCCTGGTGGCCAGCTGGCCGGTGTCGGGGTCCTTCGAGATCTGGGTGCCCGCGTTGACGAGGTCACTCGTCACATCGGGAAAGTAGCGCGGGGTGCAGCCCAGGTGCGTACAGATCAGGCTGATGGCATAAAAGCCGTCGGTATCACGGTTGATCACCACTCGTTTGTCGATGATCACCGTGGTGGAACCGACCGCGTAATTGGTCGGAATCGCGAGATCCCCCACCGGTTTGAACGCTGGCGGGTCCTCGTAGGTGGCATTCGGCTGGATGAATTTGACGCTCTGGAAGAGCGCGATCGCGCTGGCGACGGTGAAGCCGACCCAGCCCGCGATCGCCAGGAAGCTGCGTCGCGACATCTCGCGGCTGTCCTCCATGAAGCGCTTGAAGTCCGCAGCCATCAGACGAAGGCGTTATGGGCGGGCGGCGTGAAGATCGTCGCGAAGACGATGGTGGACGCCATGATGATGATAAAAAGCGCGGCCACGAGCAGGCAGCCGAAATCAGCCTTGATCGCCGCGATCACGCCGCGCACGGAGTCGAGGATAGCAAAGCGAGGATCGGTCAAACATCGGGTCTCGGCCCGAGTGCTGAGGATTGGGCTCAGGCGGGCTGGAGATCGGTGGAACGGGGCGCCGCCGCCGGGGCCGCGAGCAAGGCCTTGCGCTTGCGCACATATTCGTGCACCAGGGAGACCACCGTGGCGTGACTCCAGGTCAAGGGCGAGACGGAGAGCGGCGCCTTCGAGTAGGGGTTGAGCTGCTCGGCGAGCACGCCGCTGGGCAGCGCGGCGCCGGCCACCCACTCGAGGATGTCGTGGGCGCGCTGCAGCTCGTCGACCGACTTCGCCTGGCTGACGACCCACTGGCCGTACCACATGGTGCAGATGAACCAGGGATTACCCGGAACGTTGGCGATGTCCTGACTCACCTGGTAGTACCAGTCGTTCTCGTAACGGGCAATGCCGCCGACCTCGGTCTTGCACCAGAGCCGGTCATAGACCGAGGTCATGGTGCTGACGATCATCGGATCGTCCGCCGCGAACATGCCGAAGTACCAGAGCCCGTAGACGCTCGAATCGATGGTGAGATCTCGCGCGGTGGTCCCGTCGGGTCGTACGTAAATCCGCCGGATGAACCGGTTGAGCTCCGGGTCGAACAGGAAGCGACGGGCTCCCACCTGGATGCCGTCGGCCGCTGCCCGATAGCGGTCGGCCAGCGTCATCTCGCCATAGAGCTGGGCGAAGTTGGCGGCAGCCTTGAGGCCCGCCCAGACCGCGGCCGCCGTGAAGCTCATCACGCCCCGCCGCTCTTCCCAGAGGTCGTAACTGGGTTCGGGCAGGCCGGTCACCGGATCGATGTAGCCGGCCAGGAAATCAGCCGCGAGGATGATCAGCGGCCGGTAGTAGGCCTTGAAGAACTCGAAGTCGCGATGGCGATCGTAGTGCTGCCACAGCGCGAAGAGCACCAGCCCGGTCTCGTCCTCCTGGATCGGATATTGCGGCTTGCCGGTGGCGTCGACCCAGGGATGCCAGCTGCTGCCCGGATCCCCGGCCGGGGTGTACTTATGCCGGAAGTACCCCTCCTTGGTGACGATCCGGGCGCAGAGCTCGAAGAAGCGGCGCGGCAGGTCGACGTAGCCGGCCTGGTCCATGGCATAGACCGCCAGGGCGGCGTCCCGCGGCCACATATAGCTGTAGGTATCGCGCGCGAACTTGACGACGTCGGCGTCATTCGCCGCCAGCACGGCGCCGCCGGCGTCGACCTGGGTACGGACCACCAGCAGGCAACGACGATAGAGCTCGGCCACCCGCGGCGACAGGTCGGCAAACTCCCGGTCCTCCTTGTTCACCCAGGCGGTCCAGTAGGAACGGGTGCGAGTGAGGAATGCTTCCGGCCCGCGCAGCGTCACCACGTCCGCGACCGTCTGCAGCTCGGCGAAGTTGCGCGCCGCGATCAACCACTGATAGGCGGCCTGGGCCTGCCCCGATGGGATGCGACCGAGCTTCAGGGCGAGCGTCATGTCGACCGAACCCTGCTCGATCGGGTTGTTCCCGAGCTCGCCGTCCTCCGCGTCCCGCCAGGTGCCCTGAGCGCCGCCCACGTCTTTCTTGCCGCAGGCATAGCCGTCGAGACCGAACCGATCGCCCACCATGGCGCAGGCGGCGAAGCAGCGCTGTCCCTTGTAGGCGACGAGTCCTTTGACCGCCGGGTAATACATGACGGTGTCGCCCACCTCGGTGCCGTAGATGTGCCAGTCGAAGTGAAAGAACAGCCGGACTTCCCGCTCCGGGCCGTCGTTTTGGACCCTCACCCTCCGGAAGAGGGCGTCCCGGCCGAGGTCGACGGCATCGTTGAAGGTCACGGTGACCAGGAGATCCGGGTGGGAGACCGTGACGTTGGTCACCAGCGTGTCAGGCAGGTAGACGAGGTTTTTCGACCACGCAGGGTCATCGAGCCAGGCGAAACGACCATCGACCCAGATCCCAAAGCGGCAGGGCTCGCCGCTGGTGTGGTTCTCCTGGCCGACCCGCGGGTAATAGATGTCGCGCAGCTGGTAGTTGTGATCGAAGTTGACGAGCAGGGCGCCGTTGCCGATCGGCAGGTCGCGAGACACGTCGGCCATTATCCAGTTGTTCAGGGGCTTGCGGGGATTCCCCGCATGGATTGTTACGATCGCGTTGGACGCCAGGGTGTCAACTCCAGCCCGAACCGATACGATGACGGTCCGCTCGCGGGAGCACGATGAGGTCATCGACGTCACCGACCGGGTGGCGCGGGCGGTTGCCGAGAGCGGGGTGCACACGGGCCTCTGCCACGTGTACGTCTCCCACACCACCGCCGGCGTGTTCATCAACGAGAATGCCGACCCCGACGTGAGGGCCGACGTCATGGCCAGCCTCTCGGCGCTGGTTCCCTGGGAGAACCATTACCGGCATGCCGAAGGCAATGCCGCCGCGCACATCAAGGCGAGCCTGATCGGCACGTCGCAGACCATCCCGGTGCGCGACAGCCGGCTGGCGCTGGGCCGCTGGCAGGGGATCTACATCGCGGAATTCGACGGGCCGCGCGAGCGCCATTTCCAGGTCACGGTTCTCGGCTAAGACAGTAAAGCCGCCCGGCACGGCGGCTTTACTGTCGTTCGGATCGGCAGCCTATTTCCGGCCGGCCGTCTCCAGCTGCTTGGGCTCGCTGTTGGTGCCGGTCCCGCCGCTGATCGGAATCTTCACCGATTTCGGCCTTGCCGGTTGAGCCTTCGGCAACCTGAGGATCAGCATGCCGTTGAGGAACTCGGCCTTCGCCTGCTCGCCGAGCGCGTCCTCCGGCAGGGTCACCTGGCGGCTGAACTTCCCGTAGAAATTCTCGCGCAGCCAGTAGTGCTCGGGCTGAGTATTCGCCGGCGGCTTGATCTCGCCCTTGATGTTGATCTGCCCGCCGTCGAAGGTGACTTCGACCGCGCCTGGATCGATGCCCGGCACCGCGGCCCGGATCACCCATTCCCTGTCGGTCTGGTAGACGTCCAGCGGCAGATAGCCTTCGCCGACCGCGCCGACGGTCCGTGACTGGCCCGGCAGACCGAAGGTATCGCCAAACAGGCGATCCATGGCGCTATGGAGAGACATCAGGTCACTGATTGGTGACCAACGAATCACGCTGCTCATGGCTTTGACCTCCTTTGGTCAACTGGTTTTTCGGTCGCTCACATACCCCGGCGGGGCGCCCTTTTAAACCCGGCGAGCCGCCCAAGACGGCCCTGTTTACGGATCGTGAAAAGCCGTAACCAGTTCAATGAGGCCGGTATATACTGTTCAGACTTTTAGCCGGGGAGACGCATGCTTACCAGCATCAAGTCGGTCGGCAGCCACGTTCCGTCCGGCATCCTGACCAACGCCGACCTCGAAAAGATGGTCGAGACGTCCGATACGTGGATCCGCGACCGCACCGGTATCGTGGAACGCCGGATTGCCGCGGTCAACGAGACCGCCACCGACCTGGCCGCTGAAGCGGCGCAGGATGCGCTGGCGGCCGCCGGGCTGCGCCCGCAGGATACCGACCTGATCGTGTGCAGCACCTCCACGCCGGACTCGATGTTTCCATCGGTCGCCTCGCGGGTCCAGCAGCGGTTGGGCGCGCATGGTCCAGCCTTCGACGTGCAGGCGGCCTGCACCGGCTTCCTCTACGCCATGAGCGTGGCCGACCGCTTCGTCAGCGGCGGTGAGGCCCGGCAGGCGATCGTGATCGGCAGCGAGACGCTGACGAAGATCATCAACTTCAAGGACCGCGGTACCTGCGTCGTCTTCGGTGACGGCGCCGGGGCCGTGGTGCTGGGACCAGGGTCGGGCAGCGCCGGCATCAAGTCCTGCGTTCTCGGCGCGGACGGCTCCGGCGGCGACCTTATCTATGTCGCGCCCGGCACCGACGGTCCCGAAGGTCGAGGCCGGCCCGAGATCCGCATGGACGGCCGCAAGGTTTTTCGTTTTGCGACCGAGATCCTCGCCCAGGCCACCCTGCAAGCGCTGGAAAAAGCCAACGTCCGGCTGGAAGACGTCAAGCTGATCGTGCCGCACCAGGCCAATGCCCGCATCATCGAAGCGGCCGGCAAGCGGCTGGGCGTGGGTGCGGACGTCATGGTCAACGACATCGCCAACTACGGCAACACCTCGACCGCCTCCATCCCACTCGCGTTGAAGGATTCGCTCAATGCCGGTCGCCTGGTAAAGGGCGACCAGGTCGTCCTGGTCGGCTTTGGCGCGGGACTCACCTGGGGAGCCTGCGTCATCGAGTGGGAAGGCGCGCCCGTCCGGGTCGCGGCCTGACCCGTGTTTCGGCCTAAAACGCGTTACGTCGCCCTGCCGTCGCCTCGCGCCGGTGTTGGTGAGGAGGTCGATCGGCTCACCTGCCCCAAATGCGACACCTCGCTCGAACCGGCACGGCTGACCGCCGCCCTGGGCGTCTGTTATCGCTGCGGCTACCACTTCCGGCTTCGCGCTCCGGAGCGGATCGCGATGCTGGTCGAGCCCGGCTCGTTCAACGAAGAAGACCAGGCGATCACGGCCAAAGACGTACTGGGTTTCAAAGACTCGCAGCCGTACACCCGGCGGATCGAGCAGAGTCGTGCCACGACCGGCGCGAACGAGGCGGTGAGCTGGGGCGAGGCCACGCTGGCGGGGCACCGCATCGTCATCGTCTGCCTCGACTTCGCCTTCATGGGGGGCAGCATGGGGGCCGCCACCGGAGAAAAGATCACCAACGGCATCGAGCGCGCTCTGCAGGGCCGCGTCCCGCTGCTGATCATCTCCGCGTCGGGGGGTGCCCGGATGCAGGAGGGAATGCTGTCGTTGATGCAGCTGGCGAAGACCGCCGCCGCCCTGGGGCGGCTGGGCGCCGCGGGGATTCCCTATATCTCGCTGCTCACCGACCCCACCATGGGCGGGGTGACGGCTAGCTTCGCCTCGCTCGCCGATGTGATCGTCGCCGAACCCGGGGCGATGATCGGCTTCGCCGGCGCGCGGGTGATTCAGCAGGCCACCTACGAGACCCTCCCGGAGGGCTTCCAGACCGCGGAATTCCTCTGGCAGCACGGGATGATCGACCTGGTGGTGCCCCGGCCGGAGCTGCCCGCCGTCATTCGGCAGCTGCTGGACCTCTACACCCGCGACGGCTTTCATTCCGACTTCGAGCTGAAAGGACAGGCCCGGGCGGCCGCCCAAGCGGCTGCCCACATCCGCCCGTGACGGACAACGGCTCGCTGGCGGCGGCCACCTGGGCGCAGGTCGAGCTCGCCCGCCATCCCGATCGTCCCTATGCCCTGGACTACATCCACGCGCTCTTCAGCAATTTCTTCGAGCTCCATGGCGACCGGCTCTATGGCGACGACCACGCCATCATCGGCGGGCCGGCCGCCTTCGATCATCGAACCGTGATGGTGATTGCGCAGCAGAAAGGTCGGACGACGGCGGAGCGGGCCATGCGCAACTTCGGGATGGCGAATCCCGAGGGATACCGAAAGGCGCTTCGCCTCATCCGCCAGGCCGAGCGCTTCCAGTTCCCAATCTTCGCCTTTGTCGATACCTCGGGCGCGTTTCCGGGAGCGGGAGCGGAGGAGCGCGGCATCGCCTGGGCGATCGCCGAGAACCTGGTCGCGCTGGCCCAGGCGCGGGTGCCGATCGTCACGCTGGTGATCGGCGAAGGCGGCAGCGGTGGCGCCCTCGGCATCGGCGTCGGCGACCGGCTGCTGATGATGGAGCATTCGATCTACAGCGTCGCCATGCCGGAGGCCTGCGCCTCCATTCTGTGGCGGGACATCGCCCGCAAGGTGGAGGCGGCCGAAGCCCTGAAACTCACCGCTGCGGACCTGAAGCGGATGGGGCTGGCCGATGAGATCGTGCCCGAACCGGCCGGCGGCGCGCAGACCGACTACGGCGTGGCGGCGGACGCGGCGGGCGCCGCGTTGCGGCGTCATCTGGGCGAGCTGGAAGGGCTCGACGTCGATCAGTTGCTGGAACAGCGCTACCAGCGGTACCGGAGGATCGGCGCGAGCTAACCGAGCGAGCTCGGCCGGATGGGGTCGTAAGGGCCGGTAACATCAGCACGATGGCCAGCAACGCCCTCACCGATGCGCCGATCAGGCGGCGGGAACGCCTCGACCCGTCGGTCTTTCGACTGCCCGTCGAGCGAATCCGGGAGGGCTATTACAGCGACGTCTACTTCAATCGCACTGTCGACGTGCTCCATGCCGACCGGCAGCATCCACAGGTGTTGATGCAGGTTTTCCAGAAGAATTACTCGGTGATCGGCGGCATGGACGAGGCGATCGCGATCCTCAAGCTTTGCTCCGACGACTTCTCCCAGCTCCGGGTGCACGCGCTCTATGACGGGGACGCGATCGCGCCCTGGGAGAGCGCGATGACGATCGAGGGCGACTACACCCTGTTCGCCCGCCTGGAGACGGTCTACCTGGGCGTGCTTTCCCGGCGCACCAAGGTGGCCACCAACGTGCGTCGGGTGGTCGATGCGGCGAAGGGAAAGCAGATCATCTTCTTTCCCGCCCGTCACGACCACCACCTGGTGCAAACCGGGGATGGCTACGCCGCGCACGTGTCGGGCGCCATCGGCGTGTCGACCGACGCGCAGGCCTCCTGGTGGGGCGGCAAGGGCACCGGCACCGTTCCCCACTCCCTGATCGGCGCCTACCAGGGCGACACCGTGCTCGCCGCCCAGAAGTACGCCGAGTTCGTCGATCCGAGCATCAACCTCGTCGTGCTGGTCGACTGGGAAAACGACTGCGTCCGCACCTCGCTCGAGGTGGCGCGGGCGCTCAAGGACCGGCTCTGGGGCGTCCGCCTGGACACCTCCGAAACGATGGTCGACGTCAGTATCCAGAAGCTGATGGGCGATTTCGATCCGCGCGGCGTCAACCCGCAGTTGTGCACCCTGGTCCGCCGCGCGCTCGATCGCGAGGGGTTCGAACAGGTGAAGATCGTGGCCAGCGGTGGCTTCAACGTCGAGAAGATCGAACGCTTCGAGCGCGAGCGGGTGCCGGTCGACGCCTACGGGGTGGGCAGCGCCTTCTTCCAGGGAAGCTATGACTTCACGGCGGACGTCGTGATGGTCGAGGGCCACCCCTGCGCCAAGGCTGGCCGGCGATATCGACCCAACCCGCGACTTGAACCCGTGACCTGATGCCGGACGTCACCATCGTCGTCGACATGGTCAATGGCTTCTGCAAACACGGCAACCTGGCTTCGCCTCGTTGCGATGCGGCCATCCCACGCGTTCGCGAGGTCGCCGAGGGCCGCAAGCAGGCGGGCGACCAGCTCATCTTCCTGGCCGACACCCACGACCCCAATGACCGCGAGTTCGAGATCTTCCCGGTTCACTGCGTGCGCGGCACGTCAGAGGCCGAGGTGGTGCCCGAGCTTCAGCCGATGCTCGCCGGATCGACCTTGATTCGCAAGCGGCGCTACTCGGGATTCTTCGAAACCGACCTCGAGGCTCGGTTGCGGGCGGCCGGCCCGCAGCGGGTCACGGTGATCGGGGTCGAGACCGACATTTGCGTCCTCCACACGATCGCCGACCTGCGAAACCGCGATTATCGGGTGGTCGTCCCGGCGCGGGCGGTCGAGACCTTTGACGGCCCGGGGCACCCGGGCGACCAGGTCCAGCAGTGGGCGCTCTCGCATCTCAAGGGTGTGCTCGGCGCCACCATCGTCTGAGCGGTTGGTGAGCCTCTCGCTATAATCTAAGCCACCAATGAGATGTAGCCATACCGGACATCTCAGCCATCGCTTTGCGTTTGCACTAGTGTGATGGCGACCACAGCCGGATCGTTCTGCCCGAGCTGCGGATACAAGCTCAAGCCCGACAGTCGATATTGCTCGAGCTGTGGCCGAACGGTCGCGCCCGCCAGCCGGTTCCGCTGGCGCATCCATCCCTGGATGCTGGTGCCGGCGGCGCTCCTGGCCGTGTTGCTCGTCGCCCTGCCCGGGCTGCTGTACGTCTCGGCCGGGCTGCCGTCGACCTCGAACCTGAGCACGGCCCGGCTCCCGCTGTCGACCCGGATCTACGACCGGACCGGGACCATCCTGCTGGCGGAGATCCACCAGGGATCCGAACGGCGCCACATCGTGCGCCTGAATGCGGTGGCCCCGGCGATGCGGCAGGCGACGGTCGCGGTGGAGGACCGCACCTTTTACCAGCACGGCGGCCTGAACCTGCTCCGCACCGGTCAGGCTGGGCTCGAGGACCTGATCCATCTGCGCTTCAACCAGGGCGGAAGCACGATCACCCAGCAGCTCGTCAAGAACATCTATCTCTCGGGAGACCGCTCCATCCTGCGAAAGCTCGACGAGGCGATCCTCGCGGTCGAGATCGAGCACCAGTACTCGAAGGCGCAGATCCTCGAGGCTTACCTGAACCGCGTCTTCTATGGAAACCGGTCGTACGGGGTGGAGGCCGCAGCCCAGACCTATTTCGGCAAGCCGGCCAGCCAGTTATCCCTGGCGGAGGCGAGCTTCCTGGCCGGCCTGCCCCAGGCTCCCACCGAGCTCGATCCCTTTACCAACCCCAGCGGCGCGAAGCAGCGGCAGCGGGTCGTCCTCGATGCGATGGTCAAGGCGCACGACATCAGCGCCGCGCAGGCAAAGGCGCTCTACGCGCAGAAGCTGGCCCTGCAAAAGCCCTCAAACGCGGACGACGTCAAGGCACCCGGCTTCGTCCACTGGATCGCGGCGCAGTTGGAGAAGACCTATGGCCAGGAGCTGCTCGAAAACGGTGGTCTCACGGTGGTGACCTCGCTCGACTGGAACCTGCAGTCGATCGCCGAGCGCCAGGTGCGTGAGAAAGTCATGGCGCTGCAGGGGCAGCATGTGACGGATGGGGCGCTGGTCGCCGTCGATCCGAAGACCGGCGCGGTGCTGGCCATGGCGGGATCCGCCGGCGCCGACGTGCCGGGCGGTGAGTACAACATGGCAGTCACTCCCCGCCAGCCGGGCTCCGCGTTCAAGATGTTCACCTACACCGCCGCGATCGAGTCGGGAAAGTTCACGATGGGCTCCTGGGTGCTCGACGCGCCGCTGCGCGTGCAAATGCCGGATGGGAGCAGCTACACGCCCCAGAACTACGACGGCTCCTACCACGGTTGGCAGCCGCTTCCGCACGCGCTGGGTAATTCGTTCAACATCCCAGCGGTGAAAGTTGAACTCGGCACCGGCATCGACCACGTGGTCGATGTCGCGCGCCGGATGGGCGTGGAAACGCTGACCCAACCGACCAGCGCCTACCAGCCGAGCCTGACACTGGGCGGCTATGAGGTCCCGCTGATCGATATGGCAGCGGGCGCCAGCACCCTGGCCGCGCAGGGGACCTATCGCCATCCGCAAGGCATCCTGAGGATCGTCGCCCACGACGGCGGGACGCTGTATCGCTACGATCCGGGCAGCGGCAAGGTCGCGCTCAGTCCGCAGGTCAGCTTCATCATGGCCGACATGCTGTCAAACGACAACAACCGCGCGCTCGAGTTCGGACGTAACAGCGACCTGGTCATCCCCGGGCATCATGTGGCGGCGAAGACCGGCACCACGAATGATTTCCGCGACAATTTGACGGTCGGCTTCACCCCCAACCTGGCGGTGGCGGTCTGGGTCGGCAACGCCGACCACACCCCGATGCAGCACGTCAGTGGCATCGTCGGCGCGGCCCCGATTTTCCACGGATTCATGACCGAGGCCCTGAACGGCCAGCCCGACAGCTGGTATGCCGTACCCGACGGCATCCACACCGTCAACATGAACGGCTACGTCGCTTATCTCCTGCCCGGCACCGAGCAGGTGGCCCAATCCCAGCAGCCGCCACAACAGGTGTGCGAGGAAGACTGCGGCGGAGGTGCTGGCGGCAACGGCGGCCACCACAAGAAGCATGGTGGTTAGCAGGTCAGCGAGCTCACAGGACGAGCCGCGCTTTAGCGGCCGTCAGGCCGCCGCGCTTTCGCGCGAAAGAGCACAGGCGGCGGAGGCGGCTCGTGCGAGCATGCGAGCGCGATGGAATTCTGCGCGAGCGCGCCGCGAGCCGCTCGACGCCGCAACTGTGCGGTTAAGTCTCTGTGCGCCCTCGTCCCGTCGAGCTCGACGGTGATGCGCCCGTAGACGAACGCATTGACTCGATCTGGCGGGTCAGCTCCGCAACCTGGCGTTCGAGGTCGGCCACCTGGTCGCGGGTTGCCAGCGGCATCGATGACCTGGCGGTCTTGACGCTGTCCTGGACTCGACGGCCCAGATCCTCGCCGGCCTGGCGCGTCCGGCTGGCGAACTCCTCGAACCGCCGGCGACCCTGTTCGCGGCTGACCTGACCCTGTTGCATCCAGGTATCGACGAGCCGATCGCCCTGATCGAATGCCCAGCTGGCCGCGCCGAGCATGATCGTGAATCCGTCGCGGATGACCTCACGGACGCGTTCGCCGCCATCCGAAGGCTGATGCTGAGTCGTGCGGTCGCCGCCATCCGGTGGATGATGCTCTGCCATGCGCTAAGTTTAGGGGCAAGCGCATGCCCATTTACGAGTACCGCTGCGCGGACTGTGGAAAGCGGCCGTCGATTTTTTTCCGCAGCATGGCGGCGGTCGAAGTTTCGCCCGCCTGCCCGAACTGCGGGGGCCGTCACCTGACGCGCCTGATCTCCCGCACCGCGCAGGCGCTCTCGGAGGACAGCCGGCTGGATCGGCTCAGCGACAGCGCCGATCTCTCGGGCGTCGACGAGAACGATCCAAAGAGCATGGCGCGCTGGGCCAAAAAGATGGGCCAGCAGATGGGTGGCGATGAGCTCGGCGAGGATTTCGACCAGGTCGTGGACGAGATGGGCGAGGCCGGTCCGGATGGCGATGGGAGCACCGATCTGGGCGACGACGACCTGTGAGCACAGCTGCGATCGCCCGGATCCATGCTCGCGAGATCCTCGACTCGCGCGGCAACCCCACCGTCGAGGTCGACGTCGTCCTCGAGGCCGGCCAGCGCGGCCGGGCGAAAGTACCCTCGGGCGCCTCAACCGGCGCCCACGAAGCGGTCGAGCTGCGCGATGGAGACAACCACCGTTACGGGGGCAAGGGGGTCCGTCAGGCGGTGGCCAATGTCAACGAGGCAATCGCGGCGGCGCTGCGCGGCGCCGACGCCGGTGACCAGCGCGCGATCGACGAGCGGCTGATCAGCCTCGACGGGACCGCCAATAAGTCACGGCTGGGGGCGAACGCCGTGCTTGGCGTGTCGCTCGCCGTGGCACGGGCTGCGGCGCGGGCCGCCGGCCAGCCGCTGTATCGGTACCTGTCCGGCGGCGGGGAGCCGGTGATGCCCGTACCGATGATGAACATCCTCAACGGCGGCCGGCACGCCCAGACCCGGGTCGACTTTCAGGAGTTCATGGTGGTGCCTGCCGGGGCTCCGAGCTTCGCGGAAGGACTCCGTTGGGGTGCCGAAGTATTCCACGCTCTCAAGGAGACGCTCCACGAACGCCGGTTGAGCACCGGCCAGGGCGACGAGGGCGGTTTTGCCCCCGAGCTCGCGGCCAATGAGGAGGCGATGACGCTGCTCGTCCAGGCGATCGAACGCAGCGGCCACACGCCGGGTGAGGAGGTTTTCATCGCCCTCGATCCGGCCGCCTCCGAGCTCTATCGCGAGGGAAAGTACCAGCTCGACGGTGAGGGAGGCCGACTCTCAGCCGGTGAGCTGATCGATCGCTGGGCCGGCTGGGCTGATCGGTATCCGGTGATCTCGATCGAGGACGGGCTTGCTGAGGATGACTGGGAAGGCTGGGCCACGCTCACCAAGCGCCTCGGCAAACGGCTGCAGCTCGTCGGTGACGATATCTTCGTGACCAACGTCGTCCGGCTTCGCCGCGGCATCGAGCAGGGGATTGCGAACAGCATCCTGATCAAGGTCAACCAGATCGGGACGCTCACCGAAACCCTGGAAACCATGGCGACCGCCCGCCAGGCGGGGTATGCGACGGTGATCTCGCACCGATCGGGTGAGACCGAGGACACGTTCATCGCCGATCTGGCGGTGGCGACGGGGGCCGGCCAGATCAAAACCGGTGCGCCGTCACGCTCAGAGCGGGTCGCGAAGTACAATCGGCTCCTGCAGATCGAGGAAGAGGTGGGAAGCACAGCTCGTTACCCGGGACGCACCGCTTTCATCGGTCGCACGGAGTCGCGTGTCTAGGCGAGTTCCACCGCGCGGCTTCTTCAACGGCGAGTCGCCATTCGGGCGCCTGCCGACCGAGCCGAGCTTTCCCACCATCCGGATCTCGCGGCGCGGCGTCATCTGGATCGTGGTCGCCGCCATCGCCCTGCTCATCCTCTTCCTGCTGAAGCCCTTCGCCACCCTCTACACCGACTTCCTCTGGTTCAGGGCCCTTGGCTACGGCAGCGTTTTCGGCACGCGCTTCGCGGCCCAGATCTGGTCATTCTTCATCTTCGCCGCCATCTTCTGGGTGATCGGCGCCGCCAACGTCTTGCTGGCGTTGAACTCGGGGCGTCGCCTTTCATCGATCGGCATCCGCCAGCGCCTGCTGACGGCGCCTTCCACCATCCTCGCCATGCTGGCCGTTTTTCTGCTCGGCTTGCTATTCGGTCAGATCGCCTCCGGACAGTGGCAAACGATCCTCACCTTTATCAATCAGAAGCCGTTCCATGTGCAGGATCCCATCTGGCACAAAGATGTCTCGTTCTACGTTTTCACGCTTCCGTTCTATCGCTTCCTGTGGGGCTGGTTCTTAGGGGTCGTGATCCTGATGACCCTGGTGGTCGCCGGGCTCTATGCCTCGCGTGCCGGGTTCCAAAATCTCGTCCTCCCGACCCGGGCCGTGCGCCACCTCTCGGTGCTCGCCGCCGTCTTCGCCGCGCTGCTGGCGATCCATTATCGGCTCGACCTCTATGAGCTGCTGCTCAGCAGGCGCGGCTTTGTCACCGGCGTCGGTTATGCGGACGCCGTCGCGCGTATCCCCGCCTACTGGATCATGACGGTCCTGATGGCCCTGATCGCCATTGGACTCCTCGCCAATGCGGGAACCGCCCGGTTGACACCCCTCCCGGTCGCGCTCGTCGCCTGGCTGGCGGCGGCGTTCATCTTGCTCGTGGTATTTCCAGGCGTGGTCCAGCGGTTCTCGGTCGCCCCCAGTGAGCTCTCACGCGAGACGCCGTACATCAAGAACCAGATCGCGTTCACCCGTCAGGCCTATGGACTATCCAGCATCGCGGACCATCCCTTCACCCCGCAGGACACGTTGACCCCTACCGTGATCGCGCGCAATCCGCAAACGGTTCAGAACGCCCGGCTCTGGGATCCCCAGCTGGCCCTGCCGCCGACCCTGGAAAACATCCAGAGCCTCCGCACCTACTACCAGTTCTATAACGACGAGGTCGCGGTCGACCGGTATCAGCTCGGCGACCAGTATCTCCAGCTCCTGCTCGCCGCGCGGGAGCTCAATCCAGATAAGGTGCCGGCGCAGAACTGGGTCAACCTCAAGCTGCAGTACACCCACGGCTATGGCGTGGTCGCGGCCCGTGCCAATCAGGCGACCAGCCAGGGCGATCCCGTATTGACCCTTCACGATATTCCACCCGCCGGCGTGCCGACGGTGACGCAGGCGGGGATTTACTTTGGTCGCCACACCACCAATTACGTGCTGACCGACTCCAAGCAGGCAGAGCTGGACTACCCGCTCGCCGAGGGAGACCAGTACACCCAGTGGAAGGGCCACACGGGCGTCCCCTTGTCCTCGGGGCTTCGTAGCCTGGCCTTTGCGGTCCGCTTCGGCGACATCAACCTGCTGATCAGTTCGCAGCTGACGGCGCAAACCCAGGTCCTGTTCAATCGCGCGGTCCAGGATCGCGTCAGCGCCCTGGCGCCCTTCCTGCAATTCGACCAGGATCCCTACGTCGCCGTTGTTGACGGCCACGTGTACTGGATTCTGGATGGATTCACCGTCACCGACCATTACCCCTATAGCGACGTGACTCCGGACACGAACAGTCCCTTCGCCACGATCAACTACGCGCGCAACTCCGTCAAGGTGGTGGTCGATGCCTACAACGGGACGACCACCTTCTATCAAATCGACCCGAACGACGCCCTCGCCAATACCTACGCCTCGATATTTCCCGGGTTGTTCCAGCCTTTCAGCGCGATGCCCGCCGGGCTACAGGCTCATATCCGTTACCCGCGCGACCTCTTCAACCTGCAGGCGGAGATGTTTCAGCTGTATCACATCACCGATCCCACCATCTTCTACACACGCGAAGACCTGTGGAACATCGCCAAGGAAACGCTGCAGCAGGCGAACGGTCCGGCACAGATCCGGCCGTTCTACGTCATCATGCGACTCCCCGGCGAACCGAAGGAAGAGTTCGTCACCATCCTGCCCTATACCCCCAACGGCAAGACGAACATGATCGCCTACCTGGCGGCGCGCTCAGACCAGCCCGACTACGGGACGCTGTTCGATTTCCGCTTCCCCAAGGACGTCCTGGTCACCGGCCCGCAGCAGGTCGAGGCGAACATCGACCAGGCGCCCCTGATCAAGTCCCAGTTCGCCTTACTCAACGCGCAAGGCTCGAGCGTCATTCGCGGCAATCTGCTGGTTCTTCCCATCGAGACCGCGTTGCTCTACATCGAGCCGATTTATCTCGAGTCGAGCACGGTGGCCAAGCCCCAGCTCAAGAAGGTGATCGCCGCGACCGGCCAGAACGTGGTCATGGAGGACACGCTCGACAAGGCGCTCGCCTCGCTGCTGGGGGCAGCGCCGCCGTCAACATCGACGGGCCCGGCGACCGCGCCCAGCGGCACCGTCGCCCAGCTGATCGCCCAGGCGAACGCCCACTACAACGCGGCCCAGACGGCCCTGCGCAACGGCGACTTCGCCACCTACGCGAAAGAGATCCAGACCGTGGGCAACATCCTGAATCAGCTGGTGGCGCTGCAACCGGCGGCCAGCGCCTCGCCCTCCGCCTCCCCGACGGCATCGCCGTAGCCCTCGCCCCTTAACCAAGGGTGCGAAAAGGGCGCTTGTCGGATGACAAGCGCCCGTCCGAGCCCCCGGAACCCGCTAGCGCGGACTGGGAAAACTGTCGGCGACGGCGAGGATAGCGGCGACGACAGAAACGATGAGCGCGGTCAACCGGTACATGGGCACCCTCCTTCTGGGTGGACCGGGTGCCCCGACCGACTCAGCCGGTATTTAACACCCGGTTCAATTTGTTGTCAATATACTTTCCGTGACATGGTTTAGTGAGGCTATACTCGAAGGCGTCGCATGAACTCGGTCGGGGAGCGTCTTCGCGAAGCCCGTCTGGCGAGCGGTCTAACTCAGGCGCAGCTCGCGCGGGGAGTCGCCACCAAGGGGTTCATCAGCCAGGTCGAGCGCAACCATGCGACACCGTCGCTCCCCAAACTTCGGGTGATCGCGGAGCGATTGGGGAAGCCCCTTTCCTACTTCGTGCCGGATCAGCCGCCCCAGCAATTGACGCTGCTCCGTAAAAGCGCGCAGCTGGCCGTTCAAGCAGACGAGCCTGCCCGGGCACTGGACATCGTGGCCGAGGCGTCGGCGCTGCCCGCGACCGCGAACGAGCGGGCTGACCTTCACAGGATTCGGGGCGTGGCGCTGTCGGAGCTTCACCAGAACCCGGAGGCCCTCACGACCTTACAAGATGCGGCGGCCACCGCTCCCAGTGATGATCCCGAGCTCAACGCCTCGATTTACGCCGAGATCGGCACGGTTCTGCAGATCGAGGAGCGTTATAACGGCGCCATCGAGGCAGATCGACGCGCGCTCGATTGGCTCGACCGTTGCCGCCATGGCGATCCTGAGCTGCGCGCCCGGGTTTTGACCAACCTCGGGACCTGCAGCTTCCGCCTGGGCCAGCCCTCAGCGGCGATAGCCTACCTGGTCCGAGCGCTCGACGCGGCGACGGACGCCGAGAGCTTGCTGCGGATCGCGAACGCGCACATGGCGCTGGGAGTGGCAGCACGCGAAGTAGGAGAACTCGACCGCGCGCTGGAACACTGCAATCGTGCGCTCGAGCTGCACTCGAGGATCCGGCACGAACGCACGGCTAACCGCATCCTCAACAACCTGGGGGACGTCCACTATGCGGCCGGACGCAAGCGGGAAGCCACCGCGCTCCAACGGCGGTGCCTGCAACGAGCTCGCGAGCTGACAGATGACTTCGAGATCGGAGTCGCCGCCGGCGAGCTCGCACGTTACGCGCTCGACGACAGCCGGGCCACGGACGCGCTGGCGCTGGCTCGCGAGAGCCAGCAAGCCGCCGCTCGATCCGGCGATCACCTCCACCAGGCCGTTTCTGCCGCCTTCGAAGGAATGGCGGCCGAGCGCCTCGGACATCCCACGGTCGCAAACCGGAAATTCAGACTGGCGCTCCGGCTGCTGGCCGAACGCAACGCCGCGGGGAAGCTGGCCGAGGTGTGCGCCATGTACGCCGATCTGCTTCGGGCTCGCGGTGACCAGAACCGTGCCTTCGCCTTCATGCGGATGGCCGCCGAGCGGGATTTCAGCAAGCTCCCCACCCTGCTCAAACCCGGGAAATGATCGCGTCCCAGACCGCGCGGGCGAACATCTCGCCCGCGACGATCCTCGTGGCTGTCGCCGATCCGGATGGCGCGACCCGACTGCGCGCCGCATTGGAGGCCGCCGGGTACCGCGTCATCACCGCCTCCGACGGTGCCGCCGCCCTGCGGTTGTTGACGGCCCACGCCTGCGACCTGGTCGTCTGCGACGCGTTGCTGTCCGATCTGGATGGCTTCGAAGTCTGCCGCGCCATCAAGCAGGCGCCCGCCACCCGGGACACTCCCGTCATCCTCTTGATCGACGGCGATGACGAGTTGCAGCGGGAGCGCGCCCTGCAGGCCGGTGCGGATGATGTCGCCAGCGCGCCCGTGGACCGAACGGCGATCCTCACGCTGGCCCGCTCTCAACTCCGGATCGGGCGGCTCGTAACCCAGGTCAATAACCTCGAGGGCGTCGTGGTCACTCTCGCTCGCGCCGTCGAGGATCGCGATCACAGCAGCAGCGGTCTCTCGGAAAAGGTGGCGCACTGGGCGATGCAGCTCGGGAGCGCCATCGCGCTCCCTGATGACCAGCTCACGCCTCTCTACAAGGCGGCCCTGCTGCACGACGTCGGTACGCTTAGCGTTCCGGTCGGTGTGCTGGCCAAAGAAGGCCGCCTCGATCCCGCGGAGTTCGGCCAGGTGAAGCGTCACCCGGTGGTGAGCGAGGAGATCCTGGGCGCCCTGCCGCGATCCGACCAATTGCTGCCGGCGGTCCGCCACCATCATGAGCGGATCGACGGGGCAGGCTATCCCGACGGCCTCGGCGGCGACGACATCCCGTTGTTCGCGCGGATCATGGCG
>Ga0209577_10001314_pt1 | contig 24653 bp, 19 predicted proteins | sample GraSoiAngelo_109_FD_185874 | JGI IMG/M metagenome (GOLD analysis project Ga0209577, IMG submission 185874) | Grasslands soil microbial communities from the Angelo Coastal Reserve, California, USA - 14_0903_12_20cm (SPAdes) (version 2) | ecosystem: Environmental > Terrestrial > Soil > Grasslands...
CGCGCTACTTTGCGTTCGATTAGTCTATCCACACACGGAATTTTAGGAGGAGTCCGTGTTGTGCAAGGCTCAAGAGTTGTGTAAACGGTAGCTCCTGCGACAGCTACGTTGGGGAGGTTTTTCTCCAGCGCGACGAACTCGGCGTGGTTGCCCGGCACTTCCCCTCGATGCGCCTTACTTAGCACCTTACCGCCTTTGACCACCACAGCCCCCACCCAAGGATGTGGTCTGTTGTCATTCTCCGAAATACTTCTTCGTGCTTCATCGATTGCCATACGAGCGTAAACCGCGTCGTTTGAATTATTTTTCGTTTCCGCTTTTGCCACTAAAATTGCTTCAGCCACCTTCGATTTCAATAGCCTCAAAACGCTATCGTGTATGTGCGCGAACTTAGCGTCTAGGTCTTGTTCGACCCCTGCTTTCAACGCCGGGTCTATTTGTTGGGCAAATCCGGAAAACACTGTCTTGGTCGCACTGTGCTTATGCTTGTCGAGCAACTCTTTTGTATTCCCCAACCCAATTAGCAGCGCTTCATTATCGAACCTTAGACCCGCTGTTTTTATTGCAGCCACGAGACATTCTGCTTGTGCCGTGGCGGCTTCTCTGGCGAATTGCACCTCGGCACCGATCAATCTCTGGGCATCGACTCCTGAAAACGGAAGTTGGGCTCCCATCGAGAACTTCGTTTTTGTCTCCCAAAGACGAATGTTGTGAGCAGGACGGATTTCTGCTTCGAAACGATTCTCGAACAGAGTTCTGGCACACTGGAGGACTTCTGAATCCATTATTTTGCGACTCGACGACCCAGATAGGCTGTAACCAACTCAGATTAGCACAACGCTGGAAAACAAGTCTGTTTGAGAAATGAGCGAGCTAAAGCTGACCGCCCTTTTCTCTGCCTCGGAACCGGAATTCATCTCGGCACCTCAGCGTTCACGGCAGCGCAAAGGGTGTTATATAATTCTACTGATAAAGAGGGAAAGAAATGCTAGATCGTCCAGACTTCCCCACGAACGAACAAGTCGAGAAAGCCTCGCATGAACAACTCGCCCGCTGGTACCGCTTTCTGCCTTCTGGTAACACCCCCGAGCAGAAAAAGATCATGGACAAGATTGCCAAGCGGTTCAAAGCCTCGGGCGGTATGACGCCAGAAATCAGCAAGCGGATCGGTTTTGGTGGGACTCAATGAAAAAGCCGGAGCCCCCCTTTTTCTGAGCCCTCCTGATTAAAATTTCTTCGCGTTGATTTGTTGCTGAACCGCTTCCTTGTTCTGAATCCCGAGATATTTCTGAGTCGTTTCCAAACTCTTATGGCCGAGCCAGTACTGAATCGTGCGGAGAGGAATGTTCTGCTCATGCCAGAACGTTGCACAAGTCTTGCGGAGCCTATGTAAGTAGTGCTTCTCGCAAACTGGACGGGTTTCGCAGGTGACTTCTACCTCGCGGCGGTTCTCGTACTTACCATCCATGATCGTTGTTTTGCAGTGGCCGCAATTCAAACCGGCCCTCTTCGCAAGAGCCTTGAACTTCCTGAGAAAGTGACCTTCCGGCCCGCCATCTTCGTTGACAAAAATCCAGCGGCTATGAGGAGCTTTCTTCTGGCGAGCTTCTAACAAATCAAGCAACTCGCGGGTGAGTGGTATGCGGCGGGTCAGGTGGTTTTTCGTGGTGAATTTCTTAACTTTGCCCGCATCCGTGGTGTATTCCTTCGTCCGCACGTAATACTCGCCGTCAATAATGTCCGCCCATGTCGCAAACTGAACTTCCTTCTCACGGCAAGCCGTATCAAGAAAAAACTGGTAGCGAACTCGCTCCTCCGGGGTCATAACTTCAATTTCTTCCCCGTCTGCCTTGCGGCTCTCTGCGAAGAGTTTGGTAAGGTCTTGACGGGTGTACGGCTCTGCCGGTTCCTCATCAATCGTGGGCATCTCGATAAGCTTAGAGGGATTCTGGACGCCACTCGCTTTCAGCATGAAGCAGACAACTAGTAGCTTGTTCTTGACCGTCTTTGGAGCCGCTTCCTCTTTGTCTTCAAGGTGTCGTTTGTAGTTATCGAGAATTTCGGCTTCGATTTGGTCAACGAAGCGAACAGATCGGGGGAGCCAGGCGAGAAATTGATACAGGATAAAAGAGTAGTTGGCAACTGTCGTGTCCGCCTTTTTCCGCTTGCGATCTAAGAACTTCTCAATAGCCGTTTTAATCGGTTTGCGATTGGCGTTAGCAACGTCCTGGACCTCAGCAACAGTCAATCCAGCGGCTCGGGCCGTTACCAATTCTTTAGTCCCGTCTTGGAACTCCTGGGCCGCCTCCATCGTGTCGAACGGAGGACTCCAGACCTGCCGCCCCATTTGCGTAAAGCGCACATGGAAGGGTGCTCTAGCCCATTCTGGACGCCTACCACGTCCGATAGGCACTTTCTTGTATCTGAGGGCTACGACTCCCTCCTCGTTCGGTAGGACCCCTCGGACGTAAACGGCTGGCATAACTGACCTCCCTAAATCCTGTAAATACAGTAGCACACCAGTAGCGGTATGTCAATAGGCAGTTTTTATGCGGCTATTTTAGGTATGGCGGAGAGGGTGGGATTCGAACCCACGGTAGGGGTTAACCTACACACGCTTTCCAAGCGTGCGCCTTAAACCGCTCGGCCACCTCTCCCCGATGGAAACAACTCTACCAATTTAGCAGAAAGCTTCCCTTCGCGCACATCGACGGACAGCGTCACGCCAGCTGATGGGCTGGTTTCTTTTGCACTAAACCTGTGTTTCATGTAGGGGGGCGGCTTTGCATTCCAGGCACGGACACCGTATCTAGTTGGGCGAGGCAGGTGAGTCACACTCCCGCGCAAGCTGGTCATCTTCTTTCTTGTTCTCAATCGATTCAGGATTCCCCTACGCAAATATGAAAGAAACACCTGATAGTACCGACATATGGATCATGTAATTGTCCCGCGCGGCTTCAGCTCTCATGCAGCAAAAACAGGTAGTTGTCATTCTGACGAGTGTGGGATAGGCTACCGGCAATTCCCTTGGCGGAGGTGCCCTCGACCACAGTCTCTTACAGACCTTGAATCCCAACTGGAGGAGATGCTGACGCTGGTCGGCAAGCAAAGAGACAAGTTCTAATTCAAAGCAAGGAGTTCACCATGAAGAACGCATTCCGTAATGTTGCCCTAGTGTTTTTCATGACTCTGACAGGTTGGGGACTGCTGTTCGCGCAGTCGGACCTCGGCAGGATATCAGGTTTCATCAAGGACCCGTCGGGCGCAACGATTGCGAACGCGAAGGTCACCGTCCAAAACAAGAGCGGCCTCGAACGCCAGACTGCGACGAACGAATCCGGCTATTACGTCATTACAAACGTTCCACCCGGCTTTTACACTTTGGTGGCCGAAGCCGCTGGTTTCCAAAGATACGAGACGAGAGACAACAAGCTCGATCCGAGCGCGGATCTGGTCATTGACGTGACACTGACGGTGGGGGCCACCAGTCAAACGGTCGAAGTTTCGGCGGCGGCGGTCTTGCTGCAGACGGAATCAGCCTCTGTACAAAAGGATGTCACGCGGGAGCAAATTGACGCGCTTGAGTTGAACGGCCGCAACCCCATCTTCATGGCCAACTTGGTGCCCGGCACTCGCGGTGGCTCGCTTGCGAATCTTAGCTTCAACTTCACCCAGGGCCCATCGAATATCAACGGCGCGCGCACTCCCGAGAGTCTGATCACATATGACGGCGCTCCCGCCGTGCGCACGCGTTCGAACGGCACCAGCATTGGGGCTGCGGATGTGGACTCCACGCAGGAAATTCAAATTCTGACTGCCGATTACGCCCCGGAATACGGCCGGTCCTCGGGCGGCCAGATTCGCATTATCTCCAAGAGCGGCTCGCAACAATTCCACGGTGCCGTCTACGAATACGTTCGGAATACAGCCTTCAATGCAAACACGTGGCAGCGCAATGCCGTCGCAACAACGAGCCGTGTCACGGCTCCGATTCATTACAACCAGTTCGGATATAACCTCGGCGGCCCTTTCTACATTCCCAACCACTTCAATACGGACAAGACCAAAGTTTTCTGGTACTGGGGAGAGGAATGGGTAAGATACATTTTCACGGATTCGAACACGACCGTCAGTGGAGGCGTGCTGACCGTTCCCACGCTTAAGATGCGAACGGGTGACTTCAGCGAATTGCTGGACCCGAACAATCCTTTCGTCACACGCAAGGATTCCGCCGGAACGAAGATTCCCGTCGTCATCACGGACCCAAACACCGGCCAGCAGTTCGTCGCATCATCAAACCCAGCCGATCCTAATTACAATCCCGCCTGTTCAAACCCAGGCGGTTGTCCCAACATCATTCCGTCAGCCCGGCTTAGTCCGAACGGACTTGGTATCTTGAAGGCATACCCTGCCCCCAATCTCACCCAACTGATTGGCAATCAAAATTGGTTTTTCACCGCACAACACCCACAGTACCAGCGTAAAGATACAGTGGCTGTGGACATCAACATCACGGAGAAACAGCGCCTCCGGTTCCGCCGCGTGTACTTCACTTTTTGGGAGTACCAGCCGCTCGACGGCGGCACCAACGAGACTCCTAAGTACTTCGATCGCCCCAATCAGACCAACTCCATCGACTACGTGTGGACCATCAGCCCGACAAAAGTGAATGAGGTCTTGGCAACCGGCAGCCTGGACATCGTACACATTCCTGTCGATCAAACTCATTTTCTTGACCGGACCACCGTTGGCATCAACTACCCCTACATATTTCCGGCCGGGAAGTTGCTTCCAAGGCGGATTCCAACCGTGAATATGACCAACTTCTCCGGGCTGAGCGGGGGCCCGTATCCCTCGCACTCCTCGGGTCCCATCTATGACCTGTCAGACAGCTTTACCTGGATCAAGGGAAACCACACACTGAAATTCGGCGGACTGTTTGAGCGGTCCGGCGAGAACGACAATGACGAGATCAACGTGCAAGCTTGCCCGACTTGCACCAACAATCAGAACGGCCAATTCCTCTTCAAAGATAGCAGCCCAGGTGGAACTGGAGTTGCAGTCGCCAACGCGGCTCTGGGACTGTTTGATACCTATTCCGAAATCGGCCACCGCGCGTACACCATCTTCCGTTCCAACATGTGGGAGGGTTTCGCACAGGATTCTTGGAAGGTCAGGCAGAAACTGACCGTCAACTATGGCTTACGTTACTCCGTCATCGTTCCCTATCATGCCCTGTGGGGAAACATGGTTGTCTTCGATCCCCGTTTTTTCGATTCCAGCAAGGCCGTGACGATCGATCCCGCTACGGGCCTTATCGTGGGAACGATTGATCCTAAGACCGGTCTTATCGCAGGCACGGGAGCAGATGCCTACAACGGCATGGTCATTCCAGGAAGTGGATTCCCCTCTTCCGCTAAGGGCCGAGTTCCCGAGGCCGACCCGAGTCAGTTCGATTTCAGTCGCTTGTTCCGCGGTGTCCCCAATCATTACTCGGACATCCAGTGGGGCGAGATCCAGCCGCGCCTGGGAGTCGCCTATCAACTCAACAACAAGACCGTGCTTCGGGCTGGCGGAGGCCGCTTCCTAACGCGCTTGGGCGTGAGCGACTCGATTTTCCTTGGCGGAAATCCGCCGTTCCAACCCAACGCCAGCGTTTCTCTGGGCTCGGTCGACAACCCCGGAGGAGGAGGCGCTGCCAACGTTCCGCTGGTGGTGACAACGCAAAGCAAAGCCTTTAAACCCCCGGAAGCATGGGCCTGGAATTTCACTATCGAGCGCGACTTGTTCTGGAAGTCGCTCCTGAGCGTAGGGTATGTCGCCCGCCGCGGTTTGCACCTGCAACGAGAGGCCGACATCAACCAGCCGACCACGGCGGTCGTGGCGGCGCATCCATGCCTCGTGGCCAATCCCCCTTGCAAACTCGACGCATTTCGACCATATCAGGGTTTCGGCTCGATCCGGCAAACCGATAATGTGGCCAATTCCATTTACAATTCGCTCCAGGTTTCCTGGAACCGCCGCTTTTCCGGTGGACTCATGTTCGGCGTTGCGTATACGTGGTCCAAGAGTATGGACAACGGTTCCAACCAGCGCGACGTCGTCCCGGACACTTACGACGTGAGCATGCTTTGGGGACCCTCTGAGTTCGACGCCCGCCATATCATGGCCATCAACTACCTTTATGAATTGCCGTTTTTCAAGAACCATTCGGCATTGAGCGGAAAGCTGCTCGGTGGTTGGCAAATCAGCGGCATTACGCAGTTCCAGACCGGCTTGCCTTGCAGCGTTGCCGTTGGTAATAACGATTACGCCGGAGTGGGCTTGGATGCGAACTTTGGGTGCGGCGCTAACGGCCAGTACTGGGTTCTCAATGGCAAGCCCAGGATCATCGGCACGTTTGGCCCTAACGGCCAGTGGTTCTCCACAACCAATCCCGATGGATCGCAAATCTTTAAAAAGCCCGCCGCAGGAACATTTAACACGCAGCCCGTTCGCGACATTATCCACCAGCCTGGATTCGAGAATTGGAACCTCGGGCTCTTCAAGTCGTTCCCCATCGGCGAGAGCAAAGGAGTCCAGTTCCGCGCCGAGGCCTACAACGTCTGGAACCATCCAAATTGGTGCGGCAGCAGCGGATGCAGTGGCACTACCAATATAGGTCTTAACCCGACCAACTCCGCCACGTTTGGGAAAGTTTTGACCAAAGGCAGCGAGCGCAACTTGCAGTTATCACTGCGCCTCGAGTTCTAGTGCCGGACAGAACGGCGGGCGGCGTTTGCTGTCGCAGGCGCTAGCTCTTGTGTGTATGCAATGACGTGATCCACGCTTTCTTGCGGCTCGGAACGGCTGAGAAGATATCCTCAGAAAATCGCTCTCTAGGCGACTTGGGCTAAGGGCTCCAAGGTCACCTTGAAGCCCAGGCCTTCGAGCCTTTTGGTAATTAAGCGCCGGCACAGACCTTCGGGGTTCAGGCGATCGAAGTAGTCTGGGCCGAGGTCTCGGTAGCAAGTCTGGTCTCGCAGAATGTAATAAGCGATGACCAGGAGATTGTACGCCACTGCGATGGTCGCGCGTTTGCTTCCCCTCCGCGCCGCCAGCCGACGATATAAAGCTGGCTAAAGCTGACAAGTAGTTGTTTTTCTTTGTCGAGACGGCCCAAGCCGCTTGGCACAGACAGCAGCGCAACCACAGGCTTCCTTTGCGGATCTTCCCGCTCTTGCGCTTACCCGCACTTTCATGACTGCCCGGACAGAGGCCTGCCCAGCTCGCTAGATGCTGGGCAGGTCTACGCTGGGAATCGTGCACAGCCGCGCGACCTCCCTCTGGAAAGGGCCCAGGCGCTCTTCGACCTCCTGCTCGATCCGCCGCATCTTGGACTCCACGAAGTAGAGATGATCAAGCAGTTCGCGCAGCAGAAATCGATGTGGTGCGGTGATGCGTCCTTCTAACGGCCTGTTGCAACTCCGGAATCTTATTCCGCGGTTTTCCTTGGGCATCTCCGCCAATAACTCGGCCTCTATCCACTTGGCGGTGTTCCAACATACCTCCATCTCGGGCTTATTTTCATGGTTCGCTTGTGGTTCGTAGAACCATGAGCTATTCATATCGCAAAGCTTCGACGGGATCGAGGCGGGCGGCTTTGATGGCGGGATACATGCCGAAGAAGAGGCCCACGCTCATGGAGACGCCTACTGCTAGCACGACGGCCCACAGCGGAATGGATGACGGCAGACTGGGTACAGCTAGGTTGATTAGCAGGCTGATGCCCCCGCCGAGCAACACGCCGATGACGCCTCCCGCGCCGGTGAGCACAATTGCTTCCGTCAGAAACTGCCAGATGACGTCACGGCGGCGCGCGCCGATGGCTTTGCGCACGCCGATCTCGCGCGTGCGCTGGGTGACGGACATGAGCATGATGTTCATCACGCCCACCCCACCGACAAGGAGTCCGATGGAACTGATGACGGAAATCAAAAGAGCCACGGACGCAGTGATCTGACGAAACTGATCGGCAATCTGCTGCGCGCTGGAAATTCCAAAATTATCAGGCTTGCTGTAGGGCACGTTTCTGCGGCGCCGCAACACGCCGCGGATCTGGTCCTCGGCCTCCGACATGCGGCCAGGGTAAGCGACGGCGCCGATCATATTTTCGTCGTCCTGAGGGATGTGTTTGTGGTAGGTGCGATAAGGGACCATCACAGCTTTGTCCGCGGATTGATCCTTGACGAGCTGGCCCTTGCGTGGCTCAAGAACGCCGATGACTTCGTAAGAGACGCCGTCGATTTGGATGGGCTTTCCGAGCGGCTCCATGTCCGGGTAGAGAGTCTTAGCAATATCGGGGCCGATGACGGCAACGTCGGCGCGATGCATATTTTCCGCGTCGCTAAAGAACCGCCCGGTTCGCGGTCTGGAATTGAAAACCTCTTCGTTCGAAGGAAGCGTCCCGTTGTAATCGATTCCCGAGACTTCCTTGCCGAGATAACGCGCGGTAACCGGCCCGCGAGCAGGACCTTCATCTTCCCATCGGGGATAGACACTGGCAGTGACAGCCCGAACCGCAGGGCAGAATTGAGCGATGGCCTCGGCGTCTTCCAACGTGAGAGGCTTGCGCGCGCGTTCATCGGGAGTAAGCCTGCCGGTGTGGATGCCGGGATCGAAACGGAAGATGAAGAGGGTTTCTGATCCGTAGTCGGACAAATAAGCGTTCACGTCACCGTAGACGCCGACGAGGATGGAGACCACGGAAAGAAGAGCGGTGATGCCGATGACCACGCCAACAACCGTGAGAAAGGAGCGCATCTTGTTCTCACGCAGAGTGGTGAGTGCCATCTGAGCGTTCTCGCCGATGTTCACGCGCATGGTGATTTCCATGGCTCTCACAATTCCTGCCGCAAGGCTTCGATGGGCTGCAGGCTGGCGGCTCGGCGTGCCGGATAAACGCCGAAGAAGACACCCACGGCGGCGGAGATCAGTTCCGCCAGCAAAACTGCGGCAATGGGAACGTTCATGGGTACGGACGTCGTTGCGGTAGTGAGGCCCGCGATTCCGTAGGCGACGCCGACGCCGATGGCCCCGCCCACTGCGGCCATGACCGCCGCTTCCACCAGGAATTGCAGGAGAATGTCGTTGTGGCGGGCGCCGAGGGCTTTACGGATACCGATTTCGCGCGTCCGCTCGGTGACGGTGGCGAGCATCACGTTCATGATGACAACGCCGCCGATCACCAGGAAGACAGAGACGACGCCGACCATGGCTGTAGCGATTACACCCGTTAAGTTTTTCCACAAGTCCATCAGCGTCGCCTGGTCGAATATGCCAAAGTTATCTTTTTCATTGGGAGACAGGTGGCGCCGCGCGCGCATCATGGCCCGTGCTTCGTCCTGTGTCTGTTCCATCCACTCCGCCCCGCGCGCCTGGATGTTGAGCCAAATGGTGTCGTTGGTCCCATACATCTTGAAATACGTCTGGATCGGTATATACGCAAAGTTATCCTGTGATTGGCCGAGGGCCGTGCCGATGGTTTTCGCAATGCCGACAATCAGGAAGGGCCGGCCCTCAATCAACAGTTCGTGGCCGATGGGGTCGACGCCCGGAAAAAGTTGCGTGGCCAGGTCGTTGCCGATCATCGTGACCTGGGCCCGGCTTTGGTCGTCGCCCTCGGAGATGTAGCGTCCGTCCCGGGGTGTAACGATGTCGATGTCCACCATGTTGGCGGTGACGCCCCGGATATTCGTGTCGTTGAGGGCATGGACACCCGCGCGCACTTTACTATCAATGCGTAGTTCTACGCCTACGCGGAGCGGCAACTTCATATTTTTGCGCAGAGCTTCAAAATCGTCCCAGGTAACCTTCTTGTTGCGCCGGTTTGCTTTCACGTACTCATCGACGTCCGTGATGATGGGAAAGCGCGTCAGCAGGAAGACGTTAGAGCCCATATTGGCAACGCGGTCGGCGATGTAGCGGTTCACACCCGAGATTAGGGCAATGACCACGATCAGGGTGGAAACCGACAGGATAATTCCCAAGAGCATCAGGAAGGAGCGCATCTTATGGGTGCGCAGGGTCTCCAGCGCCACGCCGATCGGTTCACGCAGCATTAGCCGGCGTTTCATGTGTGCTGTTATCCTACCCGTTCTACGTGCAACTGTTGAAAAGGTTTCCAGCCGCGCAGCCCATTACCGGTGTGACGCGGTCCGGCTTAGAACCTTATCACCGGCAGTCCAGGAATGGCGCGGAAAATGAGCGGGCCGGAAAGTCTATGGATTTTCCATGGATTGGCGGCGTTTGAGTGCATTTGTGGGCGTCTGCTACACTATTTGGGCCGGTTCCGGGATCGTCTAATCGGTAGGACATCAGCCTTTGGAGCTGAGTATCCTGGTTCGAGTCCAGGTCCCGGAACCAGATTTGCCTTCAGCAAAAACTAGCCACTCCTCGCCAAGCATTTCAACTGAGGCATGGATCGGTTGAGATCCTTCGCTTTGCTCCGGATGGCACCTACGGGGAATATGCTCCATTAGCGAATCACATTTCGCGATAGTTCAGCAGGACAAGGCCGATCAGGGCGATACAAAGCGGCCAGAGGCGGGCCATGACGTTTCGCGTTTGATTCTCGGTGGGAAGACGCAGTTCCAGCCAGCGCGAACAGCCCGCGGTTACAGCCAGAATCGCGAGCGGGATGTGACTTAGCTCGGCGAGGACTTCTTCCTTGACGTTTCCTAGGCTATGGGAATGGGTGAGGAGCAAAGCGCCGGAAACAGCGATGAGGACAGGAAAGACCAGCCGAACGCGGCCGGAGGCGACGCGGCCCGTTTGCACGCGCCATTCAAAAATCGCCAGCGCTATTACGAGCACCGCGAAAAAACGATGTAGCAGGACTTCGGGATCTGCAAGAGTCGCCCAGAAACCGATGGGCCCGAGCGGCCAAGTCTCCGGATCGCTGCGGAGAAATAGAAATGCCGAGAGGCCGAAGAAGGCGAGCGGCCAATTGCGCGCCCAGGAGACTTTCCCCGCTTGCGCGACCAGTGCCAGCAGTCCCATCGCCAGAACGACAATGCCTGCCCAGTGATGGTTGTACTCGGACCAAGCCTTTTCGGCGGGAGTGTTCGGGCGTATTCCAGTTTGGCCGGGAACGAAGGATTCGGTCGAAAGCGAGCCAACTTCGAAGGCTTTTTTCTGAGCGGCGTATACGTCCTCAGGCAGCTCTTGAACAGATGGACTGGCAAATCTTGGCGAGCGTGGAGACATGCGGGCGAAGATTTCTTGACCGCTGACGCGATCGTTGGCGAGATCCGCGGCGGGAGGAAGTGAGGTGAGTGAAGCGGCGGTGAGGATCACGGTGATGCCGATGCCAATTTCGGCTTCGCCGAAGCGTTTCAGGCTCGCGAGAATGGAGCTGGCCGGTCCGCGGCGGACGAGCTGAAAATTGAGCGCGCCGAGAAACAGCAAGAGCCCAAACAGAAGCACCTTGGTGGCAACCATTGCGCCATAGGAAGTTCCGTAGACGCCCTTGAATGAGCCAACGTAAGCAAAACCCAACACCAAACCGGCAGAAGCGAGCACAGCAACACTCACCAGCGCGAGTTGCGAAAATCTGGCGCTGAGTTGGCGCGCGAAGTCGGGAGCCGGCGCTCGCCGGATGGCGATCAGCAAGTACGGCAGGCCGCCAAGCCAAGCGGCAGTGGCGGCTTGATGCAGAGCGGTGAAAGCGACAAGCGGCACGCGATAATCCAGGCGAGCCGTAGAGTGGCTGGTCATGACCGAAGAGGCCATGATGGCGGCTGCGGGAAAAAGCAGATCGGCGTAGCCGGTTGAGCGCCCTGCGGTAGTAAGAGCGATGACGGTGAAAGCCGCCACGATAGCAATTGCACCGGCGAGGACGAAATTTGCGCCAGCGACTTCGCCAAGAGACATGTCGGCGGACTGCCGCAGAATCAGCGAGTTCGCGAGGACGTAGGAAATCTGCATCAAGGCCAGTGCGATCGCCGAGCGTCGAATCCATCGCAAACAGGCTTGTTGGATCGCCGCCGAATCTTCTTTCGCGTGGCGGATGACGAAGATCAGAAAAACAATCCCGCCAATCGCGAGGGACTGAAATGTCAGTGTGGCGCCGCGGAACAGGACGGAGAGGAAACCGAAGACTTGAAGTAAGCGAGCCATGAATCTCGATCAGGACTGCGTGACAGCGAACGGGATTTCACCTCGCGTGATGTGACCGTCGGAGGCCAGCACTTGCCAGCGGAGGCGGTAGGCTCCGGCGGTCAAGCCCGTGGCCTGGGCCGAGAGCGTATCCGTAGGAGTATGTTTGCTGATTTCGAGCGGCTGCGCTGAGCCGTCCGGACGAATCAGCGTCAGGCGAGAGCGTACCGCATCGATTCGGACATTGAAGCGGAGCTTGATTGGGACGTTCGGTCCCGATACCGCGCTTCTCAGAGGAGGGTATGATTCGAGAAGGACCGCATGCGCGACGGCTGGAGCAACGATCAAAAAAGGGGCGGCCGTGGCGAACAGAATGAGGGCACAAAAATTTCGGGGATCTGGCCGCATGACCTTCTTCTTCGTCATGAATGGCGAAAAGCTCCGTGGAAATTGGGCTTCGACTGCTGGAAGAAAATTATACAGAAGCCGTGGTGGATTGCTATTTCATTCGCGCCCCTACGCGGACACGGCTGTCGTTTCGTCCCGCGGATGACCGAAGGAAATTCGGCGGCGAGACCCAGGCTGAGGCCCGTCGAAATCACTCGTGTGAACTTATTTCGTTGCTGTGATTCCAGTCGATGGTTGGATCGGACGCAGGATCATGTTCGATTTCAGGGGCGTTGGTCTTATCCAGCTTTCGCTGCGCGCGCTTTTCTTCCTTCATCTTGCGCTTCTCGATGCGCTTCATTTCTTTCTGCCGCTTCTGGAATGTCGTGGTCATAAGCCTCTCCTCACAGCAGAGTGCGGCGAGGGTCCTGGCCCCTGCCGTCCAGCCCATCATCCATGAAAAAGGAAACCTACCAGCGCGGTTCGCGCGGCTGGCGCGCTGATTCACGGTAATCTTCGTTCGAAAAACGGTCGCGTCCGCCGCCCTTGCCGCGTCCACCACCGGGCCCGCGTCCTCCGCTCGGCCCCCCAAAACTCTTCGGACCGCGCGGCGGGCCACCTTCGCCCTTCGGCCGCGCTTCATTCACTTTCAAATTGCGCCCGCCAACTTCTTTTCCGTCGAGGGCAGTCATGGCTTGCGCCGCTTCAGCGTCGTTGGGCATTTCGACGAATGCAAAACCGCGCGCGCGCCCGGTCTCCCGGTCCATGGCCATGTGAACGCGCGTTACCTGGCCGAACGGTGCAAACAACTCCCGCAATTCGCTCTCCGAGGTCTGGAAGCTCATGTTGCCCACAAATAAACTCTTCATCTTTAATTCTCCCTGTACTCTTCGAAGCACCACGGGCGCAGGATCTTGGTGAAGTGCCGCTTCCCAGACACTACGAGGCGTTAGCCTGAAATTGGCTGAACTCAATGGAGGGAGGCCCGCAAAGCGCGCCCTTCAAGGAATCCAGGCAATTCTACTTCGGGAGTCTACTTAGGGACATTATCATACTTCTCCGCGAATGGCCGCATCTTCCTTTCGAGCCGGCCTCGGCAGCCGAGATGACGCCGCGGATGACGGTGACTGAGGCCGCTGGGAACGAGGAGTTTGTGGACGGTCCGGCGTGTGCCGGAGCAAATCGTGAAATTTGCCGTTCTTGGTTGTTGTTCCCAGATGAACCTCGCGGATGGCGTGCCCCAGGCAGTTGCGTTTGGCGTGACCGGCAAAGTCGTCGTGATTGTCGAGAATTAGAATGCGAGCGTTTTCCCCCGCGCTCTTGCGGGAAGAAATAGGCGGCAGGCCAGTCCGCTGATGCCTCCGCCGACGACCCCGAGGTCGTAACTCTCACCAGTATTTACCGGCTCTCCGAACGAATCCGCGCCTTCGCCGTCGCGCAGGCGATGGGCAAAAGTGAATGTTCCGTCGTGATTGCCGCGCATTCCCATGCGCGCGGGAGGGTAGTAGTCCGGCGCTCTTTCTGGAGCGAATTCATCGAGAGCAGCCGCGGCAAGCAGAGTCTCTGTTCCAATCCGTCCCCCTACGAACGTTCCTCCGACGCCGATGGCCACGCCGTTCAGAAAACCCATCTGGTAGATTAATTTGCAGGGACGCTGACAGTCGAGGGCCCGATCATTTGTAGCTGGCCACAACTTCGCCGTTCTGAATACGCAAATCCGAAATCTCTGAAGGCAGTTTCAGCTTTTCACGATTCTCGGGTGAATCCATGAGCCGCCGCACTGCCGGCTCGAGCGTAGACTGAGGAATCGGCAACGAGCCAATCTGTCCGCTAAGGGGTTCAAAGTGCAAGTATCCGTTTTGCGCGCCCAGCCGGCATTCCAACTGCAGCGTCATGTCCTTTCCATGCACATCAAAGACAACGTAGGCCTTTACCCGCTCGTCGATTAGTTGCACCTTGAGGTCTCGCACATTCGAACGCATCTGCTCGACTTCCCGCGGCGTCGGGGTCGCGCCGCCGGGAGCACCGTGTGCGCCTCCCGCGGGGGCCGGATTCGGCGCGTCATTGCCCGCCAGCGCCAAGTGCGTGGCCAGGTAGGAATTCAGTTCCGTTTCGTCCATGCGCAACGTCGCAGGTTGTCCGCTCGCGACGGCCTTTTCCACTTGTTCAAATTTTTCTTCCACGCGCGCGGCGGCCTGCGGGCTGGTCTCCACTAAGGGCGGCGGCGCTTTATGGAACAACAGAACGAGCGCGACGAGGGCAAACGTGTAGGTCGCCCAGCGGATGCTTCTGAAGATCCGCCTCCACGGGCTGGCGGGTGATATAGCAAGATGGACAAATTCACTCTGATCCGCCGGGGGAGCCGGTTGCGTCATGATTCCCTCCTACAAGAATTTTTGTCCCGTTGGGACGCGACGGGACACCGTGTTCACGCCACATAGAAACCGTAGACCTCGGAAGCGTCCGCGACAAGAAACCCGCGTGTGCTAGAGGCTAATTCGGCAACTGCCCACTCGGGCGTGCCGCGGCGCTTCACAACATAGAGGAAATCTCACTCCGCCAGGCGAATCGCAATCTTTCGTGGACGAGGTATGATGCCTTCTGCGGACATCTCCATGACCTTACCCTTGAACAAACAGACGGCTGTGATTACTGGCGCGGGAAGCGCTGAAGGGATCGGTCTCGCCATCGCGCGGCGGCTGTATGCCGCGGGCGTGCGCGTGGTGATCACTTCCACCACGGGTCGCATTCATGCGCGCGCCCGCGAACTCGACGCCGGGGGCGAGGGAGTCCTTTCCTTCATTGCCGATCTCACTGTCGAAACCGACGTGCAGCGATTTGTCGACTCCGTGCTCTCGCGTGCAGGCCGGATCGACATTCTGGTGAACAACGCGGGCATGGCGCAAACCGGGCGACCAGCGGAGAGTAAGCCGCTGATCGAGACCTCGTTCGCGGAGTGGCAAAACCAGATTGCGATTACTCTGCACACCGCTTTCCGCATGACCCGCGCCGTGTTACCTGGCATGACGGCCAACAAATACGGCCGGATTGTGAATGTTACTTCGGTGACGGGGCCGCTGGTCGGCAACCCGGGTTCCGCGGCCTATGGCGCGGCGAAGGCAGCGATGGACGGCATGATGCGCGCCGTCGCCATCGAAACAGCCGGCGATGGCATCACGATCAATGGCGTCGCCCCCGGTTGGATTGCAACGGCATCCTCGACCGAGCGCGAAAAAATCGCCGGGCTTCATACGCCACTCGGCCGCGCCGGCACGCCGGACGAAGTGGCCGCTGCAGTTTGCTTCCTCGCTTCGCCCGAAACTTCCTACATCACCGGACAAGTTCTGGTGGTCGATGGAGGCAACATCCTCCAGGAAAACAAGGGCGGCTGAAACAGAAGTTCCAGGTCTTTTCGAAATCTTCTTGACTTTCGCTTTTTATTCGCCTACAGTGCGGGCGGTAGAGGAAACGGGAAACGGGTGGCGCGCCGGCTTCATTGCCGACCAGGCTCTCACGAGACGGCCGCCGCCCGTTGAAAGTTCCGAGCCGTAAGCGGGGTGAGGGGTTGTCTCGAAAGAGAGATCCCTCGACTCCGGAAGCCGGCTGGATCGGCTTCTTTGCTCGGGAGACAGTATATGCGTCCCGCTTCCTTGTGTTGACCGCTTTGCGGTCACAGTCAACAGGAGCCGCCATGGACGTCTGTGTCGAAAACGTATTCACTACCCCCGCTATTGAGGCAATCCATGTGATTCAAGCAACCGCGGAACAGGAGAACAGCGGAGCTTCCTTCGACCCACAGTGCGGGTTTCAGGACAAGGAAGTGTCGCGCCACGGAGACCCGGGGCAGGAAGTTGTAGCGCAGAGCCCTTCGGACGAGCTTCCCTCGGCTTGGCCCGGGACAGGCGGGGCAACAAGCGCCAGTTCCGCAGGTTCATCGGAAGCCCCACAGGCGGAAACAGCGATGGAGTGGTCCGCCTGGGCGTGGCTGGGAATGTGCAAAAATTCCAGCCGCAAAATCCCCAATATTGTGCACGCGGATGTGGACGCGTTTTTTGCGTCGGTGGAGCAAGTGCTGAATCCCAAGCTGCGCGGCAAGCCCGTTCTGGTGGGGCGCGGCGTGGTGGCGTCGGCGAGTTATGAAGCGAAGTTCCGCGGCGTGCGCACGGCGATGGGTTTCCGCGAGGCGCTGCGCATCTGCCCAAAAGCCATCGTTGTGCCCGGGCAATATGAGCACTACGCCGATTTTGCAGAGCGTGCGCGGCGGATCCTCGAAACCTACACGCCCGCGGTTGAAACGGCCGCACTGGACGACTTTTACCTCGACTTTGCAGGGACCGAGCGGCTGTATCCGGATTACGAAGCGACGCTGCGGCGCTTGCAGGCGGAGATATTCGGACGCACGGGCCTGAACGTTTCCATTGGCGCGGCGCGCACGAAGGTGGTGGCATCGATCGCTTCGCGACTGGAGCGTCCGCGCGGCTTTCGAATGGTGGCGCCGGGCGAAGAAGAAGCCTTCCTGACGCCGCTGCCTGTGGAAAAACTTCACGGCATCGGCCACGTGCATGCAGGTGTGCTGGCCGAGCGCGGCGTTGCCACGATCGGGCAACTGCGCCAGGTGCCCAAGCCCGCGCTGCAGGCCGCCTTCGGCGATGCCATCGGCCAGCAAATTTGGGAGCGCGCCCGCGGGCTGGATGGTCGGGAAGTGCTGCTGCCCTCCACGCCGAAATCGGTTTCCCGCGAAACGACCATCGAAGGCGGCACCATCGACACGGAATTTCTCGGCGGCTTGATCGAGTATCTCAGCGAGCGCATCGGCTCGACGCTGCGCGAATACGGCAAGCAGGCACGCACCATCGGCCTGCGCATCCGCTATGTTGATCACTTTTCGGCACACCAGACGGTGCGGCTGGGCAAACCAACCAACGACGAGCGCGAACTGCTCGCCGCAGCAAAAGATCTGTTTGGCAAATTGTTCACGCGCCGTGTGGCCGTCCGCCTGGCCGGCGTCAGCGTGACCAACCTCGAAACCGACAAACGCCAGTGCGAACTCTTTGACACCAACGCCAACCGTCGCTGGTACCTGAACCGCGGCCTCGATTCCGTGCGCGGCCGCTACGGCTGGAACGCCGTTTTCTACGGCAAAGGCCTCGAGCTGCGCGAGCATTACGCGACCAAGCCGAACGGCTTGGTGCTCTCGACGCCATGCTTATCACGGTAATTTGCTGAAGTTTTTCCTCCCGGTTCCCTACCTGAATTAACAAGCATGCCTGCCGAAAGGCGGGCATGCCATCTTCCCTTTCCGGGCTGGGGCTCCCTTGTTCGTACATTTGCATTGTCATAGCCACTATTCGTTTCTACGAGGGGTGGCGTCGCCGGAAGAGATCGTCGCCGCAGCGGTTGAGCAGAAAATGCCTGCCGTGGCGCTGACGGATACAAACGGGCTGTACGCCGCTGTATCGTTTTACCAGGCAGCGAAAAAAGCGGACATCAAGCCGATTGTCGGCGTGGCGCTGGATGTCGAATTTCGTATTTCGAGTGACCCATTTCGAAATTTGAAAAACGAAACGCGAAATTCGACGAGTGTGCCTCTAACGCTGCTGGCGGCGGACATGGAAGGCTACAGCAATTTGTGCCAACTCGTGACGCTGCGGCATTTGGGCACGACACCGCTGACACAAAACATTGGTTCCTCTGAAACAGATGGCCGGCCTGTGACATTGCTGGAATTGGCGGAGCACAGCCGCGGCGTGATCGCCTTGGCGCCTGCGAATTATCTGCAGTTGAGATCCTTCGCTTCGCTCAGGATGATAAATGAAAAGAAGAAGGCAGGCGGGGCAAGCTCCGCCCCTACAAAGACGAGACAAAACGATGCCGATTGCCACGAGCAGGAATTTTCCGACACGAGTTGCGAGCCCGCCCTGAACGGGGCCGAATGGTCACCAGTCACCAGTCACTTTTCACAACTCAAGGAGATTTTCGGCGACCGCTTGTACATCGAAGTGCAGTACCTCTCGCCGGGAGATGGGCGCGTATTGCGCAAGGCTGAACGCCTCGGCCGCGAACTGGGCGTGCCGCTGGTGGCAACAAACAATGTTCATTTTTTGCGACCCGAGGAGCATCTGCATCATCGCGTGGTAAACGCGATCCGCACAGGTGGATTGCTGACGACAGTGACACCACCAGAAATTACTGCCGCCGAGGCGTGGTTCAAACCGGTGGCAGAAATGCAAAAACTTTTCCCCGATCATCCGGAATTACTGCAAGCAACTCTGGAAATTGCCGAGCGCTGCAATTTGCAACTCGAACTGGGAAAACTGATCTTCCCGGAATTTACCGTTCCGGAAGGCGAGACGCCGGATTCCTATTTAGAACAATTGAGCCTCAAGGGCTCGCTGAAACACTATCACTCATTAACGCAAGAAGTTCGTTCGCGGCTAACACACGAGTTAGCGGTCATCAAGAGATGGGGCCTGGCGCCCTATTTTCTGCTCGTATTGGACATCGTGGAAGAAGCGCGGCGGCGCGGTATTCCCGCGGTCGCGCGCGGGTCGGCGGCAAGTTCGATGGTGACGTATTGCCTGGGAATTTCACGCGTGTGCCCGTTGCGGTGGGGACTATATTTTGAAAGATTTTTGAATGAGCAACGTGGCGATTGTCCGGACATTGATATCGACATCTGCGGCGCGAGGCGCGATGAATTGCTCGACTATGTGTACGAGCACTGGGGCGCGGAACATGTCGCCATGATCGCGAGTTTCATCACCATGCACGCGCGGCTCGCGGTGCGCGAAGTGGCAAAAGCGTTCGGCGTGCCGCCGGGTGAGGTGGACCGATTCACGAAACGGCTGCCGCACCGGCCGGTGCGTGAAATTCTATCTGCAATTCGCGAGCTGCCGGAGTGCCGTGACCTCCCTGTGAACGATGAGCCGTGGAAAACGATCCTGCAAGTAGCCTTGCGGCTCGACGACGCGCCACGGCATCTTGGGATTCATCCCTGCGGCACAGTGATTTCTGCGCGCCCGCTGACGTGGCTGACGCCGCTGGAACGCGCGACAAAAGGCATCGTCGTGACGCAATACGACATGAACGCCATCGAAGCACTCGGTCTGATCAAGATGGATCTGCTTGGCCAGCGCGGCTTCACAACCATGTCGCTGGCACTGGACAACGTGGAAAAAGCTAAGACAGGCAGCAATGACAACACAAAAATAGCGCCGGATGGAACGACACCGTGCCCCAAACCGCGGGAGATCGATTTTGACGCCATACCGGAAAACGATCCCGCGACGTGCGATGTAATCGCCGCTGGGCGAACAATAGGAATCTTTCAGATCGAGTCACCGGCAATGCGCGGGCTGCTACGAACGATGAAAGCGCGCACTCTTGAGCAAGTAGCACAGGCCTTGGCATTGATCCGTCCAGGAGCGGCGGAGTATGGATCGAAAGAATTATTTGTGAAGCGGCTGCAGAAACAGGAAGGCATCACATTCCCACATCCAAAGCTCGCGCCAATTCTCGGCAGCACACTTGGCGTATGCATCTTCCAAGAGCAGGTAATGCAAATTTCACAGACCATCGGGAACATGTCGTTGGCCGAAGCTGACCTTGTGCGGCGTGCGGCTGCAAAATTCTCAAGCCGGAGCGACCGCCAACGATTGCTCGGGAAATTTATGAAAGCTGCAGGAATGATGGGCATGACGAAAGCCCAACGCGAAGAGACCTGGATGATGGTCGAAAAGTTCGCCGGCTTCGGGTTTTGCAAAGCGCACGCCGCAACGTATGCGGACATCTCGTACCGAATGACATATTTGAAGACGCATCATCCGACGGAATTTCTGGCGGCAATGTGCAGCGCTAGCGCGGGGTTCTATCACGTGTCGGCGTATGTGGAAGAAGCAAAACGCTGGGGCATCGCGGTGCGGCTGCCGTCGGTAAATCATTCGCGGATGGAATACACGGCCGAGGCCGGCAAGAATGGAAAACATGCGCTGCGCGTTGGCTTGATGCAGGTAAAGGGGCTGCGAGTGGAAACGATCACGGCGATCCCGCGGGCGCGGGAAGAAGGCGGCGAGTTTCAATCACTCGAAGATTTTCTGCACCGTGTGCCGGTCGAATGCGATGAAATCCAAGCTCTAATCAAATGCGGCGCGTTCGACGAAGTCTGTAACATGACGCGGCCTGCGATGTTGTGGCGCTGGAATTTGCTGCAAGCGGGTGGAAAAAATGCACTGCCAGGAGCGGCTGTGCTGCCGGGGGGCGCAAAAACGCTGTTTGTCCCAGCAATTCCGCATGATGCCACGGACGCGGCGCTGGCGGAAATGCAGACGCCGGAATATACGATCGAGCAAAAGTTAAAATACGAACGCGAAATCCTCGAAGTCTGCGTGAGCGGGCACCCGCTCGATTTTTTGCCGCGCAACGGTGAGGCCTGGAGCGATGAACTGCCGGGCCTGCGCGGAAAGCGCGTGACGCTGTGCGGCTGGGTGGTGACTTACCGCCACGTTGGAACAAAAAATTATCGGAACATGATGTTCCTAACGCTCGAAGACCAGCGCGGCGTGTATGAAGTGGTGCTTTTCCCTAATGTTTACGATCGCTATGGCGGTCTGGTATTTGAGACGCGTTCCATGCGCGTAACCGGGCGCGTCGAGCAGGACGGGCAAATCAAGGGCGAGAAGCTGGAAGCGTTGAAGAAGTGAGCAGTTTTCAGTTGTTCGTTCTTGGCCTTTAGTTGGTTATATTGCGTTTCTCGTTTTCCGTATTACATTTCAAGTTCCTTGTTTCCCGTTTCCAGTTTTTGGTTTCTTGCTTCTTATTTTTGGTTTTTCACGAAGATGATTCGACCGAGAGAACTAGCAAGCCCAGAGAAACAGATGGCGGAGCCGGAGGCTGGGCGTCCGGCGGGGACAGGCGAAGAGTGGCTGGGACGAAACCGCAGCACCAAGCGCCGGCTCTGGGAGCGATTGAATCCGCGGAGCCGCGGGCAAATTCGCATGATTGCGGAAGCGCTGGCGCTGCAGCAAACTCACTCACAACTGCCGGAACCACTGCGCGCACGGCTCAGCGCCGCGATAGACGAACTCGAGCGGTTGGTAGCCCGGATGCGCGCGCTGCTGGCAGAGGTAGCACGACGGACACCGCCGCGCGTGTGAAGGTTGCGGCCCACGCTCGGCGGCGGGATACTTTCTTTATGGCTGTCCCCAATAAGCGCGGCCCTTTTTTGCTTGCGATATTTGCTGTGACGTTCTCCGCGATCGCTTTTTCCGCACGGGCGGATGAGATTCGCCTGAAGGACGGCAGGAAACTTTACGGCGTGATCGTCGCCTACGAAGACAACATGTTCAAGATCAAGACCGACTTTGGATATGAGCTCATCGAAAAAGACAAAATCGCGTCCATCGTTCCGTCAACCCCAGCAGGAAAACCGGAACGGGCATCCGCGACGAAGAAAGATGCAACTCAGCATCCGTCAAAGCCCGCCGGAGATTCGCAGCCACAGGCTGAACCAGCAGTGGCATCGACTTCCGATGCTTCGGCCGCATCAACGAAGGCGAGCGCAAGAACCACGGATCCGGACCGGGCGGCGAAAACCGACAACGCACGACCGAAAATAACGGACGCGGCTGTCAAACCCGAAGTTCCAAGGAATACAGGGTCGCCCAATGTCGCGGCGCCGGCGATCAAAGGATCTCCCGCGGCAACGACGACTGGACTGGCGGCGCCGGCAACCTCACCTGCCCCGCCGAAAGAACCCGAAGTCCCCGCAAACCGCGAAGAGATCCAGGGCAATCTGTACACAAATTACACCCACAGCTTTCGCATGTACAAAGCGCCGAGCTGGAGCTTGATCGAAGAAGCGCGCGGCGCGCTTCCAAACGCGATCGTGGCGATGGGCACGTCCAACGAATCAACATTGATGGTGGTCGGCGAGGAGAAAACGAAAGAACCTTTGGATGCGGCGGCCGCAGGTGTGGAGAAGCGGCTGCACGAGGTCTACTCCAATTACCAACGACTATCGGAGCGCAAAACGGCGGTCGGCGGATTGCCGGCGGTGGAGTATCAATATCGAGGGAAGGCCGACGACCATGACTGGTCGGGAAAGCTGGTGGTTGTTGCGCGCGGCAAGGACATGTTCACGGTACTGGCTATGACCTATGCCGACAGCGACCTCATTCAGATTCAGGAAAACGTGATCGCCCGGGCCATCGCCAGCCTTGATTTCAACGTGCACTAGCCTGGTCGGTGCGGTTGTCAGCCGTCAGTTCTGAGTTTTTTCAGTGAGAGAAGAATAAGCTTTCGATCTTCATCGCTGCACTGCGCACGAATTCAGGGCCCTATCGCGAGCCGGGACTTCAGCCTCTGTTGGGCGACGGGCTTCCGAAATCCAAACATTCAGAAGGACTGGGGCGATGAAACCCCGCATAAGTGCCGGCGCCGGATTAGGAGACGGGAGTACCCCATGGGGTACCGTACCAACCCGCGGCGACGGAAAGAGAGCTTATGAAAGCAAAGAGGATGCGAGGCACCCTTCTGAACTACGAAGTTCGGAAGTACATGGTTTCAAAAGACTTACAAGCGCCATGACGGAAAAGCAGTTGTAAAAAAAAAGAGAAGAAAGACCTTGCATCAGAAAAAATGAGAGACGGTACAGATTAACACGGGAAAGAGACGCAAGACGCAAACGGACGACAAGGTTATCCGAAAGGTCAGCAAGCAACATGGAGAAGCAAAATCAAGAGAAATGTGCATCGGCGAGCTAATCTAGCTGGCGGCAGCCTCCCCGGGCTCGGCGAGCTTGCGGTGTTCGCGAATCATTCCGATGAGCGCTTGCGCGGCACGCGGCAGGCTGCGGTCGCGGCGGTAGACGAGGCCGAGTTCGCGCCAGAGATCCACACCTTCGACGGTTAGCAGCTTTACTTCGCCGGCTTTCACCTGATCCTTCGCAAAACTCTCGCTGATAAACGAGACGCCGGCGTCGGCGGCGACGAAACGCTTGATCATGCCGATACTCGGCAATTCCATGGTGACGTGAATGCGCGAGCGGTACGGACGGAAGAGTTTGTCGAGCACCTGGCGCGTAAAACCAGTCCGCGGAAAGATGAGCGGCTGCTCGGCGACCTCTACGAGCGTGATCTTCGAACGATGGGCGAGCGGGTTTTGCGAGCTGACCATGAAGCGCAGGCGGTCTTTGTAAATGTGGTGCATCTTCAGATTAGGCGACTTGATGGGCAGGGTGACGATGCCCACGTCGACGGAGCCGTCCTCCACGCGCTGCAAAATCTTGTGACTGAAGTTGCGGTAAATGCTGATGTGCACCAGGGGATAACGGCGCTGAAATTCCGCAAAAATATCAGGGAGCAGGTAGAGGCACGTCGCTTCATTGGCGCCAAAGACGACCGGGCCCTGAACAACGTTGCCACGATCCGCGACGACCTGAATGGATTCGTCGCGCAAGCGAAGCAACTTTTCCGCGTACTCGAAAAGAACTTGGCCAGCAGGAGTCAGTTCCACGGACTTGGCGGAGCGGTCGAGGAGCCTGGCCTTGTATGCTTGTTCGAGCTGACGGATTTGCGCACTAACCGCGGATTGCGAGCGGAAGACTTTCTGGCCTGCGCGTGAAAAGCTTTTCAGTTTGGCGACGAAAACAAAAGTAGTAAGTTGATCGAAGTCCATAGTCAGAACGCCCGGCCAGAATTATAGCGGATTCTTCCTGCCGGATGCGGAGTTAATACCCTTCCTCTCAGGCGTGAAGCGCAGTTTGTGAAATCGGCGCGATCGCCGGCACCGGCAAAATCGCGTGACGTCGTTTGAATTGGGCAAGAATGGGGCGCCAAGTGGCCTCCACCGTGCCCTGAAAATGCACCGGCTGCACGCGCATCAGCGGCAAAGCCCCTCGCCGTGAGAGCAAGCGGGCCGCGCGAGGACTCGCCGTGAAGTGAACGTGCTCTTCCAGGGTGCGCCGCAACCAGTTCTCTTCATCGGAATCGAGTTCGGCGAGGGTCACGAAATCGCGGTGAAGCACATCCTCGGCTTCGGCACGCAACACATAAGCCAGCCCGCCGGTCATGCCCGAACCGAAATTCAGGCCGAGCGGCCCGAGGATGATGGCCACGCCGCCGGTCATGTAC
>Ga0209577_10001317_pt1 | contig 24627 bp, 23 predicted proteins | sample GraSoiAngelo_109_FD_185874 | JGI IMG/M metagenome (GOLD analysis project Ga0209577, IMG submission 185874) | Grasslands soil microbial communities from the Angelo Coastal Reserve, California, USA - 14_0903_12_20cm (SPAdes) (version 2) | ecosystem: Environmental > Terrestrial > Soil > Grasslands...
GCGAGTCGTTCCCCGCCGTCTCGCAGGAGCTGCGCGAGGTCGAACCCGTTTACGATACGCTGCCCGGCTGGAAGTCTTCGACCGAGGGCGTCACGGAGTTGGACAAGTTGCCCGCGGCGGCGCGCGACTACGTCCGTTTCATCTCCGAACGGATCGGCGTCGCCGTCGGCCTCGTCTCGACCGGCCCCGAACGCGGCCAGACCATCCTCGTCCGCGACTCCGCGCTCGACCAGTGGCTCAACCCCTGAGCGTCGGGCGGCCCGGCGTCGGCGCGGGGCCTGCGACTTCACCCTGCGCGCCTCCCCCTGCGCGCCGCCCGCGCTGTGCTAAACTTTCGCCGTGAGAAGAGGCCGCAGAAAAATCGTGCGCGTGCCCGCCTCGCTGCCCGTCGAGTGGGGGCTGACGAAGAAGTACCAGTACCACGGTAAGATCACGAGCCTGAGCGCCGGCGGCTGCCTGCTTGAGACCAACGCGATTCAACCCCTCTACGGCAAGACGCTCTACATACGTGTCCCGCTGCCCGACCGGGAGTGGTGGGAGGTGCAGGGCGAGGTGCTCTACTACGTGCGCGAAGTCGGCTTCGGCTTGCAGTTCTCCGAGATGACCGACGACGACCGGAGCACGCTCCGGCAACTCATGCAGCACTACCGCGAAAATCCACCCGCGTGACTCGTGCCGCTTTGCTTCAGATTGAATAATTGAATGGCGATTACTATAATCACTCCACTCCCTGGGGCCGTTAGCTCAGTTGGTAGAGCATCCGGCTTTTAACCGGAGGGTCGCAGGTTCGAACCCTGCACGGCCCATTCAGGCTGTTAAGAATCGAGGGCCGCTCTCGCGAGAGCGGCCCTCGATTCTTTCCTGACCTTCTAAAATGTCAGCGCCGGTCGCAGGCGAGCGCCGCCTGGAGTTGATTCAGCGCGCGGTCGACCGACTCAAGCGCCTCTTCGCGGTGGTCGTGGAAGTCGTGCGCCGCGTGCTGCAAGTCGTTCCGCGCACGCTCAAGCGCGCGAATCCCTTCCCTTATCTCCGGGTGACGCTCCCTACGGTCGGCGGACGCGGGCATCGTGTAAGCGGCACGCTCGAAGGAGAAGCCGGGCGGCATTGACCCCGGCAAGCTCAGGCCGGCGCGGTCGCTCTCAAGCGCGAGGCGCAGTTGGCGTATGGCGTTGTCGGTCGCCTCGATGGCTTCCGCCTTGTGGCCGCAGAAGTCGTGCGCGGCCTCTTGCAGTTCCCCCTTCGCCCTTTCGAGCGCGCCGATGGCCTTGCGGATCATCGGGTGGCGTTCGCGCTCCGCGGCCCGCGCGTTCGTGGCGGTCGCCGCCAGGGCGCACATCAACGTCAGACAACTCAAGATTGCTGTCAGTCTCTTCGTCATACTCATCCTCCTCGTTATTATTTTCGGGTATGGGAGAGACAAACTCGACCGTGGCCGGAGTCCCGAGGCAGGAGGAACGTCCGAGCGCCGCTTCGGCGCACGGCCACAATCGAGCGGAGGGGCGAACGCAGTTTAAGACGCGCGGCGCGGCGGAAAAGTCGAATGAATTTACGCGCCGCGGCTGTCCGACTCAGGCCGCGACCGCACGCGGCACTTCGGCGAGCACGGAGCGCATCCCGACGTGCTTGAGGAGGAGTTCGAGGTAGCAGGAGAAGCGGTGTAGGAAGAGGCGCGCGCCGCCGAACCGTTGGGCCGCTTTGAAGTCTTCGACGAATGACAGGCAGGCGTCCGAGTCTTTCTGCATCAGGTACTGCATGCTCCCCTCGCGGAAGTCTTCGAGCCGCTCGGCGAACAGCCACTGCGACGCGGGGTCGCTGCGCCAAAGGGCGTGTCGTGCGCTGCGGAGCAGTGCGCCCAAGTCTTCGTAAAGCATGAGAGAGTTGTCACGCTTGGCCCGGATGTCTTTGAAGAGTTGCGCGCCGTCCAGCCCCGGCTCGAACAAGCGGGCGAGGTTGATGGTGGACTGCTGGAAGCAATTGCGCAGAAGGTCGTGCGCATCCTTGAGGCGTGAGTGCGTCTCCGCACGGCCTTCGGCGTCTTCGAGGCCGGGCAGACTCCTCTCAAACACAGTCCTCAGTTCATGCCTCAGTGCGAAGCCGGTTCTCTCCAGCTCCTCGGAAAGATCGCCGGGCAGTTCGAGGCCGGCGCAACTTGAGTCCAGGCCGCATGCCGTCGCCAGCCCTTCCGAGCGGACGACATCGAGGAGAAACAGCGCCTCGTCCGCCGGCCCGCGGAGGCGGACTGTCGTCCCCACGCCGTCCAGGTAGCCCAGAAGGCGGTTGAGGTCGGAGAAGACTCCGCACAGGAGTTCACTCACTTCTCTGTTTTCGATTCCCGCGACGATTGCGCGCAGTTGATGTTGCAAGACAGGAAACCTCCGTTCTTGGGAGAATAGATAGGTTCGTCCCCCTTGCTGAAGTCCCTTGCTCGAACTGATGTGCTTGGCGTGAAGAACCCTTCGGATAGGTGTTTCGGGGCCGCCCGCTTGGAAGGTTGCCGGAGGTCGGACGACCCGACCGGCGTGGGCTAAATTGAACTTAGCACTTGCGGGCCGGTTGAGACAAGCAATTTTTTAGCCGGGATGTCTGAAAGGCTGTTCGGAAAATATAAAGACCTTACCGAAGCCGAAGGTGCTAACATTGATCGAAAAGAGAGAGGCGGCGACCATCGCCGGTTAAAGACCGCCGCCGTTTGAGGAGCAAGCGAGACGAGTTTGCGAAAGGTCAAGCCTCATTTGAGCGTGGCGGAGTACCTTGCGGGCGAGCGCGACAGCGACGTGCGCCACGAATATGTTGATGGTCAGGTTTACGCGATGGCGGGCGCGAGCGACCGTCACAACCGTATCGCCTTAAACATCGCATCGCGCCCGAACGAACATCTCGTGAGCGACGAGCGCGAGGCGTTCGTGTCCGACATGAAAATCAAGGTTGAAGAGGCGCTTTACTATTACCCGGATGTTGTCGTGCGTGCGACCCGCCCGGCGGCGATGCGTACTTTCGGACTCAACCGCGCCTGATAGTCGAAGTCACCTCGCCCTCGACCGAGCGCGTTGACCGCCACGAGAAACTGCACGCGTACAGGCGCATCGAGAGCTTGCAGGAATACGTCCTGGTGTCGCAGGACGCGCCGCCGATCGAAGTTCACCGGCGCGGCGCACGTGTCGAATGGTCGCGCGAAGTCCTGACCGAGCCGCTCGAACAACTTGCGCTCGCCTCCGTCGGCCTCACACTCAGCCTGAGTGACGTTTCTCGCAACGTGAGGTTTGACGAAGCGGGCGAAACTTAGCCGCGGGTGTGCTAATTGGGAATTAATGCCTCTTCATTGCGTGAGAAAGACAAGCGTTGAAGGGTGTCCTTAGGCTCAAGGTTCGGCTTCCGCCTCGTCTCTCTTCCTGGTCCACATATCCGCCATGTGTTTGGCCTCGGCCTCGGTCAGGTTGTCGCAGGCGACTTCGGCGCTGCCCTCTTTGACCTCCACCACCTCCCAGTCGGGTGCGTCCGGGTCGAGTCCGGGGCAGCCCGGCGTCACTCTCACTTCATAGGTCTCTGTATATTTTTTCGTGCTGTCATCCATAAGGCCGCTTCTCCGAAGAAAGGCGCGGGGCGGGTTTCCAAAACTCCGCCCGCGCGCGTCTCAATTAAAACCTACGTGCACCGGCACTGATTCCTCGTCGGAGCGCCGACGGGTGTGAGGCCGCGCCCGTCCCAGCGGTATTGCGTGACCTCCGTGTAGTCGCAGCGCTGCCCGCTCCCGTAGACGCGCTCGACCGTGAGCATGCCGTCTTCGATCTTTATGTAGTGGTCTAGCTGGCAACTGGACCCTTCGGCCACGGGCAGAGTCGCGAGCAGCACGGCCTGCCCGTTCCGCAGCGTGTAAACGCGGGCCTCAGCCGTGCCGGGGCCGTTGACCTGGCCGTAGCGTAGGACGAAAGCCTCCTCCTCTTTCTTGTCGCCCGTCAGGTCGCCGTAATACGGGCCGTCCACGAGGCCCAGGCCCCACTGCACGCCCGGCGCGACGTTCTCCGCGTAGAACCCGTCTATGAGCTTGTAGGATTTACCGTCCAGAGGGAACGTGTAGTTCCTGAAGTCTATCTGATGGATGGTGATGATGGACGGCAGGGGCGGCGCGGAAGCACGCCGCTTGTTACGGGATTGCGTCGAGCCGCTCATCGCAAACAAGACCAGCAACACAAAGGCCGTGACGAGTCGCTTCAATACCTACCAACTCCTTTTAATGATTGGTTCGTCGTCTGCCTGAATTAATAAGCGAAGTCGGCCCACTTTACAAGTCGCGAACCGTTCAATCCGCCCGCGGCAGACAATTCGCCGCGGTTTGCGGCCTGCCCGCCGCACGCTTACCTGCGGACGGGCGCACGCCGCCGCCGCGTATTATGATGCGCGTATGAACTACCCCCTCTTCGCACTCGGCCTCGGATTCCTGCTCGGCCTGAAGCACGCGACCGAGGCCGACCACCTCGTCGCCGTCACGACGATTGTCAGCGAGCAGCGCTCGGTCTCCCGCTCGGCGCTCGTGGGCGCGATGTGGGGCGTCGGCCACACGGCGGCGCTCTTCGCCGCGGGCGTCGTCGTCATCCTGCTCGAAGTCACGATCCCGGAAAGGGTCGCCGCGGCTCTCGAGTTCGGCGTCGCGCTGATGATTATCTTCCTCGGCAGCCGCGTCCTCTTCCTCACGCTCCGCCGACGCCGACGCGTGCACGCCCACGCGCACACGCACGGCGGGCGCACGCACACGCACCTGCACTTTCACGAAGACGTTGACGCGCACGCCGCGACCGACGAGCACGCGCCCCCGCACGAGCGACACGGGGGCTTGGTGGGCTGGAGGCCCTTGGCCGTCGGCGCGGTTCACGGGCTGGCGGGGTCGGCTGCGCTGACGCTGCTCGTGCTGGCTGAAGTGTTGAGGAACGGCTCGCGCACGCTCGGCCTCGCCTACCTGCTCATCTTCGGCGTCGGCTCAATCGGCGGGATGATGCTGATGAGCGCGCTCATCTCCTTGCCCTTCGTCTTCACCGCCTCCCGCTTCCAGAGGATAGACGCGCCCGTCCGCCTGCTCACGGGATTCGTGAGCGTCGCCTTCGGACTCTACTACGCCTGGGAGACTGCCGGAGGACTCTGAACAGAACCGCGGGCGGGGCAAAGGAAGGGATGAAGGCGGAAGGAGGAAGGATGAAGACAAAGCAGAGGGATGAGGGCCGTTCCCTCATCCTTCCGCCTTCATCCTTGCTCTTACACCTGCCTGCGGCTCTGTTTTCTTCCGCCGGCAGCCGCCCTATTTTTTTTCCCACAAACTTCAAACCGTTATGCTAGGATAAAATTCGTGGGCGTTGCCGCTTTCGCCACGTGCGATTCTCTTCCCGCGGCAAGGCTCGGACACGCCCCGGCTCACAGCCCCTTTGATAGACCGACTCACCAAAGCCCCGTCTGTCAGATTGCTTGACCTTTAATCGTCATACTGACCGAAGAAGGCAGCGACACTTGAAGTGCCTTTCCGCCTTAACGGCTTTTTCGCCGGATATTTAAGGCGACGCGCCGGCGCGGTCTCTGGCACCGGAGTTGACTTGGGACGGCGGGAGCGGCAGGCGAGAGAGGCCGCCGGACAAAATATCCCTCGAATGAACACGACAATGGAAATAGTGGAAGGCCAGCGTTTCCCACAGCAGTTCGTCCGCACGCTCTTCGCCTTGGGTGCGTGCGTGGTGCTCTTCACGCTCTTCCGGCTGCCGTTCGCGCAACTCAGTTTCACAGTCCTGCTCCTCGCGCTCCTCGCCGTCCAGGTCTCCTCGCGCTTCGACCGCCGGACGTTGGCGCGCGACGGCTGGCACTTTCCCACAGCCTCAGCCTTCGCCTTTCTCGCGATGCTGCTCTTCGACGGCGAGGTCGCCGTGCTGCTGGCCGCGCTGGTCGCCGCCTGCGCGGCGCTCTCGGAGAAGAAGGGCGCGGAGGCGACGGCCTTCCGCTCGGCCCTGGCGGCCACCGCGACCTTCGTCGTCGTCTGGGCGCTGCGGCTCTCCTCCGGCGTCATCACGGACATCCCGGCAGGCAGCCTCTCGCACGCGGCGCTCAACGCGGTCTGCGTCGCCGTGCTCGTCCTCTCCTTCATCCGCGCGGCGGTGACGACCGTCGGCGTCTCGTACCGCATCAACCAGTCGCCGTGGCGCGAGGGCGCGCGCTCCTTCTTCTGGCAGCTCGTCGGCAACTTCGCGGCCTTCGCCGCCGCGCTCGTGGCCGCCGCCGGCGTCCGTTTCTTCGGCGCGAACGTCTCGGTCGCGGGCGTCGCGGTCGCGTGCCTGCTCTTCTCCGTCGTCGCCCGCGCGTTGCTCTCCGGCGAGAAGCCCGCGACGCCCGCGACCGAGGCGCGCGACAAGGTCAGCGAGAACGACCGCTTCCGCAGCGCCTTCGACTACGCGGCCATCGGCATGGCGCTGGTCTCGACCGAGGGGCGCTGGCTCCAGGTCAACCACAGCCTCTGCCAGATACTCGGCTACACCGAGCGGGAGCTGCTCACCACCGACTTCCTCGCCGTCACGCACCCGGACGATTTGCCGACCGCACTCTCGAACATCGGCCAGTTGCTCCGGGGCAAGGTGCAGGCGTCGCAGATGGAGAAGCGCTACGTTCACAAGTCCGGGCACGAGGTCTGGGTGCACTGGAGCGTCTCGGCGGTGCGCGATCAGTACTCGAAGTCCGTCCACCTCATCTTCCAGATTCAGGACATCACCGACCGCAAGCTCGCCGAGGAGCAGCTCCACCACGACGCCTTCCACGACGCGCTGACGGGCTTGCCGAACCGCGCGCTCTTCATGGATCACCTCAAGCTCTCCATCGCGCGCGCGCGCCGCAACGAGAGCCAGAAGTTCGCCGTCCTCTACCTCGACCTCGACCGCTTCAAGGTCATCAACGACTCCTTGGGCCACACCATCGGCGACCAGCTCCTCGTCGGCATCGCCGACCGGCTCAAGGAACACCTGCGGCCCGGAGACACCGTGGCCCGCCTCGGCGGCGACGAGTTCGTCATCCTCATCGAGGACATCGCCGAGGAGACCGAGGCCGTGCAGGTCGCTGAGCGCATCCAGCAGGAACTGAGTGTGCCCTTCACCCTGAGCGGGCGCGAGGTCTTCACCACCGTCAGCCTCGGCATCGCGCCTTCGGCCACGGGCTACGAGCGCGCCGAGGACATCCTGCGCGACGCCGACACCGCCATGTACCGCGCCAAGTCGGCGGGCAAGGCGCGCTACGAAATCTTCGACCGGGCGATGCACGCGCGCGCCATCAACCTCCTCCAGATGGAGACCGACATGCGCCGCGCCCTGGAGCGCGATGAGTTCCTGATCCACTACCAGCCCATCGTCGCGCTCGACAACTTCCGGCTGCGCGGCTTCGAGGCGCTCGTCCGCTGGCAGCACCCGGAGCGCGGGTTCATCTCGCCGATGGACTTCATCCCCATCGCCGAGGAGACCGGCCTCATCGTGCCGCTCGGCGAGGTCGTCCTGCGCGAGGCGTGCGCGCAGATGCAGCGCTGGCAGATGATGTTCCCCGTCGAACCGCCCCTCTATGTCGCTGTCAATCTGTCGAGCAAGCAATTCAGCCAGAGCACACTCATTGACAAGGTCGCCGCGATCCTGAAGGAGACCGGCGTCAACCCCAACAGCGTCAAGCTGGAGATCACCGAGTCGCTCGTCATGGAAAACATAGACACGGCGACCGACATGCTGCGCCAACTCCGCGCGCTCGGCATCAAGCTCGCCATAGACGACTTCGGGACGGGCTACTCCTCCTTGAGCTACCTCCACCGCTTCCCCATTGACACCCTGAAGATTGACCGCTCGTTCGTCACGCGCATGAGCGAGAACAACGAGAACACGGAGATCGTCCGCACCATCGTCGTGCTCGCGCAGAACCTCGGCATGGACGTGGTGGCCGAGGGCGTCGAGACGAACGAGCAACTGGTGCTGCTGCAAAAGCTCGGCTGCGAGAACGGTCAGGGCTACTTCTTCTCGAAGCCCGTGGGCAGCGACGGCGCGGAGAGAATCATCACTGAAACCTACGGCGCGCTCGTCTCGCCCCTGCGCCGCATGAACGCGCAGTCCAACGGCAAGCGCGTCCTCGTCGCTTAGTACACCTAACTAACAGACCTTAACCACAGAGGCACGGAGGCGCAGCTCTCATCTTTGAGCTGCGCCTCCGTGCCTCTGTGGTTTACTCACGTCGCGGCGTACATTACCGGCGCTGACACGCCCCCGCATTTTGCGCGCCGTTTACTGCCCCGCAGGCTCGACGATGACGGTCTCGCCGACGAGACGTTTGGCGCGCAGCCGCGCGGCGAGTCGGGTCGCGTCCTCGCGCGTCGCGAAGCGCCCGCTGCGAACCTGGTAGCGGAAGCGCGTGGCCGCGCCGGACTCTTCGACGCGCGCGTCAAACCCCGCCGCGCGCAGGCGCGAGACCTGCTCGTTCGCCTGGCTCAGGTCGTCGAACGACCCGACCTGCACGGAGAAGGCCCCCTGCCCCGCGTCGCCGCCCGGCGTTAGCGCCGACGGCGCGGCCTCCGTCTCGCCCGCCCCCGGCTCCGCCCGCACGGCCCCGCCGCGCGCCGCATTCGCGTTCGTCTTCGACTCCTGCGCCCCTGCGCGCGCCTCCCGCGCCGGCGGCTGGTTCGTCGCCTCGTTCCTAAAAACCTCGCCGCCCGCTTCGCCCGACTTTCCGACGGGGCGCGACGCCCAACTGAAGAAGAGCAGGGCGAGCACGAACCCCGCGACACACAGCAGAATCCACGCGGGCGCAATCTTCAGGACGCGCCTGCCGACCGCGTAGCCGTCGTAGCCCGGCGCGCCGCGTCGCGGCGCGGGCGTGATGGCCGCGCCGCACGTCGCGCAGACGGGCGTGCCCGCCCTCTGTTCTTTACCGACCTCATTTGCTGAGCCGCAATGCGGGCAAGTCAATTCCATCAGGCAGGAGTGTGAACGCGACACGTGCGAGAATCAAGAGGGCAACTCGGCAAATGATGAATGCGGAATGATGAATGATGAATTAAAAGAGTCAGGTCGCTTCTCATTTCATTCATCATTCCGCATTCATCATTTCCTCCTATCCCGTGAACTTGTAGCCGACGCGGTGGACGGTGATGATGTGGCGCGGGTCGGAGGGTATGTCCTCGATCTTCTGCCGGAGCTTGGCGATGTGCATGTCCACGGTGCGCGTCAGCGGCAGGCCCTCGTAGCCCCAGACGTGGTCGAGCAGTTGGTCGCGCGTGACGACCTCGCCGCGATGCTCGGCGAAATACTTCATCATCTTGAACTCGCGCGGGCTGAGTTCAATCGTCTGCCCACCCTTCGACGCCTCGAACGTCTTGAAGTTGATCTCCACGTCGCCGAACTCGACCCGCTCGACCTGCTCCGTGGCCTTCGACGCGCGGCGCAGCACGGCCTCGACGCGCGCCATCAGCTCCAGGAAGCTGAACGGCTTGGTGACGTAGTCGTCCGCGCCGGTCTTCAGGCCGAGCACCTTGTCTATCTCCTGCCCGCGCGCCGTGAGCATGATGACGGGCGTGTCGTTTCCGGCGCTGCGGAGCTGGCGGCACACGTCGAGGCCGCTCATGCGCGGCAGCATCACGTCGAGGATGACGAGGTCGTGACCCCGCTCCCTCGCGAGTTGCAGCCCCGTCGCGCCGTCGCGCGCCACCTGCACCGTGTAGCCCTCGTAGCTGAAGCCGTCGCGCAGCGCGACCGCCATCGCCTGATCGTCTTCTACGATGAGAACTTTTCGCATAGGTTAAAAGTCGTGAACCGTAAACCGTGAACCGTGAACCGTCATTGTGTGACGCGCCGACTTGGATGAGACACCGGAAATTTCAACGTCGCTTTTTCTTGTCACGGTTTACGGTTCACGGTTCACGCGGGTTTCAGTGCTTGAATGCCAAGTCCGACGCGTCGCCGCCGAGCAGCGGCTTCTGCGTCTCGGCGCGGTCGGCCACGCCGTCGGCGGCGGGCAGCGAGATCGTGAAGGTGCTGCCGTGGCCGGGCGCGCTCTCGACCGTCACGCTGCCGCGGTGCGCCTCGACGATGTGCTTGACGAGCGAGAGGCCGAGGCCGCTGCCCTTCACGTCGTGAACCAGCCCGGTCGAGACGCGGTAGAACTTCTCGAAAATCTTCTTCTGCTCGGCGGGCGCGATGCCGACGCCGTGATCCGTCACCGAAATCTGTAAGCAGCCGTCGCGCGCGCCGACCCTCACCAAGACCTCCTTCTTCTCCGCCCGCTCCGAGTATTTCACGGCGTTGTCGAGCAGGTTCAGAAGGGCCTGCGCGACGGCTTCGCGGTCAACGACCGCCGCGGGGAGCGGGCGCGTCGGACTCTGGAAGACGATTGAGAAGCCGCTCTGCTTGAGACGCACCTCGCAGGTCTTCAGGGTCTCGGCGACTACGTCTTCGAGCCGGACTCGCTCGAACTCGTAGGTCTTGCGCCCTGACTCGATCTTCGAGAAATCGAGGATGTTGTTGATGAGCTGTGTCAGCCGCCGACTCTCGGTCTCGATGTGCTCGCCGTACTCGCGTATCTTCGCGCGGTCGCCCACGCGGCCCAGCTTCATGAACTCGCCGAAGACGCGGATGGAGGCGAGCGGCGTGCGCAGCTCGTGCGAGACGTTCGAGACGAAGTCGGCCTTCATCTGCGACAGACGCATCTCGCGCGAGGCCGTCCTGAGCGCCAGCACGATGCCGCCGATGAGCACCGCCGTCATCAAAAGCGAAAGCGAGAGGCTGTAGTTGAAGTTCCAGTGCGCCCACTGCTCCGGCGTCATGTGGCGGCTGCGGATGCCGACCTTGTAGTTGTAGAAGTAAGGCAGGCTGGTCTTAATCTCGTCGTGCTGCCCCTTCGCGCTCTGCGAGCTGAGGATGGGGTTGTCCTGCTCGTCGTAGGCCGTGACGATGACGTTCTCGTCCGTGCCGTCGGGGAAATACTTCGCCAGCGACTCCTTGATCTTCGTCGGCAGCACGACCTCGCGGAAGTACGCGGGGTCGAGGATCATGCCTGTCGCGCCGACGACCTTCTGGTCGTCCGTGACGGCCTTGATGAGCACGAAGTTGTCGGGGTCGTGATCCTCCATCCAGACCATCGGCTGCGGCATGGCGACGTTTTCTTTGCGCGCCATGCGGAGCGGGGCCGTGGCGAACTGCACGGCGCGCACCTCGGCGGGCGGCACTTCGCTGGCGTGCGCCGAAAGGTCTTGGGGGTTGAAGAAGAGCGTCTGCGCCTCGCCCTGCTCGTCGAAGCCCGCGAGGAAGACGAGCTTCGCGCCCTCGACCTTGCAGACGGGGAAGTGGTCTTTGAGGTCGCAGAGGTTGTCGCCCTCGACCGAGTAGGCCGGCACGGCGAGCGCCTGCTCGGCGTTCGACTTGTAGAACATCTTGACCTCGGACGAGACGCCGCCGAGGTAGTTCTTCATCCCCACGGTGCCCGCGACGATTGAGGTCTTCTCAAGCTTGCGGAGCGACCAGTATTGCAGGCCAATGATCGAGAGCAGCGGGACGACGACCGCCGCCAGGCCAACCAACAGGACGTGCCGTTTGAAGAATGAACGCAGCTTCGACATCAAAGACTCTTCGACCCCTTCGGAAACTTCCCGGCGCATACGATACAACGGAACGCGCGCCCGCGTCTCTCCCCGGCGGGCCGCTTTTACAGGCCCTTTACAACTTTTTACCTCTCTTTACGCGCGTGTGATGACATTTACACGCCGCACGCCTACATTAACGGCGACCTCGCACGGCGACGACTTAGATGGGAAGTGGGGCTTCCGAGATGAAGATCAAGCGTTGGAAGATGATTGCCTTCGCCGCCTGCCTGACGGCGTTCACGGAGTTCGCCTGCCACGCGGCGGCGCACTCATACGCGGGGCGCGCGCGCGGGCCTTGCACGAAAGAGGCCGTGATCCGCGGCGAGGGACTCATGCGCGTCGGCGGCTACGAGCTGAACGTGAGATTCACGCCCGAAGGCCGGCTCGTCGGCTTCGACATCAGCGCCATGCCCTTGAAGAAGCCCGCTTCGGGCGCGGGGGCTTAGTCAAGACTTGAACGTCCTGCAAAGAACAATTAACCACCGCAGGCACGGAGGGCACGGAGACGGCACAGAGTTTTTGAATTTCTCTGTGAAACCTCCGCGCCCTCTGCGCCTGCGGTGGTAAGAAGCCTGAGCCTCACGGAATCAGAACGATCTTGCCGTAAGCACCCGGCTTCAAGACCTCTTCGTGCGCGCGCGCGGCGGAGGCTATCGGCAACTCGCGGCCCACGACGGGGCGGAGCGTCCCCGCTTCGAGGCCGGCGACCAAGCCCGCGTGAACACTTTCGAGTTCCCGCGGCGACGCGTTGAAGAGCATCATCCCTAAGACGGTTGCGTCGCGCGCCATCGCCAGGCGCGGGTTGATCTCGACCGCGCCGCGCGAGCCGATGACGACGACGCGCCCACCCTTCGCAATCACGCCGAGGTCTTTGTTCAGGTTCACGTTGGCGAGCATTTCCAGGATCACGTCCGGCCCGCGCCCGCCCGTGAGCTTTGTCAACTCGTCGAGGTAGCCGGGCGCGTGGTGGTCGAGCACGTATTGCGCGCCCTGCTCGGCGACGAGCCTGCGGCCCTCGTCTGTCCCGCCCGTGCCGATGACTGTAAAGCCCGCGGCGCGCGCAATCTGCACAGCCGCCGTGCCGACGCCGCCGCTCGCGCCGTGCACAAGCACGGTCTCGCCCGCCACACCGTGCGCGCGCTGGAAGAGGGCGCGGTATGCGGTCGCGTAAGGCGTGCTCACGCCGGCCCCTTCGGCGAACGAGATACGCTCCGGCAGCGCGTACACCTGCGCCTCGTCGCACAGCGCAAGCTCAGCGTAAGCGCCGCTCAAGCTCCCCGCCGTGTAAACCCTGTCGCCCACGCGCACGCGCTCGACTCCTTCGCCCACGGCCTCGACCGTGCCCGCCGCGTCGAGTCCCGGCGTGAAGGGGAGTTGCGGCCTGACGGCGTGGCCGCCCCCGCGGATGTACGTGTCCACGGGGTTGACGCCTGCGGCGCGCACGCGCACGAGCACCTGCCCCGCGCCGGGCCGCGGGTCCGGCACGTCTTCCAGGCGCAAGACCTCCGGCCCGCCGAACTCGTGAACTCGAATCGCTTTCATCGTTCCCTCCTTCATTCGCCCTTGAAAGCCTGCGCGTAGTCGCGCGCGAAACGGTCGAAGGTGGTCGGCTCTTTTTTGCCGACAGTGCGGACGTGGTCGGTCACCTCGGCGGCATAGCCCGCGGCGAAGATTTCGTTGAGACGTTCGAGCGCGCCGACGAGCCATTCGGGCAGGCCCGCCGCGAGCGCGCCCTGTCGGAACTGCTCCGGCGTGATGGCGACGTAAGTGATCTCCCTGCCGGTCGCGTCCGAGAGCTTCGCGGCCACTTCGCGGTACGAAAGCGCCTCCGGCCCAGTGAGGACGTAAGCCTGGCCCTCATGCCCTTCTTCCGTGAGCGCGCGCGCGGCGACCGCGGCGATGTCGCGCACGTCTATGAAGCTCGCCCTGGCGTCGCCGACCGGCTGGTAGATGCGGCCCTCGGCGTTGATCTGCTGCGCCTGGCCGAGAAGGTTCTGCATGAAGAAGTTCGGCCTGAGCATCGTCCACGAGAGGCCGGACTCTTTCAAGTAATCTTCGGCCTGACCGTGCCATTTGCCGAAGCCTTCGTGTGCTGCGGAGTCAGCCCCGATGGCCGAGAACTTCACGACGTGGCGCACGCCCGCGCGCTTCGCTGACTCGATGAAGTCGCGCTGTTGCTCGAACGTCTGCGGCGAGGGCGGCGTCAAAAGCAGCGCCCGGTTAACGCCTTCGAGCGCGGCGTCCAGAGTCTCCGGCCTGTCGAAGTCGCCCTCGACGGTCTCGAACCCCGCGTTGCGTATGAACGAAGCCTTCGCGGGGTCGCGCACGAGAGCGCGCACGCCCGTCGCCCCTAGCTCCCGGAGCTTGCCTATGATTTCCCTTCCGGTCGTCCCCGTAGCGCCTGTGACTAGAATCATCTCTCTTCTCCTCTGTTCGTCTCAATGCAAGACTTTACGTTTTGCGAGGCCATTTGGCTAACTCTCAAGTAGCTCTCGGCGTGAGCACCTGCACGGCCCGGCGCGCGCCGCGCCGTCCGTCAAGGATGCCGTCCGGGCGGCGAAAGGTCGAGCGTGCGCCTGACTACCGTGGTGTCGCTCGTGCGGTAAGAGGGAGCAGGCATCGCGTCGTCCGGCCTCAGTCGGAAAGTTTGGCCGGGCACTTCGGGGAGGCCGTAGGAGAGGTCTTCGACGACGAGGCGGACGGGCGCGTCGGCGCGCGTCTCAAGCAGCAGCTCAAGACCTTCGGGCGGCGGCGCGGCGAAGGAGACGCGCAGGCCGTTCTTCGAGTCTCCGGTCGCGCGCGACGCTTCATCGAGGAGGGCGCGTCCGTCGAGCGACGCGCGACGCACGTCGGCCCCCGGCTCGACGTAGAAGAGGAGCATCGGCGCGCGGCGCGCGGAGGCGAGCCGGAGGCGCAGCGTCCGCGCATCGCCCTCAGCCCGATCTTCGAGAACCTGCACGTCGGGCGCTGGCAGCGCAGCGGCGGGCGCTTCCGCCCCGCGGGCTTGTTGTGGCATCCACGGGAAGACCGCCGCGAGACTCTCTTTCCCCGCGCCCGCCGGGACGAACTGCGAAGTCCACTCGTCGGGCGCGGCGTCCGTGCTCACAAAGCGCGCCCGCACCGCGTCGGCGTCGAGCAAATAGAAGACACTGTCCGTCTTCCGGTGGCGTGCGTCGAAGCTCGCGCGGGCGAGGCCCGCGGCGACGAAGCAGAGACCGGCGAGCGCCGCGGCTGCCGGCACGAGCCAACGCCTTCGGGCTGTGAGCGCGCGGAAGTGCGGGACGAGCAGCCCGCAGAGCAGCACGACGAGCAGCATGAAGAAGCCGCCGAGGTCGAGGCCGAGCATGAAGAAGAACATCCAGACGAGCGGCGCACAGATGACGACGCCCGGCGCGGCTGCGAGCGCGGCCAACGTCAGCCCCTTCGCAGACTCGAAACTCCCCTCGCCCGACGTGAGAAGAAATGCGAAGCATGCGAGCGCGAAGAGGAGCGGCCACGCGAACAGGAAGCTGCCGAGCGGCAGGAGCGCCGTCGTCAGAATCAGCAGCGCGAGCCAGCACAGGAGTGCGCCCGCAGAGAGGTTTGCCGCGCTCGTCTTCCTGAACAGAAACGCGTGGACGGCTGCGAACACGGCGACCGTCAGAAAGATGAAGCCGAGGACGTAAGGCCAGATGTCGTAAGGTGTCTGCCAGGGGAGGAGCGTGTAGCCCGCGTGCAGCCCGCGCGCGACGCGCCAGACTCCGGTCGTTACGAGAACGGCGAGACAGGCGGCAAAGGAGAACGCGACGACGCCCGCAGCCATGCCGCCGAGCGACAGCCGACGCCTCTTCAGCCCCGCGAGAACGACGCCAGCGAAGAGGAGGCAGACGAGCAAAGTGAGCGGCACGACCCATGACTCGGAGTAGTGCACGAAGACGGGGCCGAGCGCGTTGAAATAGACGGCGTCGCGCGACTTCAGATTGCCGAGGTCGAGATCACCGAAGCGGCGCGCGAGCGCCAGCGCGTATGAGCCGTGATGTTGCAGGCTGCGCTCGTCCAGCTCGTCGGCGCTGTCGAGCGCGGTGTGGTAGCTCGTGATGCGGTCGGCGTAGGCGAAGTTCAGGCCCGCCGCGCTCGCGCGCTTGAAGACGGTCATGTCCGTGTCGTTTGGCAGGCGCTTATAGACCGCGTACATGAGCGAGTTGGCGACCGCGTGCGGCGCTGCCGCCAGCCCGCGGATGAGCGTGCCGTTGCCCTCGCTCGTCTCGAACATCAGCGAGGGGCCGCCCGCGCCGCGCGCCTCGAAGTTGAGAACCAGCCCTACGTCGCGCATCCACGGGTGCTCGTCGGCGAAGCCGCGCGCGCCGACGAGTCCGAGTTCTTCGGCGTCCGTGAAGACGAGGATAAGGTCGTTTTTGAGCGGCGGGCCGGACTTCAGAGCGCGCAGGGTTTCCAGAAGCGTGGCGACGCCCGCGCCGTCGTCCGACGCGCCCGGCCCCGTCGGCACTGAGTCGTAGTGTGCGGCGAGCATCAAGGCTCTGCCGCCCGCAGTCCCCGGCACGCGCGCCACGATGTTCTGGACGCGCGCCGCGAGGACGGGCCAGCCCGCCGACGCCTGACGCGGCACGACCTCGACGGCCTGCACTTCGGCGACCACGCCGAGCGCGGCCAACTCGCCGAGGATGTAGCGGCGCACGCGCTCGATCTCCTCCGACCCGGTCGGGTGCGGCTTCTGCGCGATGGCGCGCACGTGCCTCAGCGCGCGCGCCGACGAGAACTCCGATGCGGGCGCGCCCTCCGGCACGGCGCGCGGCGGCTCGACGAGCGCGATGCTCACCCAGGCCAGCGCCGCCAGAAAAAGAAAAGCCGCCAGGGCCGTGGCGGCGTTCGTCTTCGCGTCGGGGGAATTGTGGTGCACTTGAATTAGAAGAGAAGGGCTAAGGGGAAAAGGGGAAGAGTGTAAAAGGCGAAAAGGTATAAGGCGTCGCTCCCTTTTACCCTTTTGCCCATTTCCCTTTTCCCCTTATGTCCTTACCCGACCAGCGGCTCGCCGTCATAGACGACCGACCAGCCGTTCTTGCGGCTCGTGGCGAGGCTGCGCGCGAACCACTTGCGGGCTTCCGTCTCACTCTCGTAGCTCTGCATCGAGGGCAGAGACTCGCGCGGGTCGAAGCGCACGATCTGGCCGCCGGAGTCGCCCGCCTTCAGGGAGAGCAGCGCGAGCATGTCGTTCTTCTTGAGCAGGGCGGTGCGGACGACCATCGAGTCGTCCTCTTCTTCATCCTCGTCGTCGAACTCGTCGGCCTCGTCAGTGTATTCCAAGTCCTCGGCGTCCGTATCGTCGCCAACGTCTATGATGTCGTCGAAAAAGTCGTTGTGATCTTTCATCTTCCTATCTCTTTCTCCAAAATTCTTCCCTTTGATGAGGTCGCCGAAACCGCCCCATGCCCGAAACCTTTCGGCGTATATTACACTCTCGCGGGACGCCGGACAAAGGAGCGTGGCGAAAAATAATGGGCGACTTTGTGCTCTCGATTGACCAGGGGACGACGGGCACCACCGCGCTCGTCTTCGACCGCGACTGTCGGGTGCGCGGGCGCGGCTACTCGGAGTTCACGCAGCACTACCCGCGACCGGGCTGGGTCGAGCACGACGCGGAGGAAATCTGGCGCGTGAGCCTCCGTGCCGCCCGCGAGGCGCTCGCTGGCGCGGGCGTCGGGGCGCGTGAGTTGCGCGCCGTTGGCGTCACGAACCAGCGCGAGACCGTCCTCGCTTGGGAGCGAGCGGGCGGCGCGGCGGTCGGGCGCGCGATTGTCTGGCAAGACCGTCGGACGGCTGCGGCCTGCGACGAGTTGAAATCGCGCGGGCTGGAAGACGTGATCCGCGAGAAGACGGGTCTGGTGCTCGACCCCTATTTTTCCGGCACGAAGATCAAGTGGCTGCTCGACAACACACCCTCTTTGCGCGAGCGCGCCGCGCGGGGCGAGGTCGTCTTCGGCACGATTGACTCTTGGCTCGTCTGGAAATTGACGGGCGGGCGCGCGCACGCGACTGACTGCTCGAACGCCTCGCGCACGCTCCTCTTCAACGTCAACACCCTCGAATGGGACGACGAATTGCTCTCGCTCTTCGGCGTGCCGCGCGAGGCACTCCCTGAAGTCAAAGCCTCGTCGGGCTTCTACGGCGAGACAGACCCGTCCGTCTTCTTCGGCGCTTCCGTCCCCGTGGCCGGAGTCGCGGGCGACCAGCAGGCCGCGCTCTTCGGACAGGCGTGCTACACAGAGGGGATGGTGAAGAACACCTACGGCACAGGCTCGTTTCTTCTGATGAACACGGGCCGCAAACCCGTGCCGAGCCGCAAGGGGCTTCTGACGACGGTCGCGTGGCAGATCGAAGGCGAGGCGGCGGAATACGCCCTCGAAGGCTCGATCTTCATCACGGGCGCAGCGGTGCAGTGGCTCCGCGACGGCCTACAGATAATCTCGCGCGCCGACGAGACCGAAGCGCTCGCGCGCACGCTCGACTCGAACGAGGGCGTCTATTTCGTGCCCGCGCTCGCGGGGCTGGGTGCGCCACACTGGGACGCATACGCGCGCGGCGCAATCGTCGGCTTAACGCGCGGCACGACGCGCGCGCACCTCGCCCGCGCCGCGCTTGAGAGCATGTGCTACCAGACGCGCGATGTGGTCGGAGCGATGGAGCGCGATTCGGGGATTGAGTTAAAGGAGGTGAGAGTTGACGGCGGCGCGGTCGCCAACTCGTTCCTCATGCAGTTTCAGGCCGACATCCTCGGCGTGCCAGTCGAGGTTCCCGAAGTGACCGAGACGACCGCCGCGGGCGCGGCCTACCTCGCCGGCCTCGCCGTCGGCTTCTGGCGCGACCGCGAAGAGGTCGCCGCGCGCTGGAAGGTCGCGCGCCGCTACGAGCCGCGGATGAAGGAGGACGAGCGCGAGCGCCTGCACCGCCGCTGGCTCCGCGCCGTCGCGCGCGCGCGCGACTGGGAGCGCGAGGAGGAGTGATGAATGATGAATGCGGAGTGATGAATGTGAAGCTGCTTGTTGCTTTCAATTCATCATTCATCACTCCGCATTCATCATTCCCCTCAAATGTCGAGACAAATTCCACCGGCCATCTCCGCCAACTACGACGCGATTATCATCGGCGCGGGCATCAACGGCTGCGGCATCGCGCGCGACGCGGCGACGCGCGGCCTGCGCGTGCTCCTGCTCGACAAGGGTGACATCGGCGGGGGCACGACCGCCTGGTCAACGCGCCTGATTCACGGCGGCCTGCGCTACCTTGAGCACGGCGAGCTTACGCTCGTGCGCGAGTCGCTTCGTGAGCGTGAGACGCTGCTGCGCCGCGTCGCGCCGCACCTCGTCCGCCCGCTCCCTCTGCTCATCCCTCTCTACGCGAGCCGGCGACGTGGCCCCCTCGCCGTCCGCGCCGGGATGATCGCCTACGATCTGCTCTCGCCCGGCAAGTCGCTCCCGCGTCATCAGATGCTCACGCCCGCCGGGGCGCTGCGGCGCGCGCCCGGACTCGAAGCGGAAGGCTTGAAGGGCGCGGCCCTCTTCTTCGACGCGCAGGCCGAGTACGCCGAACGCCTCGCCGTGGAGAACGCGCTCGACGCGCGCGCACGCGGCGCGACCGTGCTGACCTACGCGCGCGTCGAGCGCCTGATAGTCGAGGGCGGCGCTACGGGCGGCGTCGAGTTCACAGACTTGCTCGGAGGCGCGACGCACGCGGCGCGCGCACGCGTAGTCCTCAACGTCGCCGGGCCGTGGGTTGACAGGGTTCTCGAAGGGACGCCCGCGGCGGGCGAGCGACTGATCGGCGGCACGAAGGGCAGCCACATCGTCGTGCGCCCTTTTCCGGGCGCGCCCGACGCGGCGCTCTACGTCGAGGCGTTCGAGGACGGTCGCCCCTTCTTCATCGTGCCGTGGGACGAAAAGTTTCTCATTGGCACGACCGACGAGCGCTACGCGGGCGACCTTGATTGCGTGAGGGCCGAAGAGCATGAGGTCGAATACCTCGTCCGCGAGACGAACCGTGCGATCCCCTCCGCCGGACTCACGCGCGCCGAAGTGCTCTACACATACTCCGGCGTGCGCCCGCTTCCCTTTGTCGCCGAGGGCGACGCGGCGGGCATCACGCGCCGACACTTCATCCGCCCCTCGCGCGTGCGCGGCCTCTTCTCAATCGTCGGCGGCAAGCTGACGACTTACAGGAGCCTCGCCGAAGAGGCGGTTGATTTAGTCCTCAAACAGCTCGGCAAGCCTCCTGCGCCCTGCACGACCGCCGCGAGGCCGCTGCCCGGCGCTGCCGCCGCGGACTTCACGCGCTTGCGCGAGGCGTTCAAATCTCAAAGTCCCCTGCCGCCGAAATGCAGCGAAAGGTTGTTGAAGGTTTACGGCACGCGCGCGGCGGAAGTCTTGCGCCTCGCGTTGAGCGATGCCGTGCTTCGCGAGCCGATCAGCGACGAGACCGGGAGCGTCGCTGCGGAAGTTGTCTTCGCCTTTCAGAGCGAGATGGCCGAGACGCTGGTTGACTGCCTGATGCGCCGGACGATGACGGGGCTGAACTCTCGAACGGGGCTGGACGCCGTCGAGGCCGCGGCGCGACTCGCGCAAAAGTTTCTCGGCTGGGACGATGAGTGCGCGGCGCGCGAGGTCGAGGGCTACAGATGCTACGTCGAACGCTTTCACCTGACGAATGAAAAACAGGGCAGCGAGCGTTAGCGAGTGGGTGTGTTACAAGGAGGGCTTGCTCCTGATTACGCGAACCCGCTCGCTAACGCTCGCGGCTCTGTTATGCCGCGACGCCGTGCGCCTGCGTCGCCCGCCGCGGCCACGCCGCGTGCGGCTTGTGTGTCGTGCGCGCGTAGCGCGGCATGCGCACGTTCTCGAAGTAGTCAATGGCGGCGACGCGCAGGCCCGCGTCGCGCCCCAGCCGCTCGCTGACGAGCCACTTGTGTTCGAGCACGCGCGGCCACTCGGCGCGCGCCTCCGCGGGCGAAAGTTTCACGCCCGCCAACTCCTTCAAGAGCTTCTGCTCCTCGCTGGGGCGCTCTCGCAGGGTTCGCTCGATGACGTAATCCAGTCTGAACGGAATCATTCTAAAACTCCTTTCCATGTCGCGGCGTGTGCCGCCGAGTCTGTCCCGAACTCCCGTTTTCGCCGTTCACGTTTATGACGTGAATGATAGCCGCGGCTTTGTCCGCGCGTCTAACTCATTGTTTTAATCGCGCCGATTAACTATATTCATCCACATTTTCGTGAGGATGATTTAAGCGATGGAGCTATCACAGTTGAGGACTTTCCGCGAGGTCGCCGAGGCGCTCAGCTTCACGCGCGCGTCACAGAAACTTAACATGACGCAGTCGGCGGTGAGCCACCAGATCAAGGCTTTGGAGCGCGAGCTGGGCGAGCCGCTCTTCATCCGCGCCAAGCGCGGCGTCCGGCTCTCCGATGCCGGCAAGCTCGCGCTCGAATACGCCGAGCGCATCCTCGAAGAGGCCGACGCCCTGCGCGAGCGCATCGCAGGCGACGACCACGAGCCGCGCGGGCACGTCCGCGCCGCCGCAGCTACGCAGGCCTTCGTCCACCTCTTCGCGCGCCTCTTCGAGTCGTTCATGCGCGAGCACGAAGGCATCGAGCTTTCCTTCCGCACGACCGTGAGCACCGAGCAGACCGTGGCCGACATCCTCAACGGCGCGGCGGACGTGGGCTTCGCCTCGATGCCCGTCTATTCGCCCGCGCTCCAGGTGACGGAGCTTTTCGAGGACGAGTTGGTGCTCGTCGTCGGCGCACGACACCGCCTCGCGGGCGGGCGCGAGGTGAAGGTCGGCGAGATCAAGCGCGAGCGCTTCATCCTCTTCGAGCAGGGCGCTTCCATCCGCCGCGCAACCGACTCCTTCTTCAAGCGCGTCGAACTCAGCCCCGACCTCGCGCTCGAATCCAACGACACCTACTTCATCAAGCTCATGGTCGAGCACGGCCTCGGCGTCTCGCTCCTGCCTTCCTGGGCCGTGCGCGAGGAGAAGGCGGCGGGCCGCCTCGCTCCCCTGCGCATCGCGGGGCATCAACTGAAGCGCTCGGTCGCGATGGTCGCGCTCGGTCGCTTCCAGCCCTCGCCCACGCGCGCCTTCCTCGCCTACATCCTCGAACACAGGGGCGAGTTGCAGGAGGCCGCGAGCGCGATTTGAAAGAAGCGATATGACATCAATCCCCAAAACGATGCGCGCGCTCGAACTGCGCTCATACGACGGCGGCGCGGACTCGCTCGCGCTCGCCGAGAAGCCAGTGCCGCGTCCGTGCGCGGGGCAGGTGCTCGTGCGCGTCGCCGCCTCGCCCGTCAACCCTTCCGACCTGTCGTTCCTGCGCGGGATGTACGGGCTGAAGAAGAGGCTGCCCGTCGTGCCGGGCTTCGAGTGTAGCGGCGAGGTGGTCGCGTCGGGCGGCGGGATGTGGGCGCGCTACCTCGTCGGCCGTCGCGTGGCCTGTGCCGCGCCGCCGGACGGCGACGGCACCTGGGCCGAGTTCATGCTCGCGCGCGCCGATCAATGCATCCCGCTCCGCAAGGAGACAGACATCGAGCACGCGGCCACGATGATCGTCAACCCTTTCACGGCGTGGGCACTCTTAGAAACTGCCAAAGAATTGCGCGCCGAGGCGGTCGTGCAGACGGCGGCGGCGAGCGCGCTCGGTCGAATGATCGTCCGCCTCGCGGTCGAGCGCGGCGTCCACGCCGTCAACGTCGTGCGCCGACGTGAGCAGGCGGAACTGCTCGAACGCGAAGGCGCGGGCCATGTCCTCGACAGCACGGACGAAAATTTCGACGAGCGGCTCGGCGAGCTTTGCACGCGCCTGCGCGCGACCGTCTTGTTCGACGCGGTGGCGGGCGAGTTGACGGGGCGAGTGCTGCGCGCGATGCCCGCCGGGAGCACGGCCATCGTTTACGGCGCGCTCTCTTTGGAGGGCTGCCTCGTTGACCCGCGCTCGCTCGTCTTCGAGCGCAAGCGCGTGCGCGGCTTCTGGCTCTCCGACTGGCTGCGCCGACAGGGCGCGCTGAAGAAGTTCCGCGTGGCCGGTAAGGTTCAGAAGCTCCTCGGCGACGAGCTGAGGACGGAGGTACGCGCGCGGCTGCCGTTGGAGAGGGCGGCGGAAGGCTTGCGACAGTACGCGCGGGAGATGACCGGCGGCAAGTTCATCATCGTGCCCGGCCTGCATGCCGACCCGGAGATTTGAACTGTCGGCACGGAAACGCTAGGCCGACTCGGAGACTTGAGAATGTTTGAGCGACGACACGAGCCTCTTCTGCCGTTTCGAGCGTTCGTCCTGCGCGTCGCGCGCAGCCTCGCGCTCGCGTTCGCCATCATCGCCTTCGCGCTCGGCATGGGCGTGCTCGGCTACCACTACCTCGCCGAGTTCGCGTGGGTTGACTCGCTCCTGAACGCCTCGATGATCCTTTCGGGTATGGGGCCGGTGGGCGACTTCAAGAACGACACCGGCAAGGTGTTCGCCTCCTTCTACGCCCTCTTCAGCGGCCTCGCCTTCATCACGATAGCCGGCATCATCGTCGCGCCCGTCGCGCACCGCCTTCTGCACTGGTTCCACATTGAAGAAGACAAGGAAGGCAAAAGGCAAAGTGCAAAAGTCAAAAGGCAAAGGTGAGGACGCGCCCCGCGCGAAGAACGTCGCATCACTTTTGATTTTTGCCTTTTGCCTCTTGCCTTTTGCCTTCACTGCCGCCGCCTTCCTGAACTCCCGAAAAATTTTCCGCCGACCCTCTCCAACCGTCGGGCAATCGGCGAGCATCACAGCGTCACAATTTGAGGAGGGAACACGCGATGTTTAGGAGGTCAGCCCCCGTCCTTCTGTGCCTCTTCGTCTGCCTGCTCGCCGCCCACCTTTCGAGCGCGAGCGCGACGCTCAGGATTGACGAATCACGCATCAAGGTCTCGCTCGACGAACGGCAGACGCGCGTCTCGCTCGCGGTCGAGAACGACACCGGCCACGCCTTCCCCGCGCGCGTACAGATCGAACTGCTCGACCCGCACGACAAGGCAAGGGCGCACGCCTCAGCCGACGTACAGGTCAGGCGCGGCACGAACTCTCTCGACGTGCCGCTCAAGCTCCCCTTCTCCGAGCTGCTCGAAGCCGAGCAGAAAGAGTTCCCCTGGTACAGGCTCCGCTACCACGTCGCGCCCACGCCGCCCGCCGACTCGGTCGTCGCCGCCCTCGAAGGCATCGTCTCGCTCTCCGAGGTGACGCCCGACCTCTTCGAGCTGCGCGTCGTCTCTTCGCGCAAGGCACGGGGCGGCTCGACGTTTCGCACGCGCGTCCGCACGGCGAACCCCGTCACGGGGCGGCCCGTCAAAGGCGTCGCCGTCTCAGCCAAGCTCCAACTCGACTCCGGCGCGGGAGCGGGCGGGCTGAAGGCCGAGGGCGCGACCGACGGCGAGGGCTTCGCCGTGCTCGACTTCAAACTGCCGCCCGGCGTCGAGAACGACCGCGAAGCCGACCTCACCGTCACCGCCCGACGCGGCGCGCTCGTCGAGAAGGCGAAGACCTCGGTCTCGGTCGAACAACAGCCGCGCATCCTTTTGACGACCGACAAGTCGCTCTACCAGCCGGGCCAGACCTTGCACATGCGCGCGCTCGCCTTCGACCCGTCGGAGAACGCCGTCGCCGACGAGGACGTTGCCTTCGAGCTGAAGGACGAGGACGACACGACCGTCTTCCGCCGGCAGCTCAAGACCTCGCGCTTCGGCGTCGCCAGCGCCGACTGGCAGATACCCGACAACACGCGCCTCGGCGACTACAAACTCACGCTCAAAATGGAGGGCGACAAGTACGGCGAGGACTACGACTCTTCAACCACCGTTAAGATCAGCCGCTACGACCTTCCGAACTTCGCCGTGACGACGAAGGCAGACCGCGCCTACTACCTCGCGGGCCAGAACGCGGAGGTCGAGGTGCGCGGCGACTACCTCTACGGTCGGGGCACGGTCGACGACAAGG
>Ga0209577_10001318_pt1 | contig 24611 bp, 23 predicted proteins | sample GraSoiAngelo_109_FD_185874 | JGI IMG/M metagenome (GOLD analysis project Ga0209577, IMG submission 185874) | Grasslands soil microbial communities from the Angelo Coastal Reserve, California, USA - 14_0903_12_20cm (SPAdes) (version 2) | ecosystem: Environmental > Terrestrial > Soil > Grasslands...
CTGGCGGGGGCCTGGAACTCCCAGGGTATGAACATGAAGTCGTCTAGGAAGGCGGGCGCGTTGGGAACGAAGAGGTAGCGGTAGAGGTAGATCCAGGCCCCCGCCAGCAGCGCCAGCAGGGCGGCGAGGACACCGATCCCGACCAGGAGGATGCTCGAGTGGATGAGCATGGGAGAGAAGGCGACGTGCAGTTTAGGCGGATTCCAGGAGGGCGCTACCCGCGCTTTGCCGTCTTGGTTGCAACGCCCGCCCGGACCTCCTCGTAGCGGCCGAGGATGAAGAGGACGAGGCTCAGCCGGTTCAGGTAGACGACGGCCCCCGGGTGGGGCTCGGCGAAGGCGAGCAGCCGCCGCTCGGCACGCCGGACGACCGCGCGGGCCAGGTCGAGAGCGCCGCTCGCCGGCGTCGCGCCAGGCAGGATGAACTCGGCCGGCATTGGTGCTTGCGCCTCCAGCTCGTTGGCGATCTCGTCCAGCCGGCTGAGCTCGGCCGCACCCACGACCCCGAAGCTGCCGGCCCGGGCGGGGTTCGTCGCCAGCTCGGCGCCCAGCTTGTAGAGGCCGCGCTGGAGCTCCTCGCAAAGTTCGCGGACCCGCGCGTCGCCGGTCAATGCCTTCGCCAGCCCGATCGCGCTCGACGCCTCGTCGACGGTGCCATAGGCCTCGATCCGCGCCTCGTCCTTGCGCGCGCGCCCGCCGCCCAGAAGGCCGGTGGTGCCATCGTCGCCGCTGCCGGAGAGCTCGGTCAGCTTCCGTTTGCGCTGGGTCATGGCTGCAGGTACTGACGGTAGAGCGCCAGCCAGTCCGACGCGATAGTGCGCTGGGCGTCGGCGAGCGGCAGCTGCCCGGAGCAGACGCGGCTGTGGAGCAGGTTCTCCAGCTCGTCCTTCTGGTGGAACCCGGGCGCGGGGGCGGCCGGCTCAGGCCAGAGGTTGGCGTTCGCGTTGTCGCCCCCGAGCTCGAGCGGGATGAGGTGGTCGAGCTCGTAGGCGCCGGGCGGCTGGGGGTAGGCCAGGCCGTACTCGGCATAAACCGCCACGTACTGTTCGCGCAGCACGTTTCGGACGGATCCGGAGTAGCCGCTGGTGCAGACCTGGGCCGCGGCTACGCCCGGGAAGACCTCGCCCGGGGTGAGCTTCGGGTTGGGCAGGGCGGCCGTCGCCAGGACCGCCGCGGCGATGGCTGTGGCCGTCGCGACCGGCGCGGGAGGTGCGACCGGAGGCGTGGGGGTCACCGCTGCGCCGGAAGCGCAGCCGGCCAGGACCAAAGCCAGAAGCACGACGCCGAATGCCCTCATCTGCGCCGGCAGTCTAAGCGGGACCTGCTTCAACCTCAAAGTGGAGGTGTCAATCGCCACCGCCGGAAGAGGCGATCGATAGCTTTCAGTAGTTTTCGACATAATTTGACGGTGCTCTCCCCCGCCCGTCCCGCGTCCCCTTGGCTGAGCCTGGGCGAGGCCAGCCGGATCCTCGGCATCACTCCCGGCACCCTCCGCCGTTGGGCCGACGAGGGCCAGGTTGCCACCTTCGTCACCCCCGGCGGCCACCGCCGCTTCCCCCGCTCGGTGATCGAGAGCCTGGTTCCCCACCTCCGCGCCCGGCGGCCGGCACTTGGCAGCAGCGCCGACCGGATGGCCCAGGCTTACCGGCGCGCCCGGCCCGCCGAGCGCCCGGCGCCGCCGCCCTGGCTGGCGTCCCTCTCGGACGCGGACCGGGCGGACTTCCGCGACCGCGGCCACCGGCTGCTCGCCCTCCTCCTCGAGCACCTGGACGCGGAGCAGAAGGAGGCCGCCCAGGCGAAGCTGGCCGAAGCCTGCCGGGCCGCCGGCGAGTACGGGGCGAGGGCGGCCTCGCTCGGAGCCTCGCTGGCGGAGGCGGTGGAGTTCTTCCTGCGTTTTCGCAGCTCCTTCGTCGGCGAGCTGGCCGGCATCGCCCGCCGCCGGCGACTCGACACGCGCGAGGCGACCGCCCTTCTGGTCGAGGCCGAAGCGGCCATGGACCGCCTGCTGGTCGCCTTGATGAACGGCTACTCGGAGTTGGGCAGATGAGCCGGCCCTGGGTCCTCGCAGCCAGCGCCGAGCAGGCCACCGCCGAAGAGCGGCAGCGGCTGGCGCTCGAGCTCGAGGCCCGGATCGCCGGCCGGCCGGACCGGGTGCTGCTGAGCACCTGCCACCGGGTCGAGGTGTATGGGTTGGGCGAGCCGGACGGGATCCCGGAAGGCCTGGTTCTGCGGCAGGACTCCGCGGCTGTTGAGCACCTGTTTCGGGTCGCGGCGGGGTTGGAAAGCGCCGTCGTCGGCGAGGACGAGGTGCTCCACCAGGTCCGTGACGCCCTCCGCGTCGCACGCGAGCAACGGGCCGTCGACGGAAGGCTGCAGCGTCTGTTCGAGGTCGCGGCGGCCACCGGCCGGCGAGCCCGCGCCGGGCGCGCGGCAGCGGGCGCCGGGCTGGCCGCGCGCGCGGTCGGCTGGCTCGCGGAGCGCTCCAGCCTTCCCGGCCGGCCGGTCCTGGTCGCCGGGGCGGGGCGGATGGGCTCGGCCCTCGCCCATGCGGCCACGGGCGCGGGCGCCACCCTGATCATCGCCAGCCGCGACGCGCGCAACGCCCGCCGCCTGGCCGCTGTCTACGGCGGCCGGGGCGTCGACCTCGGCGAAGGCGCCGAGCTGGCCGCCCGAAGCGCCGCGGTCGCCGTCGCCCTCGCCGGCGTCTGGGAGGAGCTGGCCCGGCCGGCGGAGCTGCCGCCGATCGCCGACATCTCGGCGCCCAGCGCGGTGCCGGCCACGGTCCGCGCCGGGCTCAACGGCAGCTTCCTCGGCATCGACGAGCTCTTCAGCGACCGGCCGCCGCCACCCCGGGGCTACAGCGAGGCGGCCGGGCGGGTGGTGGTCGCGAAGACGGCCGAGTACCTCGCCTGGCTCGAGGCCCGAAGTTGAAAATCCGGATCGGCACCCGCGGCTCGCGGCTGGCCCTGGTCCAGACCGGACTCGTCGCCGACCGGCTCCGCGCAGTCGGTCACGAGGTCGAGTTGGTCCCGATCGTCACCGAGGGAGACGTCCGACCCGTCGACATGGTCCCCGGCGAGGGCGTCTTCGTGGCCGCCATCGCGCGGGCTCTCCGGGCCGGCGAGATCGACGTCGCGGTCCACAGTGCCAAGGACGTCCCGATCGCCGACGAGCCTGGCCTGACCATCGCTGCCTACCCGGAAAGGGCCGACGCCCGCGACGCCCTGGTCACGCGCGCCGGCGGCGCCACCCTGGAGACCCTGCCGGAGGGGGCCGTGGTCGGTACCGACAGCCCGCGCCGGGAAGGCTTCGTGCTGGCGGCACGCAAGGGCCTCCGGGTCATCCCCCTGCACGGTAATGTCGACAGCCGGCTGCGCCGGCTCGACGAGGGCGCCGTCGAGGTCCTGGTGCTGGCCGCTGCCGGGATCGACCGGCTGGGGGAAGGCAGCAGGATCGACCAGCGGCTCGACCCGACGGTGGTCCCGCCCGCTCCCGCCCAGGGCGCGCTGGCGATCCAGGCGCGAAGCGGCGACCGCGAGCTGCTGGCGGCTCTGGGCGAGTTGGACGACCCCCAGGTCCGGTTCGCGATCGAGACCGAACGAACCGTCCTCGAAGCCTCGGGCGGGGGCTGCCGGGCGCCGCTGGGGGCGCTCGTGATGCCCAGCGACGACGGCTACCGGCTGCTCGCCTACGCGATCAACGCCGAGGGCCGCGTCAGAGGCACCTCGGGCAGCGGTCCCGCCGACTACATCGGCGCCCGGGCGCGGCCGATCGGCGAGTGGCTGGCAGAGGCCTGGTGAGGCAATGAGGTCGGTGCTGGTGACGCGACCCGCCGGACCGGATGACGCGCTGGTGGCCGCGCTGCGCCAACGCGGCTTCCAGGTTCACCCGGTTCCCACGGTGACCACCGCGCCGATCCCGGTGGAAGCCGCCGCGTTGGAGGGCTTCGACTGGATCGTCGTTACCAGCGCAACCGGGGTGGCGGCACTGCCGGAGCTGCCGGGCGACGCTCGCTGGGCCGCGGTCGGCGCGGCCACCGCCGCGGCCCTGGCCGAGCGTGGCGTGACGGCCTCGGTGCTGCCCGAACGGGCGAACGGGAAGAGTCTCGCCGAGGCCATCCCAGAGCCGGGGGGCAAGCGCATCCTGCTCGCCCGCGCCGAGATCGCGGCCGCCGACCTTCCGGGTCGCCTCCGGGAGCGGGGCGCCGAGGTGGTCGAGCTGGCGGTGTACCGGACGCTGGAGGGCCCCGAGACCTCCCGCCAGGCGCTGGCCGAGGCCCTCGCCGATCCCGAGCTCGGTGGGGGCGTCTTCGCGTCCGCGTCCGCGGTGAGGGGCTACCTCGCTCTCGGTGGCAGGATCGACCTGCCCGCGGTCACCATCGGGCCGCGCACGACCGGCGCGGCGGTCGAGGTTGGAATGCGCGTCCTCGGCGAGGCGCGCGAGCAGAGCGCGGCAGCACTGGCGGCGGCCGTCGCCGCCGCACTGCCCCTGGAGGTGTGAAAGATGCGTGAGTTGTTGACGCGTTCGAAGGTCGAGCTTCCGGGCGCCGAGCGCCCGCGCCGGCTGCGCGCGAGCGCGGCGCTGCGGGCCCTGGTGCGGGAGACGCGCGTCGATCCCGCCCAGCTGATCGCGCCGCTCTTCGTCGTCTCCGGACAGGGCCGGCGGGAGGAGATCGCGTCCTTGAAAGGCCACGCCCGGCTCAGTCCTGACCGGGCCCTTGCGGAAGCGGAGAAGCTGGCCAAGCTGGGCGTCGGCGGGCTGCTCCTCTTCGGCATCCCCGAGGCCAAGGACGACCGCGGGGAGGCGGCTGCCGACCCGAACGGGCCTGTCGCCGAGACGCTGCGCCTGCTTCGCCGGGAAGGGCTGCCGCTGGCCCTGGCTGCCGACGTCTGCCTCTGCGAGTACACGACGCACGGGCACTGCGGAATCCTCGATGGGGAGCGCGTGGACAACGACGCGACGCTGCCGCTCCTTGCCGAGGCGGCCGTCGCCTACGCCCAGGCCGGGGCCGACCTGGTCGCGCCCAGCGCGATGATGGACGGCCAGGTCGCCGCCCTGCGCTCCGGCCTGGACGCCGCCGGCCACACCGAGACCGCGATCATGGCCTACGCCTCCAAGCACGCCTCCGCTTTCTACGGGCCCTTTCGCGAGGCGGCCGGCTCGACGCCCAGCTTCGGCGACCGCAAGGCCTACCAGATGGACTCCGCGAACGGGCGCGAGGCGCTGCGGGAGATGGAGCTGGACGCCGAGGAGGGCGCCGACATCCTGATGGTGAAGCCGGCGATCACCTCCCTCGACCTCCTGGCCCTGGCCAGGCAGCGCTTCGACCTGCCGCTGGCCGCCTACCAGGTGAGCGGCGAGGCGGCGATGATCGAAGCCGCCGCCGAACGGGGCTGGATCGACCGCCGCAAGGTCGTGCAGGAATCGCTGACCGCCATCGTCCGGGCCGGCGCCACGGTGGTGATGACCTACTTCGCGGCCGACGCCGCCAGCTGGCTCCGGGAGACCATTTGAGCGCGGGAGCACGCTTCGTCCACGCCCTCGCCCTCGGCCTCGATCCGGCCTGGCGGCGGCTGCCCTCGAATGAGCGCTGCCGGACGGCGGAGGAGCTCTGCGCCGCCGCCGCCGCCGAGTCGGAGGTGACGACCTTCAGCTACTCGACGATCGGCCTCAAGGCCGGCGTCGACCTCCTCCTCTGGAGCCTCAGCCCCTCCCTGGAGGGCCTCGAGGAGCGGTCGGCAGCCGTGCTCCGCTCCGGCATGGGGACCTGGCTGGAGGTCCGCAACAGCTTCCTCGGCATCATCCAGCCCTCCCAGTACGTGAAGAAGCCGACGCCGCAGGAGCAGTCCCTGTTCAGCGGCGAGCGCTCCCGCTACCTGGTCGTCTACCCCTTCACCAAGTCCAGCGACTGGTACCTGCTGGGCAAGGAGGCGCGGCAGGGGATCATGAACGAGCACATGCGGGTGGGCCACGAGCACCCCGAGGTGCGCCAGCTGCTGGCCAACAGCTTCGGCGTCGACGACATGGACTTCCTGGTCGCCTACGAGACCGACGACCTGCCCGCGTTCGGCGACCTGGTGCGGGCGCTGCGCGGCACCGACAGCCGGCGGTCGACCGTGCGGGACACGCCGATCCTGACCGGGATCCACCGGCCGCTGGCCGAGATCACGGCGCTGCTCGGGGCCCGGTGAGGACGGCTTCCACAGCCGCCGCCTGGCGCGAGCGGGCGGCGGCCCTCTTCCCGGGCGGTGTCAACAGCCCTGTCCGCGCCTACCGGGCCGTGGGCGGCGAGCCGCCGATCCTGGTCCGCGGCGAGGGCGCCTACGTCTGGGACGCGGACGGGAACCGCTACCTGGATTACGTGGGCGCCTTCGGGCCGCTGCTGCTCGGCCACGCGCACCCGTCGGTGGTGGAGGCGATCAGCCGGGCAGCCGCCGAGGGAGGTTCATTCGGCGCGACGGCGCCCGCCGAGGTGCGCCTGGCAGAGCTGATCCAGGAGCGCATGCCCTCGATCGAGAGGATCCGGTTCGTGAACAGCGGCACCGAGGCGGCGATGAGCGCCCTCCGCGTGGCCCGCGCCGCGACCGGGCGGGAGCTGGTCATCAAGTTCGACGGCGGCTACCACGGGCACGCCGACTCGCTGCTCGTCGAGGCCGGCTCGGGGGTGGCCACGCTGTCCCTGCCGGGCAGCGCCGGCGTCCCGGCCGCGGTTGCCGCGCAGACGCTGGTCGCCACCTACAACGACCTGAACTCGGTGCAGCGGCTGCTCGACACCCATCCGCGCCAGGTGGCCGCCGTGATCGTCGAGCCGGTCGCCGCCAACATGGGCGTCGTCCCTCCCCAGCCTGGCTTCCTCGAAGGCCTGCGCAGGCTGGCTGAGGAAGCGGGCGCGCTGCTGGTCTTCGACGAGGTCATCACCGGCTTCCGGGTCGCGCCCGGCGGGGCGCAGGAGCTTTACGGCGTCCGGCCCGATCTGACCGTGCTGGGCAAGATCATCGGCGGCGGTCTGCCGGTCGGCGCCTACGGCGGCCGGGCGGACCTGCTCGACCTGGTCGCGCCCGCGGGACCCGTATATCAGGCCGGGACGCTCTCCGGCCACCCGTTGGTGATGGCGGCGGGCGAAGCCACGCTGGCCCAGCTGACGCCGGAGCTCTACCGGGCGGTCGAGGGGCGGGCCGACCGCCTCGAAGAGGGATTGCGGCGGCCGGGCGTCAGCGTCAACCGGGTCGGCTCGCTGCTCACCCTTTTCTTCCGCGACCGCGCGCCCGTCGACTTCGCCGAGGCCCGCGAGTCCGACACCGATCTTTTCGCTCGCTTCTTCAACTCGCTGCGCGACCGCGGCGTGCTGCTGCCGCCCTCCCAGTACGAGGCCTGGTTCCTCTCCGCGGCCCACGACGACGAGGCGATCAGCACGACCCTGGAGGCGCTGCCGGCGTGAGCACCTTCCTCGACGCCGCCAGTCTGCGGCCCGTGGCCCGGACGCCGATCTGGCTGATGCGGCAGGCGGGCCGCTCGCTCCCCGAGTACCGCAAGCTCCGCGAGCGGTTCAGCCTGGTCGAGATCGTCGCCCAGCCGGACCTCTGCGCCGAGGTCACCCTGCAGCCGGTCCGTCGGCTGGGCGTCGATGCCGCGGTCATGTTCGCCGACATCATGCTGCCGCTGCGTGGCATGGGCGTCGACTTCGAGCTGGTCGAGGAGGTCGGCCCGGTCATCTCGACGCCGATCGCCGAGGCCAAGGACGTCGGCCGGCTGCGGGTCCCCGCCGGCGAGGAGGCAGCGCCGCAGGTGATCGCCGCGGTCCGCCGGGTGGTCGCCGAGTCGCGGGTGCCCGTCGTCTGCTTCTCGGGCGCCCCCTTCACCCTCGCGAGCTATCTCATCGAAGGCCGGCCGAGCCGCGACTTCACCAAGGTGAAGCGATTCATGTACACGGAGCCGGTCGCCTTCGAGAACCTGCTCGAGAAGCTGTCGGCGACGATGGCCGGCTACCTGCGGGCCCAGGTCGAGGCGGGGGCAGCCGCCATCCAGGTGTTCGACTCCTGGGTCGGCGCTCTCTCGGTCGAGGACTACACCGATCGGGTGCTTCCGCACACGCGCTCCCTGCTCGAGGCGCTGGCGCCCTTGAACGTGCCTCGGATCCACTTCGGGACGGGGACGGCGGGCCTCTTGGAGTCGATCGCGAGCGCCGGCCCGGACCTGGTCTCCCTGGACTGGCGGGTGCCGCTGGACCGCGGCTGGGAACGCGTCGGCCACCGACGCGGCGTGCAGGGCAACCTCGACCCGGCCGTCCTGCTGGGACCCCCCGAGCTCGTCCGCGAGCGCGCTCAGGACATCCTCCGGCGGGCCGGCGGCCGTCCCGGCCACGTCTTCAACCTCGGCCACGGCGTGCTGCCGGAGACGCCCCTGGAGAACCTGCAGCTGCTGGTCGAGACTGTCCACGAGTGGGAGATCGCCCGTGTCGCCTGAGCCACGGACCGGCGTGCTCTGCATGGCCTACGGCAGCCCTTCCGGCGAAGGCGAGATCGAGAGCTACTACACGCACATCCGGGGCGGGCGGGCACCGGCGCCGGAAGCCCTGGAGGAGCTGGCCGGCCGCTACCGGGCGATCGGAGGCTCACCATTGGCGGAGATCACATGCGGCCAGGCCGCCGACCTCGAAGAGCGTCTCGGGCTGCCGACCTTCCCAGGCTTCAAGCACGCGCCGCCCTTCATCGGGGACGCCGCCGCCCAGGCGCGCGAGGCGGGCGTTACAAGGTTGGTCGGGCTGCCGCTGGCGCCGCACTTCGCCGAGCTGAGCCTGGGCGGTTACCGCAAGGCGCTGGAGGCTGCCTGGGACGGCGAGCTGCTCTTCGTCCCCGGCTTCCACGATCATGCCGCCTTCAGCGAGGCGGTCCGCGGGCTGCTCGCCGAGGCGCTCGCCGACTACCAGCCCGACCGGCTCTTTTTCAGCGCCCACAGCCTGCCGGCGCGGATCATCGCCGAGGGCGACGGCTACCTCGACCGGCTGCTCGAGAGCTGCCGGCTGGTCGCGTCCGGACTCGAGCTTCCGGAGTGGGAGTTCGCCTTCCAGTCCGCCAGCAGCACCGGCGAGCCCTGGCTGGGGCCCGATCTGCTGGAGGCGGTGGAGAGATCCGGCGCCCAAAAGGTGCTGGTCTGCCCGATCGGTTTCGTGGCCGACCACCTCGAGATCCTCTACGACCTGGACGTCGAAGCCCAGGCCTTCGCGGCCTCAAAGGGCCTCGAGCTCCGGCGCACCGCTTCCTTCAACCGGCGGCCTGAGTTCATAGCGGTGCTGGGGGCGGTCGTCGAGGACGCCCTGACCGCGGCCACAAATCCCGCCGGAAAGATTTAGCCTCGATCCACAGCCGGGTGGAATGGAAATCGGCTATGGTCGGTTGCTGATTCTCAAATGGTCTCGACGAAGCCCTTCCTCTACAACCTGACGCGACGGCGCGTGATCGACTTCGTCTTGAAAACCACCTGCTCCTGTAGCTAGCACGCCGGCGGCCCGGCCGGGCCGCGCCTCTTCGTTGAGCACCTAGCAGCACCGAAAAGCCCCTCTTCCCGGCCGCCAGCCGCACCCACCAAGGCGGAGCCATGTCCCAGCTCAAGGCTCCGCCCGGTTCGGCGAGCTGACACCCACCCCAGACAGGCAGGAGCCAGTGGCAGAGAACGAGGATTCGGAACCCGTCGAGGACGGGGCGGCGGTCTCCAAGGTCGAGCGGATCAAGGCCGCCAGCAATCATCTGCGCGGCCACATCGCCGAGGAGCTGAGCGCGCCCGCCGAGCCCTTCAGCGAGGAATCCGCCCAGCTCCTGAAGTTCCACGGCGTCTACCAGCAGGACGACCGGGACCGGCGCAAAGAGGCCCGCGCCAGGGGCGCGGACAAGCACTGGCAGATGATGATCCGGACCCGGATCCCGGGCGGAGTGGTCACCCCGGAGGGCTACCTGGCCCACGACGACATCGCCCAGCGCTGGGGAAACGGGACCATCCGGGTCACCACCCGGCAGGCCATCCAGCTCCACGGTGTCCTGAAGGGAGACCTGAAGGACACCATCCGCGGGATCAGCGAGTCGCTCCTGACCTCGCTCGGGGGGTGCGGCGACCAGGAGCGGAACATCCTCTGCTGCCCCGCCCCCGAGGGCGGCAAGTTCCGGTCCGAGGTGAACCGGTTCCTGGCCTCCCTGGTCGGCGAGCTGGGCGCCCGGACCGGCGCCTACCACGAGATCTGGATCGACGGCGAGCTCGCCGACGGCGGCATCCCGCCGGGCGAGGAGGAGCCGCTCTACGGCGAGACCTACCTGCCGCGGAAGTTCAAGACCGCGATCGCCATCGAGGGTGACAACTGCGTCGACGTCTACTCGAACGACCTCGGCCTGGTCGCCATGCGCGGCCGGGAGGGCGGGCTGGCCGGCGTCAACCTGGTGGTCGGCGGCGGCCTCGGCCGGACGGCCAACAAGCCGGAGACCTTCCCGACCGTGGCTGTGCCCCTGGCCTTCGTCGAGCCCGGCCAGGCGGTGGCCGCGGCGCGTGCGGTCGTCACCGTCCAGCGTGACTTCGGCGACCGCCAGAACCGCCGCCACGCGCGCCTCAAGTACCTGATTCACGACCGCGGCGTCGACTGGTTCCGGGAGCGCGTGCAGGAGCGCCTCGACTTCCGGCTCCAGCCGCCCCGCCCGATGACCTGGACGCCGGTGGACGACCACCTCGGCTGGCACCGCCAACAGTGGGGTAGACCGCGCGCAGGCTTCGCCGAGCACGGTCGACAGGCGGGACGTCCCCCCTCGAATCAAAGCGGTGAGCTCTACTACGGCCTTTACGTCGAGAACGGCCGGATCAAGGACGAGGACGGTTACCGGCTCCGGAGCGCCCTGCGAACGCTGGTCGAGGAGCTGCGGCCGGTGCTCCACCTGACGCCGCAGCAGAACGTGATCCTGGTCGGCCTCAAGCCGGCGCAGAAGGCTCGCGTCGAGGAAGTGCTCCGCGAGCATGGCGTCCCGCTCTCGGAGGAGATCTCGAACACGGTCCGGCACTCGCTGGCCTGCCCGGCCTACCCGACCTGCGGCCTGGCGGTGGCGGAGTCGGAGCGGGCGATGCCCAGCCTCATCCGCCAGATCGAGGCGATGGTCGCCGACCTGGGCCTGGCCGGCGAGCGGATCAGCTACCGGATGACCGGCTGCCCGAACGGCTGCGCCAGGCCCTACCTGGGCGACGTCGGCTTCGTCGGCACCACGCTCGGCAAGTACGACGTCTTCCTGGGCGGCGACTTCGACGGCACCCGGCTGAACGAGCTCTTCGCCCGCAACGTGCCCTTCGAGGAGATCCCGGCGCTCCTGCGCGGGCCGCTCGCCGCCTTTGCCGAGGAGCGAACCCCGGGCGAAGGCTTCGGGGACTGGTGCCACCGCTCCGGCGTCGCCACCCTCCGCGAGCGCTTCCTGGAGCGGGTTGCATGAGCGCGATCCAGGCTCTGCCCAGCCTCGAGGGCGCCAGCGCAGAGGAGATCCTGCGCTGGACCTACGCCAACCACCGCCGGGTGGCGATCGTGGCCAGCTTCCAGGCCGAGTCCTCGGTGCTGATCCACCTGGCGGCCCAGGTCGTCGAGCGGCCCGAGGTGGTGACGCTGGACACCGGCCGGCTGCCCGAGGAGACGCACCAGGCGATGGACGCGTTCCGCTCGCGCTACCCGATCCGGCTCCAGGTCCAGGCGCCCGACCCGGCCGAGGTGGCGGAGATGGTCGGCGAGCACGGGCCGAACCTCTTCTACGACTCGGTCGAGCTGCGCCGGCACTGCTGCGAGGTGCGCAAGTCGCGGCCGCTGGTCCGCGCCCTGGCCGGTTACGACGCCTGGGTCACCGGCGTGCGACGGCAGCAGGCCGAGACGCGTGCCGGGATCGCCGTGGTGGCGTCGGACCCAGCCCACGGCGGGATCGCCAAGGTCGCTCCGCTGGCGGGTTGGAGCAGGGACCAGGTCTGGACCTTCATCCGCGAGAACCGGCTGCCGGTCCACCCGCTCTACCAGCGCGGCTATACCTCGATCGGCTGCCAGCCCTGCACCCGCGCCACGAAGCCTGGCGAAGATGAGAGGGCCGGCCGGTGGTTCTGGGAGACCGGCGCGGTCAAGGAGTGCGGGATCCACTACTCCAACGGGAGTGAGCGATGAACGCCTTTCTGATGGTCATCCGCCGCGAGCTGGAGGTGCTGCTCAAAGCCGTCACCCACCTGAACTCGGACCACGGCCTGCACGGCCACCGGCTGGAGATCCGGAAATGAGGCGGGCTGCCATCCCGGTCTTGGGCGTCCTGGTCGCGACCATCGTCGCGGCCTGCGGAGGCACGCCCGTACCCGCCCAGCCGGCGGCAGAGTCCGGGCCGGTCGCGCTCCGCTTCGGATACTTCCCGAACCTCACGCATGCCACCGCGCTGGTGGGAGTCGAGAAGGGCCTCCTGGCCCAGGCGCTGGGGCCCAACGTGAGCCTGCAGACCCACACCTTCAACGCCGGGCCGGACGCCGTCACGGCGCTTCTCTCGAACTCGCTCGACGTGTCCTTCGTCGGCCCCAACCCGGCGCTCAACGCCTACACCCGGTCCCACGGCCAGGCGGTTCGCCTGATCGCCGGCGGCACCTCGGGCGGCGCGCTGCTGGTTGTCAAGCCGGGCATCACCTCGGCGTCCGATCTCAAGGGCAAGAAGATCGCCGACCCGCAGCTGGGCGGCACCCAGGACGTGGCGCTCCGCTGGTACCTGCAGGGAAAGGGCTTCAAGACCGACCCCGCCGGCGGCGGCGACGTCAGCATCCTGCCCCAGGACAACGCGACCACCCTGAGCTCGTTCAAACAGGGGCTGATCGACGGCGCCTGGCTGCCCGAGCCCTGGGCCTCGCGACTGGTCGTCGAGGCCGGCGCCCGGGTGCTCGTCGATGAGCGCGACCTCTGGCCCGGAGGCCGCTTCGTGGCCACCAACCTGGTGGCCAGGACCGACTTTCTGAAGACGCACCCGGCCACCGTCAAGAAGCTGCTGGAAGGCCTCTACCAGGCCAACGACCTCCTCGTCACCAGCCCCACCGAGGCCCAGCAGTTGGCCAACGATGCGGTCACCAAGATCACCGGGAAACCGCTCGCAGGCGGCGTCGTCTCGGCCGCCTGGTCGCACCTCGACTTCACCCTCGACCCGCTCGCCTCCTCCCTCGCCGCCTCGGCCGAGCACGCCCAGAAGGTCGGGCTGCTCGACCGGGTGGACCTGAAAGGCATCTACGACCTCAGCCTGCTCAACCAGGTCCTGGCCGAGCACGGCAGGCCGCAGGTCGGCGGCCTGTGAGCGCGATCCTCCAGCTGCCCCGCGACCCGGCCGTCAGCGTCGAGGGGCTGACCAAGACCTTCCCTGCCGGCGACCGCCTGCTGGTGGCCCTGCACGGGGTCTCCCTGGAGGTGGCCAGGGGCGAGTTCCTCTGCCTGGTCGGCGCCTCGGGGTCGGGCAAGAGCACCCTCTTGAACGTCCTGGCCGGCCTCGACCAGCCGTCGGCCGGCGCGGCCCGCGTCGACGGGCGGGTGGCCCTGATGTTCCAGGAGGCGGCGCTGCTGCCCTGGCTGACCGCCGCCGGCAATGTGGAGCTGGCGCTCGAGCTGCGAGGCGTTGGTGGCGCCGAACGCCGCCGGCAGGCGCGCGAGCTGCTGGAGAGGGTCCACCTGGCCGGCGCCGGCAATCGCCGCCCGCACGAGCTCTCGGGCGGCATGAAGCAGCGCGTGGCCCTGGCCCGGGCGCTGGCCCTGGACGCCGACGTGCTCCTCATGGACGAACCCTTCGGGGCCCTCGACGCGATCACCCGCGACCTCCTCCACGAGGAGCTGGAGCGGATCTGGAACGGGTCGGGGCTGACCATCGTCTTCGTCACCCACAACGCCCGGGAAGCCGTCCGGCTGGGCGACCGGGTGCTGGTCTTCAGCAGCCGGCCCGGCCGCGTGGCCCACGAGGTCGAGGTCGAGCTGCCCCGGCCGCGCAGCCTCGACTCCCCGGAGCTGGCTGTGGTCGCCGGCCGGATCACGGATCGCCTCCGGGCGGAGATGGGTCGCGATGGCAGCTGAGCTCATCCCCGACCTCGAGAGCCTGGAGGCCGTCTCCGGGTCGGTGCCGGTCCGCGGCCGGGCGCTGGCGGCCCGAGCCTGGTCCGGGACCTGGCCCAAGCTGGCCGCGGTCGCCCTCGCCCTCTGCCTCTGGCAGGCCGTCGTCTGGGCTGCCTTCTGGCCCGACTACCTGCTCCCGGGCCCGCTCGCCGTCTTCGGCCGGCTGGGCCAGGACCTGCGTCAGCCCGAGTTCTACCTGGGCGTCGCCATTACGCTCCGGCGGGCGCTGGAGGGCTACCTCCTGGCGATCGCCATCGGCAGCGCGCTGGGCCTGCTGGTGGCCAGGGTGCCGGTGCTGCGCAAGGCGATCGGGTCGGCCATCCTCGGCCTCCAGTCGATGCCCTCGATCGTCTGGTTTCCCCTCGCCATCCTGCTCTTCCAGCTGAGCGAGAACGCGATCATCTTCGTGGTCGTCCTGGGCGCCGCACCCGCCATCGCCGGCGGGCTCCTCAACGGCGTCGACCACGTTCCGCCCCTGCTGGTTCGGGTCGGCCGGACGATGGGCGCCCGCGGCCTGGCGCTCTACCGCCATGTCATCCTGCCCGCCTCGCTGCCCGCCTTCGTCGGCGGCCTGAAGCAGGGCTGGGCGTTCGCCTGGCGAAGCCTGATGGCCGGCGAGCTGCTGGTGATCGTCAACCACCAGGCCTCGATCGGCCAGCGGCTGCAGTTCGCTCGCGATCTCTCTGACGCCGTGGGCCTGTTGACCCTGATGCTGGTGGTCCTCTTCATCGGGATCACCGTCGACAGCCTCTTCGGCGTCCTGGACGGCGGCATCCGGAAGCGTTGGGGACTGCTGAGTGACTGAGAGGGGATTCGTGGTCTGGTTCACCGGTCTCTCCGGGGCCGGGAAGTCGACGCTGGCCGAAAGGCTGCGCGTGGAGCTGCAGGCGCTCGGCCGCCGGGTCGAGGTCCTGGACGGGGACGAGGTCCGGACGCACCTCTCGAAGGGGCTCGGGTTCTCCAAGGAGGACCGCGACACCAACATCCGCCGGATCGGCTACGTGGCCAGGCTGGTCGCCCGCTCGGGCGGCGTCGCCGTCACCGCCGCCATCTCTCCCTACCGGCAGATTCGCGACGAGGTGCGCGCCCAGGCGCCGGCCTTCTTCGAGGTCTATGTCCGCTGCTCGCTCGAGGAGCTGACGCGGCGCGACGTGAAAGGTCTCTACGCGAAGGCGCTGGCCGGCGAGATCCAGAACTTCACCGGCGTCAGCGACCCCTATGAGGCGCCGCCGGCGCCCGAGGTGGTCGTCGACAGCGAGCGGGAGACGGTCGAGCAGTCGCTGGACCGGATCCTGGACGAGCTGGAGCGCCGCGGCCACATCTGGCGCGGCGTCCGGGAACGGCTCTTGCCCGAAGCGGAGCGCGGCTCGGTGCGCTCGCTGCCCAGGCTCGAGGTCGGCGCGCGGGAGACCTCCGACGCGCTGATGCTGGCTACCGGCGCCTTCTCGCCGCTGGCCGGCTTCATGGGCGAAGCGGACTACGCGGCAATCCTCGCCGACGGCCGGCTCTCAGGTGGCCACCCCTTCACGATCCCGGTCCTCCTGCGCATCTCGGAAGCGGACCGCGGCCGGCTGTTCGGCGCCGACCGGATCGCACTCTGGCAGGACGGTGAGCCGGTGGCGGTGGTGGAGGTGGAGGACGAGTACCGGACCTTCCCGGACCGGGAGGCGCTCGCCGTCTATGGCACCGACGACCTCGCCCACCCGGGCGTGAAGGTTCTGAGCGACGGCGGCAGCTGGGCGATCGCCGGGAAGGTCTGGGGGCTCCGCCGGCCAGAGACCGGCTTCCCGGAACAGGACCTGACTCCCCTCCAGGTCCGCCAGGCGCGGGCCGAGCGGGGCTGGCGGACGATGGTCGGTTTCCAGACCCGGAACCCGGTCCACCGCGCCCATGAGTACCTGCAGAAGGTGGCGCTGGAGAGCATCGACGGGCTCCTCCTGCACCCGCTGGTCGGGGAGACGAAATCCGACGACATCCCGGCCGAGGTTCGCATGCGCTGCTACCAGGAGCTGCTGGCGAACTACTTCCCCGCCGGCCGCACGCTGCTGGCCACCAACCCGGCCTGGATGCGCTACGCCGGCCCCAAGGAAGCGGTCTTCCACGCGCTGGTCCGCCGTAACTACGGCTGCACGCACTTCATCGTCGGCCGCGACCATGCCGGCGTCGGGAGCTACTACGACACCTACGCCGCCCACCGCGTATTCGACCAGTACGCGCCGGGCGAGCTGGGGATCGAGATCATCCGCTTCGAGCACACCTTCTGGTGCAAGGCCTGCGAGGGGATGGCGTCCTCGCGGACCTGCCCGCACGACGTGAGCCAGCACCTGGCATTGAGCGGCACGGCGGTCAGGCAGATGCTGGCCGCGGGCGTCGAGCTGCCCGGCGAATTCACGCGGCCGGAGGTCGCGCGGGCGCTGGCCGCAGGCACGGGGGCGGCGCACCCGTGAGGTACTACCCGGTCTTCCTCGACCTCGCCGGCCAGCCCTGCCTCGTGATCGGCGAGGGCGAGGCGGCGGACGCCAAGGTTCGCGACCTGGTCGAAGCCGGCGCGGAGGTGCGGGTGATCCGGCCCGCCGACTATCGGGACGGCGACCTGGCGGGCGCGCGGCTGGTGATCGACACCTCCGGCGACCCCGAGCTCAACCTCCGGACCTGGCGCGAAGCCGAGGCGGCGGGAATCCTCATCAACGTGATGGACGTGACCGACAAGTGCCGGTTCATCGCGCCGGCGATCGTCCGCCGGGATCCCTTGCTGGTCGCCATCTCAACCTCCGGCGAGAGCCCCTTCCTGGCCTCCGCGCTGCGGGCTCGGCTGGAGCGTCTGCTGGGGCCCGAGTGGGGCCCCTTCACGGCCCTGGTCGGCGGGGTTCGCCGGCGCCTGCGCGAAGCCGGGGTTCCCCTCGAGCGCCAGGTTCGCGCCTACCGGCGGCTGCTGGCGTCCGACATCCTCGGCCGGCTCCGGCGGGGCGACCTCGACGAGGCGCGCCGGGAAGCGGACCTGGTCGAGGCCGAGGCGGGCGCGGACCGGCCCGGCCAGGTTGCGCTGGTCGGCGCGGGGCCCGGCGACCCCGGCCTGCTGACGCTGGCCGCCCAGGAACTGCTGGGCCAGGCGGACGTGGTCATGCACGACGCCCTGGTCAGCCCCGAGGTGCTCGTCCACGCCGGGCCGCAGGCTAGGCTCGTGGACGTCGGCAAGCGCGGCGGCCGAGAGCGGAACGCCGAACAGGAGCGGATCACCGCCGAGATGATCGAGCACGCGCGCGCGGGGCTCGACGTCGTCCGCCTGAAGGGTGGCGATCCCTTCGTCTTCGGCCGCGGGGGCGAGGAGGTGGCCGAGCTGGTGAGCGCGGGGATCGAGGTGGTCGTCGTGCCCGGCGTGAGCTCCGCCATCGCCGGCCCGGCCGCGGCCGGGATCCCCCTGACCCTTCGCGACCTGGCCGCTTCAGTCGGGATCGTGTCCGGCCATTCGGCCGGCTCCCGGGCGGATCTCCGGGCGATCACCCGGCTGGCCACGGCGGTCGACACGCTGGTCGTGCTGATGCCGCTGGCGAACCTGGACGGGATCGCCCGTTCCATGCTCTCGGTCCTGCCCGCGGACCGCCCGGCGGCGGTCATCTACGCCGCCACCACGCCCGAGCAGCGGGTCGTTCGGGCGCCGCTCGACCTGATCGCCACCGCGGCTGCTGCCGAGGACCTCCCGGGGCCGGCCCTGCTGGTCGTCGGCGAGGTCGTCGAAGCGCTCCCCAAGCGCCGCCTGGCGCGCCTCCTCTCCGAGGTTCTGGCCGGCTGAACCTGAGTCCGGAAGGCCGTTTCGCGGCGGCCATCTGACTCCGATTTGACGGTCCCGCTGGGCTAGATTTGACCTACCCTCTGTCAGGTTTCCCATGAGCCGGCGGAGCATTTTCCTCGTTCTCCTGGCGTTTTTACCGGCCCTTCTCTCAGTCCAGGGCACATCCGCGGCCAACCTCTCGTTCGGGGTCGCGATGCAGTCCGCGGCCGCGGCCAGGCAGGTCCCGCTGCCGATCGTGGAGGCGGTCGCCTGGGTCAACTCCCGCTGGGAGTGGATCCCCCAGCCGTCCGTGGACGGCGGCGTCGGCCCGATGAACATCCATCCCTACGACCTCGAGCTGGCCGCCTCCCTGAGCGGTCACGACCCGGCGCTGCTCCGCACCGACCTCAGCGCCAACCTCGACGCCGGCGCGGCCTTCCTCGCCCACTATCACGGCTCGGGGACCGACCTCGCCTCCTGGCGCCCGGCGGTGGCGATGCTGCTGGGCGACGGCGCCGCCACCGAGGTCTTCGATGCGCTCCGGAGCGGGGCATCGCGAGTGACCAACGAGGGCGAGGCGATCAGCCTGACGCCGCAGTCTGTGCCGGCCGGCAAGGCGCCCGCCGCGCTACCTCGGAGCGGTGACTACCCGCCCGCGAACTGGGTCGCGGCCAGCCCCGCCAACTACAGCTCGGCCAACCGTCCTCACGACTGGCCGATCGACCTGATCGTCATCCACGACACCGAGGGCAGCTACGCGAGCGCCATCGCCGAGTTCCAGAACCCGGCGGCCCAGAGCTCGGCGCACTTCGTGGTCTCCACGGGCGGCGCCATCACCCAGATGGTCCGCGAGCAGGACGTCGCCTGGCACGCCGGGAACTGGGACTACAACACCCGCTCTGTAGGCATCGAGCACGAGGGCTACGCCTGGTCCTGCTGCTGGTACACGACCGCGCAGTACAACGCCAGCGCCGGGATCTCGGCCTCGATCTGCTCCCGCTTCGGCGTTCCGATGGACCGCAGCCACGTGATCGGCCACTCGGACGTCCCCGACCCCAACAACCCCGGGCTGTACGGCGGTTCCGGCCACCACACCGACCCGGGGCCCTACTGGAACTGGAGCTATTACATGGCGACGGCCCAGGCGGACGCCAACGCGCTGCCCAGCCCTCCCCACCTGATGACCTACGCCCACGCCGTCGCCAGCAGCCCGGAGGCCGTCACCGTGACCTGGCTGGCCGCGCGCTCCTGCCACGCGCCGGTGGACGGGATCACGATCACCGCGCAGCCCGGAAACATCGTCCAGAGCCTGCCCGGAACGGCCACCTCGGCCACTTTCACGGGCCTCCAGGACCGCACCAACTACACCTTCACGGTCACTGCCCACAACGGTTACGGCACCGACACCATCGGCTCCAACCAGGTCCAGGTCACCGCGACGACCTTCACGGTGACCAGCTACAGCTCCCTCCACCTCGGCCAGGACAACGACGGCGCCACCTGGGTCGAGGTCGATCCCACGCTGCGGATCACGACCAAGCCCACCGTCAACCAGTACGCGATCGTGTCCGCCAACATCGACCTCTGGACCACCCGGCCGGGCTACAACCAGGACGTCGGGATCTTCATCTCGGACAACAACGGGTCTGAGCAGCTCTTCGGCTGGAAGGAGAGCGGCGGGTTTGCCGGCATCTACTCGCCGAACGCGGCCTTCGTGCAGACGGTCGCCAGCCTTCTCGCCGGGCACACCTATGTCTTCAAGCTGAAGCTGAAGTCGAACATCCCGGCGCCCGGCGGCACCGTCTACGCCGGGGCCGGCACCGCCGACACGGGCTTCTCACCGACCCGGCTGACCGTCCACCTTCTCCCGCCCGCGGACGTCGCCACCTCCACCGGCTGGAGGTCATACCACCTTGACGGCTACAACGACGGCGGATTCGGCTCCTGGGTCGAGATCGACCCGGGCCTGCGCGTGAACCTGGCCGGGGTTGCCGGCGAGACGGCGCTGGTCACCGGCAACCTCGATCTCTGGACGACACATCCCGGCTACAACCAGGACGTCGGCATCTTCGCCAGCGACAACGGTGGCCCGGACCGGCAGCTGGCCTGGAAGGAGAGCGGCGGCTTTGCCGGCACCTACTCCCCGAACGCCGCCTTCGTTCAGGCAGCCTTGGGCGGCCTGCAAGCGGGCCACAACTACACCTTCAAGCTGAAGTGGAAGCCGAACATCGCGGCCGGGGGCGGCATCGTCTACGCGGGGGCGGGGACCACCTCGACCGGCTTCTCTCCCACCCGGCTGACCGCCGTCCTCGAGCCGGCGGCGAACGTCCTGGCCACCTCGAACTCGACCCACTACGGGTACCCGTATGACGACGATGGAAGCACCTGGTACGAGATGGTTCCCACCGTCCGGGTGAACGCACGGCCGGGAGTGAACTCGATCGCCGTCGCCAGCGGCAACGCCGACCTCTGGACGGCCACCGCGGGCTACAACCAGGACCTGGCCATTTTCGCCTGCGACCTGAATGCCTACAGCTGCACGTCGATCTCCCAATACGTCGAGCTCGGTTGGAAGGAGAGCGGCGGCTTCGCCGGCACGTACTCGCCCAACGCCGCCTCGGTCCAGGGGGTCCTACCGTTGCTGGCCGGCCACAGCTACCTGTTCGGTCTCTTCTGGAAGCCCAACATCGCCGCGCCGGCAAGCGCGCTCAACGCCGGTGCGGGCACCTCGTCGACGCAGTTCTCCCCGACCAGCCTGGTCGTCGAGGTCACCTAACCCGGCGGTGCCGGGACCTCCACAGCCAGGCTGGCTCCGTCGTTGCTGACCAGGCGGAAGCCGAGGCGGTGGTAGAGGCGCTGCGCGCTCACGTTCTCGGCCGGGAGGTTTGCCCGCAGTGGCTTTCCCGCCCGCTTCGCCTCGTCGACCAGCGACGCCAGCACCAGGCCTGCCAGCCCCTGGCGCCGCTCCGCGGGCAAGATCACCAGGTCGACCACGCGGCATTCGTCGTCGGACCACCAGACCAGCAGCCTGCCCACGGGGCGGCCGGCGGTCACGATCACGCAGTTCTCGATCCCCGGATAGCCGGCCGCGTAAGCAGCCTCCCGAGCTCGGTGCTGGTTCCGGAGCAAGGCTTCAGGGAGGGTCGTGTGCGAGGTTGGCCGGCCGGCCAGGAAGGCCTGCCAGAGCAGCTCGGCGTCGTCCGGCCCGGCCATCCGGAGAGCGAAGGTGAAGGCTCCGGCCATGACGGCAGTCAAGGCTATACTGGGTGGCCGTTCGCGGGAACCCAGCCATGAAGCCCAGAGCTACCGACAGCGCAAGGAAATCGCCCCCGGCTCCGAAGAGCCCGCGAGGGGCCGTGGCCGCCAGCCAAGCGCCGGCTGGCCCCAGGTCGGCGTCGGGCGGCCGAGACGCGGTGCATCCCAGCCCGCCGGTAAAGACCGCCTCGTAATTCCCCCACCGCCCGGTAGGGAAAGCGTCCCGGCTGCTTACACAAGCCTGACCAGCAGCCGACGACGGCTTGACACCCGGCCGTCAGCCTGCCTCCAGGTCGAAAGACCCAGATCAAAGACAAAAGGCAGGAATTCCACGAAATGAACCTCTTCCGCGTTCCCCTGATCGGCAAGCTCGTTCTCGGAGGTGCTGGCAGTGCTCTGCTGGGTGTATCGCTCCTCGGTGCGCAGGCGACGAACGCCTTGGCCGCTTCTCCCAGCCCCAGCACCACGACTGCCCAACCGGCCAAGCCGGCGACCAAGGCCGACCCCTCCGACCGCCGCCTCGTCGCGCGCGCCGTCTTCACCGCTGAAGCCGCCGTCCTGGGAATGAAGCCCGAAGACCTCCGCCTGGCGCTCAAGGACGGGAAGACCGTTCAGCAGCTGGCGGCCGCCAAGGACCTGACCAAGGACCAGTTCGCCGACCGGCTCGCCAACACGGTCAAGCCCGAGCTCGACAAGCTGGTCGACGCGCACAAGCTGACCGCCGACCAGGAGGCCAGGGTGCTGGCCCGGATCCGCGCCGGGCACATCCCCTTCTGGGACGGGATCCATCACAAGAAGGCCGCCTAGCTCCTTCGCGCCCCCCGTGAGCCCGTCCCGCGCCGGGACGGGCTCAGCCCTTTAGGCTGAGGCAGGCGGCTACATCTCGAAGATGGGGTGGACCTCCACGGTCCCGCCGTCGGCTGCGGGGATCTTGGCCGCCCACTGGATCGCGTCGTCGCGGTCCTTGCAGTCGAAGACCCAGTAGCCGTTCAGCCACCGGGAGCCCGACACCGTGGCACCGTTGGTGGTCTCGGTACGGCCGCCCTTCACCTGCACGCTGAAACCGGCAGCCGTTGGCTGGCACGCGTCGCCGCCCCGCAGGATCCCGGCCGTGTTGGCGTCCTGGAACAGCTTCCCGTAGGCGTCGATCTCGGCCTGCATCTGAGGTGTGCCAGGTCGCGGCGACTTTGATTCGTCGACGAACTGAAGGAACATGAACTTCGGCATCTTGCTTCTCCTCTCGGGTGGACTCGGGCCGAGAACTCTCGGTATTCACTGCCTCCGACGAAGCAAGGCGACCGGATTCGACAGAGCATTTCCCTTGAGGGAAAGGGGGCTACGCTTCTGCACTATGCAAACTCGCCCGCCAGGCTCGATCCTCGGCCACAGCGTCCGCCGGCGCGAGGACCCGAGGCTCATCACCGGCGCCGGCCGCTATGTGGATGATTTCAATCCCGAAGGGTGCCTCCACGCAGCGTTCGTGCGTTCAACCCTCGCTCACGGGGAGCTCGGGGCTGTCGACACCTCCGCCGCGGCAGCCGCACCCGGCGTGGTGGCGGTCCTGACTGGCGAGGACCTTCAGCTGCCCGGCGTGATCGCCTTCCCGATGGTGCCGCCCGCTCTGGCGCGGCCGCCGCTGGCGAGAGAGCGCGTGCGGTTCGTCGGCGAGCCGGTCGCCATCGTCATCGCCGAGAGCCGGGAAGCGGCGGTCGATGCCGCCCAGCAGGTGGTGGTCGACCTCAACCCGCTCCCAGCGCTGGTGGATCCTGAAGCCGCTCGCCAGGGGCGGGACGGCCTGCTCTTCCCGAAACACGATTCCAACATCGCCGGGCACTTCGCGCCCAGCAATGAGACGGACGCACTGGAGGGTGCCGAGGTGGTCGTCCGTGCCCGCTTCGTCAACCAGCGCCTGGCACCGGTCCCGATGGAGCCGGAGGCCGTCCTGGCCAGCCCGGAGAACGGCCGCCTTACGGTCTGGGCGACCAGCCAGACGCCCTTTGGGCTGCGCGCCGAGATCGCGAAGGCCAGCGGCCTCGACGAAGCTGACGTCCGGGTCGTCGTCCCGGACATGGGCGGCGGCTTCGGCGCCAAAGCAGGTGCGCGCGCCGAGGTCCTGGTGGTGGCCGCCGCCGCCCACCGGCTGGGCCGGCCGATCAAATGGATGGAGACGCGGTCGGAGAACCTCGTGGCGATGACGCACGGGCGCGGCCAGGTCCAGGAAATCGAGCTCGGCGCCCGGCGTGACGGCCGCCTGGTCGGGCTGAAAGCTCGGGTCCTAGCCGACCTCGGCGCTTACCCCGGTATCGCGCTCGTCCTCCCCATGCTCACCGGGCAGATGTCGTCGGGCGTCTATGAGATCCCGGTCATCGACTACGAGGCCCATTGTGTCGTCACCAGCACCACACCGCTGGGCGCCTACCGCGGCGCCGGGCGGCCCGAGGCTGCAGCCATGCTGGAGCGAGCGATGGACATGCTGGCGGTCGAGCTCGAAATGGACCCGGCCGATCTGAGGCGCCGCAACCTGATCCCTCCCGACCGGTTCCCGCACACGACCCAGGGCGGTGCGACCTATGACTCGGGGGAGTACGAGCGCGCGCTGGATCGTCTGCTCGAGTTGTCGGACTATTCCAAACTCCGCGAAGAGCAGGCTCGCCGGCGGACGAGCGGCGACCGCAAGCAGCTCGGGATCGGGCTCTCCGTCTACGTCGAGGTGACCGCAGAAGGCATCGGACCGGAGTGGGGGGGCGTTCATGTCGAACCCGCCGGGACCATCGTCGTGCGCTGCGGCACCACCTCCTTCGGACAGGGGCACGAAACGACGCTGGCCCAGATCGCCGCCGAGCAATTGGGCGTGCCCATGGAGGCGGTCCGGGTCGTCCAGTCCGACACCGATGCCGTCGAGCGCGGCCACGGCACGGTGGGCTCGAGGTCGATGCAGCATGGTGGATCGGCCGTCCTGGAGGCGGCCCGCAGCGTACGCGACAAGGCGCGCGAGCTGGCCGGCCACCTTCTCGAAGCCGATCCGCGAGACGTCGTCTTCGTCGACGGCTCAGTCGGGGTGGCGGGCGTGCCTGAACGCGCGCTGACCTGGACCGAGCTGGCGGCTGCGGCCGCCGATCCGGCGCGGCTCCCCGAAGGTATGGAGCCGGGGCTCAAGGCGGAAGCCGACTTTGCGGGGAGCGGCAGCTACCCCTTCGGCGCCCACTGCGCGGTGGCCGAGGTGGACGTGGAAACGGGCGACGCGAAGCTCGTCCGATTCTTCGCCGTCGACGACTGCGGACGCATCATCAACCCGCTTTTGGCCGAAGGGCAGATCCATGGCGGCATCGCGCAGGGAACCGGCCAGGCGCTCTTCGAAGAGGTCGTGTTCGACGCGGAAGGCAATCCGCTCACCGCGTCGCTGCTCGACTATCAGATCCCGACCATCGGTGAGATCCCGGAGGTCGGCACCGACGTCACCGAGACGCCCAGC
>Ga0209577_10001320_pt1 | contig 24580 bp, 20 predicted proteins | sample GraSoiAngelo_109_FD_185874 | JGI IMG/M metagenome (GOLD analysis project Ga0209577, IMG submission 185874) | Grasslands soil microbial communities from the Angelo Coastal Reserve, California, USA - 14_0903_12_20cm (SPAdes) (version 2) | ecosystem: Environmental > Terrestrial > Soil > Grasslands...
GTGCCCATTTTGCGCTGGTGAATATCGGCGTGGCAATCTTGACAATTCTTGCCCACATCTGTGAATACCGGTTTTACGTGGCACTGCGTGCATTGCACTTTCTCGTGCATGCCGCGCAGTGGATAGTTCGTTTTGTTGTGATCGAATTCAGGGACCGCGCGAATCGGCCGCCAGCCCGTAGCGGTGTGGCAGTTCTCGCAGGGAATGGCGAGCGCTCCGTGCGGACTGCGAGTGGTCTCCCGCTGCGGTGTGGGCGCAGGAGCGCTCGCCGCCGACGAAGAGAAGAGCAGCAGCCAACACAGAATCTGAGCGAACTTAGCCGTAACAGCCCCCTAAATCTGAGTTTCCCTGAATTCGTTTCCACCGGGCCGGTTGTGGTATGCCATGATCATAGTCACTCCAGGCATGATAATGTTCCTTGTGCAAGGTCAAACACAACTGTACCTGTGTTCAGTTTTTGGCCAGGGGCGAAAGTCAGCGCCAAATTAGTACTAAGCCTTCTAGTACTTCAGTGCTCTTGCCCCGCACAAATGAGCCAGATTCGAACAGTGGCAGTGGCGGATTCTTCGCCTTGCATCAACGTTCCCGTGTCCACAGTCTCATCCCTTTCCGCGCGAAATCCAGCGGCTGGGACGGCACAGCGGCCAGAGAGGGGGACTGACCCAATGGACCGGTAAGAAGTTGGCTCCCACTGGCAAGAGGGGCGGGATAGTGCAGAAGACTTGACTTCAAGGGGCCAATGTCCGGTCCGTGGCAATCGGTACACTTCGAAGGCGCCTGTTTGTAGATAATCACAGGTTTGGCGGCGACCATGCGCGTCTGCTTGTGACATTTGTCGCAAGCCACGCCTGCGTGGCCGCCCTGCAATGGGAAATGCGTGCGGGTGTCATGGTTGAAGGTGGAGGGCACCCAGCGCTGCGAATCATGGCAGTCCGCACAAGGTGTTTTTTCGGCCTTTGCGAATTGGCCGTCATGGGCGTCTTTGTGACAATCTTCGCAAACCTGCGAGGTGCCCTTGAACTGTATTTCCTTCTTGCCGACTGGCACTTTGTGGCAATCACCGCACTTGACCGCGCGGTGCGCTCCGAGCAACGGGAATTTCGTTTTCGAATGGTCGAAGCCGCTCACCTCGGCCCATGACCTCACGTTATGACACGCCTCGCATCCCTGAGGCGTGCCGTCGGCGTGCAGCTTCGCCTGTTGTTCCTTAAATTCACCATGATGGGGATCTTCATGGCAGCCAGTGCAGGTCATGTCTTTCCAGCGGAATGGAAGGAACTTATCGGTCCTCCCCGCGGCCCCCACTTTATGACACTCGTTGCACCCCACGGAGGCATGCGCTCCTTTAAGCGGATACCGTGATTTGCGGTGCTTGGCAACGGTATAGGTCGAGCGATGAAAGTCCTTGACGGTGTGGCAGTCCTCGCAGCGGTTCTTGTAAGGCGCACCCGCGAACTGCCCGTCGTGCTCATCTTTATGACAGTCCAGGCAAGCCGCGAACTTAACTTTATATATCGTGTCCTTGCCGGCGGGAATATGGCACTTATCGCAATCTACCCCCGCGTGCTTCCCCTCCAGGGGGTATTTTGATGTGGCATGATCCCTCACATTGAACATCGAGGGTTTCCAAAAATCCACGGTATGGCATTCCGCGCACTCGCCCTTCTTCGGACGTGCTTCGAACTGGCCCTTGTGCGGGTCTGGTTTGTGACAATCATTGCAATTATCAAACGGCAAGGGCTTTTTGAAGTCAGCCTTCAAATGGCACTCAGCGCAGCCGACCTCAGCATGTTTTCCGAGGAGCGGGTACTTGGTCTTCGAATGGTCGAATTCAAAAGCCGAGAGCAATTTCTTCCATCCCGCGGTGGTGTGACATTCTTCGCAGCGCTGCTTGAAGGAGCCTTTGTGCGGATCGATATGGCAGTCGATGCAGGCCTGGAATTTCATGTCCCTGTAGCGTGCTGGGCCGCCGGGCACATCCGGCTTGTGGCATTTCTCGCAATCGACCTTGATGTGAAGACCCGTCAGAGGATAGCGGGTCTTGGAGTGATCGAACTGCTTTGCCGCCTTCCAATCCGTGTAATTATGACATTGCAGGCAATCGTTTCCGAGCTGGCCTTTGTGCACATCTTTGTGGCACGGCACGCAATTTTGCGACAACCCGAAAAAGGACTTCGAAAGATCTTTCATCTTGATGAGCGCGCGCTCATTGGAAACCATGTATGCCGGCATGTGACACTTCTCGCAAGCAAGGCCGGCATGCTTTCCTTCCAGGATGTACCCCGTCAACCGGTGATCAAATTGTTTTTGTGAAGGTTCCCAGTGGATGAGGCTGAAATCCTCGCCGTTGTGATCGAGGTGGCAGCGGACACAATCTTTGCCATTGGGATTCTTCATCTGGATCTGGGCGTGATATCCGTGCTTGGCGGCCAATCGTTGCGCCACTTCTTTATGACAATCCAGGCATTTGAAAGTAGGGATGCTGGCCCCGAATTGGTGGCAGGTCGCGCATTGTACGGTTCCGCTTAAAGACTGGTGGGCTTTGGCAAGAGGTCCCGGTGAGATTTGTGCCTGAGCAGGAACGCAAGCGAAGAAAACTAATATGAAAAAAACGGCAAGGAGTGTCGCCAAAGAACTGACTGGATGAATACGAGAAGAAAGACCCTTTGCTGTTGGCCCGTTAAATTGCACCAATCTCTCCCTCAAGGGGATTCGAATCAATGTTCCGAGGGCTAGGTAACGGCATGGTAGCACACGAGAAAGACTTTTTCGCGCAACTTACCGCCGCATGGTGTCCATACTTGCAAGGAGGACTAGAGCACCTTCCCTATGAGCGCTTGCACCAATAATGTGGATCTTGGTTTGCGTCCTAAGCGATTGTGCGCGGTATGGGAGGGGCTATGCGCCCAGGTCATCGGAAGAACGCTTCGGAACAACCGAATGCGCCGCCGGCTTGGCCGCTTCTTCGGCGGGCAAAGTTTCCTGCACTGCATCTTCGGGACGGCCTCGGAGGGAGTTGGCCAGGCTGACCACCAATCGAGCGTGCGGCCGTTGCAAGCCCTTTGGAGCAAACGCGTGATTTCTTGGAGCTATTTTACTTGAGGGCCCTGCTTTCAGAAAAGAGAGACTTCGTCTGGTGCTTTGAAAAAGCCGATCGGAGGCGCCCTGGTCATTGACGCAAGCCGTACGCTCCCCCAGTTCTTGCTCAAGAACAATATTCCCCAGCCAGAACTGGGGCATCCTCGGATTTCAACAGGGAGGCAATCGGAAACTTTCAAAGGGTGTTCAAAATTGTACAGAAGTGATCTGAACGTGTGGAATAGCCTTCTGCCGAGGAATGACCCTGGGCAGGATGGCGTGAGATAAGCAGCCTGCGAGAACGCTTACGTGGGATTTACAGGCACATTACATGTTTTTACTCCGAAGCTGCCTATAATAATACTTACGGGGGTCGTGATGCCAGTTACTATCTCTGTAGGTCAAGAATTGCATACATAACTGACTTGGTTTTTGGCATACGATATACCACTGCATTGGGTAAGAGTTGCGTTTGAGAGGAAGTAAAGACGTGCATTCATGGTCACACTGAACAAACTCGATGTAGGCAGTTTCCCAAAGCAAATGAATGAGGCATCTGAAATGCGGCTACGGCTGACACAATTGACCAATGCACTCGCAGAGTTACATGAGCTGCTGGAAAGATATGCTCCGACGTGGTACAAATTGCATCACAAAGAAAGAGCCGAGTCCGCGTTGCGATCAGTGAAAAAGATCTGAAGAGCAACCGGCCGCGGCGGAGGTTCGTCAATACCCCTCATCCTTGAAATTTATAGCCAATTCCGGGTACGGTGAGGATGGTCTCAGGTTTTTTTGGCGCCTTCTCCAATTTCTGTCGCAGGCTGGCGACATGCACATCAACGGTGCGTGTGAACGTGCCCGCCTCGTAGCCCCACACCTCGCGCAGGATTTCATCACGAGAAAGAGTGATCCCTTGGTGCTCTGCGAAATAGCGCAAGAGCTGAAATTCCCGAGCAGAAAGATAAACGGGACTACCATCTCGCGTAACCTGAGTGCCGCGAATATCCACGCGGATGGAGCCAAATTGCAGAATGCCCTGGCCGGTTCGTGTGGGGGCGCGTCGCAATAAGGCCTCGATGCGCGCCATGAGTTCCAAGGTGTCGAATGGTTTCGTGACATAGTCATCCGCACCTAGTTTGAGACCGACCACTTTGTCGACAGTTTGACCACGAGCAGTGAGCAGGAGAATTGGGGTCACCAAGCCCGCCAGTCGAATGTCGCGACAGACATCAAGGCCGCTGCGGCGAGGCAGCATGATGTCGAGGATGATCAAGTCGAAAGGCAGAGTAGTCGCCTTTTCAAAGCCTTGTTCACCATCGGAAGAGAAATCCACGACGTAACCCTCGCTTTGCAAACGATCGCTCAGGGTCATCCGCAATGCTTGTTCGTCTTCAACCAAAAGAATATTCTCGTTCATTTTCGTATAGATGGATCTGGTTCGGAATTGACGGACGCCATCTGCAACTCTTGTTTCTCCGCAATTGGTAAGCGCAGGGTGAAAACACTCCCAACCGCCAGTTCGCTAGCCACTGAAAGTGTTCCTCCCATGGCTTCGGCAATGCTCTTGGCGAGAGACAACCCCAAACCTGTCCCGTGAATCTGGGCAGCTGAGACCGCCGCGCCGCGATAAAAGGGTTCGAAAACGTGCGGCATCTCCAAACGGTCAATGCCTATACCGCGATCTTGAACCGTGATCCTGATTTCCTTGCCGCTGCGCTCTTCGGAATTTTCGACGAAGGCGCTGATACCGATCCACCGGCTCTCACCACTATACTTCACTGCATTTACGATCAAGTTCTGCAGGCACTGAGAGAGTGCGGATAAATCACCCATAACCGAGGGCAGACCAGATTCGATGCGTTGCTCAATCGCAAAGCCTGCTCCTTCTACCAATTCCGCGGTATTGTCTAGCACCGAATCGATGATTTGCGACACCTGCAGTGGGCGCAGAGTATAGCGGTTCTTACGGTCTTTGGTCGAGGCAAACAGCAAAATCTGATTTACAAGTTCGGTAATCTGCCGACACTGGTTTTGGATTGCGGAGCCATAGCGCTTCAGCTGATCCTTCCCGCCCACGAGACCGTCGGCAATATTGTCCGCCGCGGAGGAGATAACCGTCAGGGGAGTGCGTAGCTCGTGAGAGACCGAGGCAACAAACTCCATTTGTAGCTTGGCCAGTTGAATCGCGCCCAGCATCTTGCTTCTCTGGATGGCCCAGACGGAAGCGCTGGCCAAGGCCAAGGTAATGCCGAGCACACCGATCAGCCTGAAGACCGTGCGGCGAGAGGTGGCAGCGACGTTGGCGAGCTGCTCCGAGGCCTGCACGTCGTAGAGCCGCTTGATTTCCTCCAAGTCTTGACGGACACGTTCGAATGACGGCACCCCCCCCTGGAGATCCAGGTTCACCGCTTCTTTGGTGCTGCCCTCAAGAATCGAAGCTAACACTTCATTGCGCACACCAAGATAGTCGGACCAATCGCGTTGCAGGCCTTTGCCCACCTCGATTTCGCGAGGCATTCGAGCCTGACGCAAATATTCACTAATCCCTTCGTTTACGCGGCGATCCGCTTCGCGAGACTGGTCGGCATATTCCAGTTGGAGATTGCTGTCATTGGTGGTTAAGGCATAAAAAGTACTTCGGCGTGTCTCCTGCGCCTGGTATTGCAACTCACCAATTCTGTGCAGCCCCAGCACAGAGCCAGCATACATTTTCTGAGCCTCAACGTTGGTGGTGTGAAGATCGCGTATTACGAATAGGCCAACTACGACCACCACGAGAAACACGATGAGCAGCAACAGGGACGAATTGTAGGGGGATGCAAGAACCAAGACACGGTCCAACAGCGCAGCCGGGCCGGCCAAGGTCCGTCTGCGTGCGCGTTTGTTTTGCCCGTTCATACTTACTTGGAAGAGCGTGGTGGCACGTGAAGCCTGTAGCCCTTATCCTCGGGACCGCGCTCATCGATCCGAAGGGCCTTTACCGTGGAGTCCAAATCCGAGACACGAAGATAGCCAATGGCGCCGGGCACGTTAAATACGAACTTGCGCACACCTACGGGAGTTGCCAGGGTTTTTGGTGAAACAAACACTTCGCCAGTGAAAACGCCGTGCAGGAAGTGATTATTGAAATCGGTCTCATTCATCTGGCAGATATCGCGAAGCACGACGTCCCGCTCAGGCTGGCCGGTTTCCATCATAACCAGGGTGATGCGGCGGCCATTTGGCCAGTGACTGCGCTCACCCAGAAAAATTCTTCGCAGTTCGGGCATAGAAAGATTCTGAACCGGGTTAGAGAGGTTAACAACAACGGCCAGATTTTGCTCGGACGCAATCTGCGGCTTGGGCAATGAACTGGAGTTTGGCGCAGACCCGAAGCAGAGCGCCGCAATGGAGAAAACGGCACTTGCCAAAATGAACTGCAAACCTGCCCGGCGACGCATGCGTTGGTCCTTCTAGAACGTAAATCCAACTTGAAGGGCAAGAGCATTGACCGCCGGCTGTCCTCGCAAGGCAGTGTAGTCATATTGCAGCTTCACAGCCACCGTCTCGCTAGCATCATAGCGGAGACCGAAGGAAGGGCCTTGGCGCAATCCAACATCGGGGAAGATGGGTTCTGTGCTAGGGGCGTTCACATACTGGTACCGGAAGTAAGGCCGATAGGAGCCGAACTGTTTTGAGACCTGGGTGTAGAAGCCCGGGGTATTGAATACGCGGGGAGTTCCGCTGGGGGCGTGGCGAACGACCAGGACTTCGTTGAGCCATTCAAACTTTGAGCGGACCAACACGGCGTGTGCCGCAAAGATAGATTCTCCGATTCTTGGGAGATTTGCTGGCGCAAGCAGGTCGCGGTAAGCCGAAAAGCCTACCTGCAGGCCACGAACGGCGTCAGGACGAGCGAAAAGCGCGAGGTTGAAGGCTTTGTGGTTCTGGTCGTCAACCACATTCTGCACCGGTTCATCAGTAATCGGGGAACGCGAGGCACGCCCGTTTCCAACCTCTGCGACGTAGTGCAAGCCGAGATGGCCGGAGGGGATCAGGCCCGACGCCGACGCACCCACAGTATGAACCGGCAAAATTCCTCCGCGGTCCTCGAATTGAAAGAGAAAGGGGCGCCCCGTCGTTGTCTGAAACCAAGTGCTATGGTGATAGGCCGTATTGTAGTAGCCGATCGCGGTATGATATCTGCCGACAGCAAGCCTGAAATAATCGCTGTGGGAATACTGAAGAACCATGCGTTCGACATCCACGCCGAAGGCATTATTTTCTCCACGTGTTTCGCCGAAAATGTTGTCCGGCCCACCTTCAAAGACAATCTCGCTGAGGAACTTGAATTTTTCCGAGATGTCCGAAGTGATGAAAAGGTTGAGTTGGCCGAGGCTGAAGGCGGTCGTATCATGCCTCTGGCTATCCCCGTGAAGCGTGATATCGCCGAAACCGCGCATGCGCAACAATGTCTTGCTGGAATCCATTCTCTCCGGCACCGCGTTGTCCGCCTGTAGCTCAGCTTCACTTGCAGGCGGCGCACTCGTTTGGGCGGGGGCAGAAGGAAGGCTTACCGGGGCAGCTTGCTTGGCCGCTTCTAATTGCTTGACTCTAGCCTCCAATTGATCAATTCGTTGGAGCAAGAGCTGCAATGTTTGCTTATCCGCAGCCGTCGCGTCGACAAGTTGCTGCCCCCGGAGAATCGTGGTGTTGACCAGAATTCCCAGAAGCAGCGGAAATATTCTCGATACCATCATCCGGCCGGTGAGCTTCAGAGCACACGTTACTCTGATCGTGAGTGGACCAGGAAACTTCATACGTTCCTCCTTCAGCTATACATCCTCAACGGGCAGCAGGCATTGACACCACTAAGGTAGCGCAAAGCGCGGTCGCTGACGGGGAGGATGTCGTGATGGTATAGAACCCGTTGCGCTCCTCGCTTGCCAGCAGTCGCAAGATGAGATCCGGGGCCTCGAGATCAAGAGAAGCAGAATGGAAAGCGTGAACCAGTGCAGTTGGCGACAGAAGAGAAGTTAAGACCAGTGGGAGATCTTGGGGCAAACAGAGGGCCACTGTAGGTCACGTTGGAACGATAAGGGACAACCCCAAGGTTGTTTTATCGCCCGAAGCTTTCTTTTGCCGAATAGTTACTCTCCGTTCAAACATCGGCTCTCAATGAGCAGCATGATCGCGGTACGCAAGATAGTTTTGTCAGTCATCAGGGCCGCCAGCGTTCACTCAGGTCAATCCACTCGAGGAGATGAACTCATCATGGAGATCAATTTGGCGGCATCAGAAATTGCAGCTCTGGAAGGGGCGTTGGCGCTGGGCGTGTAGCGCACAATGGCCGGGGGCACTACTCCGGTTTGGCCGGGCTCGTAGAACACGGTGGCATCGGACTTCTGGTCCAGCGAGCGGTTACTGCCGGGATCCGGCAGCGGGCGCCGCTGGACATCTTTCTTATGGTTGAAATCGCGAACAATTCGAGCGACATAAGCTAGTGTCTCCGGGTAGGGAGGCACACCGTGATATTGCTCCACACGATCTGGTCCGGCGTTGTAAGCCGCCAGAGTTTTACTAAGGTCGTTGTGGTAGCGGGACAGCAGTTCGCCCAAGTAGCGTGTTCCACCTTCCACATTGGCGGCCGGGTCCATGGCATCCTGTACGCCCATCCGCGCAGCAGTCTGCGGCATCAGCTGCATTAGCCCCTGCGCACCCTTCGGGGAGACTGCGTTTGGATCGAATCCGCTTTCGGCAAGGATCACGGAGTTGACCAGATCGGGGTCAATGTTGTTTCGTTTGCTGGCGGCACTGACGACTGCGTTGAGGTCAACGGCAGGTGCGGAGCTGACGGCCGGCGGCAAAGGTGAGTCCGCTTCTTCGAAACGCACAATCTCAGCACTAGGTACGTCAACGTAGTTGCCTGGCGTCTTTACCAGGTATAGGCGAGTCACCGTGTCTAGTGCTTCGCGACGTTCGTGACGGATGGCAAAGCCATTGCGCAAGATGGCCAGCTCCGCTGCGGACGCTGATAGACTGCCCAAAAAGATCAAAGTGGCGACGATGCCAAGTTTGTAGCCAAGTTTCATACCCTGAGAGACTTACTCCTTCGGACCCGGGACCTCCCACCATAGGGAACCGTGAATTCAGCAGCCAGCTCAGCCAAGAACGAATATCAACGTATCTTGGCAGTTCGTCTTTGCGCTACAACAACCTTGGCGGCGAATTGTCGGACGATGAAAATTCATGATTGGCTAGATCAGCTCCCTAGGCCTTCCCAGGGGGGCCGGCATCTTTTTCTGACTAAAGGTGGCCTCTTCAAAATTTCCATTAAAGGGACATTTAATTCTTAGCGACCCTAGCCCCGATTGGGCAATACGCGAGTATTTAGGGGGAGCAAAGGGTCTGTCATTGCGCTAGGGCAAATAAAGTAGCCCAGGTTGTGGGTTATAAATGGTAGTGCATTGAGATAAGCGATTTCCTACCCGTGGCCGTACATTTGCTCTTACCCACCTACTGAGTTTGCCATTTTCAGAAACCTGGCGCGCTTAGGTCGGCTTTTCATGGTCCGATTGAGGCATAGATGGCAGGTTCCGTGGAGGCAGCAACCATATGATGCATCTGCGAGTGGTGTTGGCTTCGATGCTGATTCTGGCGATCACCGCGCCAGCCTATTCCGATCAAGCGAAGGCTGCCTATGCTCGCGGTGCTCGCGCCGAGTCGCAGACCCATTACGATGCTGCTTTTGAAGCATACAAGGAAGCGTACGCGCTGAAGCCCAAGGATTCGAAATACATTGCTGCCTACCTGCGGTTGCGAACCTCTGCCGCAGCTGAGCATGTACGAAAGGGCCTATTGCTGCGCGATAACCTCAAATTAGGGGAAGCACTCGCGGAATTTCAGCGTGCGGCAGAGATTGACGGCACCAACATCTCCGCGCAACAAGAGATGGGACGCACCGCCATAATGCTCAAAAAACAGGCCCAGCAGGGGGTTGCGGCCGCCCCGAAGCCGGAGTCGCCATTGAGCAAAATGATAGAAGAGGCTGAAGGTCCAGTCGATCTGGAACCCTTTTCGGACACTCCGCTTACGCTGCGCATGACGACCACGGCGGATAATGTCTATAAAACGATTGGCAAGCTGGCCGGAATCAACGTGCTGTTTGACTTGGACTACAAACCACAGCGAATCAACATCGAGTTGGACGACATCCCCCTGCGCGAGGCGCTGAGGATGGTCGCTATGCAATCGAAGACCTTCTGGCGGCCGGTATCGACCAAGGCGATCTTTGTGGCCGCGGAAGGCAGGCGCAAGGACTTTGAAGACAATGTGATGACGACATTCTATCTTCGCAACGCCGCGACGCCGAACGAGTTACAAGAGGTGGTCAACACGCTCAAAGGAATTCTGGACATCAGCCGGATTCAGGTAAATCCTACGCACAGCGCGATCACACTCAGAGGCACGCCAGACCAGATGGTTCTGGCGCAGAAATTGGTCACCGACATTGACAAGCCGAAGGCCGAAGTGGTGATCGACATCGCTGTGCTGCAAGTGAGCCGGCATCGGGTACGCACACTGGGCACTGTTGTTCCAACGCATACCTCCATCGCTTTAGCGGCTGCTGCGCCAGGTATGGTCAAACTGGGTTCGCTGAATGGAAGCAATTTCCAAATGGGGGTTCCGGGCGGTTCGTTCGACTTTCTTATGTCCGACGACAACACCAAGGTTCTCCAGAACCCGGAGATCCGCGCCCTTGACCAAGAAAAGGCCACCTTGAAAATCGGTGATCGGGTGCCGATCGCAACCGGTTCGTTCCAGGCAGGCGCCGGCGTGAGCGGTGGAGGTATCAGTCCATTGGTCAATACTCAATTTCAGTATCTTGATGTCGGGGTGAATATCGACATCACCCCACACATTCACTCAAATCGCGAGGTTACCCTGAAAATGGTTTTGGAGGTTTCCTCGGTCACGGGTTCTCAAAATATCGGCGGAATCAATCAACCCACAATTGGACAGCGCCGCATTGAGCACGAATCGCGGTTGGAGGACGGTGAGATTAACCTGGTGGGCGGGATTCTAACGGATGAAGAGACACACTCGCTTAGTGGCTATCCTTGGCTGACAAAAATCCCCCTTTTGAAGTACCTGTTTGGTCAGGAGAATAAGGATCGGCGCGAAACCGAAATCGTCTTTGCAATTACACCTCACATCGTGCGGGCTGAGGAGATCACTGACGAGAATTTGCGGTTGATTGATATAGGTACCAGCACGTCTGTTGGCCTGCGGCGGGGAGAACAAAAGAAAAAGGCCGGGAACGGCGCGTCGCAACCGAGCAAGCCTGCAGTTCGCGGTTCAGCACGACCACAGAGTCCGACCCCAGCTCCAGCAGCAGCGCCAACTTCCTAATCCGTTCTCCCTATGTTGTCAACACGCCGCACTCAAGAGTTTGTGCATAGCTGCCTCGTTCCTGGTCTAGCCAACTGCGGATTTTTGCGATGTGAGATAACCTCATTCCTTTTCCCAAGTTTTCCCTTTTGTTCCCAATTTGCGCAAAATATTTCACGCCTATCAGTGCGCCTCCAGGTAACGACTTTACAATGAATGACTTAAGGACTGGAACCATAGGCATGGGGCTTGCTCAGAATGTTGTCACGTTCTTCTTGGAACGGGTGCCAGCATGAATGGATTGGTTCGTTCCCTCTTCAAGCCTGTGGCATGTTACCTGGCTGGAAGAACTGCACCGTCCTTGCAAGGCTTCGCAAGACTTGAGGTCCGGCCCCCCCAGCCGGGACCTGTAACTCAATCAAGACAGGGACTACGCCTAAAATTATGGCAAACGCCCAAGCGGCCTCACTGACAGCACGTTTGCAATTGCCGCAAAACAAATTGGATATGAAGGTCGTGGCTCGCAATGGGAGCCAGCGCGAGGAGCTTTCCCAGCTATTTGCGGGTATCCCGCAGGCTGATTACGCAACCATCGTATCCGCCGCGCGCCCAACAAAGTTCATGCGCCGGCAGACGATCTTTTTCGCAGGCGACGCTATTAAGGAAATAGTGCTGCTGACCGAAGGATCTGTAAAGATAACGCAGTTGGGAGAGAATGGCAGCGCAGTCATCCTTCGACTCGAAGGACCTGGTGAAATAGTGGGGTCGGTTGGATCCGCGCAGCGCGGTAGGCATTGCTCAACGGCGGAGGCACTGCTTTCGTGTAGGGCACTGGTCTGGAATGCACCGACATTTGAGGCCCTGTCAGAACGCTTCCCCCTCCTTCAGCGCAACACGATGCGTATCCTGGCACAACGCCTGCAGGTGCTCGAAGGCCGATTTCGAGAGATATCCACGGAAAGGGTTGCGCCACGGCTGGCTCGGGAACTGGTTCGGTTGCTTCCGCAAGTAGGCAGGAGTGTGGATGGGGTGCTGGAAATCAACCTTTCGCGGGAGGAATTGGCGCAGATGACAGCAACTACGCTGTTTACCGTGAGCCGGCTACTCTCTGGCTGGGAAAGGCAAGGCATCGTAACCCTTCGACGAGAAGCTGTAATAGTAAGGAGTCCTCTCGGCCTGCTGGGTATAAGTGAACTCAAATGATCTCTGGGCTCTTTTTAACTGAGAAGGTCGCTCTCCATCTGAGTACCCAACCCAATCGCTCTCTTAATCAACTCGGTCAACTTGAAGATGGCAGTGCAGAAAGAGCGGCAGCGGGAGGCCCCATGCGTGTGGTCCTGATATGTTCCGCCATGCTGGCCTGCGCCGCGCCGGTGTTTGCGCAAGGCGCACAGACTGGCGCAAATGTACAGAATCCAGCCACTCCTTTGTCGAGACAGCAGATGCTAAGGCGCCCACAGCCATTAGGAAAACCCGTTTCCAGCATACTTACTAACACGGAAGTTCCGCCAGACACGCCGGTAGTAACGTTGAATGGCGTCTGCGACCACTCGCAAATCCATGGAACGAAAGGCTGCAAGACGGTCATCACTCGTCGACAGATGGACAGCATAATAGACCTACTCGCACCCGGGACTCCCCCAGATGCACGCCCCCAGTTTGCCATCAAATATGCACGACTACTCGCTGCTTCAGGAGTGGCACAGCGAGAACACCTCGAAAAAGACCCCGTGGTGGCCAACGAGTTGGAGGCACAGACGAAACTCGCTCGCATGCAGGTGCTGGCCAACACTCTGTATCACCAGATGCAGGAGCAGGCGGAAAACGTTCCGATGCCAGAGATTCAAAAGTACTATGCGGACCACCAATCCAATTTCGAGCAGGGCGAAGTGTGGCGTCTTTACGTACCCAGATCGGCTGCGGGGACAAACGGTCAACCTCCGGATACTTTGGCTATAAAAGCGAACGCAGACGAGCTACGGGAACGGGCCGCCGCTGGCGAAGATTTCGATCAGCTTCAAGGGGAAGCCTACAAGAATCTGGGGATCAACGTCGCCCCGCCGCCCACAAAGCTAGCTATGGTGCGCCGGACAAGTCTTTCTCCGGATGAAGCAAAGGTTTTTGAACTCAATATAGGCGAGGTGTCGCCGGTACTGGAATCGGGGGGCGCGCTCGTTATCCTAAAGCTTGGATCGAAACAATCCATTCCCGTCGAGTCTGCTGGGCCGGAGATCAAATCCATTCTGCAAGGGGAGCGCTTGCAACAGGAACTTCAGAGCGCTACCAGCAATGTCCAAGCGCAATTCAACTTGAAGTATTTGGACTTGTCTTCGGCGCCGGAGCTCTTTCCGTCGCCAGCACTTGCGCAGCCAGGTGTCAAGCCGGGAACGGAGTCGGACTTGCGTTCGCGCATGCGGCCCCGTCGGCGACTGCCGCCGAGCATGCATGGGTTGACGCCTTTGCCTGCACCACATCAATGACGTGGTGTGTCTCTGGTTCGGTTGGATTGCATTTTCGGTTTATCTCGGAGCGGATCGTATCGGGCAAGCCTTATCTTTGCTGCGACAGTCCGGCCGACAGGGCCAGGCTTGCTAGCAGTGGATGAAGTACTGTGGTCATTCCACGGGGTGTGCAGTGAAGAGCGTGGAGTGCACCGCGAGTCGCCTCGATGAAACTGCAGCGATTTCTCCGGTGACTGCAAGTCAAGTAGGGTAATTCCTTTTGTTAGGAGACTGCCGCAAAGGGTTGTTGACCAGGCAATGAGACCCATGATAGACACTCTTACAAGGAACCTGGAGCTCGAGGACTTCGCCGATCGTGAAGCGGGAGACAATATGAGTATCATCAGATTTTCTCCTGCGTGGTAAGGGCAGAATTGATGAACAGGATCTCCAATAAGTTGCGGGTAGCGTTCAGAAGAGCGCTTCGGCTCACTCTCGAGAGGCATGCTCGTAAGCTTTTCACTCTTGTGTGTGGACTGGGGGTCATGATCGTGGCTCCCACCGTCGCAGCGCAGAAACTGCCAGCACCATCTCGGAACACTCGGAAGGCACCCAACGTTGCAAAATCCCTACTGACAGCTTCAGCTTCGGCGCCAGTGCTGCAAGAGCAGTTACCTCAGCAAGAGCCCCCACCTCTCTCGGCGGAACAAGGGACGCCCAGCCGAAACCAAGTATCCTATGAAGACGGGCAGCTCACAATCATTGCAGAAAATTCAAAGTTGGGAGACATCCTGGCAGCAGTTAGCGAGCGCATGGGCGCAGACATCGAACTTCCAGCGAGCGCTTCCGACGAGCGCATCTGGGTCCGGCTTGGACCGGGTCCGGCGCGCAGAGTACTCGCCGCACTTCTGGGCGGGACGGATCTCGACTACGTTATCCAGGCGTCTGATACCGATCCGGAGGGCATACAGAGCGTACTGCTGACTCCCCGCACCAGGGCCGCTGCCGTTGCCGTCGTCACAACTGGCAGGCCAGTAAGTTCGGCGGGGCAGGCGCGGGGTGCGAGTCGGAGAGATCCCCAGCCCAACCGCGGCCTGGCGGAAATTCCCGGCCGGGAGAATTCAACCGAGCCGGTGCCCCCCGTGGAAGCGCCGCCTGCGTCAGCGGAGCAGCAACCCGCAGCGGCGGAGCTGCAGCCTTCACTCGACACTCCGGAGCCTGATGCCGACAAATCGACACCAAAGACATCAGAACAAATGATCCAAAAGTTGCAGAACATGTACCAGCAACGAAAGCAGATGCAGCAGGACCGGAAACCTCCCGCCCCGAACTAACGCTCAATGGAAATCCTCGCTGGACAAGCGGGAAGAGTGCCCGAACAGCAGGGCCGTGTGGTGCTGCGAAAAAGGAATGTGCTTTCGCCTCAATCGTTGCCCGCAGCGTTTATAACCTTGGGAGGTTCGCTTCTCTCGCATGTCGGAGTCGCGCGGTACGTGCGGAAGGCCTTCACAGCCCTCGGCGCTGTTTGAGCCAACCATTAGTCCCATTATCGGGTCCCGAAAGAGATTTTGTTCTCATAGTGGGTGTCGTTCTTAGGCGGCTTTCAAGCCAACGGCGTCGACGAGATTGAATGACGGCAGTATATCGACGATCGAGAGCCGTGATCTTTTCTTTTGGGATGGACTGGTCGGCGGCAAAGGGCTGCAAAATGCCGGCAGTCAGCGGAGCATAAATTTTTTCATAGAGCTTCAGGAACACCAGGCAGATTTGATAGCCATGTGGGAGAAGCCGGTAGCGGCGGGAGTGGGGATCTTTTCCACCAAACCCTTGGCGCGCAGCTTCCAAAGGTCATAAGGCCACCCGCGACCTGTACCCACAGACCTTGCAGCCAGAGAGTGCATGAGGGCCAACTGTCGGGGCTGATCCAGCTTCAGAGCAGGGATCCGTCTGCCGTTGGGAAGAAGCGTGGGTTGGGTGTTTGCATATCTCAAAAGGCCTTTGACTTCACCGTATCTGACACTTTATAATAGTGTCAGTCGAAAGGAGTAGTATCCTAATCGATATGCCCACTGACGCTGACCCCGACCTCCGTTTGCGTGGTCGACTCATGCGCAGTCTCGGACAGCTTCGCGAGATGCTGCCGGGCTCCTTCGTGGAACGGAAACGTGCCTGTGGGCGACCCAACTGCCATTGCGCGGACGGTAAAAACTTGCATACCCAATATCAAATTTCCGTACTGGTCGACGGCCAGCCAAAAACTTTCAATATCCCTGCTGCATTAGTGGAACAAGTGCGCCAGAAAATCGAACTGCGACGGCGTTTTGAGGCTGCTGCGGCCAACGTTTGTAACATCAATTTACGTCGCTATTTGAAACAAAAGGAAAAACCCTAACCTTGCGCCGACACCCGTTCGAGACCTATCTCGATAAGGTGTTTGATTTCTCCGCAAAAGTGGGCGCGTTGCCCGATGGCCGCCAGTCTCCACGACACCACGGAAAAAGATCTTTGACGCCGCCTTTCTGGGTGCCGCTTGTCAGTTTCCCGCCTTGCACCGGGTCGAAACGGAATGCCAGGGGAGCGCGCTTTCCAAACGCATTGGCTCTCTCAGTGAAGACGCCCTCAGGTACGCCCTCGAACGGCAGGATCCCAGTGCTATTTTCGCTCTGGGCTGCGAGATCGCCGGTCGTTTGGAGCGCAATGGAATATTGCGCTCGGATTGGTCCAGAGGTCTCGTGGTTGCCGCCGTTGGCGGCATTGAAATCTGCAGCTCCTTCGCGCGTTCCTGTGACTACTGTATGGAGCGCAAGGTGAAACACCTGGTCAACGGAGAACTTTGTGAGGAGCTGCAGTACTACCACCGCATTTGCGCCGTGACCATCGTCAACTCCGCCTTTCCCATTCCTCTGGGCTTTCGCTTTCAAAAGGATGGCGAGACCGAGGTCAGCTGTTCGCTGTCCTTATTACAGGATTTGCCCGACCGGGTAAGTCGCCGGTTCTTGGACTTGTTGATAGCCGACGCGCTGTATTTGCAGGCGCCGTTTGTGCGCGCTGTCGAAGGTTTGGGTTTGGGCTGGGTCATCAATCTGAAAGACAATCAGCCCGAATTATTGGCCGAAGCACAGCGCCTCACCGCATGGGCAGCGCTGCATCGAGGCAACCAGGAGCAGCAAGAATTGCAACTCTGGCACGCTCCGGAAGTCTATTGGCCCGTCGCCGACCGCAGCGTCCGGGTAGTCAAAACGGTCCGCACTCAACGCCAGAATCGAATACGGGTGAGTCTTGACGATGCCGGGCGGAGGCGACCGCAGAAAGAAATGGTCGTCGAACTAAGCACCAACTGCTATGCCAGCAATCTGGAGTTGGGCACCATTCCTCCGGTGTTCGTCCATCAGTTAGGCCGGAGTCGTTGGGTCATCGATACGGAGGTGTTTCAGACCATCACCACCGACGGCCACCTCAAAAAACCATCCGTGCATCAGGGCCGCGGCCAGGCCTTGATCGTGCTCACCATGATCCGCGTTCTGGCCTTCGCCTTGAGCATGGTGTTCTTCCACCCCCAGGTTCGCAGCCACTTCAGAACTTGTTCCATCGGGTTTTGTGATTTGGCTCAGAGGCTGGCGTATCAATTTGTTGTTACTCCTCAGCCGGATTCCAGTTGAATCCCAGCTACAACGGAAGATCTCCGCGCCCCTTTGTGTGGGCGCCCCGCACTACCCTCTATTTTCCCCGCCCGTGGCTCCACCCCAGCCCTCCCTGATGCTTCTTCTCGCCTGCAAAATCCCCCCGCTCTGTCGCACCAGGCCAATACCTGCGGAATCAACCAATTATCTACTCTCAGTGAATGGTTTGCGAAATTATTGATGATATCAAGGGCGAAGCCCTTGCCTACTTAGCTGGGTAGGGGTTCCGTTCCGCTATATCCCAAAGCATTTCGACGGAATTATAGGGTCGTGTCGGCGCCAATCGCTTCCGCTGTGCCTAGATGGCCGGCCGCTACGACTTGATCCCGAATGGGTTCCTTTTTCAGCCCTTTTTCTCTCCATACCGCATAGATAGGAGGATAAACGAGCAGTTCGAGAATGAAGGAGGTGAAGATACCACCGATCATCGGAGCGGCCATCCGCTTCATGATTTCCGATCCGGTTCCGTTAGACCACAGTATGGGAATCAAGCCGATGCACATGATGGCAAACGTCATGAATTTGGGACGCAACCGGCGGGCTGCCCCTTCCACAATCGCGTCATAGAGACGCTCTCGAGTGAACTGCGAGTGCTCTCGCCGTGCGGCCTCGTAGGCGAGGTCAAGGTAGAGCAGCATGAATACTCCGGTTTCGGCATCGATCCCAAGAAGGGCAAGAATACCGAGCCAGACAGCAATGCTCATATTGTAGCCGAGCACGGAAATCATCCAGATGGAACCCACGGCAGAGAATGGAACCGCCAGGGCAACGATCATGGTTTTCACCGCCGATCGAGTATTGCAGTAAAGCAGAAAGAGGATAATCGCGACAGTGACTGGCACGATGAGCATCAATCGATGCCGCACGCGAAGAGCCGTTTCATATTGGCCACTCCACAACATCGAGTAGCCAGGCGGGAGCTTCAGCTTGTTTTGCAATTCGCCTTGTGCTTGTTCGACATAATCACCGACGGGGACGTCCGTCACGTCGACGAAAACATACTCGGTGAGCAATCCGTCTTCGTTGCGAATCATGGAAGGGCCGGTCAAAGTACGAATGGTGGCCAGCTCGGACAATGGGATTTGTTTATCGCCGCTGACAGACACCAACACGCGGCCGAGCGACTCGAGGTCTGACCGGAAGTCGCGAAGATAGCGGACGTTGACGGGGTATCGTTCCCTGGCTTTGATCACGGTGCTGACGTTTTCTCCGCCAACCGCGGTCGAGAGGGCGTTCTGGGCATCTTCGATCGAGAGCCCGTAGCGGGCCAATGCCTGACGATCCCACTTCACGTCGAGAAAGTAGCCATCGCCGATGCGTTCCGCAAATACGTTTCGCGTGCCGGGCACAACGCTGAGGAGTTTTTCCGCCTGCCGCCCGATCTCCTGCATCTTGTTCAGGTCAGCGCCTTGAATCTTGAGGCCCACCGGTGTACGGATGCCGGTGTTCAACATATCGATGCGTCCCCGGATGGGCATGGTCCAGGAATTCGAGAGGCCCGGGATATTCAGTGCCTGGTTCATCGCCGCTACGAGTTCCTGTTGCGAGACGTGGTCGGGCGTGATGTGCCGTAGAACGGGAAGGAGCCACTGTGGCGCCCAGGAGGAATACCAGACGTGAGCATCCCTCCATTTCGATTGTGGCTTGAGCACGATGACAGTTTCGAGCATGGAGAGCGGCGCCGGATCGGTCGGAGTATCCGCGCGTCCCGCTTTGCCCAGGACATGATCGACTTCCGGGAAACTCATCAAGATCTGATCCGTCAGCTGGAGAAGTTTCTGCGACTCCGCGATGGAAATACCCGGCATCGTGGTAGGCATATAAAGGAGGGAGCCTTCGTCCACTTGGGGCATGAACTCCGAACCGCGCGTCCAGTACATGGGAATCGCCAGGAGAACGAGGGCGATCGCCGCTGCAATTACCTGAGTTTTCCAACGGAGAGTCCAGCGAACGACGGGGGCGTAGATACGCATGAGTGGCCCGGTGATGGGGTGTTCCTCTTGTGATCGGATCTTGCCACCCAATAATGAATCAAGAAAACGCTGAAGCCGTGTGCCGGCATCGAAGACGATGGGCCTGTTGCGCACGAGCAGAAGCCTAAGTGCCGGAGTTAGTGTGACGGCGAGCACGGCCGCCACCAGCATGGCAAAGTTCTTGGTGTAGGCCAGCGGTCGGAAGAGCTTGCCTTCCTGGCCTTCCAAGGCGAGAACCGGCAAGAAAGCTACGGCGATAACCAACAAAGCAAAAAATGTGGGCCCAGCTACTTCCTTCACGGCCGCCAAAATCACTTCGCTATGGAGAAATGGCTTGCCGGATTGCTCGTAGATTTCCAGCTTCTTGTGCGTCTGCTCGACAACGACAATGGCGGCGTCCACGAGCTCGCCGCAGGCAATGGCAATGCCGGCCAGCGACATGATATTTATGCTCACGCCGGCAAAATGCAGCGGAATAAAGGTAAGCAGGATGGTGACCGGGATGGTGACAACGGGAATCGCGGCGCTTGGGAAATGCCAGAGAAAAATCGCAATCACGATGACCACGGTGATCATCACTTCGATCAGCGTCAGGCGCGCATTCGAAACGGCACGATGGATCAAATCCGAGCGGTCGTAAACCGGGACAATCTTGACTCCTTGGGGCAGGCTTGGCTCGATTTCTTTCAACCGGGCCTTGACGCGGTCAATCACGTCGAGGGCGTTGCTGCCCTCGCGCGTGACTACAATTCCGGAGACCACTTCCCCCATGCCATTCAGATCGGTGGTGCCGCGCCGTAGATCGGGACCAATAACCACGCGAGCCACATCCTTGATCCGGATCGGAGTCCCGTCAACGGCCGTCAGGACGGTCTCCTCGATATCTTTGGTTGAGCCCAGGTATCCGCGGCCCCGGATCATGTATTCGGCGCCGCCGAATTCCAGCAGCCGCGCTCCAGTTTCGCGGTTGCCTTCGCGGACGGCCTCGGCAACGCGCGAGATGGGGATTCCATAGGAGCGCAGCCGGTTTGGGTCTACATTGACCTGGTATTGCTGTGTGAATCCACCGAGGGAAGCGACCTCGGCAACTCCGGGCACGGCTCGCAAGTAATACCGGAGATACCAATCCTGATAAGAACGAAGTTCACCGAGACTGTGTTGCCCGGATTCGTCCTTGAGAACGTACTGGAAAACCCAACCAAGCGCCGTCGCATCGGGCCCAATTTCTGTCTTGACCTCCTGGGGAAGCCGCGAAGTCACGCCGGAAAGATATTCGAGGGTCCTAGAACGCGCCCAGTAGATGTCGGTGCCCTCCTCGAAGATTACATAAACATAGGAGTACCCAAAGTCCGAGATGCCGCGAACGGTCCGGACTTTCGGCGCGCCGGTCATAGCGGAGAGAATGGGATAAGTGACCTGGTCCTCGATAATGTCTGGGCTTCTATCCCAACGCGAGAGGACGATTACCTGGGTCTCGCTCAGGTCTGGGATGGCATCCAAAGGTAGATGGAAGGCTGACCATGCTCCCCAGAGACAAGCTGCGGCGAGTAAGGCGAATACCAGAATCTTGTTGGTTGCGGAGAATTCGATGATCCGATTAATCATTCAGGTCTCGAAGCGTGCGCCGGATCCGAGGCGGAACTCAGTTTTACGCCTGCATACTTCGCCGGATCCTGTTGGAACTTCTTCTGACATTTGTCCGAGCAGAACTGGAACACTTCGCCGTGGTATTTCTCCGAATGGCCCGCAGAGGAAGCCCGGTTCAGATCGAGCTGCATTCCACAGACCGGGTCGCGCAAAGCGAATGCGTTCTGGTCTGAGGGCAGGTGCGCATCTTTTATAGCGGAGGGAGAGATGCGCGCTGAGGAGCGCATCTTACTCTCCGAATCGATCAGAAAATTCCCGGAGGTAACAACTTTCTCGCCGACAGCCAGGCCGCTAGTAACAATGACGAAATTACCGTAAGCAGTTCCAAGGATGACGGGTCGCGGCTCGAACACCCCGTCGCCGGCTTCCACGTAGACAATTTTTTGCAGACCGCTGTCAATGACGGCATCCTGCGGAATCGCGAGCCCCGAGGGGGCTTTGGCGCTGAATTCCAGATCCACAAACATATCTGGTCGAAGGAGAAAGCCAGGGTTTGCGGCCTCCAGCCGCAGCTTCAATGTGCGCGACACCGGATCGAAAAGCGGTGGCGTATCACTGACGGTGGCAAAAACGGTTTTCCCCCGTTCGCGAATGGAAGCCTTCACCCGCGCACCAGGAGTGAAGAACTGTGCATCTCCTCCAAACAGGTCAGCCGTAATCCAGACCTTGCGCAGATCGACGATGCGGTAAAACTCGGTGCCTTTGTCAAATCTCGCGCCGGGAAAAACGTCCCGCGAAAGAATGATCCCATCAATGGGAGAAGTCAAAGTGATATCGCGAGTGATCTGGCGCGTCTTGGCAAGCTCCTTTATTTGCGGATCACCCATCCCGAGGGAACGCAACTGTTCTTCATTGATTCGCAAGCTGGCGTCGCTCGTTCTTGTGGAGTCCTCCTGATCGCGGTTGGTTTTCAGACGATCGAGGCTGGCGAGGGAGCCAAGGTAGGCCTGTTCGGCATTGCGAAATTCGCGGCTGTAAACTGAGGCTAGAAGCTGGTCCTTCTTGACCAATGTCCCTGGCGGGTTGCTCTGGACGGACTGCACCCAGCCCTCCGCGCCCGACATCACCCGAAAGATCCTGCTACTGTCCGCCTCCACGCGTCCGGTCGTGCGTATTAGACGAGATCCGGTGTTTCTTTCGGCAGCCAGGACACGAACCCTTATGAGCAATTGCTTCTCCGGACTGATCGAAACTGCACCGGGGCGCAATTGAAGCTTTGCCGTCGGATCTTCGCCCTCGTATACAGGTTCCAAGGCCATTCCGCAGTCGGGAGCGATGCCCGGCTTGTCCGAGTGGTAGGACGGATGCATTGGGTCGACGTAGTAGAGAACGTGCTTCGCCCCCGGACGGCTATCGCGGTAGAACCCAGCGCTATAGTGGCCTGCCAGGAAGGCAAGGAGCGCGAGGATCACCAACGAAGCTAAGATGGCGGGCTTCTTCATGGGTTGTCTGGTAAGGCGCGGCCTGAGCCAGTGTGACTTCTAATCAAAAAACTTGCCATTCCTAGGACGGTCCGTTCCGCGCCAAGTCTCCTATACCTTACGGAAAAGACGCAGAATGAATAGGTTACGACAGATCAGGTTCTGCGTCTTGCGCGTACCTAATCCTGACAAGGAGCAAACAGGTTGCCAAATCCGCGGCGTATCCTCAGGTATAGCCAGGGGCCAAATTGCTAAGTCACTCTTTGAGGCCAGCGCATTACTTGGTACTCTTCGGCCTCGAAAAAAGAGAGTCACCAGTGCCGTCCCGCCTCGAGCGGGACGGCACTGGTCTATTTCTACCGGGCACTAGCTACCCTGGTTAACGCCATCAAGCCGCCGACGACTACCGCGCAACCAGCGCAAGTGGTGTGTACGGAGGAGCGGGAAGAGCAACCGTTCCGCTACCGTTGTTGCGAACGGCGAGCGCTCCCACATCAGAAAGCGCTGGTTGAATGGCCGGTGTTGCGTACCCTACACTGATGGTGCACGTACCACCAATCGCCAGAGGCGTCGTGAACGAACAAGTCGTTGCAGGCACAGTGTACAAGCCTCCGATGTTGAGCAGGAGGTTCTCCGCTGTGATTTGCAAAGGCGCGGCACCGGTGTTAGTCACTGTGACCACGCTGGTGACCGCAGCGCGCGACGTTGGAATCGCAAATGAGAGAGTCCGCGCGCCTAGTAAGGTCCCTAGTGTTCCATTGGTCGCAGAGGTGAAGCTCAACGTACCCTGCGGAGCGACTACCGTGAACGTCACGGTGTTGCTGGTTCCGCCTGGCGTTGTGACGCTGACGGTCCTCGCACCCGGCGTAGCTGTGGACGTGATCGTGAAGGTCGTCGTAATCGTAGTGGGAGTCATGGTTAAGGCGCCCACGGTAACGCCGGTTCCAGATACGTTCACCGCCGTTGCGCCTGCAAGGTTCGTGCCGGTGAGGGTCACCGGAACGCTAGTGCCGCGTACGCCTGACGTAGGAGCGATCGAGGTCAGCGTGGGTGCGGGCGTAGTAGTACCAGCTAACTCAACTGCTCCGATATCGATCGGCGTCACTGTCCCGGCGCCCTTTCTCCGAGTACCGAAGAAGTCAAACGTCGGTGCCTCGACATAGGCGGCGGTGCCGAGGGGGATCTTGTCAACGGTCCCCGAACCAGAGCTCACCGGCACGTAGTTGCCGAGCACGGCGCCGGTGACGGGGTTTGTCAGCGCTAGCGGGCCCCAGCTGATGTTGATCCAGTTGTTACCCTCGTCCACGGTCGCGGCTGGCGTCAGGTTGAAGATAGGATTGGGCACGGTCGCATCCGAAATGCCCGGAGGCACTTGGTAGCCCAGCCCCCCGTTTTCCGGCGGTACTCGTGAACCGTCGCAGTACTGGCTGACAACACCGGGGTTGGATGGCAGGTTTGGATTTGCAGCGGTGCCGGGATAACCTGCGATGCTGGTCAGGATTGAGGCAACCGGGGCGAGCATCAAACCCGAGCTATGGTCACTCGGTCCGGCGTCGCCACGCACCCCGATATCCCAATAGCTCGCGGTGACGCAGGCGCCGGTTGACGGCTGGCTCAGTGCTCGGTTCGTGGTGAACGCGTTATACAGCGCGACTACGTTCTGCTGGTTCTGGGTTCCGGTACCGATGGAGCCCACGCCGATGTAGAACGAACGATTCTGCCAGAACACATCGTTATATAGAAGTGGGTAGGAGAAACTCCGGCAAGCTCCATTGGTAAGGCCGCCCGTGCCCGTGCCCCCCGGCCCATGGCCTGCTGGGCACCTAACGGTGACCGTGCTGGGGAGAGACGTGAGCAGTTGCGGACTGTTCCCCATGGTCACCAAGCCGGCGACCTGAGGTGCCGATGTCGTGCCGCAGTTTATGGTGCACGTGGGCCCCAGGCTACTGGCTAAGGGAGCCCCAAGGGTG
>Ga0209577_10001322_pt1 | contig 24572 bp, 21 predicted proteins | sample GraSoiAngelo_109_FD_185874 | JGI IMG/M metagenome (GOLD analysis project Ga0209577, IMG submission 185874) | Grasslands soil microbial communities from the Angelo Coastal Reserve, California, USA - 14_0903_12_20cm (SPAdes) (version 2) | ecosystem: Environmental > Terrestrial > Soil > Grasslands...
CGCCCTGGGCGAGGTTCGGCACGCCCATGACGCTGTAGACGAGCGTGAACCCGACGGCGACCAGCGCGAAGACGCTGCCGGCGAGGACACCGCCTATCGCGATCTCGACCGCTTCGCGCATCCGCTCCCCTACTTCATGGGCCCTCCGCCCGAACCGCTCACGGGATCCCACGCCTGCGTGGACGGATTCCAACGGGTGACGATGGCGTCCCTCAGGGTCAGCCCCCGCTGAGGGCTCGCCTTGAAGTCGTAGATGCCGTTGATGCCGGCGACTCCCCTTAAGCGCGCGATGTAGTCCCGGATCTGGCCGGCGCCGGCATCGAGGCCCAGGTGCCGCAGCGCGTCGACGACGAGGACGGGCCCGTCCCACGCCAGCGTCGCGGCCCGATCGGGTTTCATGTTCCCGGCCTGGAGCGCGTCGAGAAAGACCTTCTGGGCGAGCTTCACCCGCCCCGGCGGGAGTGCCTGGTACGCCGGCCACGTGCTCGTGGGAAAGTACAGCTCCTCCGGGATGAACGAGGCGTACTGCTGCATCTGCGGGTACGTCATGTTCCCGTCCGTGGTGAGCACCGGGATCGTGAGCCCGCTCTGCGCGATGCCCTTGAACACCGTGCCGATCGGCGCCCCCGTGCTCCAGGCGATGAGGGCCTGCGGCTGGGCGGCCCCGATCCGCGCGATCTGGGCGGCGACGGTGACGTCCTGCGGGTTGAAGTGCTCGCGGGCAACGACCTGGACGCCTTGATTCTGGGGCAGCGCCGCCGCGGCCAGGATCCCTTCCTCGGCATCCTGGCCCGTCGCGTCCGTGGACGTCAGCACCGCGAGGCGCGTCCACCCCTTGCCTCGGAAAAAGGTGATGCTCGCCTGGGCCAGGTCATGGGTGGAGACGCCCGCGGTAAAGACGTAGCTGCCCTCATCGGGGTGGATGCCCGGCGAGAAGCAGTACATCACCGGGCCGTCCTTCATGAGGGGCGCCATGGCCCTGCAGATGGCCACCAGAGTGGATCCCAGGATGACCGGCACCTTCTTCGCGAGCACCTGGCCGGCCAGCTGCACCCCCAGCTGCGGGCTCGATTGATCATCCTGGACCGCCAGGCGGATGGGGCGTCCCTGGATTCCGCCTCGGGTGTTCTCGAGGCGTTCCAGGACCTGAAGCGTTCGCCACTCGGTCTGCCCGAGGAAGGCGGCCCCGCCCGTCAGGGGCAGGATGACGTTGAGTTCGTAGGGCGCGCCGGCGGGAGGCGCCCCGTGGGCGGTGAGGGCGAACACGAGCACCGCGGTCGCGGCGAGCGCCGCGTGCCCGCCTCCGAGCCGGCGGCGGCTAGGCGTCATAGGCCAGCACCCGGTCGACGAGATCGCCGTGGGACACCTGGAGGGCCGCCATCTTGCGATGCTGCACATGCAGCGCCATCTGCTGCACCTCCGCCGACGTGGCGTAGCGCTCCAGGATCACCCGCCCGTAGCGGATGTGCTGCCCTTCGTCGGGAATAACATCTTCTTCGAGGCGTCTCGCGGTTTCCGGGTCCACCAGGCTGTCCAGCGCCTGCGCATCGTCGGCGAGGATCTGCTCGCGGATCACGGCCGCCGTTCGCTCGTCCACGAGGAGCCGCTTCGGGTCGACCAGGGTCTTGAACATTTCTGTGATCATGACTTCTCCGGTGCACTGGAGGGAGACGACCAGCTCCACCGGATGGCTCCAGTTGTAGGTCCCGTAGTAGAGCTCCCAGTCGCCCGGCGTGGGCGTGTAGCGCGCGAGGTCGCCGTCGCCGCCGAGCGCCCGGACGCGCTCTGCGAACACCTGCGAATGCTTCCACTCCTCCAGCAATTGCCGGGTCAGGAGCAGCTTCAAATCCTGGGCGTCGTCCGGCAGCAGGGCCAGCGTCTTCGCGGGGACGTGCACGCCGATCATGTACTCCCGCCACATCAGGGAGCGGCAGTATTCAATCAGCCCCCGGGCCTGGAGCCGGGCGCGGATCCGGCCGTACTCTTGGGCGACGTAGCGCTCGGCCCACTCGTGGGAACGCCGGACGAGGTCGATGGCGAACGTCCTGCCGTCCATGGTCGCAGTCCCCTCCCCGTGCGGCCCATGGTTCGCTGCGGGCACGCGGGCACTCCTTCCCCGCGGCCTTCAGCCTCGACGGCCGGATCTTTTTCCAATAGCCAAACGTTCACCCCGCCGGCCGCCGGACGGGTTCAGATCTTCGACTGCGCCGCGGTGGTCGGAGCGAACAACTCCCCCGCGGTCAGCCGGCGCGCGGACAGGCCCTGCTCGAAGTGGTAGCGCAGGAAGGCCTCCAGGGTCCTGGCGTTCTTCTCGACCCCGTACGTCCAGAAGTCCTCGCCCATCAGCGCCTTCGCCCGCTCGGCGCTCCAGGTCAGGGAAGGCAGGCTGACGCTGAGCACGTTGGGATCGCTGAGCGCTGAGACGGCGATGTCCTTGGCGGCCGCGAAGGCCTTGTAGACGCTTGCGGGGAGCCAGGGGTGGCGGGCCGCGAGGTCCGCCTTGATGCCGATGAGGTGCATGATTGGGAAGATGCCCGTGCGCCGGTAATACGCTTCCTCGGCGTCCCCGAAATCGGCAAAAAGCCGGCCGATGTGCGCGGCGCCGCGCGTGAAGCAGGACGGGGCGCGGGGCGCGACTAGCGCGTCGATGCGGCCTTCCTCCAGCATGCCCGACAAGGTCTGGCCTTCGGGCGCCGCGTTCAGGGAAACGCCGCTCGGCGCCGCGACGGCGATCTTTTCGACGCGGCCGGGCATTTCGAGCCCTCCCGTCACCCAGCGCAGGTCTTGCGGCCGGACCCCGTAGTCGTCCAGCAGCAGCCCGCGGACCCAGACCGCGGCGGTGACCTGGTACTCGGGGACCCCGACGAGGCGCCCGCGCAGGTCCTCAGGCGCTTTGATGCGGTCGGTCCGCGCGTAGATCGCGGAATGCCGGAAGGTGCGCGACACGAACGCCGGGATGCCGATGTAGGGACAATTTCCCCTCGAACGGCGGATGGTGTAGCTGCTCAACGACAGTTCGGAGACGTCAAACTCCTCGTGCACGAACGCGCGGAAGAACATCTCCTCCGTCGTCAGGCGCAGGTACAGCGGACGGCAGCCCTCGATCGGCACCCGGCCGTCGAAGAGCGGATGGGTCCGGTCGTAGTCGCCGCAGGCGATCGTCAAGGGGATGGTCTGGGTCATCGGGTCGGACAATATGATGATCCCGCGTGGAAGTCCTTTCGACCGACGCCCCCATAACGCCGCGGGCGCCGAGAGCCTCTCGGCGCCCGCACCCGGCCCGCTCGCTCAACGTCTGCTGTTGATCAGTCGGCCCGAGCCGCTCCTGGTCTCGGGGGCCGTCACTTCGACACGATTTGTCCCCGGATTTCCCCGCCAGGATGGGCCACCGTGTGGACGTTGGCGTAGGTGTTCCCGGCCTCTATCGACTGCGCCAGGGCTTCCAGTGTCGTCCCACACGCGGGGTTGACGATGTTCGCGTTCGTGAACTGCACGTGGTCGACCCATTTGCCGTCGACATCCCAGCCGGGGGCGTGGAAGCCGGCAAGGAACACGACGATCGGCCCGTTGGTGCCCTGCGCGGCGCAGTGGATATGGGCCTGCTGGACCCGGACGCCATCCTTGACCGTGAGGGTGAACGTTGCCGCGGTGAAGTCCTCGTTGAACCTGATGCGGACACTGCCCAGCATCTCCGTCGCAACGGGCGGCACTTCCTGATCTCCCGTCATGAACGCCTCGAACTGGCGGCCGTGACCGTTGGCTCCCCCTCTCTGCACCAGCAAAGCGATCAGAAGCACGGCAACCGCCATGGCATACCGCCGCATCCTCCCACCTCCCTCTCCGGCAATGTGCCCCAGGAGTGCGGGGCTCAGCCTCCGAGAGTTACTTTAAGGGTGGATAGGGTGTTTGTACATCGAGGTATGCCCCGAGCGTTGGGTGGGAGATTCCTTAACTTCGGTAGGATCGAGCCGACGGCGGCCGGAACAAATGATCCACGCTCCGCGACGCGGCGATTACAAGACTCCGGAGGATTCCCGAAGAGCGGCGCGAAGGAGCCGTCACGCTGCCTCCCGGAGGGACCCCCGCATGTTTGAGGTGTCCGCGCGGCTGGACCATCTGGAGATCCTGAGCGAATCGCCTGAGCGGCTGGTCGGCTTCTATCGAGACGCGATGGGCATGGCGCCCGCCCGCATCGACCGGGATCTGTGGCTCTGCGCGGCGCCCGAGCGGCGGGTGCTGATCGCCCGCGGGCGATCGAGGACGCTGGGGTTCGGCGCCTACCGGTGCGCATCGCCCGACGATCTGGCGGCCCTGCGGGCGCGGCTCGAACGGGGCGGCGCGGTGCTCGCCCCCGCGCGCAGCCCGCTCCTCGAGCCCGGCGGCTTTTCGATCTCCGACCCCGACGGGAACTCCGTGCTCTTTGGGATCGGCACGCCCGCATCGGGCGCTCCCGCGGCCGGCCCCGCGCTCCGCGCGCGGCTCCAGCATATGGTCGTGGCGACCGACCACGCGGAGGCCGTGGTGCGATTCTACACCGGCGTCGTTGGAATGCCGATCTCCGACAAGGCGGTGCAGGGCGATGCGATCACCGCCTGCTGGCTCCGCACCGACGTGGAGCACCATACCCTGGCGGTGTTCCGGGCTCCGGAGCGGCGGCTCGATCATCACTCCTATGAAGCGGGCGACTGGGCCCTGATTCGCGATTGGGCGGATCACTTCGCCCGCCAGGGCGTCAAGCTCATCTGGGGGCCGGGCCGGCACGGCCCCGGGAACAACCTCTTCATCATGGTCCACGATCCGGACGGCAACCGGGTCGAGGTCTCGGCCGAGCTCGAGGTCGTGAACCGCGATCGGCCGATGGGTATCTGGCCGCACGAGGAGAACACCTTCAACAAGTGGGGTCAGGCGCTCTTCCGAAGTTGAGCCTGGCCGTGCCATCGAAGGCATGACCCCGCGGCGGTATGCGGTCGCGATCATCGGCGCCGGACCCACGGGGCTCACCCTGGCGAACCTGCTCGGGCTCGAGGGCCTGCGCGTCCTTGTCCTCGAGCGCAATCCCACAACGGTGCAGGAACCCCGAGCGGTGTCGATCGACGACGAGGCGCTGCGCACCATGCAGGCCGCTGGGCTGGCCGAGGTCGTCCTCCCGGCGGTGGTGCCGGGCTACGGGTACCGGTACCTCTCGCCGTCCGGCCGCTGCTTCCTCGCGGTCGAGCCGGCGAGGATGCCCTACGGCTATCCTCGCCGCAGCGCCTTCCGCCAGCCCACGCTGGAACGACAGCTCCGCGAGGGGCTCGGGAGGTTTCCGAGCGTGGATGTCGTGTTTGGGCATGCGCTCGCGTCATTCACGCAGCATGACCGCGGGGTATCCCTCGCGGCGGATGGTCCGTCCGGCCGTGCGCTCGAGGCGGAATGCGACTACCTGATCGGGTGCGACGGCGCGGACAGCGCGGTGCGGCGGCTTCTCGGCATCGCCCTCGAGGGGTGGAGCTTCGACGAGCGCTGGCTGATCATCGACCTCGAACGCTCGGAGGTCGAGTCCCCGCACACGATGGTCTTCTGCGATCCGGCCCGCCCGGGCATCGCGCTCCCCGGACCGGACCGAACCCGCCGTTTCGAGTTCAAGCTCGCCCCACACGAGCGGGACGAAGAGCTGCTGGCCCCGCGGGCGCTCGAGGAGTTGCTGCGCACCCATGGGGCCGATCCCCGAAGCGTGATCAGGCGGTCGGTCGTCTATCGGTTTCACGCGCGGGTGGCGGCGCGATGGAGTGCCGGCCGGGTCCTCCTCGCCGGCGACGCCGCCCACCTGTCGCCGCCCTTCGCGGGCCAGGGCATGAACAGCGGCATCCGCGATGCGCACAACCTGGCGTGGAAACTGGCGGCGATCGTACGCGGGCAGTTGGGGCCGGGGCTCCTCGAGACCTACGAGAACGAGCGGCGGCCCCACGTCTGGGAGATGATCCGGCTGGCGCTGTGGATGGGCCGGGTCATGGCGCCGCGGGGCCGCCCGGAGGCCTGGGCGGTGGAGCACGCGCTGCGCCTGCTCAGGCTGTCCCCGCCGGCGCGCGACTACATCGCGGAGATGCGCTGGAGGCCGGTGCCGCGTTTCTCGTTCGGCTTCCTCCTCCCCGAACGCGGCGGTCCGGCCCCCCAGACGCCGGTGGGCCGCCTGCTGCCGCAGCCGTGGGTCGAGACCGCGGACGGCCGGACGGTCCGGCTCGATGAGGCGCTGGGGAACCGGTTCGTCCTTCTCGCGCAGACGGCCCGATCGGGCCGCGCGCTCGCCGCGGCTGCGCATCCGGTCTGGGATCGTCTGGACGTCAGGCGCGTTCTCGTGCGACCCGGCGCGGGCGGAGGCGAGGTGCCTCCCGGCCTCGAGGTCGTCTGGGACGGTGCCGGCGCCGTCGGCGCGGCGTTTGCGCGCCGTGCCGGCCACATCCTGCTGCTGCGGCCGGACCACTACGTCGCGGCCTGCATCCCCCCCGGCGCGCTCGATCGGGCGGCGCAATCCGTCGGCGCTCTCGCGGCGCGCACGTGGGAACGTCCGGCGTCATGAGCGGCGCGCCGACTCGATGGCAGCCGCCAGCCGCTCCGCGCCGCTGGAGAGGACGTCGGGACGAACCACCGCGAACCCCAGGACGAGGCCGTTGGCCGCCCTCGCGCGCTGCGCGTAGTAGGCCGCGAGCGGCGTGACCTCCAGGCCACGCTTGGCCGCCTCGCGGGAGACCTTGCCGGCATCGACGCCGACGAGGTCGCCCACCGCGTGCAGTCCGGTCCGAACCGGCCGCAGCCGGAGCGCCCCGCCGCAGAAGCGCTCCACGGCCGCGGCCAGCGCGTCGAGACGCTCGCGATAGGCCGTCCGCATCCGGCGGAGATGGCGGGCGAAATGGCCCTCGAGGATAAAGTCGGCCAGCGCGGCCTGATCGAGGGTCGGCGGATGCTGGTCGGCGGCGCGGCGCCCGGCCACCAGCCGCTCCTGAAGGCCGGCCGGCACGATGAGAAACCCAAGGCGCAGGGCCGGGAAGAGGGTCTTGCTGAAACTGCCGATGTAGATCACACGGCCTTCGGTATCGAGGCCGTGCAGGCACGGGACGGCCCGCGTCCCGTAGCGGAACTCGCTGTCGTAGTCGTCTTCCACCACCCACGCGCGCGCCGTCCCGGCCCACCTCAGCAGCGCGAGCCGCCGCCGCAGGCTCATCGGCACGCCGAGCGGATACTGATGGGAGGGCGTCAGGTACACGAGACGCGCATCGCCCGCGCGGCGCGCGCCCGCGTCCACGTCGAGACCCTCCGCGTCGACCCGCACGGGGACGATCCGGGCTCCGGCGCCCAGCAGCGCGGTGCGCGCGCCGGGGTAGCCCGGCTCCTCCATCCACGCGCGCTCACCCGGGTCGAGCAGCAGGCGGCACACGAGGTCCAGCCCCTGCTGCGCGCCACCGACAACGACGATTTGGTCCGCGTTGCACTGTGTTCCCCGTGCCATCTGCACGTGGCCGGCGATGGCCTCGCGCAGGGCGCGGAGGCCCGCCGGATCGCCGTAGTCCAGCTGCGCCGTGGTGGCGGATCTCAGCCGCCGGGTGATCAGCCGCTGCCACAGGGAGATTGGAAAGAGATCCACCCCGGGCGTTCCGATGCGGAAGGCGCGCGGCGGGCCGGCCAGGCGCAGGGCTCCCTGCGGGGCGGCCGCGAGGGCCGCGCCCCGGCGGGACAGCGGCGGGTGGCTCGACGGTCCTGCCCGCCGGACCGTCTCTGCTCGCCCCCGGCCGGGGGAGGGCGGGAAATCATCCGGGAGATCGTCGGCCACGAAGGTGCCCGCGCCGCGGCGCGCGGCGAGATAGCCCTCCGCCGCGAGCTGTTCCAACGCGAGCACGGTGGTGGTGCGAGAGATGCCGAGGTCGTCGGCCAGGGCGCGCGACGACGGCAGCCGGGTCCCCGGCACGGCGGCTCCGGTCAGAATGGCGCGCCGGATCCCCCGATAGACCTGTTGCTGCAGCGTTGCGCGGGCGCGGGAACCGATGCGGATCAACAGGTTGGTCGCCAGATGGCTGCGCATTGCGCCCCCCGGTGGTTCTACCAGTTGAGGCAAATCGGCTGCTTCCATCATACCGGTTGCGCTGCGCCCGTGTCACGCCGAGTGGCCTTATCGCTTTCCCCGCCACTGGACCTTCATCTAGTGGAGGGCGGCGGCGACAATGGCGTTGGCGCCACCCTGCGCTTCACGGCCGAGGCGCGCCGGGGCGCGGTGCAAAGACATGCCAACCGGGAAATACGCCCTTGGACTGTGGCAGGGCGTTGCGCTCTATGTCGGCGCGGTGCTCGGGACGGGGATGCTCGTCCTGCCGTCGGTTGCCGCCGAGACGGCAGGGCCGGCCTCGCTGCTCGCCTGGCTCCTTCTGGCGGGGCTCTCGTTTCCGATGGCGCTCACCTACGCCGCCTTATCGCGCGAGCGGCCCGATGCCGCCGGCTTTTCCGGCGCGATCGAGCGGGCCTTTGGGTCGCGATGGGGCGCGGTGGCCGGATGGCTGTTCCTGGCGCAGGCGCCGACGGGCACCGTCATCGCCGCGCTGATCGCCGGCGAATACGCCGCGAGCCTCACCGGCGGCGGCCGGGAGGTGCGGTTTGCGCTCGGGGGCGGGTTGGTCGCGTTTGCCTACGCGCTCAATCTGGCGGGCCTGCGGGTCAGCGCGCGGGCGCAGCTCCTGTCTGTGGCGGCGATCACCGCGGGCATGCTGCTGATCGTCGGACGGGCGCTCGGCCGCCTCGACCTTCCGGCATTCTCCCCGTTCGCGCCGCACGGGGCCGCCGCGATTGGCCTCGCCGCCGTTCAGCTATTCTGGGCCTTCGTCGGCTGGGAGGCGATTACCCCGCTGGCCGCCGACTTCCGCAACCCGAAGGACATCTCGCGCGCCAGCCTTCTCGCCGCCGTGGTCGTGGGCCTCCTGTACGTTTCCCTCGCCGTCGCCACCGTCGGCACGCGCGCGTACGGCCCGGCGCTCGGGGCGGAGATTCCGCTGGTGCCCATGGCCGCCGGCACCTTTGGGCCGGCGGCCGCGCTCGTGGCCGGCGCCTCGGGCTTCGTGCTGTCGTTCGCGCCTGTGAACGCCTACACCGCCGGCATGGGCCGGCTCATCGCGGCGCTCGGGCGGCGGCGGCAGCTCCCGGCCTGGCTCGGCGCCGTGGCGGCCTCGGGGACTCCGCGGCGCGCCCTCGGCGTGCTGGGCACGCTGTGCGCGGTCGCCGGCGCGGCCGCCTATGCGGCCGGCTGGGGCATCACCGACCTGCTGCCGCTGTCCACCTCGTCGTTCATCGCCACGTACGTGCTCTCGATGGCCGCGGCCGTGCGCCTGCTCCACCCGCCGCTCAGATACGCCGCGGCCGCAGCGCTGGCTGCGTGCGCGCTGGTGTTGGTGTTCGTCGGCCCGCTGCTGGTGTGGATCGCCGGGATCGCGGCGTGCGCGCTCGCGTACCAGCGGCTCGTCACCGGCCGCTGCGCGACAGCGTCTCCGCCCAGCCGCGCATCAGCGACCTGCCTTTCGCAATCTGGTCCGCGCTGAAGAACTTCTCGAGCCCCACCCGGCGAATCGGGTAGACGGGGCGCTGGAAATCCTGCTCGTACCCAAACGGGATGGTGGCGTCGATCGCCATGCCGCCCTCGAAGCGGGTGTTCATCGCCGTCCACTGCCGGTCACCGGCCGTGAGCCGTTCCTCGGGGATGAAGGTCTGGCCCGCGCCGCCGGGGACCGGGTTGAGGATGTCCGTCCTCGGGTTCACGCGCGTGGTGAGGCACCAGATGATCTCGTCCATGTTGTAGATGTCGACGTCGTGATCGACGGCGAACGCCAGGCGCATCCCCTGGCTCGTCGCCATGGCCGCGACGAGGAAATTGCGGACCATGCCGTCATCGGTCTTGAGCCGCTTCTTCACCTGGATGATGCAGCCGCCCCAGTCGGTCATGCAGTACGGGATGTTGACGTCCTGCACGATGCCCGGCTGCAGGCGCTCGCAGAGCTCGAAGATCGCGGACTCGCGGACCGTCGTGTCGATGTTGTGGCAGTCGAGCATGTGGACGCCGAGCAGGTAGAAGATCGGTTTGGCGGCGCGGCGGCGCATGGTGATGCCCGTGACGTGGAAGGTGGGGGCCCGGTACGCTTTGCCCATATAGCCGGCCCACTCGGGGTGGAACGGGAACTTGCCCTGCTTGTCGGCGGCCTCGGCCTCGGCCGTCTCGTAGCGCTTGTCCCGCGGGTAGAGGTGTCCCTCCAGGACCAGTTCGCTGTCCGCCACGGCCCAGGCGTCGACGGTCCGGGCTTTGACGATGCGGATCGGGAAACCCTGGACCGCGCCGGCCGCGCCCAGTTCGTCGCCGCCGCGCGGCAGGATCACGTAGTCGAAGCCGCCGCCGGCGATGAGCGTGGCCGCCGGCGGGAGGCCGAAGCACATCGTCAGCGGAATGGGCCGCTCGTCGTGGTAGTGCTCGGTGATGATCTGCCACATGTGGGCGCCCGGCGCCGACTGGAAGGTGCAGACGTTCCCCCAGCGCGCGTTCATCCGGTTGTAGCCGATGTGGCTGCCGCCGTGGAAGTAGGGGCCGACGACGACGCTGTTGCCGCTGCCGATGGTCCGCTCCGATTCCAGCTCGGTGTGGCGGATCGCCACGACGTGCTTGTTGACCTCGAGGTCATCGGTGATGACCTCCTCCTGACAGGGCGCGTCGTTCTGCGCAATCTCCACGGGGGGCAGGGGATGGGTGAGCGCATGGGCCAGTTTGCGGGTCCGCGCCACCGGCGTCTCCCAGCCAAACATCCGGTCGACGATGTCCATATTGGCGAACAGGTTCGTGACCGCCCGCGCGGCGGGGTAGCCTTTCACGTTCTTGAACAGGATCGGACAGCTCCCATCCAGCTGCTTCTGCACGCCGGTCACCTCGAGGTCCGGATCGACCGGCGCGTCGGTTTCCAGCAGCAGACCTTCCTGTTTGAGCCACTCCAGCGTGCCGCGCAGCGACTGGAGACTGCGTTCCAGCTTTACCGGGACTGCCATGGCGTCTCCCCCTCCCTGATCGTCAGCCGTTGCCGCATAGCGATCACTCGATCACCCCGTCCGCGATCAGCCGCTCGATCTCCTCGTTGGGCAGGCCCAGGATCTCGCGGTACACCCGCGCGTTGTGCTCGCCGAGGAGCGGGCTGCGCCGCAGCTCGGCCGGGGTCTCCGAGAGGATGAACGGCGGCGCTTCGTAGTGGAAGCGCTCCAGTTCCGGATGGGGGAGTGCCCGCCAGACCCGGCGATGGATCAACTGAGGATCGGCAAAGAGATCGGAGAGCCTGTTCACGACCCCCGCCGGCACCCCGGCCGCCTGAAGCGTTTCCATGACGTCCTGGGGCGTCCGGCCCCGGGTCCAGGCTCCGATCAACGCGTCGAGCTCGTCTTCGTGGGCCTTGCGGGCGTCGAGCGAGGCAAACCGCGCGTCCTCCGTCCACTCGGGGCGGCCGGCGGCGCGGCAGAACGCGCGCCACTCATCCTCGGTGTGGACGGCGATCACGCACCAGCGGTCCTCGCCCCGGCAGGGGTAGGCGCCGTGCGGGGCGGCGTGCGGGCTGCGGTTCCCCAGGCAGGTCGGGACGCGGCCGTTCAGCTCGTGATCCAGCAGCGCGGGGGCGAGGAACTGGAGGCCGGCCTCGTACTGCGACAGGTCGATGTACTGCCCGCGGCCGGTGCGCCGCCGGTGATCCAGGGCCGCCGTCACCGCGATCAGGCCGAACCCCACGGCGACGAAGTCGATGTAGGGACCGAACAACAGCATCGGCTCCCCGTCGGCATAGCCGGTCAGGTAGGTGAACCCGCTTTGAGACGTCAGCTGGGAGCCGAAGCCGCGCTGGCCCGCCTTCGGCCCGGTCTGTCCCATGTTGCACGAACTGAGGTAGATGATGGATGGGTTGATCTCGCGGGCGGCGTCGTAATCGAGACCGTTGCGGGCCATGACGCCAGGCACAAAGTTCTCGATCAGGACATCCGCCCAGGCCACCAGCCGCCCGGCGACCTCCCGGCCCTGCGGGTGCTTGAGGTTCAGCGTGACCCCGAGTTTGCTGTCGTTGAAGAGGGCGAAGGAGCCGGTCCGGTTCGGTCCGGGGATGTTGTCCTTATAGGGAGGGTAGTGGACCCGGAAACCGTCGGGGCGCGTCCGCGACTCGACACGGACGACGGTGGCCCCGTGTTCGCCCAGATGCTTGCCGACCATGGGGCCCGCGGCGAACACGGCAAACTCGACGACCTTCACGCCCTCCAGGGCGTGCGGGGTCCGGGCGGCGGCCGGCCGTTCGTCGGTCATAGGACCCCCGCCTGCCGCAGCGTCTCGAGTTCCGGCCGGGAGAGTCCCATCTCGCCGCCGTAGATCTCCCCATTGTGCTCCCCGATCTGTGGGGCGCGGCGGGCGACCGCGCATGAGGCGCCGCCGGTGAGCCTGGCGAACGGTCCGGGATACGTCACGGCCCCGCCGAGCTCCGGATGGTCCACCTCCTGCCAGAACCCCCGCGCTGTCAGCTGCGGGTCCCCGCGGATGTCCCTGGCGTCGGCGACGGGGTATCCGAGGATGCTCCGCCTGACGGACTCGGCCGCAAACTCCGCCTTGGTCCGCTTTCCCAGAAACGCGATGAACGGCCCCTCGAGCCGGTCGATCTCCTCTTGCGTGCTGGCGGCGACGTTGAACGCGCCCCAGTCCTTTTCGCTGAGCCACTCCGGAGCCTCGTGCAACTCGGCCATCCACTGCACCATCGCTTCGTTCGAGCGGCGGCCGGCCTCCCCGCCGTAGAAGATGAAATTGATGTGGCCGTCCCGGCAGCGGTAGATGGCGCGCATGCGGGCGCCCGTGGTGCTCCGGCCGACGATGCTGGTTCCGCCTCTATGTAAGTCTTCGCGCATCAGGCTCCAGTGGGCCGGGGCATTGGCCAGGGCCCACAGCAGGCTGTCCCGGATCGAGACGTCGACGTGCTGGCCGCGCCGCGCCGTCTCGCGGTAATAATGCGCGATCAGCGTCCCGGCGGCCGCGTACATCCCTGCCCACATCGCCGCCTGAGGGAGGGAGACGCGGAGCGGCGGCCGTCCCGGCTCACCGACCAGCGCCATCAGTCCGCTCATGGCCATCGCGATCAGATCCGCACCGCGGTATCGGGCGTACGGCCCGGTCTGGCCGAACGGTGTGATCGATGTGAAGACGAGCCGTGGACTGATCTCGCGCAGCGCCCGGTAGCCGGCGCCCCGCCCGTCCAGGTATCCTGGGGGGAACGACTCGATGAGGAAATCCGCCCGGTGCACCAGCCGGCGGAGGAGGTCCTGTCCCGCCGGCGACTCGAGGTTGAGGGTGATCCCGCGCTTGTTGGCGTTGTAGGCCATCCAGGCGAGGCTCTCCGCCGGGCCTGGACCGCCGCCGCGGAACGGCCCGGTCTGCCTCCCCGGGTCGCCGCCGGCGGGCTCGATTTTGATGACATCCGCGCCCAGATCGCCGAGGATGCGGCCGCACAGCCAGCCGGTCCCGTCGGTCAGGTCCAGGACGCGGTAGGGGGCCAGGAGCCGGGCCCCGGCGCGCGGGTCCGCGCCGCCGCGCGCTAGCGGCTGGTCCGCGCCGGCCATCTGGCGTTCCTGCCCCGGGGCGCCTGAGCCTTGCCGACCCGCTTTGCAAAGTACGCGAGGTGCTCGTGCATCAACCGCTGCGCGCGCCCGCGGTCGCGGGCCTTGATCGCCGCCAGGATCCGCTGATGGTCGGTGATGGCGCGCTGCGCCATGTCGTCGGCCGGGAGCAGGGTCTCCAGGGCCTCGTGGAACGGGGCCCGGAACGATGTCACGGTGGACAGCAGGACCTGGTTTTTGGCCGCTTCCGCCAGGGCGAGGTGGAACGCGACGCTGTGGGGCATGAACCGCGGATCCCCGGCCGCCCTCCCGGCCCGCGCGCCGGCGACGGCCTGCTCCATCGCCGCGATGTCCTCGGCCGTGGCGCGCTGCGCGGCCAGGGACGCGACAGACGGCTCCACCGCCAGCCTGGCCTCGGTCAGTTCCTGGATCGTAATCTGGCGGAGGCGCAGCAGGTTCGTCAGCGATTCGCTGACCCGCCGGGCGCTCGGCCTGGAGACGAAGGCGCCCCCGCGGGCGCCGACTTTGATGTCGATGAGGCCTTCGGATTCGAGAACGCGGAGGGCATCGCGGATCGTGATGCGGCTGAGGCCGAACTGCTCGGCGAGGTCTTTCTCGGAGGGCAGCTGCGCTCCGGGCGGCAGCCGGCTGCCGAAGATGCGCGCCTTGATCTGCCGGACGACTTCATCGGACGCCCGGGTGAGACGGACGGGGCGGAAGCCGGCCGCCTGCGCCATCTGCGGATCCCCCCACGCGGTCGATAACGTATAACAATTATATATTTAGCCCCGCGCGTGTCAAGGATCTGGGGCGGTGCGTTTCGCGGACAGTCCGGTGCCGGCCGGTGGGGTCAGCCCCTAGGCTGAGACGAGCGACTCCGTCTCACGAAGGCGGCGGGCCAAGACCTGCATGATCCTCAGGGCGAGCAGCGGCGATGCCTCCACCAAAGAGGAGAACGCTCGTTGACCAACGACCAGCACCAACAGATCCGATTCGGCCACGACCGTCGCCGAGCGCGGTTGGCCATCGACCAGGCTCATCTCGCCGAAGAATTCACCGGGTCCGAGACGGACGGGGCGCGGGCGCCCTACGGTCACCGAGACGTATCCTTCCACGATCACGATGAGTTCTCCGCCGTATTCGCCCGCGGTGGCCAGCCGTCTCCCCGCGGGAACCGCGATCAGGTCGGCGAGCCGCCCGACCTGCTCCACCTGTTTTCGGGTGAGTCCATCGAAGAGCGGCAACTTCTCCAACAACTCGATTTTCTCCGACTTATTCTTGAGCATCTCATCCTCCTCGTCAGGAGATTAACCCGTCAATCGCCGGTCGGTTTGACCGCGGCCCCCTCGAACATGAGGATCACGGTGCGCTCCGGCGCGCCGGTCCGATGCATCACGCCCTTCGGGGCGGTCATGCCCTGCCGCGGCGTGAGCTCGACCCTCCGGCCCTCCAACTCGATGATGAACCGTCCCTCCACCACGTAAAAGAACTCGTCCTCCCTGTCGTGCTTGTGCCAGTGGAACTGCCCCTGCACCACGCCGAGCCGCACGACACAGTCGTGCACACGGCACAGCGTCTGATTATACCAGGGTTCCCTGCACGCATCGACGAGCGCCTGAACATCGATGAGCTCGAGGGGGACGTACCGTGTGTCAAGATGAATCCGGTAGGGTCGTTGAGAATCCATCGCGCCCTCCTGATTTCGAGTTCTTGGCTACCGGTGGGGCGCATCGATCATTCCCCGGCGTCTTCCGGAGGCCCTTCGGAAAGCCTATCGCTTCGTGAAGCGAGGTATATAGTATTTCGATACCCATTGCGCAGGGACCCTAACAATCGCCTGGAAGGAGGGCGCCATGGAGAGAATCGAGCGCAGCTGGGATCTAATGAAATGGAGCTTTGCCATCCTGCAGTCGGACAATGAGCTGATGCTGTTTCCGATTGCTTCAGCGATCTCCTGCCTGTTGGTGTCTGCGGTGATCTTGGGCGTAACCGGCACTCTTTCGTCCACGATCGCCACATTGGCGGCGGGGAACGCGCCACCACAGGTGAGCGCGCCGGCGTCATTTGCGGTGTTTTTCCTCTATGTGGCCAACTACTTCGTGATCGTCTTCTTCAACCTGGCGCTGGTGGGCGTGGCGTCGAGCCGGCTGAGCGGCGGGACCGGGACGCTGCGAGACGGTTTGAGCCTGGCGTGGGAACGCAGAGGGAAGGTGTTGCAGTGGGCGCTGCTGGCGGCGACGGTGGGCATCATTCTGCGCATCGTGGAAGGGCGGCTGAGCTGGCTGGGGCGCCTGATCGTCCGCCTGGTCGGGGTGGCCTGGTCGCTGGCGGCCTACTTCGTCGTGCCGGTGCTGGCATTCGAGGACTTGGGACCCGTGGACGCGCTGAAGCGCTCGGCGCAACTGTTCCGCGAGAACTGGGGCGAGAACCTGGCGGGTGGGTTCAGCTTCGGGTACATCTGCGGCTTGCTGGCGCTGCCGGGCGTGATCCTGTGGTTCGTGGCGGCCGGAGCATTGGGGGCGGCGGGGATGTTTCTGGGCGGGGTACTGGTGGTCGCCTACTTCCTGGTGCTGGCCGTGGTGAGCGCAGCGGTACAGGGAATCTTCATGGCGGCGCTCTACCGCTACGCCACCGAGCACGAAGTGCCACCAGGGTTCCGGCCGGAAAATTTCTCGATGGCTTGGCATGGGCAGTAAATGGGGCCGCGGAGGCCTACCTGAAGACCTGGGATCCCGGCACCGAGGTGATGTTGCCGCCCCCGATCAGCGGTAGCGCGAACATGTCCCCGTCCTTCGTCAACTCCACAGCGTCCCCGCCGTCTCTGACGCGCGCCCTCAGCCGGTTGAACTCCTGCCGGGTCAGGTCTCCCTGCTCGTACAGGCGCCAGATCTCCTGAATCGGATCGGCGGTCTGGCGCGGCGCCCGGGAGTCGCCGAGCCACCAGACCAGCGCGAGGGAGAGGGCGAAGAGGTCCACCGTCATCACGACTCCAAAGATCCACCCGGGTCCAAGCAGGTCAGGCCACACGGACATCCCCCTTCACTTGGTGAACTGCCGGTCGAGCGACGCGCTCGATCGGTTGGTCTCATGGGTCTCGATACGCTGATGATGTGAATTCTAGGCGCCGGGCACAATGCGATCAATCCGGAGGTCGCCCGTTGGGATGTAGCCGTTTCCTGAAAAAGCTCCTAAGAGTCTGCGGTCCGACGATCACCGACGCAAAAGTTTTGCGGAGGATTCGCGCAAGGGCGCGTGCGCGTCAATGGAAGACCAGGCTCTTCACCACGACGGGCACGACGTACTGGTCGGAGATCGGGCTGCCGATGTCGACGTAGTCGAACTCGCGCAGCGCGACCTGGTCGATGCAGGCCAGGGGACCGGCGACGCCGCATTCCTCCCGCAGCGTCCGGCCGACCAGCCCCGCCACGTCCGCGTCGATGACGAGGAGCAGCGGGCGGCGGGCCCCCACCGTCTCCGGCAGCGCCTCGACGATCCCGCGGCAGAGCTCCGACAGCGCGGCGTATTCCGGTCCGTGGTGCCAGTGGATGGCGAGGGCGAACCGGCCGTCGCCGTCGGCGAGATCCAGCCGCCGCAGCGCGCGGCGCACCGCCTCGGCCACGTGCCGGCGTGAGGGGGAGTCGAGCCCCCGCACGGCGGCGACGGGAACGTTGCGGACCGGCAGGATGCCGGCGTCGGGGAGGAAGATCGTGTTCCCGCTGACCTGGACGGTGTACTGCGAGGCGCCGATGCAGGTCGCGCGGATCCGCTCCCGCGGATTCAAGATCACCCGGTCCCCGCCCCGGGCGAGCACCGCGGCGGCCAGACGCGGCCCCAGGTCGCCGAACTCCGCGGTCTCGCACCCGTAGATATACTCCGCGACCCCTCCCGAGAACACGATGTGCGAGAAAGGGCCGGGCGAGCGGAGTGGCTCTGTGATCCACAATCCGCCGGTGCCTTCGGCAAGCGGTTGTCCGTCGATTACCCGGACGATGAGGCCGGCCAGGTGGCCCGCAACGGCGTTCAGCGCCGGCGCCGGGAGGACGTCGCCTTGGGCCGCCGTCACGCCGGCCTCGCGGGCGAGCGCCCGCCCCCGCTCCTCGACCCTGCTCAGCCGACGGCTTCGATCCCAGGCGAGCAGCCGCGCCCCGACGTGAATGGCCGCCGTCTCCTGCACGCTTCCCTTCCGGCAGACCGCGAACTTGGTGGTGCCCCCGCCGATGTCCACATTCAGCACCGTCTGGTGGCCCGGCTCGCGGGACAGGGCTGCCGCCCCCGACCCGTTCGCCGCCAGCAGGCTCTCCAGGTGCGGGCCGGCGGTGGCGCAGACGAACTTGCCGGCATCGGCGGCAAACAACTGGATGAGGGGGCCGGCGTTCTCCTTCATCGCCGCCTCCCCGGTGGTGATGACGGCGCCCGTGTCGATCTCCGACCGGCGAATGGCGGCTTCGCGGTACGCGTCCTCGATGAACCGCGCCACGCCGGCGGTGTCGATGTGCGACCGCGACGCGTACGGGGTCAGGATCACGCGCGACCGAAAGCGCACGTCCCGCTGCACGACCTGGTACCGGCTCGACAGGTAGCGGCCTTGGCGGGCGAGCACCAGGTCGGAGAAGACGAGGTGGGACGTCGAGGAGCCGATATCGATCCCCGCGCTGCGGAGGCGGACCTGCTCGCCGGTGTAGACGGCGGGATCCCCCTCGCCCCCCAGGTGGATGTGTTCCTGTTCGTCCTCGTGCACGACCCTGGGCTCAGACCCGGACCGAGAAGGCGTCCATCCGCACCGGGACGCCCCGCGCCGCGGCGCGCTCGGTGAACATGCGGTGGATGCGGGGATCCTGGTCCTCGTACTCGATCTGGTTGCCCCCGTCCTTCCGGCTCTTGTCGACCCCCTGGATGTCCAGATAGCGCGCCACTTTCCACTTGGCGCCTCCCCAGCGGATGGCCAAGTACCGGGCCGGGGTGGGGCCGGTGTTGAAGTGCTGGTGCCACCACATGCCGGGTGGGACGAACATGCCGCCGGGCTTCCACGGCACATCGGTGAGATCCCGGACGCCCTCGGGCCACATCACCGAATACCCTTCCCCGTGCAGGATGATCACGTGCGCGCCCGGACCGTGGCGGTGGGCCTTCTTGTAGGTGCCGACTGGAAACTCGGAGATGTGCGCGCAGAGGGAGTTGTTCGCGAACTCGAACATCACGTTCTTGCCGCCGGCGCCCCGCTCCGCCCAGTCATGGAGCTGGAACCGCTGCACGTCCGCCACGAAGTTGGTGTCCCAGACCCTGCCGGGGTACAGGGTGCCCTCCCCGCCGAAGTAGCCTTCCCGGCCGTCGAAGCGGTCGAGGAAGTCGAACGGGCAGTTGAAGAGAAACTCGCTGTTGTGGATGAGGTTCATTAGCAGGGGGGCGGTGGTGACGCCGAGGAGCCGCGCCGGCTCGCGGCCCGAGCCGTTGTGCAGCCGGTGGGAGCAGTTCAGCGGGATCGAGAACAGGCTGCCGGTCTGCCATTCGAACGCCTGCCGGGCGCCGGCCTGGTTCCACACCTCGCATCCGCCCCGGCCGTCGACGACGTAGAAAAACTCTTCGAACAGGTGCCGCTCCGGGGCCGTTGTCTTCCCGGGCGGAAGCTCCGCGATGTAGGCGTTGTTGGTGTCCTCCGCCCCCAGGAGGCGGATGTACGCGCCGCGGGCCTCCAGGCGCGGCCAAGGCGCCACCTCCACCCGCCGGAGGTCTGGGACGGCGACGCCGCTGACCACAGGGATGCCCTCCGATTCGAGCCAGCGCTCATATGCGCTCTTCCGCCACTCCTGCGGCAGCCGGTCCTCCTGAGCGATTCGCTTTCCTTTGCTCAACTCTTCCGCTCGATCAGGTTTTTGCCCGCCCGTCATCGGTGATTCCCTCCCCGAATCCTTCCCCGAAGAGTTCTCCGGCGCGACGCCCTGCGCGTCCTCTACGGCATCTTCCGGCGGCCGTGCGGTTTCAATGATATCACGCGGACATCACGCGGCCAGCGCCTCGAACTCCTCGTCGCTCAGGCGGAGATGGGCTGCGCCCACGTTCTCTTCCAGGTGCGCCATCGAGGATGTCCCCGGGATCGGCAGGATCGCCGGCGATCGCCGCAGGAGCCATGCCAGCGCCACCTGGGCGGGGGTCGCCTTGTGGTCGCGCGCGGTCCGCCGGAGTCGCTCGTCCCGCGCCCGCGCCAGGGCCCCCGTGGCCAGCGGGTACCAGGGAAGGAAGCCCAGGCCGTCCCGGGTGCACACCTCGACGACGTCCTCGGACTCCCGGTCGGCCAAACTGTAGCGGTTCTGCACCGAGACGACCCGCGTCAGCCGGCGCGCCCGGGCGAGTTCTTCCACGGTCACGTTCGAGACACCGATGTGGCGGATCTTCCCCTGCGCCGATAGGTCGGCGAGAGCGCCGACCGACTCCTCGATCGGCACGCGCGGATCCACAGTGTGCAGCTGGTACAGGGTGATGCGATCGACCCGGAGGCGCCGGAGGCTCCCCTCCAATGCCTGCCGCAGGTGCGCGGGCCGGCCGTCGGGGATCCAGCCGCCCCCGCGGCGGAGGAACCCGCCCTTCGTCGCGATCACTACTCCCTCGGGATACGGGTGCAGCGCCTCCGCGATCAACTCCTCGGACACGCCGGGGCCGTAGGAATCCGCGGTGTCGATCAGCGTGACGCCGAGGTCGACGGCTCGACGGAGGACCGCCTTGGCCTGCTCGCGGTCCGGCGGGTCACCCAGCACGCGCGGACCGGTGATCCGCATCGCGCCGAAGCCGAGCCGGTTGACGGTCAGATCCCCGAGGACGAACGTGCCGGCTGCGGCGGCGTTCGGTTGAGACCGATCCATGGGCGGGTGCTTCTTCTAGACGGGTGGCGTCTCCTCCGGGGAGTGGGTCCACCTTGGCGTGGGCGGCGTGAACGGCGCACGAGAGGGGAATGGTATGACAAACGTGAAGACATCGCGGGGGACCGCAGGCCGGTTCCCGGAACGACGGCGCGGGGGGACGGCCATGAGCAAGGTGGTGGAGCGCGGCAGGCGGACGGGACCGTACACGGACCTGCGCGACTGGCTCCGGGCGGTGGACGGCATGGGGGAGCTTCGCCGCGTCGAGGGCGCGACCTGGGAAGAAGACATCGGGCGGATCGCGGAGATGCTCCACCACACCGAGGAATCGCCCGCGGTCCTGTGCGACGCGATCCCCGGCTATCCGCGAGGGTTTCGGGTGCTGCTCAACTCGCTGGGGGCGCGCCGCCGGCTCGCCTTCACGCTCGGAATGGACCCGGAGATCAACGCGCTGGATCTCATCGACGCCTGGGAGCAGCGCCTCGGCCAGATCGATCCGATCCCGGTCAAGGAAATCTCCGAGGGACCGATCTTGGAAAACGTCCTCGAAGGCGACGCGATCGACCTCTACAAGTTTCCCACCCCCAAATGGCACGCTCTCGACGGCGGCCGGTACATCGGCACGGGCGTGGCCGACGTGACGCGCGATCCCGACTCGGGATGGGTCAACTTCGGCACCTACCGGGTGATGATCCACGATCGCAGGCGGGGCGGGCTGTACATCTCGCCGGGAAAGCACGGCCGGCTGCACCGCGACAAATATTTCGCCCGCGGGGAGGCGATGCCCGTCCTGGCGGTCGTAGGAATGGACCCCATCCTCTTCCTCGCCAGCTGTCTGGAGATCCCGCTCGGTGTCAACGAGTACGAGTGGGCGGGGGCGGTGAAGGGCGGGCCGGTGGAGGTCATCCTGGGGAAGCACACAGGGTTGCCCATGCCGGCGCACGCGGAGATCGTCATCGAGGGCTTCGTGCATCCCAACGACCGGCTGATGGAAGGCCCGTTCGGCGAGTGGACCGGCTACTACGCCAGCGGCAGCCGGGAGGAGCCGGTGATCGACGTCAAGGCGATCTACCATAGAAACGATCCGATCCTTCTGGGCTGCCCGCCCGAGAAGCCGCCGTACGAGGCGCACCACTTCCGCAAGTACCTCCGGTCGGGGTTGCTGCGCAAGGCCCTCAAGGACGCCGGGGTCCCCGGCATCGCCGGAGTGTACTGTCACCCGGTGGGCGGGTGCCGCCTGCTCTACATCGTCGCGATCCGGCAGATGTACGCCGGTCACGCCAGGCAGGCCGGTCTTCTCGCCTCGCAGGTGCGGGCGGGGGCCTACCTCAACCGGATGGTCGTCGTCGTCGATGAGGATATCGACATCACCGACCTGAGCGACGTGATGTGGGCCGTGCTCACCCGGGCCGATCCGGAGCAGGATTACGAGATCATCCGCCGCTGCTGGAGCGGGCCCCTGGATCCGGCCATCCACCCGGATCAGAAGGGATTCAACTCGCGGGTGATCATCGACGCCACCCGGCCGTGGGAGTGGCGAGACCGGTTTCCCACCCCGATCGGTCCGGATCCCGAGTACAAGCGGCAGACGCGCGAGCAGTGGGGCTGGCTGCTGCGCGGAGATGGGAAACTCCCCGGCGGCCGGTAGGACCGGTATGGGGTCGGGTGGCCGGTAAGCGCCCGCGCGGCCGCAGCGCCCAGGCGGGCGCCGTAGGGTTCCGGTGAATTGGAGGCATTGGTGAACAGGTACGGACGATCATGGCTCGGGTACGGCGCGGCGATCCTCGGACTGCACCTGGTGGGGATCCTGGCTCTGGTCCCCGCGGCCCGCGCCCATCCCGCGCTTCTGGGCATGGGGTTCCTCGCCTACACGCTCGGCCTTCGCCACGCCTTCGACGCAGATCACATCGCGGCGATCGACAACGCGGTCCGCAGGCTGGCGCGCCACGACCGGTCACCCCTGGGGGTCGGGTTCTACTTCTCGCTCGGCCATTCCACCGCCGTCTTCCTGATGGTCCTGGCCACGGCCTTCGTGGCCCGCTGGGTGCAGCACGCGCTTCCTCACCTCCGGTCCGTCGGCGCGGTGATCGGCACGACCGTCTCCGGGGGCTTCCTCGTTCTCATCGGCCTGCTCAACCTGTTCATCTGGATCGACATCTACCTGGTCTTTCAGCAGATGCGCCGCGGCGCGTACGATGGAGACGAGTTGGAGCGGCTCCTGCTCTCCCGCGGATTCGTCGCGCGTTTCGCCGGGCCGCTCTTCCGGATGGTCGATCGCTCCTGGCACCTCTTCCCTTTGGGATTCCTCTTCGGGCTCGGGTTTGACACGGCCAGCGAGGTGGCGCTGCTCGCGCTGTCGGCGGGGGCGGCGGCCAAGGCCCTGCCGGTGTGGGGCATCCTCGCCCTGCCCATGCTGTTTGCCGCGGGGATGACCCTGATGGACACCGCCGACGGGGTGTTCATGACGACGGCGTACCGGTGGGCCTTCGCCACGCCTCTCAGGAAGATCTACTACAACCTGACCGTCACCGGCCTCTCGGTGCTTGCGGCGCTCCTGATCGGAGGCATCGAGCTGGTCCAGGTGCTCACCCGGGCGCTGGGGCTCACCGCCGGAATCTGGGGCCGCCTGCAGGCGCTGGATTTCGGCCGGATCGGCTATTTGCTGGCCGGCCTGTTCATCCTCACGTGGTCGCTCTCGTACGGCGCGTGGAGACTCCTCAGGCTCGAACAGCGCCTGGGGTAGACCCAGCCGACGATGGTCTGAGGCGACAAATGAGCGGCGGAGCCGTCCGGGGGGGGCGGCGCCCGGAGTACGGATCCGACCTGATCGTCGACGTCCTTGGGTCGCTCGGCATCGAGTACGCCGCGCTCAATCCGGGCGCGACCTTCCGGGGCATCCACGATTCCATCGTCAACTACGGCGGCAACACGAGGCCGGAGCTCCTGCAGTGCTGCCACGAGGAGGTGGCCGTGGCGCTGGCGCACGGCTACGCCAAGGCCGCGGGCAAACCGATGGCGGCCATCCTCCACAACGTCGTTGGGCTCCAGCACGCCAGCATGGCGATCTTCAACGCGTGGTGCGACCGCGCGCCCATGCTCGTGCTGGGTGGCACAGGCCCGATGGCCGTCGAGCAGCGGCGCCCCTGGATCGACTGGATCCACACCGCGCTGGTGCAGGGTCAGGCGGTGCGCGACTTCGTGAAGTGGGACGATCAGCCGGCGAGCCTCGCCTCCATCCCGGAAGCGATCATCCGCGGGTACCGCATCGCGATGACCGAGCCCAGGGGGCCGGTGTACCTCTGCTTCGATGCCGCGCTCCAGGAGATGCCGTTGTCCGAAGACGTGCCGGTGCCGGACATCGCCCGGTATGCTCCGCCGGCGCCCGTGCAGGCCGATGCCGCGGTCCTGAACGAGGCGGCCGGGCTGCTGCGGAACGCGGAGCGGCCGGTCATCATCGCCGAGTACCTCGGGCGCGCCCCCGCGGCCGTGGAGGCTCTGGTCGGGCTCGCGGAACTCCTGGCCGCGCCGGTGATCGACCTCTACGGACACGGACGGTTCAACTTTCCCAGCACCCATCCGCTGGACCTGACGGGCGCCGAGAAGGAACTGCTCGCCACCGCGGATGTGGTGCTGGCGCTGGATGTGGTGGACCTCTACGGGGCGCTCGCGCGGTCCGACCGCCTCACCCGGCGCTCGGAGCCCATTCTTCCCGAATCGGCGAAGGTGATCCACATCACGATGGCGGATGTCGCCATCCGGAGCTGGGTGACCGCCTACCAGCGCCTGGCACCCATCGACGTGCCGATCCTAGCGGATACCGCGGCGGCGCTGCCGGCTCTGACGGCGTGCCTCCGGGCGCTCGGCGCGGACGGCGAAGCCGCGGCCCGCCGCCTTCGCGCAGAACGGCTGCGGGCGCGGCACGAGGCCCTCCGCCGCCAGGCGCGGACCGCGTGCGAGGAATCGTGGAACGCCCGGCCGATCGCGCCGGCGCGGCTCGCGTCGGAGGTGTGGGATCTTCTGCGGAACGAAGACTGGGTGCTGGTGAACGGCACGCTGGACGGCTGGGCGCGGAGTCTGTGGGAGTGGACCCGCCCGCACCAG
>Ga0209577_10001323_pt1 | contig 24568 bp, 22 predicted proteins | sample GraSoiAngelo_109_FD_185874 | JGI IMG/M metagenome (GOLD analysis project Ga0209577, IMG submission 185874) | Grasslands soil microbial communities from the Angelo Coastal Reserve, California, USA - 14_0903_12_20cm (SPAdes) (version 2) | ecosystem: Environmental > Terrestrial > Soil > Grasslands...
CAGCGACCCCGCGCCCGAGCACCCCGAGCCGCTCCACCTGACACGCGGCGCGGAGCGCCCGGCGGGGCCGGCGATCGCGGTCCAGCTCGTGATCGGGGTCGCCCTGCTCATCGCCGGGGCCGAGCTCTTCGTCCGCGCCGTGGAGCGGGCCGGCCACTCCTTCCACATCTCCCCGCTGCTCCTCGCCCTGGTGGTGGTGCCGATCGCCACCGAGCTGCCGGAGATGTTCAACAGCGTGCTCTGGGTGCGCAGCGGCGACGACGGGCTGGCCGCCGGCAACGTGCTCGGCGCCACCGCCTTCCAGGCCTGCCTTCCCGGCTTCCTCGGGCTCGTGTTCACGGACTGGAGCCCGGGACCGCTCGGCATCGTCAACGGCATCCTCACCCTCCTGACCGGCCTCTTCACCCTCGGGCTGCTCCGCGACGGCCGGGTCCGGGGGCGGGTGCTGGTGCTGAACGCGCTGCCCTGGGTGGCCTACCTGGGCCTGGGGCTCGCCACCGGCTCACGCTTCCAGGGGGCCTGAGCTCCGTCATTGACACGGAAGTCACGCGGAGCGCCGAGTCCGTCACACTGACCATCCGGGCGCCGTGGCACAGGGCGCCCGCGGCCAGCCGTGGCGAGCGTCCGAGGGGGCGAAGCGCGGCCGCTCGATCCCCTCACCAGGAGACACGGACGCGATGACGATCTCGCTCGACGGGAAGGTGGCGGTGGTCACCGGCAGCGGCCGCGGCATCGGCCGCGCCTACGCTCGCGCGCTCGCCGAGGCCGGCGCGGCAGTGGTGGTGAACGACGTCGACACCGACGTCGCCGAGGAGGCGGTCGGGCTGATCACCGCCGACGGTGGCCGGGCGGTCGCCGAGGTGGTGCCGGTCGGCTCGGCGGAGGCCGCCGAGCGCCTCGTGAACCGCGCCGTCGAGGCCTTCGGGCGGCTCGACATCATGCTCACCAACGCCGGCATCGTCCGCGATCGGGTGGTCTGGAAGATGACCGACGAGGACTTCGACGCGGTCATCGAGACCCACCTCCGGGGCACCTTCACCTGCGTGCGCGCCGCGGTGAACCGGATGCGCGAGCAGGGCGAGGGCGGCCGCATCCTCGTCGTCTCCTCGATCGCCGGCCAGCGGGGCAACTTCGGCCAGACCAACTACGCCGCCGCCAAGGCGGGGATCGCCGCCTTCGCCCGCACCTGGGCGATGGAGCTCGCCAGGCTGAACATCACCGCCAACGCCATCGTCCCCAACGCCTTCACCCGGATGGTCGCGACCATCCCCGGAATGGGGGCGATCGTCGAGGCGGCGGAGGCCGGCCAGCCCGTCCCGGACACCATCCGCAAGGGCTGGGGCATGGGCCTCCCCGAGGACGTCGCCCCGCTCGCCGTCTTCCTCGCCAGCGACGAGGCGGCGGGGATCACCGGCCAGTGCATCGCCGCCGGCGGCGACAAGATCGCGCTCTGGGCCCACCCCAGGGAGCTCAGCGTCGCCTACAACAACGGCCGCTGGACCCCGGAGGGGATCGCCCAGGCCTGGCAGACCGCGATCGGCCTGCAGCCCGAGACCTACGGGATCAGCTTCCTCCAGAAGCAGTAGCCTTCAGGCCGTGCTCATCGGCGGCCACGTCTCGACCCGGGGCGGCATCGACAAGGCCGTCGACGTGGCGCTGAGCATCGGCGCCGAGGTCATCCAGACCCATCCGTCCCAGCCCCAGACCTGGCGCCCGCTCACCATCGAGGAGGCGACGGCGGAGCGGCTCCGCGAGAAGGCGGCCGCCGCCCGCCTCGCCGGGCACTGGTTCCACGCCGTCTATCTCATCAACCTCGCCACCGCCGACGAGGTGCTGCTGAAGCGGTCGATCGGCTCTCTGGTCCACTACATGGACCTCGCCGCCCGGCTGGGGGCCGACGGGGTGGTCTTCCACCCCGGCTCCCACCGGGGGGCGGGCTTCGAGCCGATGCTCCCGACCATCGGGTCCGCCCTCCGGGAGGTGCTGGGGCGCACCGACTCGCCCGCCCGCCTGCTCGTCGAGAACAGCGCCGGCCAGGGCGGCTGCGTCGGCTGCCGCTTCGAGGAGATCGGCGCCATCCTCGCCGTCGCCGGCGACGACCCCCGACTCGGCGTCTGCCTCGACACCTGCCACAGCTTCGCCAACGGCTACGACATCCGCACGCCCGCCGGGGTGCGCTCGACGATCGACGAGTTCGAGTCGGCGGTCGGCTTCGACCGTCTGGTGCTCGTCCACGCCAACGACTCCCGCGAGGAGCTCGGCGCCAACCGCGACCGCCACGCGAACATCGGCGAGGGCCTGATCGGAACCGCCGGCTTCGGAATGCTCCTCGCGGACCCGCGGCTGCGGGTGCCCTGGGTCCTCGAGGTCCCCGGCGAGGGACAGGGGCCCGACCTGGCCAACGTCAACCGGCTGCGCGAGCTCGCCGGGCTGGCGCCCGCGGTGGCGCGCGACCCCTACGGGGCGGTGCAGACCTCGAGGTAGGCGCCGGCGATCAGGGTGTGGCCGCCGTCGGTGGGGTGGATGTCCCCGCTCCGCACCCAGGTGAGCTCGCCGCAGCGGCCCCGGAAGAGGCCGCTCACCTCGACGAGGCGGACGCCGGTGGTGGCGGCTGCGGCGCGGATGATCCGGTTGAAGCCGCCGCGGCCTGCCCGTCGGGGCGCCATGCTGTGGGCCTCGGCGCCGTTGTTGCCGCCCTCGACGACGTCGGGCTCGAAGGGGTTGTAGACGGTCTGGACGCAGCCGACCTCGGCGAGCGACGAGCCGGTGGCACGGAGCGCGGCGTCGAGGCGGCCGAGGATGGCGCCGAGGTTGCGGCCGAACAGGCGCAGCGCCTCCTCGTCGCCGAGCAGCTTCGCCTCCATGATGTCGTTGCCGCCGACGCAGAGCGCCACCGGCCCGACCCGGCCGCCGCCGCGGGCCACCTCGGCGATCACCTCCTCGGCGCGGTCGAGCTGGCCCCCGGGGAGGAGCATCGAGTGGCTCGACTCGCCGGGGATCGCGAGGTTGACGAGGGCGAGGCCGGGGTCGCGAGGACGGAGGGCGGAGGCGAGCACCGCCATGCAGCCGGAGCTGACGTGGGAGGCACCGATGCCGGCGGCGATGCTGTCGCCGAGAGCGAGCAGGACGGTGCCGACCATGGCCGGCGCCCCCGTCACTGCCCCGATCTCCACGGCAGACGTGGGCTGGTCGGTCACGGTGGCCGAAGTATACCGGCCGGGTCCGTATACTCCCGACGCGCCATGATCCCCCGTCCGCTCCCGTTGCTCGGACTGGCCACCGCCCTCGGGTTTGCGGCCTGCGGCAGCAGCCAGCCCTCGAGCGGTCCCGACGCCAGCACCCTGTTGCGCCAGGGGAAGGCCACGGTCGACGCCACCGCCGCCCTCCACTTCACCCTCACCTCGAAGGGCGCCCCGAGCGTGGGGACGGGCACGTACATCACCGGTGGCGAGGGCGACGCCCAGCGTCCCAACGCGGTGAGCGGCACCCTCCAGGTGGTCTTCAACGGCCTGCCGCTCAACCTGAGCGTGCTCTCCACCGGGGGGACCTTCTACGTGAAGCTCCCCTTCACGGCCGGGTACCAGGCCACCGACCCGAGCAAGTACGGGTTCAGCGACCCCGGGCACCTGCTCGACCCGTCGGCGGGGCTGAGCTCGCTGCTCACCGACGCCACCTCGGCGACCCTCGACGGCCGCGACCGGCTCAACGGCGAGGAGCTCGACGAGGTCACCGTCTCCCTGCCCGGCAAGCCGGTGGCCGACCTGCTCACCAGCGCCGACTCCTCCCAGGCGGTGCAGGGGCGGATCGGCCTGGCGACCCAGAGCCATCAGGTGCGCCGGGTGGTGCTCACCGGCCCGTTCTTCGACGCCCACAAGTCGAGCACGTACACGCTGATACTGGACAGGTATGGCGAGACCGTCCAGATCACCCCTCCGCCCCACTGAGGCGCGGAGCGAGGGACCGGCGGCGCCGCCGGTCGGTGGGGACACGGGGGGCGGGGGGCGCCGGCTCGTGGTCGCCTGCGCCGCGGTGCTCCTCGCCGCCGCCGACACCTACGTGGTGGTGCTCGCCCTCCCCAGCATCATGCGCGACGTCGGGATCGGCCTCGACCAGCTGCAGGAGGCGGCGCCGATCGTCAGCGGCTTCCTCTGCGGCTACGTCGTGGTGCTCCCACTGCTCGGCCGCCTCTCCGACGTCTACGGACGCCGCCCCGTGCTCCTCGGCTGCCTCGGCGTCTTCGCCCTCGGCTCGGTGGTCACCGCGAGCGCCCACGCCCTCGGCGTGGTGGTGGCGGGGCGGACCCTCCAGGGGCTGGGCGGCGGCGGGCTCGTCCCGGTGACCCTCGCCCTGGTGGCCGACACCTGGCCGCCGGAGCGGCGCGGCCTGCCCCTGGGGGTGGTCGGCGCCGTCCAGGAGCTCGGCAGCGTGATCGGCCCCCTCTACGGCGCCGCCATCGTCGCGGTGAGCACCTGGCGGACGATCTTCTGGGTCAACCTGCCGGTCGCGTTCGTCCTCGGCGCGGGCTTCCGGCCGGGGCCGGGCGGCCCGGCACGCCCGCGCCGCGACGCGCGGATCGACGTCCCCGGCGGCCTGCTCCTCGGGGGCGGCGCCGCCGCCGGCCTACTCGCCCTGCTCGAGCCGGACGCGCTCGCCGGCAGCGACACCTTCGGCCAGCTCTACTCGCCGGTGCTCGGGAGCAGCGCGCTGACCACCCCGCTGGCGCTCGCCGCGGTGGCGCTGCTCGCCGGCTTCGCCGCCTGGGAGCTCGCCGCCCCCCTCGGGGTCCGGCCGCTGCTGCCGCTGCGCCGCGCCCCCGAGGTGCTCCGCGCCGCCGACTGGCCCGGGGCGGTGCTGCTCGGGGCGGTGCTCGGCTGCGTCATCGTCGCCTTCGCCGGCGCCGATCCGAGCCGCCAGGTCGTCGGCGACGGCGCCCCGGCGCTGCTCACCGCCGCCGCGGTCGCCGCGGTGCTCTTCACCGCGCTCGAGCTGCGCCGCGCCGACCCGCTGGTGCCCTTCGGGGCGCTCCGCCGGCCGGCGGCCTTCGGCGCCCTGCTCGTCAACCTCTTCGTCGGCGCCGCGCTCATGGCCGCCCTCATCGACGTGCCCATCTTCGCCCGGGCGACCCGCTATCCCGACTCCCAGCTGCAGGCGGCGCTGGTCCTGGTGCGCTTCCTCGCCGCCGTCCCGGTCGGCGCGGTGCTCGGCGGGCTGATCTGCGAGCGGCTCTCCCACCGCGTCACCGCCGCCCTCGGGATGGTGCTCAGCGCGGCGGCGTTCCTGCTGCTGGGCACCTGGAGCGCGGGCACGCTCGGCGACCACATCGCGATCGGCGGATGGCACACCCCGGTCGGCGGCAGCGACCTCGAGCTCGCCCTCGGTGGCCTCGGTTTCGGCCTCGCCATCGCGCCGGTGAACGCGGCGGTTCTCGGCGCGGTGCGGGGCTCGCTCCACGGGCTGGCGTCGGCACTGGTGGTGGTGGCGCGGATGGTGGGGATGCTCGTCGGCCTCGCCGCGCTCACCGCGGTCGGGCTGCGGCGCTTCTACGCGTCCTCGGCGCGCATCCCCTCGCCGATCCAGCTCTGCCCGCAGACACCGGCCCACTGCCCCGCCTACGACAGCCTCGCCACCGCCGCGGTGGTCGACGAGCTCCACGCCATCTTCGTAGGTGCCGCCCTCTGCGCCGGCGCCGCCGCGGTGCTCGCGGCGCTGCTCCTGCGGCGTCCCGCCGGCGCGACGTCCTCCGGACTCGCCGAGGTGCTCGCCGGTGGCTGAGCCGAGGGTGGTGCGACGCAGAGTGGACACCGAGGAGGTGCTCGACGCGCTCCGGACCGCCGCCGCCGCGCTGGGCGTCGAGGCCTACCTGGTGGGCGGCTTCGTCCGCGACCGCCTCCTCGGCCGCGGCATCAGCAAGGACATCGACGCCCTGGTCGTCGGCGACGGCGCCGTCGAGCTCCTCGCCCGCGTCGCCCGCGGTTTCGGCTGGAGCCGGCCACAACAGTTCGAGCGCTTCGGCACCGTGCAGATCCGCGGCGACGACTTCGTCGTCGAGGCGGTGCGGGCCCGCCGGGAGCGCTACAACCCGGACTCCCGCAAGCCGGACGTCGAGCCGGGCACCCTCGAGGAGGACATCTGGCGGCGCGACTTCACCGTCAACGCCCTCGCCCAGGACTTCCAGGGCCGGGTCCTCGACCTCACCGGGCGCGGGGTCGACGACCTGCTCGCCGGCGTGCTCCGCACCCCGCTCGACCCCGCGGACACCTTCGACGAGGATCCGCTGCGGATGTTCCGTGGAGCGCGCTTCGTCGCCCAGCTGCACTTCCGGCTCGCCCCCGGGGTGGTCGAGGCGATGCGGGCCCAGGCGCACCTGGCCCGGCCGCCGAAGATCAGCGTCGAGCGGATCCGTGACGAGCTCGCCCGCCTCCTCACCTCGCCGCATCCCCGCGACGGCGTCCAGGTCCTCCACGACGGTGGCCTGCTCACGGAGTCCCTCCCCGAGGTCGAGGCGATGATCGGCGTCGAGCAGAGCGGCTGGCACTGCTACGACGTCTACGACCACACGCTGCACGCGCTCGACCGCACCCCGACCGACGACCTGATCACCCGGCTCGCGGTGCTCCTCCACGACGTCGGCAAGCCGCCCACGCACGCGGTCGCCGAGGACGGCCGCCACACCTTCCACGACCACCCCCACGTTGGAGCGGAGATGGCGGAGGAGATCCTCGGGCGGCTGCGCTTCAGCGGCGACCAGGTCCGCGACGTCGCCACCCTAGTGCGGCTCCACCTCCGTCCCATCCAGTACCGGCACGACACCCACGGAGACGCCGCGGTGCGGCGGCTCGTCCGCGCCGCCGGCCCACTCCGCGCGAAGCTCCTCGACGTCGCCCGCGCCGACACCCTCGCATCCTCGTACCCGGGGATCGAGGAGATCGACGAGCTCGCCGAGCGGATGGAGCGGCTCGACCGGGGCGGCGCGGTCTCGCGTCCCACGCCGCCGCTCGACGGGGCGACGATCATGCGCCTCGGCCGCCGCGGCCCCGGCCCCTGGGTGGGCCGGGTGCAGGAGGCGCTGAAGGAGGCGATGCTCGACGGCGAGTTCCCGCCGGGCGATGCCGCCGCAGCCGAGGCCTGGCTGCGCGCCCGTCCGGAGCTGCTCGCCGGGCCCTGAGCGCGAGCCCCGGTCACCCGGCTGAGTACCATATGGCCGCCATGATCGGCCGCACGCGCTTTCTCAAGCGCCTCCTCCTCGACCTTCCCCGCAACCTCAAGCTCGCTTACTGCCTCTGGCTCGACCCCCGGGTGCCGGTGCGCAACAAGGCGGCGCTCGGGGCGGCGATCGGCCTGATCGTCACCCCGTACGTCAACCTGCCGGCGTGGATCCCGGTGGTCGGCGAGATGGACATCCTGGCGCTGAGCCTGATCGCCAGCCGGCTCTTCATCGGCGCCGCCCCCGACTATGTGGTCGCCGAGCAGGAGGCGCTGATCAAGCGTCGCGAGAGCCGGTTCGACCGTGACGTCGAGGCGGGCCGCCGCATCGCGGCCCCCCGCGGGCGGGCCGACGCTCCCCACCTCCGCCGCCGGCGATCCCGCCTTCTCGGGCCGGCGCCACGCACCGGGGACGGAGACGGGCCGGGCCCCCTCAACCCCCGCCGACGGGCGGACCTCCGGAGTGACACGGTGAAGGTACTGTTCCTGCAGGAAGTGACGGGAACTGCGAAGCCCGGCGACGTCAAGGAGGTGTCCCCGGGGTTCGCCCGCAACTACCTCTTCCCCAAGCGCCTCGCCGTGGTCGCGGACGACAAGGTCGTCGAGCAGATCCGCCACCGCGAGGAGGCGACGCGGCGCCGGGCCGAGAAGGCCCTCACCGACGCGCGCGACATCGACAGCCGGCTGCGCCGGATCACGGTGACCCTCTACGCCAAGGCGGGCGAGGGCGGCCGCCTCTTCGGCTCGGTGACCAACGCCGACATCGCCCAGCAGCTCAAGCGCGAGGCGGGCATCGACGTGGACAAGCGCAAGATCGAGGTCGAGCCCCCGATCCGTTCGCTGGGTCCGCACGAGGTCACCCTCAACCTCCACGCCGAGGTGACGGCGACCCTGCGCGTGGTCGTCGCCGCGAAGTGACCCAACCGCCGTACCGCGGCAGGGTGGAGCTCACCGCGGGCACGGCGATCCCCTTCGCGCCGCCTGCGATGCGCAGGCTCCCCCACGACCACGACGCCGAGGTCTCGGTGCTGGGGGCGCTGATGCTCGACCCCAACGCGGTGGCGATGGTGCGCGACCGGCTGGTCCCCGAGGACTTCTACTCCGAGCGCCACGCGCACATCTTCCGAGCGTCGCTCACCCTCGCCGACCAGGGCCAGCCGATCGACGTGCTGATGCTCCGCGCCCAGCTCGAGCGCGGAGGGGCGCTCGCCCAGTCCGGCGGCGTCGAGTACCTCGGCGAGCTGAGCACCACCGTCTTCACCGCCGCGAGCGTCAAGCACTACGCGGACATCGTCTACGAGCAGGCGCTGAGGCGCCGCCTCATCGCCGCCGGCGGCGACCTCGGGACCCTCGGCTTCGACGACAGCCTGAGCGCGACCGAGGCCGTCGACCGCGCCGAGCAGCGCGTCTACGGGCTCGCCGACCAGCGCCGCGTCACCGAGGCCACCCACGTCGCCCCGGTGCTCAAGGACACCTGGACGCAGCTCGAGACGCTGCTCGGAAAGCGCCAGTTCGTCACCGGCGTGCCCACCAACTTCAGCGAGCTCGACCAGGTCACCCAGGGGCTGCAGCCGAGCGAGCTGGTCATCCTCGCCGCCCGCCCCTCGGTGGGGAAGACCGCCTTCGCCCTCAACGTCGCCCGCAACGCCGCGGTTCTCGCCAAGGAGCCGGTGTGCATCTTCTCCCTGGAGATGTCGAAGGAGTCGCTGGTGCAGCGCCTGCTCTGCAGCGAGGCGCACGTCGACTCCTTCCTGCTCAAGACCGGACAGGCCGACGCCGCGGTGTTCTCGCGCATCGCCCAGGCGATGGACCGGCTCACCCAGGCCGACCTCTACATCGACGACACCCCGGCGCTCTCCATCCAGGCCCTGCGCAGCCGGGCGCGGCGGATGAAGGCGCAGTACGGGATCAAGCTCATCGTCGTCGACTACCTGCAGCTGATGCGCGGCGGTCGCCAGGAGTCCCGGGTGCAGGAGGTGTCGGACATCTCCTCGGGGCTGAAGTCGATCGCCAAGGAGCTGAAGACCCCGGTGCTCGCCCTCTCCCAGCTCTCCCGTGAGTCCGAGCGTCGCACCGACCGCAAGCCCCAGCTCAGCGACCTCCGCGACTCCGGCTCCATCGAGCAGGACGCCGACATCGTGCTCTTCCTCTACCGCAAGGGCATGCACGACGCCGAGGTGGACCGGTCGGTGACCGAGCTGATCGTGGCCAAGAATCGAAACGGCCCGGTGCGCGACATCGACCTGGTGTTCATCGCCGAGCAGACCGCCTTCAGAGAGCCGTTTCGGGGAAGGCCGGGCGGCTGAGCGACTCGCTGCTCAGCGTCCCGCGCTGCCCGCGATCACCGGCTCCAGCTGCAACGCCCCGGCCACGCCCGCGCCCAGGTCCGGATGGACCGAGGTCCAGTAGCCCACGACCCACCTCTGCATCTCCGGGGTCACACCCTTCGACGCATGGCGAGCGATGTTCTCGACGAGGTGCTCGCGGTCGACCGGCGACAGCACCTTCTCCCACAGGGCGCGGGGCTGGACGAAGTCGTCGTCGTCGGGGTGGAGGACCGAGGCGGTGCGCACCATCTCGCCGCTGAGGTGGTAGGCGGGCTCGGGGCCGGGCTCGGTGGTGCGCGCCTGGCCACGCGGCCGGTTGATCGGCAGCTGCAGGTAGTTGGGGCCGATGCGATAGCGGTGGGTGTCCGGGTAGCTGAAGAGCCGCCCCTGGAGCATCGGGTCGGGGCTGGGCCCGATCCCCGGGACCATGTTCGCGGGCTCGAACGCCGCCTGCTCGACCTCGGCGAAGTAGTTCTCGGGGTTGCGGTCGAGCACCAGGCGGCCGACCCTGACGAGCGGGTGGTCGCCGTGCGGCCAGACCTTGGTGACGTCGAAGGGGTTGAACCGGTAGCCGGAGGCGCCGTCGAAGTCCATCACCTGGACGTACATCGTCCAGGACGGGGGATCGCCGTTCTGGATGCTGGTGTACAGGTCGCGGATGTGGTGATCCGGGTCCTCGGCGCACATCGCGCGGGCCTCGGCGTCGGTGAAGTTCTCGATGCCCTGGTCGGTCTTCAGCGTGTACTTGATCCAGAAGCGCTCGCCACCCCGGTTCACCCACATGAAGGTGTGGCTGCCGTAGCCGTTCATGGTCCGCCAGCTTCGCGGGGTACCCCGGTCGGTCATCAGGAAGGTGACCTGGTGCGCCGACGCCGGCGTCCGCGTCCAGAAGTCCCACTGCACGTTGTGGTCGCGCAGGTTGGTGTCGGCGCGGCGCTTCTGCGAGTGGATGAAGTCGGAGAACCTCCGGGGGTCGCGGATGAAGAAGACCGGAGTGTTGTTCCCCACCAGGTCGTAGTTGCCGTCCTCGGTGTAGAACTTGATGGCGAAGCCGCGGGGGTCGCGCTCCGAGTCCACCGAGCCGAGCTCGCCGGCAACGCTGGAGAAGCGGAGGAAGACCGGGGTGCGCTTGCGGACCGTGCTCAGGAAGGCGGCCTTGGTCCACCGGGTGACGTCGTCGGTGACCTCGAAGAAGCCGTGGGCGGCGCCGCCCCTGGCGTGCACCACCCGCTCCGGCATGAACTGGGCCATCTTCTGGATCGGGTGGCTCCCTGGGCGCTGCGCCGTGGTTCGACGAGCGGGAAGTATATGGCCGGTCCGGAACGCCCACGGCCCGAGCCGTCCCAGGGCGCGGGGCAAACATCCGTTTGCACAATCGGGGCGCTGACACAGGTTGCCGGACACGATGTCGCAACATCGCAGGAACCGCCGCGGGCCTCCTTTACACTGCCGGAGGATGACTGCGCACGCGGCCGGAACGCAGGCCGGCCCCGGTATTCGACTCTCCGCCCTCCTGCGCGAGCGGCTCGCCGATCTCGCGCACGCCTGGCCCGTTGAGCTGGCGGCGGATGGACGTTTCGCACCCTCGGTCCCGATGCCCGAGGCGGAGCGGTTCGTCGACGCGGTCGCCGCCGCCGCCACCGGGAGCCTCGAGCCGCTGGCGGTGCTCGCCGGCGCCGACCTCGCCGAACGCGGGGGCATGGCGGGCCGTCTCGACGTCGTCCTCAGTGCCCTCGACGCGCTGCGACGCTGCGTGCTGCGGCTCGACCCGGGGAACAACGGCTCCCAGCCCGACCTCGCCGCGGTCTTCGCCGCGGTGGGGCGCGGCCTCGCCGCCCGGGCGGTGAGCGAGTCGGCAAACGCCGACCCCTTCGGCACCACCCCGATCGGCGTCACCCTCCACGAGCTCCGCCGCCCGCTGACGATCGTCAGCAGCTACGGACAGCTGCTCGCCGCGGGCACGCTCGGCGAGCTCCCCGACCGGGCCGCGACCGCGGTGAACGCGCTCTGCGGCGCCACCGAGACCATGCTCCGCCTCGTCCAGGCGCTGAGCGCGGTCAACCGCCTCGAGGACCCGGCCGAGCTCCCCGCCTTCCGCGAGCTCGAGGTCGCCGCCCTGGTGGGTGTGGCGCTCGACGAGGTGTCGACGGAGATCCAGCTGGGCGCGGTCCAGCCGGTCGTCGAGCTCGAGGACGGGCTGCGGGTCAAGGGCGACGACGAGTGGCTGGTGGTGGCGCTCACCAACCTCATCGAGAACGCGGTCAAGCATTCGCCCGAGGGCGGGACCGTCGAGGTCCACGCCCGCCGCGACGTCGGCACCGTGCGCATCACCGTCCGCGACCACGGGCCGGGCTTCCCCGTCCGCGACACCGACCGCCTCTTCGACAAGTACTTCCGCTCCGCGGCCGAGCGCGACCACGGCATCGCCGGCACCGGCCTGGGACTGTTCATCGTCCGCACCGTCGCCGACCGCCATCACGGCGAGGTCCACGCCCGGCTCCCCGAGGGCGGCGGCGCCGAGTTCGAGCTGGCCCTCCCGCTCGCCTAGCCCTCCCACTACGCCCCCCACCCCCCACCCTCTCAGAGGTGGTCGCCGACCCGGCAGGGCAGGCGCTTGACCCCGTGGATGAAGCTCCCCGGCACGTACTCGGGCTCGCCCACCTCGAGGTCGGGGACCCGGTGGAGGAGCTCGTCGAAGATGCTCCGCAGCTGGGTGCGGGCGAGGAAGAAGCCGAGGCAGAAGTGCGGACCGCCGCCGCCGAAGCCGACGTGCGGATTGGGGTCGCGGTCGATGTCGAAGCGCTCGGGGGCGACGAAGGCGTGCTCGTCGCGGTTGGCCGACGAGTAGAGGAGCACCACCTTGTCACCCTCGGCGATCGGGACGCCGTGGAGCTCGACGTCGCGGGTGGCGGTGCGACGGAAGGTCATCACCGGCGTGGCCCAGCGCACCATCTCCTCGACGGCGCGGTCGATCCGGACGTCGAACTCCTCGCGGAGCAGCCGCCGCTGATCCGGGTGCGCGGCGAGCGCCACCAGGCTGTGGCTGATGGTGTTCCGGGTGGTGTCGTTGCCGGCGACGGCGAGGAGGACGAAGAAGGCGCCGATCTCCGCGTCGGTGAGGCGGTCACCGTCGATCTCCGCCGCGACGAGGGCGGACATCAGGTCGTCGGCGGCGTGGGCGCGACGGGCGGCGGCCAGCTCGAGCGCCATCCGGGTGAGCCCCATGAGGCACTCGACGACCACCGTGAGCGGATCGCTGTCGCCCGCGATCTCGGGGTCTCCGGCGGCGACCAGCCGGTTGGCCATGGCGGCGAAGGCGTCGCCGTCCTCGGGGGCGACACCCATCATCTCCGAGATCGTCCACATCGGCAGCCGCCGGGAGACGTGCTCGACCGCGTCGCAGTCGCCCCGCTCCACGAGCTCGTCGACGACGGCGCGCGCCTGGGCGCGGATCTGGGCGTCGATCGTCGCCACCCGCCGCGGGGTGAAGGCCGAGGCGACGAGCCGGCGCAGCTTGGCGTGCCGCGGGGCGTCCATCGCGAGGAAGGACTGGGAGGCCTCGAGCAGCTCGGGCGGGGCGTCGCCGTACATCACCCCGCGGCCGGAGCAGAAGGTCTGCGGGTCCTTGCTCACCGCGACCACGTCGGCGTGGCGGACCACCGCCCAGTAGCCCCCGCCCCCGGCGTCGGGGAGGAGCGGGTTCTCCAGGGGACGGTGCCACGAGACCGGCCGCTCCCGCCGGAGCACCGCGAAGGACCGCTCCCTCTCGGCGGCGGTCGTCGACCAGAAGGCCATCGTGGAGAGGTCGACCTCGTCGAAGGCGGGCCCGGCGGTCATCTGTCCACCCCCTTTTCCGGACATGTCGTCCGATGTACTCTGCCGGATGTGGATGGCGATGTCAAAAGTGTGGAAGGAGCATCCGCAGCGATGGCGGGACGCAGCGTCCGGGAACTTCCGCCACCTTCGAGCCGCCGCGGCCGGGCCCGCCGCGAGCTCCGTGCCGAGGTCGACCGGCGGATCCTCGACGCCACCGCGGCGCTTCTCGGCGGGGGCGCCACCCTCACCTCGCTCGGCGTCGAGCAGATCGCCTCCGCCGCCACGGTGTCGCGCTCGACCTTCTACCTCCACTTCCGGGACAAGACCGACCTGCTCGTCCGGCTCGCCGACCGCGCCACCGCCGAGCTCTTCGCCACCGCCGACCGCTTCTGGACGGAGGACCACTCGGGTGGACCGGAGCAGCTGAGCGCGGTCGTCCTCTCCATGGTCCGCATCTACCGCCGGCACGAGTCGGTGCTCCGTGCGGTGATCGAGGTGGGCGGCTACGACCCCGGGGTCGCCCGCTTCTGGCGGGAGCGGATGGACCGCTATGCCGACTTCATGCGCGAGCAGATCGAGGTCGACCAGCGCGCCGGCCGGGTGGCGCCCGCGCTCGACGCCCGGCACACCGCCTTCGCCGTGGTCTGGGGGGTGGAGCGTGCGGTCTCCGAGCACGTCCGCGCCGCGGGCGCCGGCGACGACGCCGCCTTCTCCCGCGCCCTGGGCCGGGCAACCTGGATGGCGGTCTTCGGCGACGCCGCGGGGCAGCCCGTCACAACCATGTAGGTGGCGACTGCACCCAGGCGGACAGTCGCACAAGCATCGCTGGATTGGTTCTGACATCCGGCCCATGCCTGTCGATAATGTCAGGGTGGATCGACATGTCCTGCAGCCGGCATCGCTGCCGGGGGCTCGGTGGGAACCCCGCCAGCACACGACCAACCGCATCCTCGACGCGCTGGGCGCGCCGGAACGAGCGCGCCTCTTCCCCCTGCTCACCACCGTCGCCCTGCCCATCAAGAAGGTGCTCTTCGAGGCGGGTGAGGCGATCACGGCGGTGCACTTCCCCCTCGACGGCCTCGTCTCCCTGGTCACGCCGCTCCACGGCGGCGCCATCGTCGAGGTGGCCACGATCGGCAACGAGGGCATCGTCGGCGTCCCCCTCCGGGTGGGCGGGTCCCTCGCCGTGCGCGCCATCTCCCAGGTGGCGGGGCACGCGGCGCGCATGGACGGGGCGGCGTTCCTCTGCGAGCTGCGCCGCAACGGCCCGCTCAGCACCCTGGTCGGCCGGTACCTCCAGGCGCTCTTCGCGCAGATCTCCCAGTCGGCGGGATGCAACCGGCTCCACACCACCGAGCAGCGCCTGAGCCGCTGGCTGCTGATGAGCCACGATCGGGTCGGCACCGACGAGTTCCTCATCACCCACGAGTTCCTCGGCCAGATGCTCGGGTCGCAGCGCGCCACCGTGACGCTGTCGGCCGGCCTGCTCCAGGCGGCCGGCCTCATCCGCTACCACCGGGGCCGGGTGACGGTCCTCGAGCGGGCGGGGCTCGAGGCGACCTCCTGCGAGTGCTATGAGGTCATCCGGGCCGAGCTCGAGGCGGTGGTCGGCCTCACCGCCTGATTCCGACGGTTCGGTCAGAAAGGTTCGCAACCGGACCGACGGCGTCAAACGTTGCACTCACCATCGACTTCGTGACCTCCCGGATCCTGCCCCAATTCGACACGCCCCTCTCGCTCCTGGGAGACAGCACGGACCTCGCCCTCCTCGTCCTCGACCGCGACGGGCGGGTGGTGAGGTTCAACCCCGGCGCCGAACGGCTCCTCGGACACCTCGCCGGCGAGGTCGTCGGGCGCCACATCTCCGTGCTCGACGGGGGTGACAGGGCGGTCGCCGCGCGCTGGATGACGCAGGCGGCGACGGCGGGGTCGTGCGACACCGAGGGATGGCGGCTGCGCCGCGACGGCTCGCCGCTCTGGCTGAACCAGATCTCCGTCCAGCTGCACGGCGACGCGGGGGAGCCGCGCGGGTACGCGCTCGTCCTGCGCGACACCGGCGAGCGGCAGCTCCACGACCTCGCGCTCCGCGCGGCGGCGTCGAGGCTCGAGGGTCTGGCGGCGGCCGACCCGCTCACCGGGCTGCGCAACCGCCGCGAGTTCGACCGCATGCTGCAGGCCACCCCGCGGCAGCAGTTCACCGTGCTCGCCATCGACGTCGACCATCTGAAGCGGGTCAACGACGAGCACGGCCACCAGGCCGGCGACGTGCTGCTCCAATCGATCGCGGCGACCCTCGCGGTGCTGGTGCGCGGCTGGGACGTGCTCGCCCGCGTCGGCGGCGACGAGTTCGCCGCCCTGCTCCCCGGCGCCGGCCCGGAGGAGGCGGCGAAGATCGCCGAGCGCATGTGCAGCGCCGTCCAGGGCATCGTGCTGCGCGCGGACCGCGCGCAGATCAGCGTGGGCTGGGCCTCCGCGCCCGCGGGCACCCACCCGCAGAGCGTCATGGAGGCCGCGGACCACCACCTCCTCGCCGCCAAGCGGGCGGGACGAGACCGGGTGGTGGGTGGCGAGTTCGCCAGCGAGCCGGTGCTCGCCTGGGGGATGTCCTCCGACGAGGTGCTCGACGAGGTGCTCTCCGGGGGCGCGCTGGGCGCCGTCTACCAGCCGATCGTCGACCTCGCCGACGGGCACGCCATCGGCTACGAGGCGCTGGCCCGTCCCCGCGGCTTCTCCCCCCGCGACTCCGTCGAGCCGCTCTTCCGGGCGGCGAGGAGGACCGGCCGGATCCGCGACCTCGACTGGAGGTGCCGGCGGGCCGCGATCGCCGGGGTGTCCTCCCTGCCGGAGGGGGCGAACCTCCACCTGAACGTCAGCACGACCGCGCTCGCCGACCCCGTCCACGACGCCGACCAGCTCCTCCTGCTGCTGCGCTCGGCGGGATGGCCGGCGACGCGGACGGTGCTCGAGACGAGCGCCGAGGAGCGGATCACCAGCCTTTCCCGGCTCGCCGAGGTGCTCACCGTCTACCGGCGCGAGGGTCTGCGATTCGCCTGCGACGGCGCGGGCCAGGGCGGCTCGACGCCCGAGGCGCTCGCGGCGCTGCGGCCGGAGTTCATCAAGGTCGACGGTCGCCGCACCACCGCGGCGGCGCGCGGCGCGGCCCGGGGCGCCATCGAGGCGACCCTCGGCTTCGCGCGGTCGACCGGCGCGGTCACGATCGCCGAGGGCGTCGAGAACCGGATCTCGGCCGACCGGCTGCGCACGCTCGGCGTCCGCTGCGGTCAGGGGTTTCGCCTGGGCAGACCGGCGCCGATCGCGGCGATGCCGCGGCCCACCTCGGGGGCCGCATAGGCGGGGCGCTGGACTACCCTGATCTGCCGCATCCGTTCGGTGGATCGAGAGGAGCCCGCATCCCATGGAGACCCGGACCGAGCGCGACTCGATGGGCGAGTTCGACGTCCCGGCGGACGCGTACTACGGCGCCAACACGATGCGCGCGGTGGTGAACTTCCCGATCAGCGACCTGCGACTGCCGCGCGGCTTCATCCGCGCCCTGGGGCTGATCAAGCAGGCGGCGGCGCAGACCAACGCCGACCTCGGTCTGCTCGAGCCGCGGATCGCCGAGGCGGTGGTCCGCGCCGCCCAGGACGTCGTCGACGGCAGCCTCGACGACGCCTTCGTGGTCGACGTCTTCCAGACCGGGAGCGGCACCTCGACGAACATGAACGCCAACGAGGTGATCAGCAACCGCGCCATCGAGCTGCTCGGCGGTGAGAAGGGGTCGCGCACCCCGGTGCACCCCAACGACCACGTCAACCTCGGGCAGTCGAGCAACGACGTCTTTCCCAGCGCCATCCACGTCGCCGCCGGCGTCGAGATCCGCGACCGGCTGATCCCGGCGCTCGAGCGCCTCGAGGCGTCGCTGCGCCGCCAGAGCGAGAAGCAGTGGGAGGTGATCAAGACCGGGCGCACCCACCTCCAGGACGCCACCCCGATCCGGCTCGGCCAGGAGTTCCTCGGCTGGGCGGGACAGGTCGAGCGAGGACGGCGGCGCGCCGCGACCGCCCTCGACGAGCTCACCGAGATCGCCCTCGGCGGCACCGCGGTCGGCACCGGGGTGAACACCCACCCGGACTTCGCCCGCCGGGTGAGCGAGCGGGTCGCCGAGGCCACCGGCGTGCCCTTCCGCGAGACCGGGAACCACTTCCAGGCGCAGTCGCGGCTCGACGGCGTGGTCACCGCGAGCGCCCTGCTGCGGACGATCGCGGTGTCGCTCCACACCATCGCCGGCGACCTCCGCCTCCTCGGCTGTGGCCCCCGGGCGGGCATCGCCGAGATCGCGCTGCCGGCGGTGCAGCCGGGCTCGTCGATCATGCCCGGCAAGGTGAACCCGGTGATCTGCGAGTCGGTGACGATGGTCGCCGCCCAGGTGATCGGCAACGACGCCACCGTCGCCTTCGCAGGCGCCGCCGGATCGCTGCTCGAGCTCAACGTGATGATGCCGGTCGCCGCCTACAACCTCCTGCAGTCGATCGCCATCCTCTCCACCAGCGCGGTGAACCTCGCCGAGCAGGCGGTGGACGGCGTCGAGGCGACCGCGAACGGCCCCCGCCTCGTCGAGGAGGGGCTGATGACCTGCACCGCGCTGACGCCGAGGATCGGCTACGACGCCGCCGCCGCCATCGCCAAGGAGGCCTTCCGCAGCGGGCGCACCGTCCGCCAGGTGGCCCGCGAGCAGACCGAGCTCACCGAGGAGGAGCTCACCGCGCTGCTCGACCCGGTGCGGATGACCGAGCCCGGCTGAGGCATATACTGCGCCGCCATGACGATCGACGAGATCCGGACGGTATGTGTTGTCGGGGCGGGGACGATGGGCAGCCAGATCGCCCACCAGATCGCCCTCGGCGGCTACCCGGTCCAGCTCTACAGCCGCTCCGCGGAGCGCATCCAGTCCGCCGTCAGCGGCACCGCGGCGCTGCTCCAGAAGCGGGTGGAGCGGGGCAAGCTCGACGCCGACGACTGCCAGCGTGCCCTCGACCGGGTCACCGCCTCCACCGACCTCGCCGAGGCGGTGGCGGGCGCCGACCTGGTCATCGAGACCATCGCCGAGGACCGGGACGCCAAGCGCGCCCTCTATCCCCAGATCGACGCGGTCGCGCCCCACCACGCCATCCTCGCGAGCAACTCCTCGACCATGCCGTCGTCGTTCTTCGCCGACCTGGTGAGCAGCCCCGAGCGGCTGCTGAACATCCACTTCTTCAACCCCGCGCTGGTGATGCAGCTGGTCGAGGTGGTTCGCGGCCCGCACACCGGCGACGACGCCGTCGACACCTCCATGGAGTTCGTTCGCCGGATCGGCAAGGCCCCGGTGCTGGTGCGCAAGGAGACCTACGGCTTCATCGCCAACCGCATCCTCTTCATCGCGATGCAGGAGGCCTTCAAGCTCGTCGAGGCCGGCTACTGCACCATGGAGGACTGCGACCTCGCGGTCCGCAACGGGCTCAACTGGCCGATGGGCCCGTTCGAGCTCGGCGACCTCGTCGGGCTCGACGTCACCCGGGAGATCCTCAGCCAGGGATACCAGCAGACCGGGGAGGAGCGCTGGGCCCCCACGCCGATCCTCAGCGACCGGGTCGCCCGGGGCGAGCTCGGACGCAAGACCGGCAAGGGGTTCTACGAGTCCAAGCGGTAGCCCTGCGATGCCGATGTTCGAGGCGCTGCAGCAGCTCTTCGCCGCCACCCGGGTGCGCCGCGAGCCCATCCCCTTCGTGATCTGCCGCCTCCAGCCCGGCACCCCGCTCGAGCCGGTCGTCCGCCTCCAGCCGCCGCCGCTCTGCGTGACCGTCGAGCCCGACGGCGCCACCGTCTTCCTCCCCGAGCCCGAGCTCCCCAGCCTGGAGTCCGTGGTCCCGGTCGCCGAGCACCACGGGCCCTGGACGGTCTTCGGCCTCTACGCCCCCTTCGACTTCGGCGTGACCGGCTACCTCGCCCAGGTCTGCGACGCCCTCGCCGACCGGGACATCCCCGTGCTCTCGCTCGCGACCTACCGCCGTGACTACATCCTCGTCCCCGGCGCCCGCTCCGACGAAGCCGAGGAGGCGCTCGCCGCCCTCGTCCTCACCGGAGCCGGCTGAGCGTTCTCGGCTCACGAGGAGCCCCGATCGAGGACCTGTCCCTCAGCCGGCCGTGTCCATCGAGCGACTCGCGGTGCGAGGCCGACGGCGACGAGCTCTCAGTGGTGGCCGGAATGCCTGCTGCCGGAGCGGACAAGCGCCCACGCCGCGGGCACGAACACTAGTGCGGCCACGACCGAGGCGACGGTGACGTCGGCGCGGGTGTCTCCGTAGCTGCCCCGCGTCAGCGCGAGCAGGGCATCGTGCAGTTCCATGGTCCTGATGATCTCCTCTCTGTCTCTGGGACCTTCCCAGAGACCTAGTCTACTGCTATCAGGTTACCCGATATCGTAGGTATCAAACTTGGGTCGCCGTCAGCCCACGAGGTCGAGGGCGACGAGCACGTCGGCGACCCCGGCCTGTTCGGCGGGGGCGCAGATGGCGTCGGCGTGGACGAGGAGGCGGTCGGGGGCGCCCTCGACCGCGACGGAGAAGCCGGCGACGGTGAGCATGTCGGAGTCGTTGGGAGCGTCGCCGACCGCGACCACCTCGTCGAGGCCGACGCCGAGGTGCTCGCAGAGGCGGCCGAGCGCGCGGCCCTTCGACGCCAGCGGGTTGGTGATCTCGACGAACTGGGGCAGCGAGCGGGTGACGAGCGCCCGGCCGTCGAGGCCCTCGCGCATCGCCGCCTCGCAGCGGGCGGCGCCGACGGGGTCGTCGACGACGCAGACCACCTTGGTGCTGCCCCGGCGGAGCACGGGCACGAGGTCGTCCACGAAGTGGATCTCGACCTGGGCGATGCGCGCGTAGAGGTGGGCCTCGGGCCGGTCCTCCTCGCAGAGCAGCCGGTCGTCCTGGTACGCCTGGTAGTGCCAGCCGCCGGCGCGGGCGATCCGAAGCGCTTCCTCGGCGGCGGGTGGGTCGACGGGGTCCTCGAAGAGGACCGGCCCGGCCTCGGCGCCGTCGCCGTCGGGCTGCTCGCGCACCAGCGCCCCCTGGTAGCAGAGCAGCGGCGCGGTCACCCCCATCTCCCGGGCCCAGGGGAGGGCGGAGCGGTACATCCTCCCGGTGGCGACCACGACGGTCGTGCCCCCGGCGACGGCGGCGCGCACGGCGGCGCGGGTCCGCGGGGCGAGCCGCTGGTGGACGTCGAGGCAGGTGCCGTCGAGGTCGAGGGCGACGAGCCGCACCGCCCGCGAGGGGCGCGGGGCGTCGGGGGCGGAGATCCGCGGCGGGGTCACCGCGGCGGTGGTGCCCCCTCCGCCCAGGCGGAGGGGTTGACGCAGTGGGGCGGGACCCTGCCCTGGAGGGCGGCGACCGCGTTGTCGGCGCACATCGCCGCCATCGTCGAGCGGGTGCGGACGGTGGCGCTGCCGAGGTGGGGCGCGAGCACCGCGTTCCGGCACTCGACGAGCCCGGGGGCGAGCCGGGGCTCGTCCTCGTAGACGTCGAGCCCGGCGGCGGCGATCCAGCCCTCGCGCAGCGCCCGCACCAGCGCCCGTTCGTCGACGACGGCGCCCCGCGCGGTGTTCACGAGCACGGCGGTGGGCTTCATCCGCCGCAGCGCCGCCTCGTCGATGAGGTGGCGGGTCGCGTCCGAGAGGGGGACGTGGAGCGAGACCACGTCGGCCTCGCCGAGCAGCCGCTCGAGCGGCATCGCCGTGACCCGGCCGTCGAGGTCGACGGGCGGTGGGGCGCCGCCGTGCTCGCTGTGGGCGACGCGCATCCCGCAGGCGAGCGCCCGGCGGGCGAGCGCCTGGCCGATGCGGCCGAAGCCGACCACGCCGAGGAGGGCGTCGCGGAGGTCGAGTCCGAGCATGAACTCGGGCTCGATGCCGTGGAAGCCGCCGGCGCGGGTCACGGCGTCGCCCTCGCAGAGGCGGCGCGCCGCGGCGATCATCAGCCCGAGGGCGCAGTCGGCGGTGGCGTCGGTGAGCACGCCGGGGGTGTGCCCGATCACCACCCGCCGCGCGGTTGCGGCGGCGATGTCGACGTTGTCGTAGCCGACGCTGAAGAGGCTCACCGCCCGCAGCCGCGGCAGGCCGGCGTCGAGCACCGCGGTGGTGACCGGGTCACGGAGCTGGGCGCAGAGGACGTCGACCCCGGCCGCGAGCTCCGCGGCGAGCTCCGCCTCGGTGGGGATGTGCCCGAGCACCCGCACCTCGGCGGCGGCGGCGAGCCGCTCGGGGGCGGGGGCGGGCAGGGGTAGGGTGCAGAGCACCGCGCGGCTCATGCCGCTTTATATCCGCAAGCGGCCCGATCACGCGTTCGCCGACCTGTGATACTCTCGGATCGTCTTGCGTCCACGATCTCGCCTGCGGCCGGCACGGCCGCCCGTCGCGAGACCCCGTCCCCGCCCGGAGGATGGGGTCGCGACCCCCGATCCCGAACCTCGCGTCCGCTTCGATGCCCTTGGCCTCAGCGCACCGGTGATGGACGCCGTGTGCGCCATGGGCTTCGAGGAGGCGACGCCGATCCAGGCGAAGGCGATCCCGCCCGCGATGACGGGACGTGACGTCATCGGCCAGGCCCACACCGGCAGCGGCAAGACCGCCGCCTTCGGCATCCCCATCGTCGAGCGCACCGACCCCGACGGGCCGGCGGTGCAGGCGCTGATCCTCTGTCCGACGCGCGAGCTCTGCGTCCAGGTCCACGAGGAGCTCACCCGGCTCGGCGTCAAGCGCAACATCCGCTCGGTGGCGATCTTCGGCGGTGAGGCGATCCGCCGCCAGCTCGACCTGCTTCACGCCCACCCGCAGGTGGTCGTCGCAACCCCCGGCCGTCTCCTCGACCACTGCAACCGCGGCACCATCTCGCTCGCCGGAGTGCGCATCGCGGTGCTCGACGAGGCCGACCGGATGCTCGACATGGGCTTCGCGCCCGACGTCGAGCGCATCCTCCGGCAGTGCCCGGTGGAGCGACAGACCCTGCTCTTCAGCGCCACCGTCCCCGACTGGGTGGCGCGGCTGAGCAGCAAGTACATGCGCGACCCCGAGCGCATCACCGTGAGCGACACCCCGGAGATCGCCTCCGACATCCGCCAGCTCTACCTCCAGACGAGCTGGGCGGACAAGGTCGACGCTCTCTGCCGCATCCTCGACCAGCCCGACCTGACGATGGCGCTGATCTTCACCGAGACCAAGCGCAACGCCGACATGCTCGAGATCCAGCTGCGCTCGCGGGGATACAACCCCGGTCTGCTCCACGGCGACCTCTCGCAGAAGGACCGCGACCGCGCGATGAAGCAGTTCAAGGACGCGCACACACGCTCCCTGATCGCCACCAACATCGCTGCGCGCGGCCTCGACATCGACGACATCTCCCACGTCATCAACTTCGACGTTCCGCTGACGCCGGAGGACTACCTGCACCGCGTCGGCCGCACCGGGCGGGCGGGACGCAAGGGGGTGGCGGTGACGCTCATCACCCCGAGCGAGATCCTCCGGCTGCGCGACGTCGAGCGGATGGCGCGCACCCACATCGAGCCCGCCTCGCTCGACCGCGACTTCCCGGTCGTCGTCGACCGGGTGGCGAGCGCCTGACCCCGCCTCCACACCTCCACGACACCGGCGACGGCCGGCCGGTCCTCCTCCTCCACGCCTTTCCCCTCGACGGCTCGCAGTGGGACCACCAGGTCGCGGTGCTCTCCGACCGCTGGCGCTGCCTGCGCGCCGACGCCCTCGGCTGCGGCTCCTCACCCGCGCCGCCGCCCGGCCTCACCCTCGAGGACGTCGCCGCCGGGGTGCTCACCGCCCTCGACGAGCGCGGCGTCGGCGAGGTCGCGGTCGTCGGGCTCTCCATGGGCGGCTATACCGCGATGGCGATGCTCCGCAGCGCGCCGGAGCGGGTGCGCGCCCTGGTGCTCGCCGACACCCGCGACGGCGCCGACGCCGACGGGGCGCGCTCCGACCGGCTGGACATGGCCCGCCGGGTGCGGGCCGAGGGGGTCGAGCCGATCGTCGAGCCGATGCTGCAGCGGCTGCTCGGCGCAACCTCCCGGGAGGAGGCGCACATCGCCGACCCGGTGCGCAGCCGCATCCGTCACTGCACCGCCGAGGGTGTCGCCGCGTGCCAGGAGGCGATGGCGGCACGGCCCGACAGCGCCGGCGTGCTCGCCGCCGTCCGGGTGCCCACCCTCGTGGTCTGCGGCGCCGAGGACGCGGTCATCCCGCCCGAGGAGATGCGCGCGATGGCGGCGCGGATCCCCGGCGCACGCTTCACCGTCGTCGCCGGCGCCGGCCACCTCTCCAACCTCGAGCAGCCCGCCGCCTTCGGCGAGCTGCTCGCGGGGTTCCTCGACGAGGTGTATCCGCCCTCGCGCTGAGACCGCTCAGCTGGTGGTCAGGCCGACGTCGTCGACGTACATGTAGGTGAGGTCGCCGTAGCCGTCCTGGTGGACGTTGAACCAGAGCTCGATGGTCTGGCCACGGTAGGCGCTGAGGTTGAAGGTCACCTGCGTCCACGACTGGGCGTTCGCCGCCACCTTCATCACCTGGGCGAGCTTCCTGCCCGACGTGGTGCGGATCTGCGCCTCCTGCCAGTCGTAGCGGATCGAGTCCGTGGTGCCGCCGTAGTACCAGAAGCTCAGGGTGGCGTTGCTCGCCGAGGCGGGGATGGTCACCGTCTGGTACATGCTGCTGTTCCCGTTCGGCTCGGTGCCGAAGGTGCCGGCGGTGCCGAGCAGGACGGAGTCCGTGCCGGAATGCGCCTGCGCGGTGCTGAGCGACGGGATCGGCGCCCCGCCGCCGGTGACCCACGGAGTGAAGGAGCCGGTCTCGAAGCCGCCGTTGACCACCAGCTGTCCGGGAGCCGGCGTGGGCGTCGGAGTCGGAGTCGGCGTCGGCGTTGGACTCGTGGTCGGGCTCGGCGTCGGCGTGGGACCGCCGGGCGCGAAGGCGCCGGTGCCGTTCGGGCTGCCCAGGCCGGTCGGGCCGTCGTATCCGGTGACCGCGGTGCAGAGGTAGGCCGGCGAGCAGGAGCCGTTGCTCCCGCCGACGACGTCGTTCAGCGCGCCCCGGTTGGCGTACGGTGCCGCCGGCGAGGTGCCGCCGGCGCGGGCGCCGACGCTCGCGACGATCGGTGAGGCGACGCTGGTGCCGCCGAAGACGA
>Ga0209577_10001324_pt1 | contig 24558 bp, 23 predicted proteins | sample GraSoiAngelo_109_FD_185874 | JGI IMG/M metagenome (GOLD analysis project Ga0209577, IMG submission 185874) | Grasslands soil microbial communities from the Angelo Coastal Reserve, California, USA - 14_0903_12_20cm (SPAdes) (version 2) | ecosystem: Environmental > Terrestrial > Soil > Grasslands...
GCTACAACGCCCTGTGGGTCACCGCCGAGAAGCGGCTCGCGCGCGGCTGGCAGTTCAACACCTCCTACACGTGGTCGAAGTCCATTGACTACAACTCGCTCAACTCGCAGGGCGTCATCGTGCAGAACAGCTACGACCTGCGGGGCAGCCGTGGCCTCTCGGACTACGACGCGCGCCACCGCTTCGTCTTCAGCACGATCTACGCGCTCCCCTTCCACGGCAATCAGCTCGTCGGGGGCTGGCAGCTCGGCTCAATCGTCCAGGCGCAGAGCGGCAACCCCGTCAACATCATCACGAGCATCTCGGCCTTCAACGGCGTGGCGAACACGCTCCGCCCCGACGTGACCGCGACGCCCACGATCATCGGCAGCGTTGACCGCTGGTTCGACACCTCGGTCTTCGTCAACCCGACCTCGCCCACGACCCACTTCGGCAGCCTGGGCCGCGACGTGGTCATCGGGCCGACGTTCAACAACACGGACTTCTCCGTCATCAAGAACACGCGGCTCACGGAGACGACGCGCATCCAATTCCGCGCCGAGTTCTTCGACCTCTTCAACCACGCGAACTTCGGCCAGCCGGGCCGAACCGTCGGCAGCGCCACCTTCGGCAAGATCACCAACACGCGCTTCGCCACGGGCGACTCCGGCTCCTCGCGCCAGATTCAGTTCGCACTCAAGCTCCTCTTCTGAGGCAGAAGGCAAAAAAGTAAAAAGGCAAAAGGCAAAAGAAGGAAAGGCGGCACGCCCGTCTTCCTCTTTTGCCTTTTTACTTTTGCCTTCCGCGCGAGCGGCCTACTTCTTCTTCCGCGCCGCGGCAGCGACCGCCTTCGCCTCGCGTTCGAGCGCGGCGGAGACGCTTGCCTGCGCGCCCTCCTCCTTCGCGGTCGCGTTCGATTCGAGCTGCGCCGCGCCGCCCACGGCGAAGAGGCGGAAGTCAACGCGCGACTCGTAGCGCTCCGAGCCGGGCGTGCCGACGCCCGCCACGCGCCCGAACATGCCGCCGACCTTGCTCGCCCCCGACTGCTTGAGCGCCGACAGGTCGGTGTAGAGAACCAAGTCGCAGTCCTTCTGCTTGGCCTCGGCCTCTGCCGCGGGCGCGCTCACGGCGTCGAGCGGGACGGCTTCGAGGCCGCCGCCGTTGATGGAGCCGACGAGGCGCGAGCGCAGATCGTCGAGCGACACCTCGCCACCGGCGCGGTTGTTGATGGCGGCGACGCCGACCCGTATCGTGCCCGGCTGCTTCGGGCCGACGGACGAGGCCGCGCTGGCGACGCCCGCGCCCGCGCCCTCTCCGCCCTCACCCGCGGGCGGACGCGCTCCTGGCGGCATGCCCATCATGCCTGGGACGCCCGCCATGCCGGCGGGCGGGGCGAACAACTCCTGCATGCTCGCGGCCTGCGTGTAGCCGGCGGGGATGTCGAAGAGCGCGGGGTCGAGCGTGACGTTCGAGATGTCCGTGACCTCCATCGTGTTCTCGAATCCGCCGCCTGCGCCCTCGTCGCCGCCCCGTCCGCTGCTCTTGAAACTCGTCTTGACCATGACGGGGAAACCGAGCTTCCCCGTGCCCGTCCGCTTCGTGCGAACCTGATCCGCGCAGTCGGGGCGCGTGCGGCGCGCGGGCGGCGCGGCGGGGCGATCCGTATCGCAGCTAAAGCCCGCCGCGAGGTCTATGTACCAGCCGTCGGTCTCACTCTCCATGTGGCCGGGGTTGCAGGCTTCGGGCGGCGCGTCGGTGACGCTCGAAGTCTTGATGTGGCGCGCGGTGTAGCCGAACATAGCTTTGCGCTCGCCCGTGTCAACGATTGTTTCCGTCACGTTGACGATTGCGCCGCGCCGCGTCTGCGTCGGCCCCTGCGGCGCTGACGGGCCGGACTCCGCGGGCTGCCCCGTGTCGTCGAGCGAGACGACGAAATACTTCTTCGTCTGTTCGCTGATCTGGATCGTGCGCCGGAGGTCGCATTGCTGGATGCTGGTCATCCCCGGCATCTCCGTGCGCTGGCGCTGGCCCTTGATATAGACGGTGCTCTCGCCGCCGCCGTAGCCGCCCGCGCTGTTCTTCCTCGTCACCTTCAGGTCGGCCAGCGCGACCGCCTGGACGCACAACAACACCGCGAGCACTTTGATGAGCCTCATTGAAATCACCCTCCTGAAAAGAGCGGCAGGTGCAATAGTGTGGGGCCGACGGCTCACGTTCAGGCCGCCGACAATCATCGTCGCGGAAAATTTAGACGCGACCGGGGGGCGTTGGCAAGCCTTTAGATAAGTCAAAAGGCAAAAGAGGGAAAGGCGAACAGCGCCGCCCCGTCATCACCGTTGATGAGAGACGTGCTGTCTGCCGTCTTCACTTTTGCCTTTTGCCTTTCGCCTTTTGACTTTTGACTTTCGTGCCGGCCTTCTTCGCGACGCGCTTGCGCGCGGGCCGGCGCTCGCGCTCGGCCCGGAGGTACGCGTCGAGGTCGAGGCCGAACAGCTCTTTGACCTTCGAGGAGATGGTCGGCAGCACGGCGTCGGCGAACCCGCCCAGCTCGGCCACGAGGTGCTCGCCCTTGCCCGGCCCTTTCTTCCGGCGGCGCGCGCCTTCGTCCTCGTCGTCGAAGGCGTGCGCGATGCCGAAGCCGATGATGATGCCGACCGAGACCGCGCCCGCGCCCCAGACCAGCGGGTTGCGCTCGAACTCCGTGCGCCAGTCGAGCACCTCGCCGACCTCCGTCCTGACCGTCTCGACCGTGTCCTTGACCTCCTCATACTGGTGCGTCACGACCGACTTGATCTCGGCCACGGTCTCGCTGATGGATTCGCGCGTGTCCTCCATCTGCCGTCGAAGCTCGGCCTTGCCCCCGGCCTCGCCGGCTCTCTTCTTGCTCATCCGTCTCCCCTCCTCAACCGGCCCGTCTAAAATTTTCGTGGAGACACATTACAACACAAACGCGCACGTGCGTCGCGCCAAATTTTTCCGCCGCCGAGCCGGGCCGCTTCGCAACGTCGCCGCAAGAATTACGCCACCTCGCGGACAAATCTTTGGAGTTAGATGAGGTTGAAAAAGAAACGTCGGGGCGAAGAGTCTGACGCCGACTCGGCGACTCAAGGAGGAGGTATGGAAAGTAGGGCCAAGGCTTTAGGACACCCGATTCACCAGATGCTGATCCCGTTCCCGTTCGGGCTGCTCTCGACGGCGGTCATCTTCGACATCGTCTATCTGTTCGTGAGCGACCCGGCGACTAAGAATACTCTGTCGCTCGTCGCGTTCTGGATGATCGCCGCAGGTGTCGTCGGCGGGCTTGTGGCCGCGCCGTTCGGGCTGATTGACTACCTCGCGATCCCGCAAGGGACGCGCGCCAAGTCTGTCGGGATGCTGCACGGCGTCGGCAACGTCTTCGTGCTCGTCCTGTTCGCCGCGAGCCTTTGGCTGCGCTACACCTCGCCCGCCGTCGCGGCCACGCACCAGCCGACGACCCTCGCGCTCGTCCTCTCGCTCGCGGGCTTCGTGCTCGCAGGCGCGACGGGCTGGCTCGGCGGCGAGCTGGTCACGCGCCTCGGCGTCGGCATGGACGACGGCGCGAACCTCGACGCGCCCAACTCGCTCACCGCGGACTCGGCGCACGGCGGCGCGCGCGGGTAGGTGATGCAAATGGGCAAGCAGAAAGCAAAGCCGGAAGTCGTCGTCATCACGGGCGCGTCCGCCGGAGTGGGCCGGGCGACCGCGCGCGAGTTCGCGCGCCGCGGCGCGCACGTCGGTTTGATCGCGCGCGGGCGCGACGGATTGGAGGGCGCGCGGCGCGAGGTCGAGCGGATGGGCGGGCGGGCGCTCGTCCTGCCGCTCGACGTGGCAGACCACGGGGCGGTCGAGGGCGCGGCTGAGGCGGTCGAGAATCAACTCGGCCCGATTGACGTGTGGGTCAACAACGCGATGCTGTCGGTCTTCTCGCCCGTCAAAAAGATGAGGCCGGAAGAGTACAGGCGCGTGACGGAGGTCACGTACCTCGGCGTCGTCCACGGCACGCTCGCGGCTTTGAAGAGAATGCTGCCGCGCGACCGTGGAGTGATCGTGCAGGTCGGCTCGGCGCTCGCCTACCGCGGCATCCCCTTGCAGTCGGCCTACTGCGGCGCGAAGCACGCCGTGCAGGGCTTCGTGGACTCGCTGCGCACGGAGCTTCTGCACGACGGGTCACGCGTGCGTGTGACGATGGTGCAGTTGCCCGCGCTGAACACGCCGCAGTTCTCCTGGGTCAAGTCGCGGCTGCCGCGCGAGCCGCAGCCCGTGCCGCCCATCTTCCAGCCGGAAGTGGCCGCGCGCGCCATCTACTGGGCCGCGCACGAAGACCGACGCGAACTCTACGTCGGCTGGCCGACCGTGAAGGCCGTCGTCGGCAACAAGGCCGCGCCCGGCCTCGCCGACTGGTACTTGGCGCGGATGGGCTACGACGCGCAGCAGACCTGTGAGCCGGTCTCGCCCGAACGCCGCGACAACCTCTGGGAGCCTGTGCCCGGCGACCACGGCGCGCACGGCTCGTTCGACGAACGCTCGTCCGCCACGAGCACGCAGCTCTGGGCGACGACGCACCGCTCGCTCTTCGCGCTCGCCGGGGCGGGCGCGCTCCTCGGCGCGGCGGCCACGAAGCTCCTGCTTTCTTTGCGCGCCGCGCGCCTGCGCAACACGCAGGTCGAGCGCTTCCGCGCGGGCGGCCTGATGTGAGCGCGTGTGCGCGTGAGGGCAGCAAAAAAATTCGTTGCGCCCGGCGGGCGTCCGCGTTTAGAGTGCGAGACACGTAGGCGGCTTCGGTGTGGAGCTTCTTAGAAGCCGCTGTGGACTCAAGCGAGAGGAGGCCGTATGGCGAAGAAGGACAAGCAAGGTGGCGGCGTGCTCGACACGGCGCGCAAGGTCGTTAGCGAAGTGATTGATAGCGCGGCGCGTCTGGTCGGTCAGGCCGGCGAGCAGGCGGCGGGCGTGGGCATCGCGGCTCTCGACACGACCGCGGGCGCGGTCGCCAGCGTTAGCCCGACTGCGGGCGAGGCGATCCGCCCCGGTCGCCCGACGAAGAACGCCGCCAAGACCGCCGCGCGCGCGACCGTGGAAGGCGCGCGCGCAGGGGCCGAGGCCGCGAAGGAGGCCGTCGGCACGACCGCAGAAGCGACGCGCAAGGCCGCGCGACGGATTTCAAAGGCGGCGCGCGGGGCCGCGAAGCGGACTTCAAAGGCAGCGGGCAAGGCTACGAAGCGCGCTTCAAAGGCCGCGTCGCGCACCGCGAAGGCGGCAGCGCCGCGCGCCGCGCGCAAAAGCTCCGCACGCTCTTCCGCCAAGTCCGCGAAAGCGTCTGGCCGGAAGAGCGCCGGGAAGAAGGGCGCGGGGCGCGCGGGCCGAAAGAAGTCGAGCGCGAAGGGCAAGAAGAGGTAAGAGACAGTTTGAGGAGTCCCGCGAGGGGCTGAATGTTTGCGGCTCGCGTCGGTCGTTCTTTACCTTCGGTCACGCAACAAGCTTATAGACGGAGGACAGCGCCGACGCGCGCGCGCCCTCATCCCCTTCTCCAGCAGACCTCCGGCCCGAACATGCCGACGACGATTTTCAAAGCGACACTCGCGCTCCTGCTCCTCCTGCCACAGATGACACGAAGCGGCGGCGAATCGAAGCGCCCGCGCGCGCGCGACATCGGCCTCTTCGTCGGCGTGCTGCCCGCGGGCCGCCTCGACGCCATCACGGACGTTGAGGGCGTGAGAGTCGGCCACGCGACTCTCATCAAAGGCGACGACGTTCGCACCGGCGTCACGGCCATCCTGCCGCACGGCGGAAATCTTTTTCAGGAGAAAGTCCCCGCGGCCATCTTCGTCGGCAACGGCTTCGGCAAGCTCGCGGGTTCGACGCAGGTAGGCGAACTCGGCGAGATCGAGACCCCGATTCTTCTCACCAACACGCTGAACGTCCCGCGCGTGGCCGACGCGCTGATTGACTGGATGCTCGCCCTGCCCGGCAACGAGGACGTGCGCTCTGTGAACCCCGTCGTCGCCGAGACGAACGACGGGCAGTTGAACGACATACGCGGTCGCCACGTCCGTGCCGAAGAGGTCTTCGCAGCTTTGAAGTCGGCGAAGGGCGGCGAGGTCGAGGAGGGTTCGGTCGGCGCGGGCACGGGCACGGTGGCCTTCGGCTTCAAGGGCGGCATCGGCACGGCCTCGCGCGTCGTCCCCGCCAAGTACGGCGGCTACACCGTCGGCGTCCTTGTGCAGACGAACTTCGGCGGCGTGCTCACGATGAACGGTGCGCCCGTCGGGCGAGAGCTTGGCCGCTACTACCTCAAAGAAGACCTCGAACCCGTGCCGAAATCCAAACTCGACGCGCGGGGCGAGCCGCCGCACGACCGCGCCGAAGCTTCTACTCACTCCGAGCGCGCCGAACCTCCGTCCGATTCCGACAGCGCCTCTTCACTTAACTCCGACCGCGCCGACGGCTCCGTCATCGTCGTCGTCGCCACGGACGCGCCGCTCGACGCGCGCAACCTCCGACGCCTCGCCGCGCGCGCCATGCTCGGCCTCGCGCGCACCGGCTCTCCCTCGACCAACGGCAGCGGCGATTACGTAATCGCCTTCAGCACCGCGCCGCAGAATCGAATCAAGTACGGCGAGACGGCCCCGCGCCGCGTCGAACTCCTCCCGAACGATTCCATGTCCCCTCTCTTCCTCGCCGTTGTCGAGGCGACCGAGGAGGCCGTCTATAACTCTCTGCTGCGCGCCACCACAGTCACGGGCCGCAACGGCGCTCGTGTCGAGGCCCTGCCGATTGATAAGACCGTCGAGATTCTGAAAAAATACAACGCACTCAGAGCGATCCGGTGAGGAGGCTGGAGAGGCGCGGAGGGTATCAAGGCGCATGGTTATGTCCGCATCAGCGGCAGGTGATGACCGGCGCTAGGTTGTAAATTCTCTCAAGGCGGTCATGGTGGAAAGTATGGAAAACTCGGCAGACGTAAACAGAGACAGAGACGCGCAGAACAGGCTGAATAACGCGGTCGCCGTCATGGTCGCCATCGTGGCGGCGTTCATGGCCGTGACGAAGGTAAAGGACGACAACATCGTGCAGGCCATGTTGCAGGCCAAGTCGGACGCGGTGGACACCTGGTCTGAGTACCAGTCGAAGCGCATCAAGCAGCACCTGGAAGAGTTGGGGCGCGACCAGTCGCAGATGCTGCGCGCGTCTGTCCCGGCTGAGAGCGCGGCGCGGCTCGACGAGCAGTCGAAGCGTTATGAGGCGGAGATCGCGCGCTACCAGAAGGACGAGGACGAGTTGCAGTCGAAGGCGCGCGGGCTTGAGGCGCAGTACGACGCTTTGAACTACCGCGACGACCAGTTCGACCTCTCGGACGCGGCGCTCTCGGTCGCGCTGGCGATGCTCGCCGTGACGGCGCTGACGGGCAAGCGGTGGCTCCTCTGGGCCTCGCTCCTGTTCGCGGGCTTCGGCGTCGTCATGGGCGTGGCCGGACTCGTCGGCCTGCATCTGCACCCGGACTGGCTCACGAAGCTGCTCTCTTAAAACCCCGGAACAGATCGGTCGCGGCGAGAGCGAAAGAGCACTAAGTCACACGAGCCACGCCGAAAAGGTTAAAGCGCGGGCGGCTCACTTGCCCTTCGCGGATTTCTTTGTCTCCTTCTCGACCGCCTTCTCGTCCGGCGCGTGACCTTCGGGGAAGGCGAAGACGTGGTAGTGGTCTCGAAGCTCGCGCAGCGCCTCGACCCTGCCGGCCTTTTTGAGCCGCGCGATCTCGCCCATCACGAACTCCTGCTCGCGCGCCGACATGAAGCGGTAGTAAATGTCGAAGGCGAAGCCGGTCGTGTGCGGCTCGACGCTGAAGTCCCCCGCGTTGGCGTTGCCGGACTCACGCAGCAGACGTTGATACTCATCCGTCCTGACGAGTGAGGTCACGGGCAGGGGGCGTTGGAACTCCGACTCGTACACTTGCGCCAGCTCCTCCAGCACCGCGAGCGCCGCCGGGCGGGCGAAGCTGAGCATGCGCTGCTGAAACTCCTTAACTGACGCCGGGTCGTGCAGGTCGTAGGCGCGACCGCCGAAGGAGCGCGCGAGCTGCGCGAGCGTGTCGTATTCCGCGTAGAGCGTCTGACGCTCTTTCGGCGTCCCGTACTCCGAGGCGACCAGCTTCTCTTTGTCCTTCAAATCGCCGAGGGCCTTCCTGCCCACGGCGGCGTCGGCTGTGAGACGTGCGCGCCCTTCCTTGTCCTTCTTGTCCGCCGCCTTGAGACGCGCGCCGAGGTCTTTTTGTTCGGCTTCGAGCGCGGCGCGCCCGGCGGCGAGTCCGTCCCTGTAAGCCTTTAGCTCGTCGTCGCCCGCGAAGAGAGGCACGCTCTTGCCTTGCTTCGCGTCGTAGTGTGTCAGTTCGCCCGTCGCCGCTCCGCCCACGCCGAAGAGGATGTAGCCGCGACCGAGCCGCGGCACTTCGACCAGTCCGTCGCCGCGCGCGATCATCTCTGCCAGCTCCGCGAAGTCGTGCGGTGTGCGGACGCCGGCCTCGTTCGCCGAAGCCGCCTGTATCGCGAGGAAGCGGTGACGATCCGGGTACTGCTTCAACTCCGCCGGAACTTCGACCTTCGCCTGCCTGCCCGCCGGCTCGCCCCGATCCTCCTCGACTTTCGAGACCGCCTCGGCGTAAGGGTCGGGCGTCGGCGTGGGGTTAATCCCTAAGACGGCCTTCGCCTTTTGCACGCCGCTTTTTAGAGGCGCGGGGTTGTGTCTCAGGTAAAGGAAGGCGGAGACGAGCGCGGCGAGGACGACGGCTATGAGTGCGGTGCGGCGTGTGAGTAGGCGCGAGAGGCCGCGTTGCTCTGTGGCAGGCGCGCTCTTCTCGCTTTCCGGCGGGACTTGAGGAGGAGGCGATTCTCCGCCTCCCGCTTCTTCCGCTTCCGCTTTCCCCTTGTGCTCGCCTTCCATGTCGCCACTATAGATTATTTCAGGCGCTGGTCGAACCAGTCGGCGGCGCGTCGGAGTATGTCGCGGCGGTGCTCGGTCTGCGAGACGGCGTGGCCTTCCCCGGCGTAGATGACGAGCTGCGTCTCCACGCCTAAAGTTTTCAGCGCGTGCCAGAACTCGTAGGACTGCGGGGCCGGGCACTCGGCGTCGCGGTCGCCGACCATGACGAGCGTGGGCGTCCGGGCGTTCTTGATGAAGTTGATGGGCGCGCTCTTCGCATAGACCGCCGGGTCGTCATAGACGGACGCGCCGAAGTAGGGAATCATCCACTGGTCAATCTGGTTCTCGCCGTAGTAGCTCTGCCAGTTCGCAATGCCGGCTCCGGCGATGGCCGCGCGGAAGCGGTTCGTCTGCGTCACAGTCCACATCGTCATGAACCCGCCGTAGCTCCAGCCGGTGATTCCCATCCGGTCGGCGTCCACGGGCGCGACCTTCAGCGCCTCGTCCACGCCGCGCATGATGTCCCGGAGGTCGCCGTGGCCGAAGTCTTTGACGTTGGCACGCGTGAAGTCTTCGCCCTGGCCGTAGCTGCCGCGCGGGTTCGGGAAGAAAAGGAAGTAGCCGTCCGTTGCGAGCGAGAGCGGCAGGCCGAGGCCGCTCCCCCAGCGCGGCATCATCTGCGAGGCCGGCCCGCCATGCACCACCACGACCATCGGATACTTCCGCGCCGGGTCGAAATTCTGCGGGTAGAGCAGCCAGCCCTGAACGTCGGAGTTGTCGTTCGTCCACTCCAAACTCTTCGCCTCGCCCCAGGCAGGCCGCAGGCCCTCGTTAACCTTCGTCAACTGCTTCCAAGCGCCCACTGTGCCGGCCCAGACTTCGGGCGGCTGCGTGTAGGAGTGCCGGACGATGGCGGTAGTCTGCCGGTCGCGCGAGACTGAAAGGCTCACGCCGCTCTCCTTCGTGATAGTTTCGTCGCCCGTCCAAACGGTCGTCACTTTGCCGCTCGACGTGTCGAGCGTGGCGACGCCGCTCCTGCCCTTGACCAACTCGGTGAAGAGGATTTGATTTGAAACGGGCTGCCACGCGAGCCAGCTCGCCGAAGCCTTCATGCCGGGCGTGAGGTCGCGCGCCGCGCCGCCGGCTGCGGGGATGAGATAGATGTCGCCGCCCGTGTTGCCCTCGTCGCTCATCAGGCCGCCGATGAAGGCGATCTGTTTTCCGTCGGGCGAGAAGTGCGGCTCGGCGATCTGCAACGCCGGCTTGAGGATTGATTTCATCTCGCCCGCGGCGGCGTCCACGGTGTAGAGCTGCGCGACGAACCAGTTGTCGTCGCCGGAGCCGTGGGCCGCGGTCGCTGCAAAGCTCCTGCCATCCGGCGACCAGTCGTACTCATAGACGTAGAGGTCTGGCGGCGAGAGCTGCCGCACGCCCTGCGAAGCCAAATCAACCACGGTGAGGCGCTGCTCATAGACGTGCTCCTCGACGACGCCCGCGTCCGCGGCGGTCGGCTGCGTCGGCCCGGCTGTCCGCACCGCGTTCTCCGTGAAGAGCACGGCCAGACGCCCGCCGTCGGGCGACCACTGCGGGCCGGAGAGAAAGCCCGTCAGGTTCGTTACCTTTCGCGCCGCGCCGCCGCCCGCGTCCGCGACGTAGAGTTCGAGCTGTCCCGGCTTATCTTTGTCCGATAGAAAAGCGAGGCGCGCGCTGTCGGGCGACCACGCGATGTCGTGCTCGGCGTAATCGCCGCCGCCCGCCCCGGCGGTGACGCGCGTCGGCGCTGAGGCGGGAGACTTCAGGTCGGCCACGTAGATCGCGTACTTGCCCGAAGGCGCTTTGTCCGCGCCGAGCAGGGCGATTGACCAGGCGACCTTCGAGCCGTCGGGCGAGATCGCCACCTCCTCGAAGGTGCGCGTGGCGATGAGTGAATCAATCGCCTGCTCGACCGACGGCTGTTGTTTGAAGCCGGTGCGGCCCGAAGCCGCGGCGACCGAGCAAGTGAGTACGAAGAGAATGGCGACGGACACTCTGAAGCCGTTGAGCATTTCAAACCTCCGTGGATGAAAACCTGAACTCCCGGTTTTGAGATTATACCCGACCTGAGTTCGGCGCGGGCGGCGGAAAAGAATTGGCCTGCGAAATCACACGAAAGGCGCGAAAAGAGGCTCTTCAGTTTACAATCAGGCGTCCCGGCGTCCGGTGCAACTCGCGGCATCCGGCGGGTCGCAATCGAATTTCGCTTGAACGGTCAATCCGAGGATAACAGATAAAAACTCATAAGCCCCTTTTCAAACTCCTTCTCGCGCTCTTCGCCCTGCTCGCCGCCGACGGCGCGCGGGCGCGAAGAACGCCATCCGCGGCGGCGTGCGCTCAATTGAGCACGGTATGATGCTCGACGACGAGGCGCTGAGGCTTCTGGTCGAGCACGGCACGTTCTATTGTCCTACCCTTTCAGTCTATATCCCGAAGACGCCGGAGGAGGACACTGACTTGCGCCGCCGCATCGTCGCCAGCCACAGGCAGGTCTTTCAGAAGGCGATGCGGATGGGCGTCAAAATTGTCTTCGGCACGGACGTGGGGGCCTTCGCGCACGGGACGAACGCGCGTGAGTTCGAGCTGATGGTCGAGTACGGGATGAAGCCAATCGAGGCCATCCGCTTCCACACGTCGCGGCGCACCACGCCGCCCGAATCCTATGCGTCGGGTAGTCGCTCTGCTACAATCGCGCGCTATGAAACCGACAAGCACACACGCCCTGACCGTCATCCTCGTCATGCTGTTAGCTTCCGCGCCCGCTTGGGCCACTTGCGGGGGCGGCGGGGGAGGCGGCGTCGGCGGCATGTCCGGCGGCGGCGGCGGCTCGTCCAGCCCGCAGGTCTATTACGTGCCGTGGAAAGTTCGCGGGGAGAAAGACCCGCCGCCGATGGCGGGGCTTGTCCTCTACTGGTTTCCCCTGACGAATGAGGAGCTGAAAAAATCGAGCCTCCGCGAATCGCGCACGCTCTCCCTTTACTCCGCTCTGTGCCTCTCGACGGAACTGGCGGACTACCGCACGCCCGCGGGCCAGAAACTTTTGGGCGACTCCAGGCCGCCCGCGGCGGTGCTCGTCGAGCCGGACGGCTCGGTCATCGGCAAGGCCGAGGGCAAAGACGGCATCCTCAAAGTGGATCAGGTCGAGAAGTTGGTCGCGGGCGAAGTGAAGAAGCGCGAGGACGCGCTCGACGCGAGCCTGAAGGATGGCAGGGATAAGGAGAAGGCCGGCGACAACGACGCCGCCATCAAGCTCTTCCGCGCGGTGCTCGACCAGAAGTGCATGTTCCCGAAGAAGGCGAAGGACGCCGCGAAGGAGTTGAAGAAGCTCGGCGTGAACGTGAGCGAGGTCGCCGACGCGGGCGTCGCCCCCGCCCCGGTCTTCGACTCACGCCAGAGCGCCCGCATCGAAGGCGTCATGCGCGACGGCCTCAAGGCCGAGGTCGCGTCGAATTACGCCGAGGCCGAAAGGCTCTACGGCCAAGCGCACCGCCTCGACCCGGCAGACCCCGCGCCGCTCCGCTACCTCGGCGAACTCTACCGACACCACACGGGTGAGTGGGACAAGGCGAGGGCGACGTTCGAGGCGATACTCGGCATGCTCGCCGACCCGCTCTCGCGCGCTGTCGCGCAGCACGGCCTGGGGAAGATGACCATCCACGACGGCGAGTTCAAGAAGGGCCTGGCGCTGATCGAAAGTTCGGTGAAGACGTACCCGCTGGCTTTGGCGTACCGCAACCTGGCCGTGTTCTGGAACTCCGAGGGCGACCGCGCCAAGACCGAGCGCTACATCCAGAAGGCGCTCGCCCTCGACCCGGAAGACCCTTACAACCTGGTCTTCGCCGCCGCCTTCATGGCCGGGACGGGGCACGGCGACGAGGCTTTGAAGATCGCGCGCGAGAACGAGGCGCTCCTGCCGGCCTCGTACAACCTCGCCGCCGTTTACGCGCAGACGGGCCAACGCGAGAAGGCGCTCGCCCTGCTCCGCCGACACTTCTTCGAGTACGAGCGCTACCGCTCGGTGCGCGCCAAAGAGATGATGGAGGCGCGCGTTGACGCCGTGTTCGCCTCGCTGCGTGAAGACCCGGCCTTCGTCGCGCTCACACACGACGCCGACGGCAAGCTCCCCTCGCGCTCAGTGGTGAACAGGTGAATTGACTTTTCATAGCCTTTTGCGTACAGTTCCTAAGCCTTTTCAGCCTGGCCGGGCGGAGAGGCTCTCCATCTAATCTTCTCGCATCCCGACTCCGGCCCTCGACCTTGCCCTTTATCTCTTCAGAGGCGCGCCGACTGATCTCTCGCGGGTCAGGAGTCTGCCCGGCAGGGTAAAATTTTTCAGCCAACGAAATCCAGGAGAACCAATGAAGCTTAAAACTCTGATTGGCGGGCTGGCCGCCGCGCTACTGCTGGCGTCGGCCTGCACGGCGAACCTAACAACGTCGAACGCCAACAAGCCCGCGAACACGGCCACGACTGCCAACGCGGCCAACACGAACGCGCCGGCGAACAACTCCGCGTCTTCCAACGCGGCCTCTAACACGAACAGTGCGGCCAACACGAACGGCGCGGGTTCCGCGTCTTCCGAGCAGAGCGGCAAACAGGACTTCACCCTCGTCAACCAGACGGGCGTGGAGATTCATAAGGTCTTCATCTCGCCGCACGACTCGAACGACTGGGAGGAGGACATCCTCGGTCGCGACACGCTCCCGAACGGCGAGAGCGTGGACATCAAGTTCCACCGCAACGAGAAGGCCGCCAATTGGGACTTGAGGGTTGAGGACAGCCAGGGCCACGCGCTCGAGTGGGAGAACCTGAACCTGCTCGAAATCTCGAAGGTCACGCTGCACTACAAGGACGGCAAGGCGACAGCCGAGACCGAATAACACTCGCGGGCCGCCCTACGGCCTCTTCAACAATTCACAAGGGAGTAAGTACGCCAAGCATGAGACACGTACAGATGAACAATTTTCGCCGGGCGAGAGCCTTGGCCGCGCTCTGCGCTCTTTCGCTGCTGCTCGCCTCCGCAGCCTTCGCGCAGGGGAAGCAAGACTTCACCCTGCACAACGCCACGGGCGTGGAGATTCACGAGCTTTACGTCTCGCCGCACAGCAGCGACGACTGGGAGGAAGACGTTCTCGGTCAGGACACGCTGCCCGACGGCGAGAGCGTAGAGATACACTTCTCCCGCAGGGCGAAGCCGAAGCTGTGGGACTTGAAAGTGGTTGACAAGGAAGGCAACAGCATCACCTGGGAGAACCTGAACCTGCTCGAAATCTCCGAGGTCACGCTGCACTACAAGAACGGCAAGGCGTGGGCCGACCTGAAGTAGTTCCCGCCGACATCGGTCGAAACGAGTGTGGGCTGGCCGCATCGCCGCGGCCAGCCCACACTCGTTTTTCAGCAGTCGCGCTGCTCGCGGTCGCGTCTATTCCAGGTAGTGCTCACCCAGTCGCGCCCGAAGCGCCGTCGGGACTGCGCCCCAGTTCGTGACGCAGAGCACTCTCATGGTGAACTTAGACAGGTGCACGCGCGAGAAGCGCCAACTCCCGACCTCCTCCTCGTAGAGCCAGCGGTAGAAGGGGCCGTCTGCGCGGCGGCTGTAAAAGGTCGCGCGCGCGCCGGGCGCGCCCCCGTTTAAAGTCTCGACGTAAACCCGCAGGTCTCTCATCATAACCGCCTTCGAGCGCCGGAAGTCTTCCGCCCCGTTGCTGAACCGGCGAAGCACGCTCGGCGCGGCGGGCTAAAGGCGTCCCACGCTCGCCCTGCACTCAGTGCCGCGACGCAGCGCCGCGGACGCTCTCGCCCCTCACGTCGCGCCCCTCGCCTTCGGTCGCCGCTGCGCCCTTAACGTCGTCGCCCGCATTCGGACGCCCGCCGTCACTATCCTTCGGCTCCCCTGCGGTGTCCGTGAAAGGCACGAGGCCCTGTCTGACCTCTTCGATGGCGATGCTGGTGTTCCTGCGCCTGTGCGGGTCGGCCACGATCCGCGGGCGCGCGCCGCGCTGGAGCTGCTTGCTTCTGAGCGCCGCCACGACGATCAGCCGGAATCTCGAATCTATCCCCGGCCACTGCTCTCCGCCCGCAAAGCCGCCGAGTCCGTCGTTCTCCGTCTTACCCGCTTCGGACATAATGTGCTTCGACTCCCTTGTTCGGTTTAGAGGGGGCACTTCAAGACTGACTCGGCCCGCCGACGTGCGCCAAAACGTCTCGGGCGGATTCGAGCAAGGCGGCCATTGCGAAAGCGGTCGCGCTCGGAAAAACGGCAGACGGCACAAGAAGGAGGCCGGGGCCTGCGTCCCATGTCGAGAGCGGTTTTCCTAAAGGGCTGATCCGGTCAGGGACTTAAACAAAGAGACCATAACACATGCGGGGCCGAAACACTACGCGCCGCGCGGCGGCGGGAACACATTAATGAGGCCCGCGGGCCGCACGCGGAGAAGGCGTAAAGCTTCTGCCGTTCACTCCTTCATGGACGCCAGCGAGGGCCTCGCGGCGAGGGGCGGGGCGGCGACGCGTGCTCTCTCCGGCACACAAATTAAGACGGCCCACGGCGTCGGGCCGACGGCCCACGGCTTGCAACAAAGGGCGTCTGTAGTGCATCATAGGTAACGACATTCCTTCTCTCGCGCATCGACGGTGATGCGCCCCGCGCCTCGATTGGCGGCGGCGTTCTGGATAGTTCGAGAGCAGGCCGGATTCAACTTCAGAAGCCGCTCGCTAGAGCACCCGAACGCGATAACCTTCGTCGCCACCGTTAACGAAGCAAACTTCGCCTAAGAAGCTTCTCTTAATACTCCCACTAGGGGAGAGGTACACACACAGATGTCCATAAAACTTTACGTCGGAAATCTCTCGTTCCAGACTTCGAGCGCGGATTTGCAGGAATTGTTCGCACAGGCCGGCACGGTCGAGTCGGCGACGGTCGTCGAAGACCGAGACACGGGCCGCTCGCGGGGCTTCGGCTTCGTCGAGATGTCCTCGAAGGAAGAGGGCGAGGCGGCCATCGCGCAGTTCAACGGCAAGGAACTGAACGGTCGGAGCCTGACGGTGAACGAGGCCAGGCCGCGCGAAGACCGCGGGGGCCGCGGCGGCGGTGGCGGAGGCCGGGGCGGCTTCGGCGGCGGGGGCAACCGCGGGGGCGGCGGCGGCGGACGCGGCGGCTACGGCGGCGGGGGCGGCGGCGGCAGCCGCGAGCCTCGCTGGTAAACGAGTCCGAGACGACCAGCGACACTTTCAAAAAGCGCCTCTGGCAGTCAAACGTTTCGGCCAGAGGCGCTTTTAAATTTTCCGCGCGCCGCGAGCACGAACGCCGTGCCCGGCCCGCGCTTCACAGATAAGGAACCGAATGAATTTCTCTCAACTGGGACTGACCGCCGCGCTCGCGCGCAGGTGCGAGTCCCTCGGATACAACGAACCGACACCGATTCAGACGAAGGCGATTCCCATCGTGCTGACCGGCGCAGACCTCATCGGCTGCGCCGAGACGGGCACGGGCAAGACCGCCGCCTTCTTCCTCCCGACCATCCAGCGGATGGCCGAGCGAGCGCGGCCCGGAGTGCGCGTGCTCGTGCTCGCGCCGACGCGCGAGCTGGCCTCGCAGATCGAAGAGAGCTACCGGCAGCTCGCCCCGAAGGGCAGCCCGCGCTGCGCCACCATCATCGGCGGCACGGGCTTCGGCAAGCAGAACGAGGCGCTGCGCCGCGGCGCAGGAATAGTCGTCGCCACGCCGGGCCGCCTCCTAGACCACATGGAGCGCGGCACCGTCAGCCTCGCGCACGTCGAAGTGCTCGTGCTCGACGAGGCCGACCGCATGCTCGACATCGGCTTCCTGCCCGCGATCCGCCGCATCGTCGCGGTGCTGCCGTCAGCGCGGCAGACGCTCCTCTTCTCGGCGACCATGTCGTCGGCCATCGAGGAGCTGGCGCGCTCGACCATGCGGAGGCCGCAACTCGTCGAGGCCAGCCAGCGCGGTCGCGCCGCGGTGACGGTCGAGCAGACCGCGTACCCCGTCGCCACCGAGTCGAAGACGGCGCTCCTCTTAGACCTCCTGGAGCGCGAGCGCTTCGAGCGCGTGCTCGTCTTCACGCGCACGCGGCGCGGGGCCGAGCGGCTGTCGCACATCCTGGAGGCGCGCGAGCACAAGGTCAACCGCATCCACGCCGACCGCACGCAGCCGCAGCGCGAGGCCGCCCTGCGCGGCTTCAAGGAAGGGCAGACGCGCGTGCTCGTCGCCACGGACATCGCGGCGCGCGGCATAGACGTTGACTCGGTCTCGCACGTCATCAACTACGACGTGCCCGCACAGCCCGAAGACTACGTCCACCGCATCGGTCGCACGGGACGGGCGGGCAACAGCGGGCGGGCCATCACGCTCGTCACCCCCGTTGACGAGACCTCCATGCGCGCCATCGAGCGCCTGACGGGTCAGGCGGTCGAGCGCGTCCTGCTCCCCGGCTTCGGGGGCGCTGCTCAAGGCGCGGGCGTCGGCGTCAGGGCGTCGCACGTCAAACACAGGAGCGTCGTCGGGCGTCGCTCGTTCCGGCCTCGCCGCGCGAGCAGGTAAGAGTAGCAGCCGCCGGGACGAGCGAGGCGGCGTACTTTAAAAACCCAGGCAGGCACTCGAACTTGAAGGAGGAATGATTGCTCAAAGAAGAACTGATCCCCGCCGAGGGCGTCATCGTTGACAAGCAGCCCAACGCGTTTTTCAAAGTCCGGCTCAACAACAGCGAGCACGTCGTGCTGGCGCAGATTTCCGGCAAGATGCGCAAGAACCGCATACGCATCCTCGTGGGCGACCGCGTGAGCGTCGAGCTTTCGCCGTATGACCTGTCGAGGGGCCGCATCACATACAGGTACAAATAAGAGAAGGAGGTGGCGCTAATGGAGAAGCAGACGCACAACGTCGGCGAACGCGTGGAGAAGTTCTGCGTGACGTGCGGCGAACAGAGGGGTCACGTGGTGGCCTCGGTCACGAAGCGCGGGCAGATATCGCGCGTGAGTTGCCCGCAGTGCGGGACGCGCGGCACGTACAAGAGCGGCGGGGCCGGGACGGGCAGCCGCACCGCCTCCGGCTCCGGCGCGCCATACGACCGCACGCGCACCTACCGCGCCGGGCAGTCACTGACGCACCCGGTCTTCGGGCAGGGCGAGGTGACGGCGGTCATCGAGCCGCAGAAGATTGACGTGCTCTTTTCCGACCGGATGCGCCGCCTCATACACGCGCGCATTCAGGCGTGAGCCGCGCGCGGCGCGGCCCGCGCGCTGGCGGCAAAGGGAAGTAAAGAGAAGCTCGTCGCGCCCGCGTTCGTGACGCCGTGTCGCGGGCGCGCGCGCATCGCTCACCACGCGAAGGAGAAGGCGCAGGAGACTATCTGCCAGCGCCCGTCCCGCCTCTCGTAGCGGCGCGTGAACTCGTACCGCGGCGTCGTAAACTCGCTCCCGCGAAAGCTGCCGGACATCTGCGCCCTGCCGCTCACCCACGCTTCGTCGCCGCGCACGCTGACGCCCACGCCGTCGGTCTTGATTGACGTGATGACGAAATAAGGGTTGGCGAGCATCGCCAGCCTCTGCCCCTTCCTGATCCTCCCGCCGAACGAGGTGAAGTCGTCCGCGAGCACGCGGTCGAGTGCCGCCACGTCGCGCTCCGCGTTCGCGCGTATGTACTCGCGCTCGACCTCAAGCACCGCCTGCTCGTCAGCCGTGCGCGCGGCGGCGCTCGGCCAGAGGTGCGCGGTCAGGTTGGCCGTCGTGATGCCGATGAAGAAGGTGATTAGGGCGACCGGAAGGCGTGTGGCGATGTGGCAGCGCATGTCCTGTACTCCTTGCTTGTGACTTTTGCGAAAGGGTAGCACGCGCCGCCGGGCACGACAAGGTCTTACCCGATGCTGAATAGATGCTGCCGACGCCATGGGACAGGCGGCGCGCGTCGTCCGTCAGTGTAAGCCATCTGAGTCGCGGCTGACGGGTAGGCGGAGTTCGACGACGAAGCCGCCGCCCGAAACATTGGCCGCCGCGACCGAGCCGCCGTGCAGGCGCAGTGCGCGCTCGGTGATGCTGAGGCCCAGGCCCGCGCCGCCCGTCTCGCGCGTGCGCGAGTCGTCAACGCGGTAGAAGGGACGGAAGATGTCGCGGAGCGACTCTTCGGGGACGCCCGCTCCTTCGTCGCGCACGGCGATCAAGGCGTGTCCGTCGTCTCCCTCCCGGCGGCAGCGGAGAGAGATTTTCACGGCTGACCCTTCGGGCGTGTAGCGGACGGCGTTGCGGACGACGTTCTCGACGGCGCTTCGCAGGAGCGCGGGCGTGCCCTTCGTCTCGCACTCGTCGCACTCCGAGACGACCACCGAGCAATTCTTACCCTGCGCCTCGAAGTCCGCGTCCGCCGCGACCTCGCGGACGAGGGCGGAGAGGCTCACCGTCTCAAGTCGCATCCCGCCCCCGTTGCTCTCCCAGCGCGAGAGTGTGAGCAGTTGCCCGATCATCTCGTTGAGGCGCTTCGCCTCGCGCTCGATGCGGTCGAGGTGCGCCGCGGCCCCCGCGCCCGCGCGCTTGCGCGCCAGGTCGAGCGCGACCGAGAGGCGCGCGAGCGGCGAGCGCAGCTCATGCGAGATGTCGCGCAGCAGTCGCGCTTGCGCGCTCACCAGCGTCTCGACGCGCGCGGCCATCGCGTCGAAGTCGTGCCCCATCGCCGCCAGTTCGTCGCGCCGCCTGCCGAGCGCGGGGCCGACGCGCGCCGAGAGGTCGCCGCGCGCCACCTGCCTCGTCACCTCGCGGAGCTTCACCACCGGCGAGACGATGTAGCGCGCCAGCATGTAGCAGAGCAGGCCGGCGGTCAGTATCACGGCGGCGAGGCGCGCGACGAACGCCGCCGGGGTGTCACCGAGGAGAAAGTTGAACGGCCCCGGCGGCAGGAAACGTTGGAACGGCCTGGGCTGTCCCGGAGGCCCGTGTCCGGGCGGCATGGGCGGCCCCGTCGGGAGCGCGGCGACGAACGCGTAGCTGCCCCCGCCGCGCGCGGGTTCAGTGCGCGCCTCGATTGCCATGCCGCCGAGCATCCTTGAAGCAGGGCTGCCGGTCTTGGAGACGCGCGCCGCCAACTCCTTCTCCTCCGGCGTGGCTTCACGGCCCGCCAGCTCCTTCCCGTCGGCGTCGAACAGGTGCGCGCGGACGTGCGCCTCGCGCTCCACGTGTTGCAGGAAAGAGTCGAGCGCCGCCGACCCTTCGCGCTCGTAGGTCTCGACCGCGTTCAGCGAGTACGCCGTCATGATGCCCTCGATGAACTGCGGCGGGCGCGGCGCAAGCTCCGGGCGCGTGAGGTAAGACGTGACGGCCAGCGCCCCGATGACGAGCACCATCGCGAGCCAGAACCAGAGAAAGACTTTTAAGAAAAGACTGCGCAAACTACTACCTCTCTTACTACCTTCGCCCCGCGCGCGCCGACGCTCATGCGCCCTCGGCCTTGCCCGCCTCCGCCTGCCGCGCGTAGATGTAGCCGACGCCGCGCACGGTCTTGATCCGCTCGACCTCGCCGACGTGGTGGCCGAGCTTCTTGCGCAGGTGGCTGATGTGCATGTCTATGCTGCGGTCGAAGAGGGAGAGTTCGCGGCCCAGCGCAGAGCGCACGAGGTCTTCACGCTTGACGACGCGCCCCGCCGCCGCGAGCAGCAGGACGAGTATCTCGTACTCGACGTTCGTCAGCTCCACCGATTCGCCCGCACGCCTGACGTGGCGCGTGCCGGTGTCAACTTCAACGTCGCCGACCGCGATGCGGTCTGACGCCGCAGACCCCGCCGCGGCGTGCGACGCCGGCCCGCGCGACCTCGTGCGGCGCAGGATGGCGTGGATGCGCGCGACCAGCTCGCGCGGGTTGAAGGGCTTCGGGAGGTAGTCGTCCGCGCCGATCTCAAGGCCCACGATGCGGTCAACGTCCTCGCCGCGCGCGGTGAGCATCAGCACGGGCACGGGTGAGCCTTCGGCGCGCAGGCGCCTGAGAACCTCGAAGCCGTTCATGCCCGGCATCATCACGTCTAAGACGACCAGCGAGTGAGAGCCGTCGAGCGCGCGCCGGAGTCCTTGCTCGCTCCGGTTCGACACCTCGACGCGGAAGCCCTCCTCCGAGAGAAGTTCGGCGACCAGCTCGCAAAGCTCCCGGTCGTCGTCAACTATTAAAACCTCTTCCATCAAGTTCCTCTCTCCTGAGCGCGAGCGAGCGCCCGCGCGCCGGCGGGACATTCTATCGCAGCGGGGACGGGCGCGTCCGTAAAGAAGTGTCAGGCGGCGGTTGACAAAACTTTACGCGCCGTTGACGGACTCTTTACGTCGCCGCCCGCGGGCTTGGCGTAAATTCCGACGAGACGAAAGAACAGACTGCTCCTTGAGGGTTCCGGATTCTTTGATGAAAGGATGGGAGAGATGAGAAAGGCAAGGACGAAACTTATCGGCGGGGCGCTGGCGCTCGCAGCCGCTCTTGTACTGACGGCGGTCGGGTTCGCACACCAGGACGGGCCGCAGGGTTTTGGCGGGCCGCCGCCGGGCGGGCCGGGTCGACACGGCGGCCCCGGAGGGCCGGGCGGCCTCGGCCCGCTCGCGCACGACCTGAACCTGACCGACGCGCAGAAGGCGCAGGTCAAACAGATCACGGACGGCTTCGAGGCGAGCACGAAGAGTCTGCGCGAACAACTGTTCAAGTCGGGCGGCGGGCCGCTCGAAGGGCTTTCGGACACGTTCGACGAGTCGGCGGTGCGCGCCGCGGCGCAGGCGAGGGCGAACGTACAGGTCGAGCTTGAGGTGGCGCACGCGCGGATGATGTCGCAGATTTACGCGCTGCTGACGGCGGAGCAGAAGGCCAAGCTCGCCGAAGCTAGACAGCAGTTCGAGCAGAGGCGACAGCAGCCGCCACCGCCGCCGCCCGCGGAGGATGCGCCGAACCTCAGGTAGTGAGCCTTTGAAAATGGCGAGAGAAGAAACTTTGCAGGTCTGGCAGGGATTGGGGCGCGCGCCGTCGGGTCAGGCCGTGGCGCGGCGCGAGTCCGACCTTGTTTTAGCGCGGAAGGCCGCCGAAGGGGACGCGCGGGCCTTCGAGGAGATTTACCGCCTGCACCACCGCCTCGTTTACGGCCTGTGCCTGCGCATGACGCAGAACGTCGCGGAGGCCGAAGACATCACGCAGGATGTCTTCATACTCCTTCACCGCAAGGTGGGCAGTTTCCGCGGCGAGTCGCAGTTCACGACCTGGCTGCATCGAATGACGGTCAACCAGGTCTTGATGCGGTTCCGCAAAAGCAGGGCGCGCAGGGAGGAGGCTTTGGAGGACTGCGACGCGCAAGGCTCCGCGGTCTCGTTCACGACGGGCGTCCCCGACCGGACGGCGTTGATTGACCGGATGGCGCTCGACATGGCTCTGGAGCAGTTGCCGCCCGGCTACCGCGCCGCCTTCATCCTCCACGACGTTGAAGGGTACGAGCACGAGGAGGTCGCGCGAATGCTCGGCTGCGCCGTGGGGACTTCCAAGTCACAACTGCACAAGGCCCGCGCGAAGCTGCGAAAGATTCTCACGCGGCGCTCCTGACCGGCGACCACGGAAACGGCAGGGCCGAGACCGCGCGCCTCTAAGGGGCGGCGCGTGTGAGAGTCCCGTAGCGCGCGCGGTCGGCTTCAGAGAGCGTGGGCGAGGGGGCGGTCGGAGTGTAAGGCGCGGCGTCGGCGCGCGGGTCGAAGACGCCGAACATGGGCACGGCCACGCGGTCATTGAGATTGAGTGGGTCAAGGCCGAGCAGCAGCTCGATTGTGCGGAGCGCGCTCAACTGGTCGTAGCGGTCGTGCACTATCGCGCCGCGCCTGACGTGCGGCCCGGCGGCGAGCGCGACCGTTCGCGTCGCGTCCACGTGGTCGGGGCCGTTCTGCGCGTCGTCCTCCTCGACGATTATCAAAGACTGACTCCAGATAGAACTGCGCGAGATCGTCTCGACGATGAGGCCGAGCGCGGCGTCGTTCTGCGCGACGAACTGTTGGGGCGTGCGTATCTTCGTGTCCGAGCCGTTGGTGTGGTCGTTCGGGAGCCACAGGTAGTTGAGCCGCGCGAGCCGGCCTGCGCGCACCTGCCTCTCGAAATCGGCGCGCCACGAGGCGAAGCGTTCGAGGTCGGAGTGGTTCAAGTCCCAGGAGCGGTAGTCGAAGGCGTAGCGCGAAAGGTATTCGGCGAAGCGCTGACGCAAAGAAACATTTGCGCCGAGGGCGCGGGCGAGACTGTCGTCGCCGACTAAAAAGTCGGAGAGCGCGCCCGCGAACTTCGCGTCCGCGAGCAGGCGCAGAGCGTCTGCCTCGGTGTCGGCCCGGCCCGCGTAGGTGTGCGCGAAGTCGTAGAAGACGCGGCCGCGGTCAACGTCCGAAGAGAGTCGCATCGTGCGCGCGTAGAACTTGCGCGCCAGCTCGCTCTCTGCGCCGAAGGTTTCGGTGATGATGCGGTAGGCGCGCGTGTAGAGGTAGTAGTTCTCGCCGTAAACGCGGTAGGGGACGCGGGCATAGTCGAGCGCGTCCCAGAGGTAGGCGGGCGACGTGACCGAGGGAACCATGCCGAAGGGGTAGCCCTTGTACCTGCCGGAGTAGGAGGCGTTGCCGAGCCATTCGAGGAAGGGCGAGGCGTAGCCGCTCGTCGTGAAGCTGTGGCCGAGGACGCTGATCTCGCCGTCGGCGTAGAAGTTGTCGAGCGTGACGAACTGCTCGGCCAGCGCGTGATGGTTCGGCGTCACCTCGCGCCCGAAGAGCACAAGCGACGGGTCGCCGTCGCCGCGGCCCAAGTCGCCGAGCACCTGATCGAAGGTGCGGTTCTCCTTGATGACGTAGAAGACGTAGCGGATCGGCAGCTTGAACCCGCGCCGCGCGTCGAACGTGGGCGCGCCCGCCTCGACCTGCCTCGCCCACGCGTCGCGTTTGGCCTCGACCTCGCCTGCGGGGATGATCGAGAGGCTGCCTTTCAAAAGCGTCAGCACGTAGTCGGGGCCGCCGCCGCCCGCTACCGGCTGCGGCCCGTTCGGGTTCGGTCGGCGCGCTCTGATGCCCTTCGCGCTCAAGACCAACAGCTCATTCCCTCCAGCCAGAACCTTCGTCGGATACCAGCCCACGGGGACGAGGCCGAGCTGCCGCCACGTGTCTTTCTCCAAGACCGCGACGGCGTTCAAGCCCGCGAGCGTGACGTAGATGCGACGCCCCGCGACGGCGCACGAGGTGGGCGTCGCGCCGAAGCGGCTGCCCGTTCTGCTCACGCGCACGCTCCCGACCACGGCATCGCGCGCCGTGTCCACGACGCTCAGTTCGTCCGAGTCGGTGTTGACGACGTAGAGGCGCGAGCCGTCAACGCACATCTCCTGCGGCCTGCGCCCGACCTCCAACTCTTTGACGGGGCCGAGCCGCGAGTCGAAGACGCGCAGGCGGTTCTCGCCGAGCACGGCGACGTAGAGCTTGCCGTTCACGAGGCGCACGGAGTACGGGAAGTAGCCCGCGTCCACCTCGCGCTCTATCTTCCCGTCGTCGGTGTTGAGGAGCGCGAGCCTGCCCGCGACGTAGTTTCCCTTCTCGTCCTTCGCCGCGAGGTAGAGGACGGCGACGTGGTGTTCGTCCAGGGGA
>Ga0209577_10001325_pt1 | contig 24556 bp, 22 predicted proteins | sample GraSoiAngelo_109_FD_185874 | JGI IMG/M metagenome (GOLD analysis project Ga0209577, IMG submission 185874) | Grasslands soil microbial communities from the Angelo Coastal Reserve, California, USA - 14_0903_12_20cm (SPAdes) (version 2) | ecosystem: Environmental > Terrestrial > Soil > Grasslands...
ACCAAGAAGCTGGTGGGCGGCCTCCGCGCTCTCGCCGAGAAACAGTACGACATCGACGGACGCCGCTCGAAGGATCGCCTGGTGCAGTACTGGGACCACTTGGAGCGATTCTTCGGCGCCGGGACGCGCATAGTTCATGTCGCCGGCGTCCGGTTGGACGACTATGCCGCGGCCCGGCTCGCAGAAGGCGCCGCTCGGCAGACGGTGAACAACGAGCTGGCAGCGCTCCGCCGCGGGTTCCGGCTGGCGATCGACAAGGGGCTCCTGGCTGCGGCACCTGTGTTCAAACTCCCAAAGGTTCCGAACGCGCGCTCGGGCTTCTTCGAGGATGGGGACTTCGCAGCCCTGCTGTTGGAGCTCCCCACCGATGTGCGGGATCTCGTGCAGTTCTTGCGTGCCACCGGTTGGCGGCGCGACGAAGGCCGGCTCCTCAGGTGGGCGTCCGTAGATCGGAAGGGTGGCATCATCCGGCTCGAAGAGGTGCGCTCCAAGAGTGGCGAGCCCCGTGTCTTCCCCTTCGGGCTGGCACCGGCGGTCAAGGCCCTAATCAAGAGGCGTTGGGCGGCACGGAACGGGTTGTACGTGTTCCACCGCCACGGCCAGCCGCTCGGGATCGGTGCCGTGCGCGCGGCGTGGAAGCGGGCGACCAAGCGCGCCGGGCTCGAGGGCATGCTGGTGCATGACCTGCGGCGCACGGCCGCGCGAGACTTTCGACGCGCCGGCGTGTCGGAGGGGGAGATCATGAAGCTCTGCGGGTGGCGGACGCGCTCGATGTTCGATCGCTACAACATCATCGACGAGGCGGACCTCGCCGCAGCCGTGGCGAAGCGCTTTGGCAACGGCAAACAAACGGCAAACATGAAGCCTTCCGGGCCCGCTTCGAATTTTGTAAGTTCCAACCGCAGCAACTCTTAGGTCCGTAGCTCAATTGGTAGAGCACCGGTCTCCAAAACCGGGGGTTGCAGGTTCGATTCCTGCCGGGCCTGTTGGTCAAATGCGAAGCCTCGTAGCGACCTATCCGCTGCGAGGCTTTACGTTTGTAGTCGAGAGAAAACATCAATGAAGGCATTCATCCTCGATCGTTACGGAAGCGCCGACTGTGTGCGGGCTGGCGAAATGCCAGACCCAGAGTTGCGGGAGGATGACGTTTTGGTCCAGGATTGGACGCGCCTCGCCACGGCGGCGGCAGAGTTCGGGCGCGTGGTAGCGCTCGACATGCCGGGCTTCGGGCGCGCCGACAACCCCCCGGGTTTCGACTACACGGTCCGCGGGTACGCCCGCACTTTGCGGGTGCCCTCGCCACGCTCCACATCCGCCGGGCGCACCTCGTGCTTCACGACTTCGGAGGGCCGTGGGGGCTCGCGTGGGCCGCAACGCATCCGAACGAGTCCGCGACGGCCACGCTCATCAAAACCGGCGTGCTCAGAGGGTATCGGTGGCATTATCTCGCGCGAATCTGGCGCACTCCTCTGCTGGGCGCGTTTGTTTCAAGCCGCTGCTACGCGCTGGAGCTTCCAGCTGCTTCTCAGGCATGGAAACCCGAGGGGACTGCCGAGGGAGTTCGTCGACCAGATGTTTGACGACTACGACAGGGGAACACGTCGCGCCGTGCTCAAGCTGTATCGGGCGACCAGCGAGCCGGGGCAGATGTCAGAGGACCTGATGCGAGCGCTGCGACCGCTCGCGCGGCCGGCACTGGTAGTGTGGGGCACGCACGACCCATACATCCCGGTCGACTACGCCGAGCGCCAACGCGAGGTGTTCCCAGGTGCGGAGGTCATCGTCCTCGAGCAGAGCGGCCACTGGCCGTTCGCGGACGACCCTATTGCGGTGGCTCAAACGGTGTTGCCATTCCTTCGAGCGCAGCTGCGCCGATGAGATCCGCGCGTGGGTCTCCAGATGGCTACGCGAGCCCAAAGCGCTCCATGCGCGTGTAGAGCTTGCCGCGGCTCAAGCCAAGCAACTTGGCCGCTTTGGACTTGTTCTGGCCGGCCCGTTTGAGGGCACCCTCGATGAGCGTGCGCTCGATCGCCTCGAGGTCCACGCCGTGAGCGGGAAAGTCCCCGGCCGCAGGGGCGGGGGCGGCCGCGCCAGCGGGGAGGGGGAGGGGGAGGGGGGCGCGCGTGGGCGACTCGGCGTGCCACGGGAGATGCTCGGGATTGATCAGGCCTCCCTCGCACAGAATCAGCGCCCGCTCCACCGCGTTGCGCAGCTCGCGCACGTTACCCGGCCAGGCGTAGCCCAGGAACTGCTCGCGCGCCTCGCGTGAGATCCCCGCCGCCGGCCGCCCGATGACCACCGGGCCCAACTGGCTCAGGAAATGCTCGAGCAGCGGCAGGATGTCCTCCGGGCGCTCGCGCAGCGGCGGCAGGTGGATCGCGAACACGTGCAGCCGATAATACAGGTCCTCGCGAAACGCGCCCTGGGTCATCGCCGCCTTGAGGTCGCGATTCGTCGCGGCGACGACGCGCACGTCGGCCTTGAGCGTGCGCGTGCCACCGAGGCGCTGAAACTCCCGCTCCTGGAGCACCCGCAGGAACTTCGCCTGCACGGCCGGGCTCATCTCGCCCACTTCGTCGAGAAATAACGTCCCGCCCCCGGCCTGCTCGAGCCGGCCCGCCCGCGCCGACACCGCTCCGGTGAAGGCGCCCTTCTCGTAGCCGAACAGCTCCGACTCGAGCAGCGCCTCTGGGAGCGCCGCACAGTTCAACGCGACGAACGGCCCCTCGGCGCGGCGCGACCCGCGGTGGATCAGGTGCGCCACGACCTCCTTGCCCGTGCCCGACTCTCCGGTGAGGAGCACCGTCGTCTCGGCCGGCGCCACTTTCGCCGCTTGCGTCAACACCTCCCGCCACGGTTTCGACGTCCCGATGGCGCGATGTCCTTCCGCGGCATCGAGCTCCGCCGTGAGCCGCGCCACCCGCCCTTCGAGCTGGATGGCGCGCTCCTGGGCCTCGGCGCGCCGCCGCGCTTCCTCGGCCAACCGCTCATGGGCGAACGCCAACGCCACGAGGTCGGCGATCCGCCGCGCCGCCGGCACGTCGGCCTCGGTGTACGAGTCCGGCGCCCGGGAGAGGAAGTTCAGAAAGCCCAGCACGTCGCCTCGCAAGCGGACCGTCAAGCGCAGCCACGACGGGTACCCCATCGCAACCCAGGGCGGACCGGGGTGCCACTGGAACGGCTCGTCGGCGCCGCTCGATGCCGTGCGCACCGTTCCCTCGAGCCCCGCGGTCTTCCCCGGCAGCATCCGGAGGTGGCGAAAGATCGCGAAGTCTTCCTGGGCCAACCCGGGTGACGGCGGAGTAAAAGAGTTGCCCAGCAGGGCCGCGCGCGGCTCGTCTTCGGAAACGGCCACAACGCGGTAGCGCTCGCCATCGGCCGTGACCAGGCCGAACAGCAGACAATTGTGCTCGACGGTTTGACGGGTCAGCGCGGAGATCCGAGCAAAGACCTCTTGGACATCGAGGCTCTGTGCTAGGGCGTTCAGCAGCAGTCCGAAGGTCTCTTCGGTCGAGCCGGCAGCCATCTCACAGCATATTCTACTCGCCTGTCGGCTCCCACGCACTTCTGCTCAGAGTTCCGCACCCCACCAGCCGGCGCCGCGCCGGCACACCTGTCCGCCATGCAGCTGAACGCTTGGAGGCGCAGCGACTTGCCTTGCACAACCGGCGCTGAGGACCGGCTGGCACGTGGCATGCCCTCGGTGGAGTACGTACGCAGGACGGTGAGCGGGCCGATTGAGCTGACCGATCGCGGATTGCGTCGCCGAGCTCCGGCTAGGTGGCCCCGACGGTGGCCCGCCTCCCTCCACGGGAGCGCTCCATGCCGACAGTGACCGTTCGCAACGGGATTCCCTACCGTCGCCTGGGGCGCACCGGAGAGACGGTGTCGCTGATCGGCGTAGGCGGTTACCATCTCGGCCGGCAGGCTGACGAGCAGGAAACCATCCGCATCGTCCGCACGGCGATCGACAACGGAGTCAACTTCCTCGACAACTGCTGGGATTACAACGGCGGCGCGAGCGAGCTCCGCATGGGAAAGGCGCTGCGCGACGGCTACCGCGACAAGGCGTTTCTCATGACCAAGATCGACGGTCGCAGCAAGGAGAGTGCGGCGCAGCAGATCGACGAATCGCTGCGGCGGCTGCAAACCGACCGCATCGACCTCATGCAATTCCACGAGGTGATCCGGATGACGGATCCGGAACGCGTGTTCGGCCCGGACGGCGCGCTGGAAGCGGTGCTGGCGGCGCAGCGCGCCGGCAAGATCCGCTACGTCGGCTTCACCGGCCACAAGAGTCCCGCCATCCACCTCCGGATGCTGGAGATTGCGCGGCAGAACGGGTTCACGTTCGACGCGGTGCAGATGCCGCTGAATGTGATGGATGCTCACTACGACAGTTTCACGAAGCAGGTCGTTCCGGTGCTCCTCGAACAGGACATCGGCGTCCTGGGCATGAAGCCGATGGGCGATCCGTTCGTCTTGGTGAGCGGGACAGTGACGGCCGTCGAATGCCTCCATTACGCCATGAACCTGCCGACGAGCGTGGTGATCACAGGCTGCGATTCACTGCCGGTGCTCGAGCAGGCGCTGCACGCCGCCCGCAGCTTCCGTCCGCTGAGCGAGGCGGCCGTGGCGGCGCTGCTCGGCAGGACGGCTGACGCCGCGCGCGACGGAAAGTACGAGTTGTACAAGACGACCCATCACTTCGATGGGACGTACCAGAATCCACAATGGTTGGGGTGAGACAATGCGCGTGGGCTTTATCGGATTGGGAGCGATGGGGAGTCGCATGGCGAGCCGTTTACTCGCGGCCCACCACGACGTGGTCGTCTATAACCGGACTCCGGAGCGGACGCGGCCCCTAGAGCAGGGCGGCGCGAAGGCGGCGGCGACGGCGAAGCAGCTCGCCGCGGGCGCCGACATCGTGTGCTCCAGCGTCGCCAACGACGCCGCGCTGGAGCAGGTGATGTTCGGGCCCGACGGTGCGCTGGCGGGCGCGCGGGCCGGCGCGGTCGTGATCGAGATGAGCACCGTCAACCCACGCACCTCGCGCCGCGTGCACGAGGCGGCTCGGGCCAAAGGCATCTCGGTGCTCGACGCTCCCGTCTCCGGGAGCACGGTGCAAGCGGAGCAGGGACAGCTCGTGATCTTCGTAGGGGGCGAGGAGGATGTGTACCAGAAGTGCCAGCCGATCCTCGCGGCGCTCGGCAGCAAGACGTTCTATCTCGGGCCCAGTGGCGCCGGGGCGACGATGAAGCTGTGTGTCAACACGCTGCTCGGACTGGGGGTGCAGGCGCTGGCCGAGACAATCGCGCTCGGCGTGAAAGCGGGGCTGCCGCGCGAGCGGTTCCTACAGGTGCTGGGCGAAACCGCGGTGGTCTCGCCCAGTCAAAAGGCCAAGCTCGAGAACGTTCGCAAGGAAGAGTACCCCGCCGCGTTCGCGCTGCGGCTGATGTTCAAGGACTTCGGGTTGATCATAGCCACGGCGATGGAATTGTCGGTCCCGATGCCCGCGACGGCCGCTGCCGTCCAGGTGGCCGCGGCAGAGCACGCCCGCCAGTTGGCCGCCCACACTGATGAAGATTTCTCGGTGGTCGCCCGCGCGATGGAACGGTTGGCGGGCGTCGCCTAGTCGCTGTCGGGTTCCGCGCACTTCTGCTCGACCCTCCGCACGCTCCGCACCTGTACAGCCGAAGAGAATCGGTCCTCGAGCGAGCGAACGTGAGACACGGCTCGCACTTAGTGCGCCGAGCGCCGGCGTCGCCTGGTTGGCACGCGGCGTGCAAAACGACGTGGCCATGAATCCCGTTATCGCGTTGAGCTTGCCCGAACCGGCGTACCTGCGCTGCCTGCGTGTCCTGGCGGCGTGGAGGTGCCTCGGCTCGAGCGCCGTGCAGCCGCAGGTGCTGATGCGGGGCGGAGTGCGCTCGTGAAGGCCGCGCGCGTTCGCGCCGCGGTCGCCGCGGCGGGCCTTACCGCTTTGCTCGGGCTGCACCTCGGGGCCGCGGGCGCGGCGGGCGCGGCGTCCATGACGGCCCGGGCGCTGGTCGTTTCGGATCAGGCGCGCCGCTATCTCCGGCTGGCGTACGGCTCGTACCCCACCGAGTTCCTGGGCTGCATGATCGGCCAAGTCGTGGGGCCCGTTGTCTTCGTGCAGCGCATCGCTCCCGCGGATGTGGAGTCCGCTCACTCGACCCGGACCCAGGTACGGCCGCGGCAGACGTGCGAGGAGGCAGGATGGCCGGGGACGGTGGGGATGATCCACAGTCACCCGGGAGGCGAGCGCCGCTTCTATTACTTCCCGGGCACCGAGGTCGCGAGCTCGGACGCCGCGTCGTTCGCGCGGCAGCCGTATCCGATAGACGCGATCATGTGCGGCGACAGCATCGTGTGGATCAGCCGCGATCACGCGCAGCATCAACTGTCGCTGCACACGGCGACTGGAGCGAGAGGACAATGACCAGTCGCGTCCATGCCCGAACCCTCATGCTGGCGGCCGCCCTGTGCGTCGCGAGCGCGTGCGCGGGCCCAGGCGCCCCACTCGAACCGGGCATCCCACAGGAGGGAGGCGGCACTCCGGGGGGCGGCCCGGTAGTCGGCGTGTTGGCCTTTCTGGTTCAGCCGAACAACCCCGCCGCCGGCAGCCCCATCTCTCCCGAGGTGAAAGTCGCAGCCCTGGACACGCTCGGCAACGTGCTGACGACATTCGGTGGCAGCGTGCGCGTGGCGCTAGCGTCGAATGCGTCCGGCGGAACGCTCAGCGGTACAGTCAGCGTCGCCGCCTCGTCCGGCATCGCGTTCTTCGACACCCTCGTGGTGAGCAAAGCCGGCAGCGGCTACACGCTCGTCGCGTCGGCACCCGAGTTCGGAAGCGTCGCGAGCGCGCCGTTCACGGTCTTCGGAGCCACCGGCAGCCCGGCGCGGGCGCCGTGAACCTGCGCGCGGCGCTGCTCATGGCGCTGCCGCTCGCCACGGGCGACACGCGCGCTGCGGGCCCCGCCCGGCCGGAGACGTTCCGCGACCCGGCCGTCGTGGCCAGCCGCGACGGCGCGCTCGAGTTGACGCTCAGCGCCGGGCGTGCTCCCGTGGAGGTCGCCGGACGGCGGGTCATCGCGCAGGTGTACAACGGGAGCTATGTCCCGCCCACGCTGCGCGTGCGGCCCGGCGACGTGGTCCGGCTGCGCCTCGTCAACGCGCTCGAGGAGGCGACGAACCTGCACACGCACGGGCTGTCGGTCTCCCCGCTCGGCAACTCCGACAACGTGTTCTTGCACGTCGCGCCCGGCGGGGCGCAGGAGTACGAGATCCGCATCCCGTCGACCCATGCGCCCGGCCTCTACTGGTACCACCCGCATGCACACGGTCATTCCGACGACCAGGTGCGCAACGGCATGTCCGGGGCGCTGATCGTCGAGGGTCTACTCGATCCGTTTCCGGATCTGCGCGATTTGAGAGAGCACGTGCTGCTGCTCAAGGACGCGCAGATCGGGGACGGGCACATCGTGCATCGCGGCATCGGCGACGACGCCATACGGACCGTAAACGGCATGCTAAACCCCACGATTACGCTGCGACCGGGCGAGACCCAGCTGTGGCGCATCGGGAATGTCGGCGCGGACCTGTACTACCTGCTCACGCTCGATGGACACCGTTTCTACGAGGTCGCGCGCGACGGCCAGCGTCTCGCCCACCTGGTGCCGAAGCGGCAGCTCCTCGTCGAGCCCGGGGCGAGAGAGGAAGTCCTCGTGCAGGCAGCCGGCCCCGGAACCTATGCGCTCCGGACCGCTCAGTTCAGCACCGGGCCGCAAGGCAACCACTACGCCGGCGTGGTGCTCGCGACCGTGCGCGTCGCGGGGGGCGCGGTCACGCCGATCGCACTCCCCGAGCAGCTTCTCCCCGTGGCCGACCTGCGGGGTGCCGTCACGGGGCGCCGCACGATCGTGTTTTCCGAGACCGACGACGGCGACACGCTCTTCATCGACGGCCGCACGTTCGACCCGAACCGCATCGACACCCGTGTCGCGCTCGGCGCAATCGAAGAATGGACCATCCGCAACGCGTCCGGCGAGCTGCACGACTTCCACATCCACCAGACGCATTTCCAGGTGACCGAGGTGAACGGCGTGCCGCAACGGTTCGACGGGTACCAGGACATCGTGAACGTCCCCGTGCACGGCGCAGTGAAGGTGATCATCCCCTTCACCGATCCGGTGATCGTCGGCAGGTTCGTGTACCACTGCCATCTCCTGTCGCACGAGGACAAGGGCATGATGGCGACGATCGAGGTGACGCCTTGAGCTGGGCACACGTCGGCACCGTCATCGCCGCCGCGTTCCTCGCGTCGCTGGTGGAGTTCGTGGAGGCGCTCACGATCGTGCTCGCGGTCGGCACCACCCGCGGGTGGCGGCCTGCGCTCATCGGCGCCGGTGCCGGAGTGCTCTTCCTGACCGTGCTCACGCTGGCGCTCGGGCCGGCGCTACAGCGCATCCCGCTCGGCCCGTTCCAGCTCCTGGTCGGCGTCCTGCTGGTTCTGTTCGGTATGCGGTGGCTCCGCAAAGCGATCCTCCGGGCCGGCGGCGTGATCGCCCTGCACGACGAGGCCGCCATCTATGCGACACAGACGGCGGCTCGGATCTCGATGGTGACCTCCTTCAAGGCCGTGACCCTCGAAGGCCTGGAGGTCGTGTTCATCGTCATCGCCACCGGCGCGCGGGGCCTGCTGGCGCCGGCCGCGCTGGGGGCGGCCCTTGCCGGAGCGCTGGTCGTCCTCGCGGGCGTCGGACTGCGCCGGCCGCTCGCGCGCGTACCGGAAAATGCGCTCAAGTTCGGCGTGGGCGTGCTGCTCTCCGCGTTCGGAGTCTTCTGGGTCGGTGAAGGGCTGGCCTACCCGTGGCCGGGACAGGATCTCGCGATCCTCGGCCTGGTCGGGGGTTTCAGCGCGACGGGACTGCTCGGCGTCGCCGTCACCCGCCGGTCGACTCGGCCAGCGTGGGCAGCCCCGCCCGCGAGGACGCGATGACGGCGCTCGCGACGGCCCTGCGTTCGCTGTGGGGACTGTTCGTCGAGGATGCGAGCCTGACGCTCGGCATCCTCGCCTGGCTCGTGATCGCGGCGTTCGCGCTCCCGGCGCTGGGGCTGCGCGATGCGTGGGGCGGTCCCGTGCTGTTCGTGCTGCTCGCCCTCGTGCTGCTGGAGAACGTGCGCCGTGGCGCTGAGCGGGCGTCGTCGAGACCAGGGACCACGCCCCGGCAGAGGCGACGATGACCCAACCGCACGAGTCGCGCCTCGTCGCAGCGCTGCTTGTCCTGACCGCGGCGACCGGGCTGATCGATGCCGTCAGCTATCTCGCTCTCGGGCACGTGTTCACCGCGAACATGACCGGGAATGTCGTGTTCCTCGCTTTCGCCGTCGCGGGCGCGCCGGGTCTCTCGATCCCGCGCTCGGTGGTTTCGCTCGCCGCATTTCTCGCCGGTGCCGTGGTGGGTGGAAGGCTGGCGGCGCGACTGGGGAGCGGTCCACCACGCCGCTGGGTCGCTATAGCCTTTGGTGCGGAAGCCGTGCTGCTGCTGTGTGCGGGGCTGGTGGCAGCGGTCGGCACCGGCGCCGCACGCTACGCGCTGTACGGCGTCATCGTGCTTACGGCGCTCGCCATGGGCGTAAGAAATGCCACCGTGCGAAAGATTGCGCTGCCCGACCTCACGACCACCGTCCTCACGTTGACGCTCACCGGGCTCGCGGCGGATTCGGCCCTCGCGGGCGGTCCCAATGCACGAGCGTGGCGCCGCGGGGCGTCTGTGCTGAGCATGTTCTTGGGGGCAGCGGCAGGCGCGCTCCTGGTGCGGCATTCACTGGTGCTGCCGCTGGTCGTAAGCGGCGCCATGTCATGCGGCTGTGCCATCGCGTTGACGCGACGCGCCGAGGATACGCCACTCCCCATTTGACACCTAACGGCTTTGGCCGATAGCATTGCCTGCATGCCGATTCCTACCGAGCCGATTGGTAGCATTCCCCGACCCCCCGAACTCGTCGAAGCAACGCTGCAGTTCGCCGCTGGGCGGATCTCGCTGGACACGATGAGACCCCTGTATGAGCGAGCCATTCGCGACACGATTCGCCGCTTCGAGGCGACCGGGTCTCCCGTCATTACTGACGGAGAACAGTCCAAACCAAGCTTTGTCACCTATCCTATTCACGGGCTTGAGACCCTCGTGCCCGACGGCGTCACGATCGCCTTCGCTGACGGTCATGTCCGGCAGCTCCCGCGCCTGGCTAGGGGTCCGTTTCGATACCGGACTTACGCCGATACTTTCCTGGAGGAGGCAAAGAAGCACGCCCGGGTTCCGATTAAACAGGCCGTCATCTCGGCCTCGGCACTGAGTTTGCTCTATCCTCAGGACGGCGTCCCAGGATACCCGAGAGAGGCGTTCCTGGACGACCTCGTTCGCGAGGCCGAGCGCGACATCCGTGGCTGCCTGACGCAGGGTGCCCACGCCGTGCAGATCGACTTCACCGAAGGCAGACTCGCGACAAAACTCGACCCGACGAAGCAGTTACTCGGCGCCTTCGTCGACCTCAACAACCGCGTGTTGGAACGGTTCACTCGCGCGGAGAGGAAGCGGATTGGCGTCCACACGTGCCCCGGCGGCGACAAAGACTCGACTCACAGCGCGGATGCGGACTATGGGCAGCTTTTGCCCAGCCTGTTCGACCTCGACGTGGGGAACTTCTACATCCAGCTCGCGAGCGAGAAGGACCGCGGCCGGGTCCTCGGTATCATCAAGGAGCACGCGAAGCCCGACCAGAAAATCTTCGTCGGCGTGATCGACCCAATCGATTCGAGAATCGAAACACCCGAAGAAGTACGTGATCGCGTCCTGGAAGCCGCCGAATTCATCCCCCTCCATCAGCTAGGTACAACGGACGATTGCGGATTCGCGCCGTTCGGGGACGACGCCTCTACTGCTCGCGACACGGCGTTTGCGAAGATCAGCGCGCGCGTGGCCGGCACGAAGCTCGCCGCTCAGGCGCTCAGAGTTTGATGGAACCTACGCGAGCCCAAAGCGCTCCATGCGCGTGTAGAGCTTGCCGCGGCTCAAGCCAAGCAACTTGGCCGCTTTGGACTTGTTCTGGCCGGCCCGTTTGAGGGCACCCTCGATGAGCGTGCGCTCGATCGCCTCGAGGTCCACGCCGTGAGCGGGAAAGTCCCCGGCCGCAGGGGCGGGGGCGGCCGCGCCAGCGGGGAGGGGGAGGGGGAGGGGGGCGCGCGTGGGCGACTCGGCGTGCCACGGGAGATGCTCGGGATTGATCAGGCCTCCCTCGCACAGAATCAGCGCCCGCTCCACCGCGTTGCGCAGCTCGCGCACGTTACCCGGCCAGGCGTAGCCCAGGAACTGCTCGCGCGCCTCGCGTGAGATCCCCGCCGCCGGCCGCCCGATGACCACCGGGCCCAACTGGCTCAGGAAATGCTCGAGCAGCGGCAGGATGTCCTCCGGGCGCTCGCGCAGCGGCGGCAGGTGGATCGCGAACACGTGCAGCCGATAATACAGGTCCTCGCGAAACGCGCCCTGGGTCATCGCCGCCTTGAGGTCGCGATTCGTCGCGGCGACGACGCGCACGTCGGCCTTGAGCGTGCGCGTGCCACCGAGGCGCTGAAACTCCCGCTCCTGGAGCACCCGCAGGAACTTCGCCTGCACGGCCGGGCTCATCTCGCCCACTTCGTCGAGAAATAACGTCCCGCCCCCGGCCTGCTCGAGCCGGCCCGCCCGCGCCGACACCGCTCCGGTGAAGGCGCCCTTCTCGTAGCCGAACAGCTCCGACTCGAGCAGCGCCTCTGGGAGCGCCGCACAGTTCAACGCGACGAACGGCCCCTCGGCGCGGCGCGACCCGCGGTGGATCAGGTGCGCCACGACCTCCTTGCCCGTGCCCGACTCTCCGGTGAGGAGCACCGTCGTCTCGGCCGGCGCCACTTTCGCCGCTTGCGTCAACACCTCCCGCCACGGTTTCGACGTCCCGATGGCGCGATGTCCTTCCGCGGCATCGAGCTCCGCCGTGAGCCGCGCCACCCGCCCTTCGAGCTGGATGGCGCGCTCCTGGGCCTCGGCGCGCCGCCGCGCTTCCTCGGCCAACCGCTCGTGGGCGAATGCCAACGCCACGAGGTCGGCGATCCGCCGCGCCGCCGGCACGTCGGCCTCGGTGTACGAGTCCGGCGCGCGCGACAGAACGTTCAGAAACCCCAGTACACCGCTCCGCAAGCGGACGGTGAGCCGTATCCACGACGCGTACGCCTGAGCCCATGGCAAATTGGGGTGCCATTCGAACGGCTCGTCGGCACCGGAGGAGGCGGTGCGCATCTGCCCCACGCACCCCCACGTCTTGCCGGGCAGCGTCCGGACGTGGTGCATGATCGCGAAGTCCTCCCGGAGCAACCGCCGCGACAACGCCGACAGCGGAATCTCCGTCAGTGGCGCCTGCGATTCGTCTTCGGAAACAGCGACGATGCGGTAACGCTCGCCGTCTTCCGTGATGAGACCGAACATCAGGCGATCGTGCGGGACGGTTTCGCGGGCCAGCGCGGAGATCTGGGCGAAGATTTCACGGACGTCGAGGCTCTGCGCCAGAACGTTCAGCAGCGGTCCCCAGGTGTCCTGATTCGAGCCAGCAGGCATCTCACAAGGCATTCTACGCAGCGCGAGACCGCACGCCAGGCTGCTGTCGACTTCTGTGCACTTGTGCTTGGCGTTCGTCAAAACCCCGACCCTCACGGCGCCGCGCCGTCCCTGGTCGCCGCGAGCGCAAACCCGCTACCCCACAGCGACTTTGGTGCCCGCGCCGCCCGCGCCCTGCGGCTGGCACGCCGGGTGCAAAGACGAGCGGGCGACCGCGATTTCACACACCATAGGAGAAGACGATGCGAACCAGACAGTTGCTGATGGGGGCCACACTGCTCGCGCTGGGGGCCTGCGCCGAGGGCGTAAGCGTACGTACCGCGCTGAGTCCCGACGCGAGCCTGCACGGCCTCCGCACGTTCCGGGTCCAGCAGACGCCCCAACCGAAGCTCGCGGGCGCCACCTCCTCGACCAACGACCCGATGCTCGTGAACTCGATCTCGAACCGGGCGCTGCGGACCGACCTGACGCAGGAGTTCGCGGGGCTTGGCTACGTGGCGAGCGACAGTAATCCCGATTTCTGTGTCGCGTACTACGCTAGCACCAATCAGAAGCTTGACCTCACGTATTGGGACTACGGGTATGCGTGGCGGCCGCACTGGTGGAACGGCTGGGGACGCCGCTGGGGACGCGGTTGGGGAGGGGACTGGGGAATAGCGAGCGGCCCAGTGGCGACGCAATACACCGAGGGGACCGTGATCGTCGATGTGTTCGACCCCAGGACCAAGGACCTGCTGTGGCGTGGCCAGGGGGTCGCGGCGGTTTCCGACGACGAAGCACAGTACGAGCAGGAGCTCAAGAAGACCGTCGAGGCGATCGTCGACAAGTTCCCCGCATCGACCAAGGTGTCATGACGCAGCAGAGCGTGGAGATCCTGATCGGCAAGCTCCTCACCGACGAAGAGCTGCGGGAGGCATTCGAGCAAAACCCGCACGCGGTGTTGGTGGGGTTGCTGCGGCAGGGTCTCCACCTGAGCCGACTCGAGATGGAAGCGCTCGAGTCCCTCAAGCTGTCGGACATGAGCGGTCTCGTAGAGACGATCGACAGACGCCTGCAAAAGGCTTCACTGAGGAGGGCACCTATGACACACGCAGTTCGCGACACGGACACATTGCCCACCGCCGCGCTCGGCACGACCGGCATGCGCATCACGCGCGTCGGCTTCGGGGCCTGGGCGATCGGGGGCGGCGGATGGACGTTCGCCTGGGGCAATCAGGACGACACGGACTCGATCGCCGCGATCCGTCACGCCATCGAGCGCGGCATCAATTGGATCGACACAGCGGCGGTGTACGGCCTCGGACACTCCGAGGAGATCGTCGCCCGCGCGCTGCGCGACATCCCGGCCGACGACCGGCCGTACGTCTTCACCAAGGCCGGCCTCGTGTGGGACGAGCGCGACCGCGCGGCCCCGCCGCGCCGCGTCGGTGATCCGCTGAGCCTGCGCCACGAGGTCGAGGGGTCGCTCCGCCGGCTCGACGTCGAGCGCATCGATTTGTACCAGATGCACTGGCCCGCCGAGGACGGCACTGCGCTCGAGGACTACTGGGGCACACTGTTGCAGCTGAAAGAGGAAGGGAAGGTGCGTGCCGTCGGGCTCTCCAATCACCATGTCGGACAGCTCGAAGACGCCGAGCGGCTCGGGCACGTGGATACGCTTCAGCCGCCATTCTCGGCGATCCGCCGGGAGGTCGCGGTGGCGGAGCTCCCGTGGTGTGCTGCACACGGCACCGGGGTCATCGTCTACAGCCCGATGCAGTCCGGCCTCCTCACGGGCGACTTCAGCCTCGAGCGTGCCGCCCGGCTGGGCGCGGACGACTGGCGCTCCCGCTCTCCCGACTTTACGGGCCTCGGGTTGCGCCGCAATGTCGGCCTGGCGGACGCGTTGCGGCCCATCGCGGAGCGTCACGGCGCAACGGTCGCCGCCGTAGCCGTTGCCTGGACGCTCGCTTGGCCGGGCATCACCGGCGCCATAGTCGGCGCGCGGTCCCCTGCCCAGGTGGACGGCTGGATCGGCGCCGCGAGTCTAGAGCTTACGGGCAGCGACCTGGACGACATCGCCGCCGCCATCAAGCGTACGGGTGCGGGCGTGGGACCGGTCCGGCCGTGAAAGCACTCGCGCTGGTCGTCGTCTTGGGCTCGTGCCTCCCTGGCACCAGTCAGAGCCAAGAGCCGGATACGGCCGCGCTCGGGCCCCGCCTGTCGCTCGAGACGGTGGTCGCCCGAACGCTCGCCTACAGTCCGGCCGTGGCCGGCGCGCAGGGCGCGGTGCGCGACGCGGCCGCCCTCCGGCGCGTGACACTCGGGGCGTACCTGCCGAGTGTCGCGCTCAATTCGAGCGCGGGCTGGACCGATCAATCGCTTGCGACCGCCGGGGTGACGTCCCTCACGCAGCCGGGCACGGTGAACGCGTATGGCGCGGGACTCGCGGCGGCGGTCGACGTCTTCACGGGGGGCCGCCGCGGCGCGCAACGGAGCCAAGCCGAGGCGATCGGCCTAGCCGCGGATGCCGGGCTGGTGCAGCAACGGTACGCCACGATCCTGCTCGCGAGACAGAGTTACTTCGACGTGCTGCGCGCGCACCAGCTCGTGCGCGTGGCCGCGGAATTCGTCACGCAGGCCGAGCTGGGCCTCGGGTACGCCCGCGACCGGCTTGCCGCCGGCACGGCCACACGGGCGGACGTGCTGCTCGCCGAGCTCTCGCTGTCGACGGCCCGCCGCCAACAGCTCGCGGCTCGCGATACGCTCAGCACGACCAGCGCCGCCCTCGGCCGGCTGGTCGGCGCGAACGGACCCGTCGATGCGGACTCCCTGACTACGCTCGAGCCCGAGCCGCTCGCGCTCGGCGATTCGGGCGTCCTCGCGCTGGCACCGGCGGCCGCGCCCGCCGTCGCGCAAGCGCAGGCGCTGGCGAACGCCGGCGCCGCGGCGGTCCGCGCCTCGGAGACGCAGTACGTCCCCACGATCTCGCTCGGCGCCGGCTACAACTGGTCGAACGACGGCCGCGTCACCGGGGCGCTGCGGTCGGGGTGGATCGTCGCGTTCACGACGTCATTCCCCCTCTTCAACGGGTTCGTGCGCGAGGCGTCCGTCACCCAGGCCAAGGTCGCCGTCGATGTGGCGACTGCGACCTCGGCGGATACGAAGCGCTTCGTCCGTGCGGAGGCCCAGCGGCTGCTCGGGCGCCTCCACGTCGCCGAGCAGGATATCACGCTGACGCGCGACGCCGTGCGGCTCGCCGGCGAAGATCTGCGCGTCATCCAGGCGAGGTATCGCGCCGGCATCGCCACGATTCTCGACGTGCTCACCTCCCAGGCCGCGCTCATTCAGGCGGAGCTCGATCTCGTGAGCGCTCGGTTCACCTATCAGGTCGCCCGCGCTTCACTCGAAGCGCTGCTCGGCCGGGAGCTATGAGGCTCGAGCGATGATGTGGATCGTGCATGTCGCGCTGCGGCGCCCCTACACCTTCATCTGCGGGGCCATCCTCGTCCTCATCGCCGGGCTGGTGGCGATCATCACGACGCCGGTCGACATCTTCCCCGCGATCCCGCTGCCGGTCGCGACGGTGATCTGGCAGTACCAGGGGATGTCGCCCGAAGAGATGGAGCAGCGGGTCGTCACGATCGTCGAGCGGTCCTACTCGGCAACCGTCAACGACATCGAGCACATCGAGTCGCAGTCGCTCGACGGCGTCGCCGTGATCAAAGTGTTCTTCCAGCCCACCGCGGACGTCGCGACGGGCATTGCGGAGCTCACCGCGGCGTCCCAGAGCAACACTCGGACTCTGCCGCCGGGGATCACGCCGCCCATCATCCTGCGGTTCAACGCGACCGACGTCCCGATCCTCCAGATCGGCGTGGGCTCGAGCACCATGTCGCAAGCGGAGTTAAACGACTACGTCTCCAACTTCGTCCGCACGCCGCTCGCTACCGCCCAGGGCTCGACCATTCCGTTCCCCTACGGGGGCGCGCCCCGGCTGATCAACGTCGACCTCGACCTGGCGCGATTGTATGCGAAGGGGCTCTCTCCGGCGGACGTGAGCGCAGCCATCAACGCCGAGAACGTGATCCTGCCGGCCGGGTCGGCGCGGCTGGGCAGCCGAGAGTACAGCGTGCGCTTGAACTCGAGCCCGGAGGTCGTCCAGCAGCTCAACGACATGCCGATCAAGCAGGTCAACGGGGCGATGGTCTACATCCGCGACGTCGCGTACGTGCGCGATGGTGCCGGCGTCCAGACCAACATCGTGCGTCAGAACGGACAGCACGGCACCTACATGAGCGTGCTCAAGAACGGCAGCGCCTCGAGCCTGGCGGTGGTCAACCGCGTGAAGGCACTGCTCGCCGCGCTCAAGCCCGCGCTGCCGTCGTCGCTCGACATACGGCTGCTCGTGGACCAGTCGCTGTTCGTCCGCGCCTCGATCTCGGGGGTCATCCGTGAAGCCGTCATCGCGGCCTGCCTCACGGCCCTGATGATCCTTCTGTTCCTGGGGAGCTGGCGCAGCACGCTCATCATCGCGACCTCGATCCCGCTCGCGGTGCTGTGCTCGATCATCGGCCTCTCGGCCCTGGGGCAGACACTCAACGTGATGACGCTGAGCGGGCTGGCGCTCGCCGTCGGAATTCTCGTGGACGACGCGACCGTCACGATCGAGAACATCAACCTGAACATGGAGCAGGGGAAGGAGATCTTGCCGGCCATCGTAGACGGCGCGGCGCAGATCGCGACCCCGGCGTTCGTCTCCACCATCTCGATCTCGATCGTGTTCGTGCCGATGTTCTTCTTGAGCGGTCCCGCGGCCGCGCTGTTCCGCCCGCTGGCGATGGCGGTCGTGTTCGCCGTGCTCGCCTCGTACGTCCTGTCGCGCACCATCGTGCCCACGATGGCCCATTATCTCCTGGCCGCCGACGCGCACCGTCTCGCGGCGGGCCGGACGGCGGCGGGGGGGAGCGTGATCGAGCGGGTGAGCGCGCGGTTCGAGGTCGGGTTCGAGCGGTTCCGCGCGGCCTACCAGCGTGTGCTGAAGTGGGCTCTGGGACGCCGCCGCCCGGTGCTCGGCGCCGTCGGCGGCTTCGCCGCGCTCTCGCTCGCCCTGGTCCCGTTCATCGGGCAGGACTTCTTTCCGACCACCGACGCCGGTGCCTTCCAGCTGCACCTGCGGGCGCCTGCCGGGATGCGGGTCGAAGAGACGGAGCTCATTGCCGCCGGCGTGGAACGGACCATTCGGCGCGTGATCCCTCCCGCGGAGCTGGGGCTCATTCTCGACAACATCGGCATCAACCGTAACGCGATCAATCTGGCCACCGGTGGCAGCGCCACCCTGAACGCGGCGGACGCCGATCTGGTGGTCCAGCTCGCGCCGACGCGCCGCACCTCGACGTTCGAGTACGTGCGGCGGCTGCGCGCAACGCTCCCCACCGAGTTTCCCGGCGTGACGTTCTTCTTCCTGCCGGCGGACATCATGAACCAGGTGCTCAACCTTGGCCTGCCGGCCCCGATCGACGTTCAAGTGGTGGGCCAGGACAAGACGGCCGATTACCGCGTCGCCACCCGCCTGGCCGCTGAGCTGAGGCGCATCCCCGGCGCCGTGGACGTCCGGGTACAGCAGGTGGTCAACATGCCGGAGTTTCTCTTCTCCGTGGACCGGATCCGGGCGCAGCAAGTCGGCCTCACGCAGCGCCAGGTAGCTAGCAATCTGCTCATCTCGCTCTCCTCGAGCGGGCAGACCGCGCCGAACTACTGGCTCAACCCGCAGAACGGCGTGAGCTACAGCGTGGCCGTCCGCACGCCGCTTTCCAAGATCAACGCGCTGGACGCGTTGACCAACACGCCGGTCACGGCGCCGGGACTCGCCGCGCCGCAGCTGTTCGGCAATCTGGCGAGCGCGACCCGCACGACCTCCTACGCGGTCGTGAACCACTACAACACGCAACCGGTGTCTGACGTGTATGCGGCCGTGGACGACCGGGACCTGGGCGGCGTCGCGAGCGATGTGGACCGGGTCGTCGCCAAGATCGGTCCGTCCCTGCCGAAGGGTACCCACATCGTGGTGCGCGGCCAGGTCGCCAGCATGCGGTCGTCGTTCGTCGGGCTGGGGTTCGGAGTGCTGTTCGCGATGGTGCTCGTGTACCTCCTGCTCGTGATCAACTTTCAGTCGTGGCTCGATCCGCTGGTGATCGTGATGGCGCTCCCCGGGGCGCTGTGCGGCATCGTGTGGATGCTGTTCGTGACTCAGACCACGTTCAACGTGCCGTCGTTGATGGGAAGCATCATGTCCCTGGGCGTCGCCACCGCCAACAGCGTCCTGCTAATCACCTTCGCGGATGACCTGCGGCGGGAGGGACGTTCCGCCCTCGAGGCGGCCCTCGAGGCCGGCTCCGTGCGGCTGCGGCCCGTCTGCATGACCGCGCTCGCCATGATCATCGGAATGATGCCCATGGCGCTCGGCCTGGGCGAAGGGGGCGAGCAGAACGCGCCGCTCGGCCGCGCCGTGATCGGCGGGCTGCTCGTCGCGACCTGCTTCACCCTGGTGGTCGTGCCGGTGCTGTACAGCATCCTGCGCGTCGCACCGCCTACACCACCGATCGTCATCCCGGAGGGACACGCATGAGCGCCGTACCGGAGATCCTGGAACAGCTCCACGCCAGACAGGGCAATCGGCGACCCGTCCCCACCTCGCCGCGCCGGCGGGGGATCAAGTGGTTGGGGGGCGGGATCGCCGGGGGCGTGCTGGCGGCGCTCCTGCTTACGGGCATCGTGCCGCGCGTGGCGCAGCAACACCGGCTCGCGGCCGCCGCCACCGCCGTCGGTGTCACCCTGCCCACCGTGAGCGTGACCACGGTGGCGCATGACACCAGTCCGTCGAGCGTGAGTCTGCCCGGCGCCCTCACGGCCGTACAGACCGCCGCCATCTACGCACGCACGCCCGGTTACGTGCGCCGGCGCCTGGTCGATATCGGCGGCCGCGTGCGCGCGGGCCAGCTCTTGGCCGATATCGACGCGCCCGACCTCGACCAGCAAGTGGCGCAAGCGCGAGGCGTGGTCGCTCAAACGCGCGCCGCCCAGGCGCTCGCTCAGGCCAACCTGGTGCGCTGGCAGGCGCTCGCCGTCGACAGTGCGGTGACGGCCCAAGAGGTCGATCAGATGCAGGCCGCCTTCAACGAGGCGGTCGCCAACTCGAACAGCGCCGAGGCCAACCTGCGGCGGCTGGTGCAGTTGCAGGCATACGAGCGGGTGGTCGCTCCGTTCGCCGGCGTGATCACGGCGCGCAATGTGGACCCCGGGGCGCTGGTCGGACCGGCGGGCGGCGTGAGCGAGACCTTGGCGGCGGGAACCGGGAGCACACCGGGGAGTCTGTTCACGATCGCGCAGACCGACACGCTCAGCGTGTATGTGACCGTGCCGGAAGACTACGCCGCGGCGGTGGGGATCGGGAAACCCGCGGTCGTGGTCGTACCCGCGCTCCCCGGCGATACGCTGCGCGGGCGCGTGGCTCGCACCGCCGGATCACTCGACCCCGCGGCCCGGACGCTCCTCACGGAGGTGCGGGTGGCGAATCCAAAAGGTGTGTTCCTGCCCGGGATGTACGCCCAGGTGCAGCTTGCACTCGGCGCGGGAACGCCGCCGCTGCGCGTCCCTGCCACTGCGCTCGTGATCCGCGACGGCCCACCGCAGGTCGTGACCGTGGCTCCCGATTCGACGGCGCGGTACCAGACGGTGACTATCGGCCGCGATCTCGGGACCTGGGTGGAAGTGACCGGGGGGCTCGAGCAGGGTGCCCACATCGTGATCAACCCGCCCGCCGACCTGCAGGACGGCGCGCGCGTGCACGTGGTAAGCGCACGATGAGCGCGAAGCACGAATCCTGGGGCCAGGGCGGCCCCGGGACCACTCATGACCGGGAGACAGCAATGACTTGCACCAACCGACTCCTCTTGGCCCTCGGTCTCACCGCAGCGGTCATGGGTTGCACGCGCGCGGCGGGCGATTCCGCAGTGCGCTGGACGGGCGGCGCTGCGGACGAGCGGTTCATCGCTGCTAGCGGTGCCGCAATGGAGCAGATGATGAAGGCCATGGCAATCCGACCGTCCGGGGATGTGGACCGTGATTTCGTCGCCATGATGGTCCCGCATCACGAGAGTGCGATCGCCATGGCGCAGGCCGAGCTCCGTTATGGCAAGAATGAGCAGCTGCGGCGCATGGCGCAGGAGATCGTGGTGACGCAGCAGCAGGAGATCGCGGCGATGCGGCTGGCCCTGAGATGAAACCCGTCGTCGCCATCGCCGCGCTCGTGGCGGCCACAGCCCTTACACCCGAGTGCAACCTCGCGGGGCAGGGGATTCCCGTCAGTCACCGCGACCGGGTGTACGCGGCGGAGCAGTTCTCGAACACCGTTTCCGTCACCGATCCCGCGGACCACAGGCTGGTCGGCGTGATTCGCCTGGGAGATCCGGCGCCCGGCAATTTCAGCCCGCTGTACCGCGGGCAGGCGCTGGTGCACGGCCTGGGGTTCTCGCCCGATCACCGTACCATAGTCGTGGTTTCGATCGGCTCGAATTCCGCGACGTTCATCGAGACTGCGACCAATGCCGTGAAGCACATCACATACGTCGGGCGATCTCCGCACGAGGCGTTCTTCACCCCGGACGGCTCCGAGGTGTGGGTCACGGTGCGGGGCGAGAACTATGTCGCCGTCCTGGACGCTCACACCTACGAAGAGAAGGCCCGGATCGTCGTGCCCGGCGGACCGGGCATGCAGATCTTCTCCCCCGAAACGGCCAGTACGGGTACGTCTGCTCCTCCTTCACCCCGGAGACGGTGGTGATCACGGTGAAGGATCACCAGATCGTCGGCCGGGTCCCTCAGGAGAGTCCGTTCTGCCCCAACATCGCAGTCACTCCGGACGGCGGGCAGGTTTGGTTCACGCTGAAGGATGTCGGCAAGACCATGGTATTTAGCGGGCGCCCGCCGTTTGCGGTCCTCAGGACCATCGCGACCGGACCGATCACGAACCACGTGAAGATCGTGGGGAATTCGAGCGGCACGTTCGCGTACGTGACCGTCGGGGGCTTGAACCAGGTCCAGGGGGTGTGGGACTCGGGTGACGGCACCCACGTCTACGTGGGATTGGAGAACGACGACCGACTGATCGCCATCAACACCGTGACCAATCAGGTGGTCGCGACGATTCCGATCGGGCAAGCGCCGCAGGCGGTGATCTACGTGTCCGACGCCGTTCCGACCGGGGCAGGAACAGAAGGTCTCCAACCCCTCGGCGTCGCCGGAGAGGCGGCCCACATTACCCTCGCGGCGTCCGGCGGCGGCGAGCCCACGAGCGTGTCGCTGTTCGATCAGGGACTCATTCAGGTGCTACAGGGCGCGGTGACCGGGCTCGAGCCCGGTAAGCCGTACGTGCTCGCGCTGGCGCGCCGCCCGGACGGGGGTGGGGATGGCCCGCTCGAGCCGCTCGCGGCATTCACCACCAACCCGGCGGGAGCGGCCGTCGTGAACGCGATCGGTCCGATCCGGCAGGTTGTGCGAGCCGGAACCGACGTGGTGCGTCGCTACCTCGTGATCGCGTCGGGCACACCGGCTCAGCCCGGACCGGTGGTGCAGACGCAGGTCGTGCCGCCGGTGAATAGGCACGCGTGGCGGCGTGGACAGTAGCAGATCGGCCGTCGCCTCAAGAGACACTTCCTCGCGGAGTAGGCCGCAATGAAGACGCGTACGTTGTCCTTGATCGTCGCGGTTCTTACCGCCGCCGGCGGTTCCCGGCTGGCGGCGCAGGGCCCGCGATTCAGCCTCGGAGGCGGCCTGACCCTTCCTGGGGGAGGTTATGGGACCGCCGACGGCCCGGGCTGGCATGTGCTGGGCGTCGCCACGCGGCCCCTGTCCGTCCCCCACATGGGCCTCCGCGTCGACGCGATGTACGGTCGGACGCCCCGAGAGGGACTCGAGACGGGACACACCACGTTGGTGGGCGGCACCGCCGGCATTGTGTGGCGGTTGCCGGGGGACGGGCCCAATGTCCGTCCCTACCTCATCACCGGGCTCGGCATGTACGGCGTGAGCGTTACGCGAGCGGGGCTCGCCTCCACGTCCCGCACCGGAATCGCATGGTCGGGTGGCGGTGGCCTTTCCCTGGTCGGGGTGGGGCCGGCGCTCGGGTTCGTGGAGGCTCGCTTCATTACGATCCGCACGAGCGGCGGCGCGACGAACCTCTTCCCCCTCAGTGCGGGATTCGCGGTGCGGGAGCCGTGGTGATCGGGCGGGTTTTCGCTTGACGCCGGCCGGCCACCGGGTAGCGTCGCCCAGCTTACCCCTTACGAGGTGGACTGCGGCAGAGCACCTTTGGGCAGGTTACCCGTGACGCCACCTAAGGCGCTTCGTCAGAAAGGGACCCGTGCGATCCGTGATGCTGGTTCGGTGCGCGCTGCTCTGCTTGGCTGGTGCAGCAGCGGCGGGCTGTGGGTCGGATAAGTCCGGGATCGCGGGTCCTGGCAACCCCCCATCTCCCAACGACGTGCGCCTCGAGAGTGACGTGGGTGATTATATCGGCGGGGGTCAGTCCTACAACTATACTCAAGCGAACGCAAGTATTACGGTAACTGCAAGTGGGGGCCACCTCTCGATCGGCATCGCCGGAGACCAAGGGTGGTCCGGGGACTTCCAGATGCCGAGCGCGCTCAACCAGCTCGAGCCCGGTAATTACACTGGCCTCCAGCGCTACCCATTCAACGACCCGGCGAAGGGAGGCCTCAGCTGGTACGGCGAGGGTCGCGGCTGCAATACGCTCTCGGGTTCGTTCAGCGTCGACAGCGTCAGGTACGTCGCCGGCAGCCTGACGGCGATCGACCTGCGCTTCGAGCAACACTGTGAGGGCGGCACTCCCGCGTTGCGCGGGACGATTCACTTTAGGTCCGGTGACACCACCGCGCCGCCGGGACCGGTCAGGCCGATTCCGGGCGGGCTGTGGCGGCCCGCCCCCGGTGCGACGCCGGCCACTGGAAACTATGTCTACCTCCAGAGCGACGCCGGAGACTACATCGGCGGGGGCGCGACCACCACGTACACGCCGGCCACGGCCAGCATCGGCGTTACTGCCAGCGGAGGTCACCTCTCCGTCAGCGTCGATTCGTGGTCTGGAGACTTCCAAGCCATGGCTACGCTCAGTGAGATCGAGGCCGGCTACTATGCCGATCTGCGTCGATACCCGTTCCACAATCCCGTGAAAGGCGGCCTCAGCTGGTACGGCCAGGGACGCGGCTGCAACACGCTCCTGGGGTGGTTCGCCGTCGACCGCGTCTCCTATACCGGCAGCGCCCTGACCGCGCTGGACCTGCGCTTCGAGCAGCATTGTGAGGGAGGCGTCCCAGCCCTGCACGGCGCCATTCACTGGGACGCCTAACCTCGTCAGCTCGCCGGCTTGCGGGAGCTCGATTTTTCCCAGTTGACGAACAGGAACCCGCCTGGCGCGTCGAACTTGGGCTCGCCTGGTCCGGGCAGAATTTGCAGCTGCAGCTCTTCGATCTTGTTCTTGGAGCAATCCCAGCACGTCAACGCGAAATCACCGTCGCGCCGGGTGCGCGACAGCAGCATCACGTGTACCATCGCGTTGTCGGTGACCGGCACGTCATTCTTGTAGAGGTGCCCGACCGCCCACAGCGCCACCGCACTGTTGATCGTGGGCACGAGTGGCGTGTGCACCTGGGTCACGCCGTGATAGTACAGGCCCATGATCACGCCGCCGAAGCGCGGGTGGTGGGGGACGTCCTTCGTCTGCACGCGGTCCAGCACGAGCTTCCAGCGGGCCCCGTCCTGGGTAGCGAACTCGGCCACGCCGTCGACCGAGTCGCGCACGGCGCCCTTGTCCCACGCGGTAAAGGTGAACG
>Ga0209577_10001330_pt1 | contig 24529 bp, 25 predicted proteins | sample GraSoiAngelo_109_FD_185874 | JGI IMG/M metagenome (GOLD analysis project Ga0209577, IMG submission 185874) | Grasslands soil microbial communities from the Angelo Coastal Reserve, California, USA - 14_0903_12_20cm (SPAdes) (version 2) | ecosystem: Environmental > Terrestrial > Soil > Grasslands...
GTGCTTGCTCTTGTTGCTCCTCGCCAGTTTCAAATCCTCGTCCGGCGTCTTGTCGATGTAGAAGAGCACCCTCGCAATTCGGTTCTGGGCCAGGCTCGTCCGCACCTCATGGATCCCGCCACCCAACAGCCTGCAAACAGGCATCCCGATGGGCCAGCCGAACTCCACCGTTTTGATGTCTTGCCCGATGCGTCTCCGACCCTGCGGCGATAGCCCCCTCAGCCATTCCCGCACCGGCTCTCCACCCGCGTCCGTGCGATAGAAGATCGCCGGAACCCGTTTACCCTAACCTTCGGATTCGCCGGGGGATTTGGGCTTTTCACTCACTTGGTGTAGTGTACCATCCAAGGTACATAAAGGCAAGAATCAGCTGACATCGGCGGTTGATTGTCGTCCGCCCGTGCCTCCCACGCAGCTTGCCGATGGCTCTTCCCAATCGTAGGCTGAGAGGCTCCGGTCGGGTACCCCATGATATCTCCGGCACACAGTGCAACCAAAACGTTGCATAGGGAGCCTACCAGGAAGTATTCGGCAAATTCCCGCTCCTGCACGTTCCTCTGAGCGAATTAGGCCCTTTGCTGCGACGACAAAGCCCAACGCCGCATATCTCCCCCGCAACCGCGACCAGGGTTAGAACCAAGCGCTCCAAATTTCCAATCAGGCGGCCGCGGTTCATCTCCACTAGATCAAGTCTCTTCGTTCCGGTATCGCTATCTGCTTCCGTGCTGCGCAATGAAAGTTGCGGAAGGGTTTCGGTTTTCCGGACCGTTACCACGGAATTGCAGAAAGGCAAGTATGTCTACAGCCGGTGCTCCCACGGGCGGCAAGTGTTCACTGCCCTACATGCGCGAGCAGGACGTATCGGATAGACTGGGCGAATTGCTCAAGCAAATCTACGTGCCGGAAACCATTTGCAAGCGGACCTGAATCGCAGCGAACAAAAGCGGCAAGAACGGATCGCGGCTCTGGGGCTGCGACTTGCTGCGCTGCGCAGGGATCAGCTTTACGAAGACAAGCTGGATGGGAAGATCACCGAGGAGCGCTGGACGCGCAAGCACCGCGGAGTATTCCGACCAGGAGCGGAGCCTCGAAACAGCACTGTCAAGCTTGAACCGCCCGATTACACCGGAGCGTCTCTTGACCGTGGCGAGAACTTTTGAACTCGCGCAAAAGGCGCATTCTCTGTACCTTACGCGAAAGCACACGAAAAGAGGCCGACTGCTGAAAACATTGCTTTTGAACTGCGCCACCGATGGGGTAAATCTCTGGCCTACTTACAGAAAGCCCTTCGATCTGATCTTCCTGAGGGCCAGAAATGAAAAATGGTCGGGGCGCCGAGATTTGAACTCGGGACCTCCTGCGCCCAAGGCAGGCGCGCTACCAGGCTGCGCTACGCCCCGACATGAAGTGCGCCCCTATTCTAAAGCAGTTTGCGATTTTGCGCCTAGCCTGTCTGAATGCGAGTCAGACACCCCCCGCGTAGCGGGTGGCCTGGTGAGTGGGGCTGCCTCAAAGCCGGTGCTCCCGTTGGTTTAACCCGTCGCGCTAAAGCGCGCCTGGGTGGACGAGATTAGAAGCCGCCGCTGTTACCATCCGCGGATTCTTGCTCACGGATGTATTTGCGGACTTGCTCCAGCTCGAAGCCCACGGTGGACACGGCGTACCCCCGGGCCCAAAAGTGCTTGCCCGTGAAATTCCGCTCCTTGCCGCACATCTCTTGCTCGCGGATTTTGAATTTCTGGACTTTGCCGCTACGGTCATAGGAAAGCTGTCAACAAATCGGATGTACTCCGGGATTTTGAAATAGGCGATCTTGCCCTCGCAAAAATCGCGAATTTCTTTTTCGCTGCAGGTTTCTCCAGCTTTCAAGCGGATCCAGGCCAGCACGACTTCTCCATGCTTGGCGTCGGGCAAGCTGACAATCTGCACTTCCATGATTTTGGGGTACGAATAAAGGAACTCTTCCACTTCGCGCGGATAAATGTTTCGATCATTTCCTTTCCACGCCCGGTGATCCGGAAATAGCCGTCCGGCCTCATCGTCGCCAGGTCGCCCGTGTGCAGCCAGCCGTCAGCGTCAATCGCTTTGCGCGCGGCTTCCGGATCTTCGTCGTAACCCTTCATGACGAGGTAGCCTCGTGCCGAGTTTGCCTGTTCTCCGATGGGCAAGGTTTCCCCGGTGCAGGTCGAAACGATTTTGACCTCCGTATTCAGCGCCGCGCATCAATCGTGGACACGCGGTGTTCAAGGCTGTCTTTGGGCCGCGACATCGTTACCAGAGGCGAACTCTCGGTTTGACCGTAGATCACACCATCATCCCGCTACAGTGTATCTCCTCCACAATACATTTCATGATCTCTGCAGGACAGGGCGCTCCGCCCATCGCTCCTGTTCGCGAAGTAAGATTAAACCGTCGAAACTCCGGGTGCCCAAGCTGGGCAATAAACATCGTCGGTGAGCCCATCAGCGCCGTAGCACGTTCTCCTTCCACTGCTTCAACCGCTTTCCCCGCGTCAAATTGCGGTGCAGCAAGAATGAGCCCGCTGACCAAACACGCGTGTCAATGTATCTATCAAGAAAAAGGGGCAGCGTAAAGAATGCAGTGAGATTCGATCGCCAGGGACTCAGTTGCACCTTTCCTGGCGTTTTCAGCGCAGGGATTCTCGCGTTGGATGGGTCTGGGCGCCTTGTTGGGGCGGGCCGGAAACACCGACCGCGTACTGTTGCCAAGGGCGAGCCATCCATGTAGCATAAAAAGCATGAAAGATCGCAGCCGGAGGAATGTATTCCTGTGCATCTGTTGTCTCTGTTGTACGAGTTTGTCTTCTGGCGCGGGGAGGCCGAGCTTCTAAAGATTTAATCCAGCCTCAAAGTTTTTCGAGCCCACCGCCAGGAACGACATGGCGGGTGGGTTTTTTATTTGCTAAAGCGATGCGATCAAACGAGTTTCCAAGCCAAGTATTTAAAGTAAACGAGGAGAATGCCAATGTCAGAGTATAAGCACCCCGAAGTTCTGGTTTCTACGGAGTGGGCCGCGAAGAATCTCAACGCACCAAACACGCGTTTCGTGGAAATCGACGTGGACACTACGGCTTACGATCAGGGCCACATCCCCGGCGCCGTTGGCTGGAACTGGCAAACCCAGCTTCAGGATGGCATCCGTCGCGACTTGATTGAGAAAACCGCGCTCGAAAAGCTGCTCGGAGCGTCCGGCATTTCGAACGACACCGCCGTCATTCTCTACGGCGACAACAACAACTGGTTTGCGGCCTACTCTTTCTGGCAATTGAAGCTTTACGGCCACAAGGAGGTGCGCCTCATCAACGGCGGCCGGAAGAAATGGCTCGAGGAGAAGCGTCCGCTCACCAAGGATGGTCCCAACGTGAGCCCGACCACGTACCGTGTCACGGCCACTGACGCGAGCATCCGTGCCTTCAAAGAAGATGTTTCCGCGATCCTCGACGGCAAGAAGCGCGGCCAGCTTGTGGATGTTCGTTCCGTCGACGAATTCACCGGCAAAATCATTGCGCCTCCGGGCATGACGGAAACGGCTCAGCGCGCCGGCCACATTCCGCAGGCTGCCAATATCCCTTGGGCGCAAGCTGCCAACGAAGACGGCACTTTCAAATCCTTCGACGAGTTGAAGAGGCTCTACGACGACAAGGGCATCAACGGCTCTAACGAAGTCATCGCCTACTGCCGCATCGGTGAACGCAGCTCACACACCTGGTTCGTGCTCAAGTATCTGCTGGGCTTCGAAAAGGTGCGCAATTACGACGGCTCTTGGACCGAGTGGGGAAATCTCGTCGGCGCGCCCATTGTGAACGAGACTCGCGCCGCGCAATCCGGCGTTGCCGTAACCGCTCGTTGACGCGGCAGCCCGGCGAATCGAGTCGCAGAATTGGTGAGAGGCAAACTGGACGGCGGGGGTTAACTCTCCCTGCCTTCGCCGCTCCTGTTAGAAACGGTTCTTCTTTTTGAAGTTTTGAACCGACTACTTACAACTTTCTTGTGGCGCAGTAGCCAAGTGGCAATGGCAAAGGTCCGGCAAAATCTGCCGAAAAAGCGGGCCTCGAATAGCGTCAATAGTTTACAAAGGCGAAATGAGGGGTAAATAGGGGCTGCGAAGGCATTTTGGGAGGCATTTTGGGTACAGGTTTGGGTATAGCCTTAACTAAAAAAATCCGGCTTTACCAAACCCGGGCGAAACCTTTGTCGACCGTGCTGCTTGCCAGAGGTGGCGATGCCGAAGTGGTCGAGGCGTCGGCCTGCAAAGCCGATCTTAGTGGGTTCGAATCCCACCGCTTCCTCCATCTTTTTGTCAGCTTGTAGCATCGTCGTTCTCACCTTTGCAGGTCGATTTAGTTTAGCCCCCTTATCGTTTCGACACACCCTATATAGACAAAGAGTCAGACGGTGTGATTGAATGGCTTCTACGAAAATTAGGAATAAGCCCATGCTCTCCCCGTTCCACGTATCCAAGGTGTACAACGACGGCAGCCTCCACTGGCTGGAAGGGGCAGTGAATATGGAACGTGCGACCGCGCGTGTGAGAGTGCTCGCGGCATCCTCGCCCGGCGAATACGTCATCACCAACTTGACCGGCAAGAAGATTTCAGTCGAATTCCCGGCCAAGCAGATAATGTTTCAGATTGGCTACGACGAAAAAGACCTGAACGCGAGGGCCGAACTGTTTCGGCGCTGTGGCCACAAAGTCATATCGGTCGCTGACAACGAAGCTGCAAAGCGTGTTCTTCCCTCGATTCACAGTGTCGATGTATTCGTCGTTGGCCACACGGCACCCGAACAAACGAGAGAAGAAATGGTCAAGTGGCTGAAAGCGAATTTTCCAAAGGTCAAAATTGTTGCTCTGATTCCGTCCGGCAATCGTCAGGTGCCGCGTGCCGATTACAATATCGTTGTGAATGATTGGGACAAGTGGCCGTCACTTCTCGCAGCCGCCGCGAGTTGAGCCACCGCCCGACCAACAAAAGACCGCGTATTTCGGCCCACTATAATAATTCTTCCGAATTAGCGTCTGTGTGCTCTATCCAGTTGAGCTACGGCCCCACTACTGCTAATCGCCCGCAGTGTTGCCGCTTTCAGTGAGTTATGTCAAGAAGCCCGTATACTGTGAATGGTTTAGATTTCCATAGGGCATGAAGTGAATGGTTGTGGATTTCCACGGATACTAATGCGTATGCGGCAAGTTGCAAGCAAGCGGTTCGGTTCTCTCCAAAAACGAGAAGCCGAATTTATCGAGCCAATGGAGTGCGCACCTGTCACGAAGCTGCCTAACGGACCGGAATGGATTTACGAAATTAGACTCGATGGCTACCGCGCCGTAGCGGTCAAATCTGATCGCGGCGTGAACCTATATTCCCGGCGACACAAATCCTTCAATCATCAATACCCCCACCTCGTCGAAGCTCTTGGCGAGCTACCGGAAGGCACGGTTGTTGTCTCGCGCTGTACATTCAAACCCAAGTGCATGCATCGGACGATAGACTCCCATGCCTTAAAAATCCCCGCCCCGAAGGGGCGGAATTTTCACTAACGGAAACGTCACCTCTCCATTTCAGGCTGAGCCAGCACAGGACTAGTCTCCTCAGATTTCCGAAGAGTTGCAGAAGTAGCATTTGGGGTAGACAAATCCTAGGTTCTTGATTGTCTTACTATTGAGACCGCAACTTGCACCGAACTGACGGAAATACCGCCGAGATCGAGTCTCTTTATCGCCGGCACGGGCCGGCGCTCCTACTCTTCGCCCTGGCGATTACGGGCGAACGGGGCCGCGCTCAAGATGCGGTGCACCAGGTGTTCCTAAGCTTGATCGAGAAAGGGAGTCTAAGCCGGGCGGTGGACAAGAAAGCATATCTATTCGCGTGCGTACGCAACGCCGCTCTCAATGAAGACAAGCTTCGTGACCGAACAACGCCACTTGACCCGGACGCGGCGTGGTTTAGTCCCCCAGACAGAGACTACGCGGCCGAACAGAATCTCAGACGTGCCCTGGACGCCCTTCCCGATGACCAGCGACAAGTCATCGTTCTCCACATATGGGGCGAACTCACTTTCTCCCAGATAAGTGACCTGTTGGGTCTTAGCTCGAACACGGTAGCGTCGCGATACCGTTATGCCCTTGCCAAGCTGCGCGACTCAATGTTCGCGAAGGAGAATTCCTATGTCAACTCCTGATGATGAGCGATTCGAAGTCTATTTGAAGCAGTTCCGCCCGCTTGCTCCCGAGCCTCTACGGACCGTGTGGCCTGGCCATCGGGCTCGGCGCACGTTCGGGCTGTGGACGTCGATTGCAGCAGCTGCGGCCATCCTTGTGATGGGTGTGCTTACGTTACACATTCGCTCTAACCGAGCCAGGGTAACCGAAAGTGTTAGAAATGTCGGAAACTCCGAACACTTTGTGGACGACCGACCGCTAACGATCTGGAGTGCAAATGCTTTGCTGGCGAAAGCGCCGTCCTTTAAAGCGATGGTCGACGACATGGCCTTTCGTTCCCAAACCATTCCAGTCCCGAAGGGCAAACGTAGTGCGATTGCCATACTAGGCCAGGAGAAGATCAAGCTATGAAACACATCCGTGCAGTTCCACTGATAATCCTCGCTGTACTACTATCGGGTGTTTCTGCATCCGCTCAGAAACACGTGCCTCTTTCGGACAATGCGGCTTTACGCTACTGGTCCGCATTCTCGCAAGTGCAAGACGTCGCTATAACGGACCAGCAAGCAAGAGAACTGAACGCCATCCTCGATGGCACGGCTCCCTACGATGACTTGAAGTACAAAGACTTGCTTGAGAAAAATACGTTGGCCCTTGAAATCATGGCCCGTGGGACCTCTCTTTCGAACTGTGACTGGGGCTTGGATTACGGACTTGGGGAAGAAGTACCCGTAGACTATGCGAGAAAGGCATTGGTGCTTGGGCGGCTCAACGTTCTCTATGCGTTTCACTTGTTTATTGCGGGCAACAAAGATGGGGGAGTTCGCGCTCTCACAGCTGGACTGAGGTTTTCGCATGATATCGCGAATGGTGGATCCCTTTTTGCAACGCTGATCGCAAAAGATCTTCTGGTCAGTCACCTTAGAGCCATAGGGGACATACTCCACCTGGAGCAGCTTTCTTCCGCCCAGAGAGCGCAGTTGTGGGAAATGGTTACGCGATTAGGGGAAGGACTGGATTGGCGAACCGCAGCAAAGCGGGATTTGGAAGCCCTTCGCGGGCATTACGCAGAAGACTCACAGACGTCAGCGGCTTTAACGCGGATTATTTCATCGTATGTTGCTGTTCTCGATGATCCGTCTAAGCTGCCGATGCTAAATGTAGCGATTGACAGCGCGCCACAGCAACTTGCGAACGTCATCCCCAATGCAAAACGGGTTCTGGAGCAAAAGCAGGACTTTATCAATAGGCTTCTGCAAACGCGGTCATTACTGCAGTGATTGTGGGAAGAATGGCCGACCCCCGGAACTAGCAGTGGGAGTCCCGATTATCGGGCGAACCGGCCATTTAAATTGACTTCTCCGGTTTCGGCACTCCCTATTATAACGCACTCCTATTTTCCTCGAAACTTTTGGGCCTCTCGCACTCCGTAGCTCCCCCTTTTATCTCGTACACCCTGGAAAGGTTTTTAGGTCTGATAAACGCTAATCGCCCAAGTTGATTTGGGTGCAGGGAATCTTACCGGTTTGAAGACTAATCAGAGTCGAAAATAACTACGCCTGTGCTTGGCTGGCGTCAGGATTCGGTAATTCGATCCGATAACCGAGATTTCGGAGTTGCCGAATCATTCTCCACGTGCCCTGATATCTGGATCGTTTGGTGACTGCTGGGCCCCGTTCTTCGTAACGGGTTCCCTGATGCAGAATCAGCCAGATCAGGCGACACTGTCGATGCGCGATGACCCCGATGGCTTGATTATGCCCGAGGCGCGGGACGCAACGGCGATAGATGATCTCGAAGATGCTTCCTTTGGCTTTTACGGCGGCGTTAGCAGTCTGATTGAGCAAGCGCCGCATGTGACGGTTGCCCTTCGGAGAGCGGTGACTGTAGTTCACGCCGGCGCTCTCTTCTTCGCCGGGGCAGGCACCGACCCACGAAGAGAGGCATTTCTCGGAGGGAAACGTCGCTGCGGCAGGGCCGACTTCGGCAATGATCTGCTGCGCGGAGTCCACTGCGAAACCCGGAACCTCCGCTAGCCGCTCGACCGCATCCTGGTGCGGATGGAGCAAAGTGGCTAGCTCTTGATCCAGTTGACCGATCTGCTGCTCGAGGATTTGCAAGTGCTCCAGGGTCATTTTCAGGAGCCGTCGGTACACGGGGTTGAGCTGCGTGCACGCGCCGAGCGCATCACACAATTGTTCCGGTGTAGCGCGCAACCTCTCATGGGCTAAGGCGGCCAGAGCTGCGGGATTGGTTTCTCCGTCAGCCAGTGCCTTCAACATGCGTCTGGCACTGACGCCAAGCAGATCCCAGACCAAGCTGGACAACTTAATATGCGCCTGTTCCAGAAGGGCCTCCAATTGGTTGTGTATCCGCACCAGGTCGCGCCGCAACTGGTACTTCTTGCGCGTTACCGTTCGCCATAGGCGTTGCTCGGCATCGGGCACAAAGCTCAAAGTCAATTCCCGAGCCACGAGCCGTTTTACCAGGCGTTCGGCATCGACGAAATCTCTCTTTCGTCCCCGTCGTCCGCGATTGGATAGCGCCTGCGCCAAATGCAACGTGCCGGACCTCCGCCTGGCTCCTTCCCGCTTCTCGCAGAGCGGCTTCCAATACCTTCCCAGTGTTCCTCATACGGGTTTTCAATATTGCGCCGTCGACTCCATGACTATTTCTTCGGCCTTTTGCTCGACGAGCCACGCAGCCAACGATCGCAGTTGTTCAGGGTTACTGCTAAACATCCGTCGCTCAAATTGGTATTCGCTTTCGATTTCAACGTCGGACACAACTACAGCCAGCATCTTCTTGTGGACATCGATTCCCGCTATCCGGTACGACATGACTCCTCCTGGCCGGTAGCGGGCGATGAGCACAGCGGCATAGAAAGCCGCTAGCCTCCGCTCGGAAAATCTGTCAAGGATCTTCGACCGCTTCGCGGCGCGCTAACGCGCGTCCTTGACAGATTTCCTTGCTGCGGTTGGTTTTCAGCTATGGGGAGCTGACGCTCCCCGATTCCAGAACCGGGAACGGGAGTCGCGTAACAAAGAGTTTGTACCAAACAGCCGAGCTTGACCGCCGAGATCAGGTGACTGCGCCAGTGCCTGGACCAGTTTCCTTCGAAAGGGGGAACCGAGGTCGATAATCAGGTAGCAGCACCTACTGAATCAAGTACACCCAACTTGCACCGAGCGACAATCGCTCACAAAAAGAGTGCGGATGGAAGGGTGGCGACAGAGGCGGCTTGGCTGAATGGAAAAAATTGGGGAAAAGAAGAATTAAAGATGAAGAACCAAAAAACAAAAAGAGAGAAGCCCGACGGGAGAATCATGCCATGCACAAAAAAGATGCCAAAGAGATAAGGGCGCGTCTGAAACGTAAGCCGACACGCTCAGCGTCTATATACTGACGCTGCACACGCGGCAAAGATTGGTCGACTACGATGCCCCATTTGGGACATGTCCTTGTCTGGAGGAATAATGATGAAGCATCTGAAAGCAGCCGTCCTTTGTTTCGCTCTGGCGATGCCTTTGCTGTTCGGCCCCACCAGTGCAGAGCGGTACAACAAACCGACGAATCCCGCACCAATCCCTGCGCAAATCCTCACAGCGAAGAAGGTTTTTGTCGCCAATGGCGGCGGAGATGAATCTCGGAATGAGGCAGCGTCGTACAGCGGCGGGCCAGACCGCGCATACAACGAATTTTATGCGGCCATGAAAAACTGGGGACGCTACGAACTAGTAGCCACGCCGGCGGATGCGGACCTCGTTTTCGAGATACGGCTGACCGTCTTTCAACTCCAGCGCGGGCGTGTGCTGGGAGACGAAAGCGTGGCGTCTGATTCCCAGTTTCGAATCGTCCTCCGTGACGCGACGACCCACGAGACGTTGTGGGGGCTAACCGAGCATGCGCAAACGGCCGTACTGCAAAGCAACCGCGACAAAAACTTCGAACAAGCACTGGCCGCAGTTGTCGCCGAGATGCAGAGAATTGCAGGACAGGCGGCGGGCCCCGCGAAGAATTAGCCAGCATTTTTGGTGATGGTTTTCAAGAGAAAACGCAGAGTGGGCCAAGGTTCTGGTAAACGTCGAAAACCGTCCATTTAAATTGACTTCTCCGGTTTGCGGACTTACCGGGCACTGAAACAGTGTGGGAATTACTTCGCACTTGGAGCTAAAATTTGGGGATGGTTCGCCAAGAGCGCATTCACAGTTGGTTCCATTCGCTCTTATCCGATTGCCGCTTCGCCCTCCGCCAACTTCGCAAGTCCCCTGGCTTCGCCATCGTCGCCGTCCTCACCCTCGCCCTCGGCATCGGCGCCAACACTGCTATCTTCAGCTTGATTGATGCTGCCTTGCTTCGTTCGCTCCCGGTGCGCGATCCTCAGCAGCTCGTTGTGTTTCAATGGGCCGCCCACAAGTCGCCGAACCTGAAGGGACACTACAGTTACATGTCCTGTCCGGCTGCGAACTCAGGCGCAACCGGTGAGCACGGCTGCTCGTTTTCGTACCCAATGTTTCAGCAATTTCATTCGATCCAAGAAGTATTTCCCAATGTGACTGCGCTGTGCGGGAACGTTGGACTCAACCTGAGAGGCAACGGTCCAGCCAGTTTTGTGCAAGGCGAATTGGTTTCCGGGGACTTTTTTGAAACGCTCGGCGTCGGACCATGGCTCGGGCGTACGCTTACTCCTTCGGACGACTCGCCTGGCGCCCCACCCGTCGCGGTCTTTTCTTACGGCTTCTGGCAAAGCGCTTTCGGTGCCGATCCCGCCGTCGTAGGAAGAACTGTTTGGCTGAACAGTGTCCCCGTAACAATTGTTGGAGTCTCGGCGAAGGGATTTCCTGGTCTGGATCCAGGACGGGTTCGGTCGATTTGGCTTCCCTTGTCAGTCAGTCCGCAAATTGGAATGGATTTGTACGGGTCCGTCAGCGGAGACCATCCTTCGCTGCAGGCCGGTGATGACATCTGGTGGGTTTACATCGTTGCGCGGCTCAAGGAAGGAATGAGCATTAGCCAGGCGCAAGCTGCGGCCAGCCCTCTCTTTCACAATGATGTCTTGGACAAGTCGAAGGAATTGTTCAAAGCCGACGATGCTCCGCGTCTCGTCCTGATGCCCGCACCCCAAGCCATCAGCGGATTGCGCGAACAATTCTCCACTCCTCTGGCCATTTTGATGACCGCGGTGGGAATGGTTCTGTTGGTGGCGTGCGCCAATGTGGCCGGGCTGATGCTGGCGCGATCCGCCACGCGGCAAAGAGAACTGGCCGTGCGGCTAGCTTTGGGTGCTGGGCGCGCAAGAATCACGAGGCAATTGCTCACCGAAAGCCTGATTCTCTCGGTTGCAGGAGGAGTCTCCGGAATCCTTCTCGCGTACTGGGGCGTACAGTCGCTTGTCGCGTTTATGTCTCGCGGGGGCCTGTGGCCGTCGCATTTGGCAGCGCATTTGGATTTGCGCGTCCTTGCCTTTACCGCGGCCGCTTCCATTTTCACGGGAATTTTGTTCGGTCTCGCGCCAGCGTTCCAAGGCACCCGCCTGGACTTGACTCCAGCTCTCAAAGAAAATCCAACGGCGCTTGCGGGCAGCGCATCGCATGGCCGACTGTTAAATCTCGGCGGTACCCTCGTTATCGCGCAAGTCGCGCTCGCTATTCTGGTTCTTTCAGGTGCCGGGCTGCTTGTGCGAACACTCAAAAACTTGAAAGGCATTAATCCCGGTTTTGATACGCGCAACGTCCTGCTCTTTCAGATGGATCCTGGTCTTAACGGTTATACCGAAGCGCGGTCCAAGAGTCTGTACTCGGAGCTGTTACCGCGTCTTGAGGCAATTCCAGGCGTGCTTTCCGCAACCTATTCCTTTGATTCCCTGCTGAGCGGCAATTATTGGGACACCAGCTTTCGAATCGAAGGAGAAAACCAGAACGCGCAGCACGAGACGCTCGGCCTTGCGGCGGGTCCTAAGTTCTTCGAAACCATGGGCATTCCCCTGATGGCCGGGCGCGTGTTTGCAAGGCAGGATTTCTCTTTGCCGCCAGACTCCCCGTGGAAACCCGCTGTGATCAACGAGGCCTTTGCCCGCACCTTTTTTAAGGACCAAAATCCGCTCGGGCGGCACATAACTGGTGTAGGCCATGAGGGCAAGAGCCAAGAGATCGTGGGCGTCGTCGGCAACACGAAGTTTCGCACGTTGCGAAGTGAAATCGCGCCAACCCTGTTCATTCCAGCAGGAGGCGGCGAAGCTGTATTTGAGGTACGCACTGCAGTTGATCCTAGAACAATCATTCCAGCGGTTCGTAGCGCCGTGAGCCAGCTCGACAATAACCTCCCGCTATTCAGCATGAAAACAGAGTCGGAACAGATTGAAAGGTCCCTTTTTCAGGAGCGCCTGATTGCCCGCCTCTCGAGCTTCTTTGGCGGGCTTTCGCTGCTGCTCGCTTGCGTCGGACTTTACGGACTTCTTTCGTACGAAGTCACGCGGCGGACGCGTGAAATCGGCATTCGCATGGCGCTGGGGGCGCGGCCGCCCGATGTATTGCGTTTTATTGTGCGCCCAGGAGTCGAATTGTCGGCCGTTGGCGCAGTCTTCGGCATCTTGGGAGCGCTTGGCGTGACTCGCTATCTCGCCAGCCTTCTTTACGGCGTTCGTCCGTTTGATCCCCTTACGTTCCTCGCAGTTGTTTTGCTCCTTGGTCTTGTCGCTCTGGCGGCTTGCTACATCCCTGCGCGCCGCGCTTCCCGTGTCGATCCCTTGGTCGCATTGCGATACGAATAAACCATACCGCCTTCGGAGTCACAAGCGAACCACGAAAATAATCTCGAGAAGGAGATATGCTGGAGCACCGCCAAGTGGATGAAGGCCGACCTATTCTGGCGCGATTGGAGCCCGAGTACGAATATGACCTGGACGCCGATGGGCGCAACGAACTGTCGCCTCTGTCCCAAGGCAGAGAGCACGCTAGGGAATTTCGGCAATTTGCTGACGTCCTCCGCTAGGCGGAAGGAGTTTGGCGATGCAAGTTATATATGAAGTAATGAGGTCGTGCGGTTGTGCACCATTCCCGGAGTGGACCGTGTGACCGCCTGGGGATTACTGGCCCGAGAATCCCGCGCTCCCGTGACTACCCGGACAGAGTCCCGCCCAGTTGCAAAGTGCCGCGCATCCGCGAACTGAGCTGCGGAACCGGCAGGACCGGACCGCCCCTTCTGAACTGACCCGCGTCTAGATCAGCTCCGCTGATTCCGCCACCCCAGCTACCGACAGGCCGAGTTTTACTTACGGGTTCGTCAGCAACGCCCGTACTCGCGCTTCTTCTGAAATCGGCAGCGCATCTCCATGTCCCAGGCAGGTGTAAACATTCGCTCCTTGGCCTGTCGTGGGCGAGCCGGTGGTCTGGTCCCTGTTCAAACAGAAGATGCCCCTTTGATTTTTCGTGAACTTCGGCGAATTCACCCACGCCACATCGTTGCGACTAGGAAACCGCACAATTACTTTGTTCCCTTTGACTTTTCCGCCCTTCAACACCGACTGGACTTCCACCACCGCTTCCTGCCAGTCCGGGTCGTGTTCCGTCACGCGCGAAGGCGCGCCCGATTTTGCCTTGGGCGCATTCCACTTCCGAACGTCTGTTACGCGCCCGACGACGACAAAATCAGACTTGTTCATCCGGTCCCGCAGTTCCTGGTCGCTGATTTTGCCTTGTTCCCCATGTGTGTTCGGCCCCGCACCCGTCACTGGAGCAGACTCGGTCGCTGGGCCCAGCACGTGCCCCAATTCCTTTACGGCAACGCCCGATCCAAAAATCCAGCCGTCGGTATAAAAAGTCGCTTGCGTGCCCTCTTGAAATCCCAACGCGTCCTTCACTTCAACGGTGACTCTGTCGCCTTTCTTCAACGACACTGCCGCCGGTTTTTTCACGATCGAATCCACGCGCACCACAATCGTCTGCGTCGATTTCGGCACGTCGGCAAACGAAGTGGCCGCAAGCTGGCTTACTGTGCCGGAGAAAACGATGCTCGATTGGGACATCAACGCGGCTGAATTGTTCGTTGCTTGCGGCGCTGCGTTCGCACACGCGCATAGAGCAAGCGACAAACTGGCTCCCAATAAACTGCTCGAGAAAACCGCTGGAATCTTCATCTGTGCCTCCTCTTCAGCTCTGTCGCTTCTTCCCGTGCCCTTCCGAACATTTCTCGTGCGCAACCGCGCCTCATGGGATCACCGGCACACTAAAATAAAATGGATCGATGGAAATCGGCACCGCGTTGCCTGCGCCATCATTCAAAGTCTTCGCGCTGAAATCCGCCGCGCGCTGATACGTCACGCCCTGCGGAAAATTCGCGAAATCCGGAGCATTGTTGGCGCAGAAAACGCCGCGAAATTCATTTCCCACCGAAAGCAGATAATCATAATCCCCAAGATACGGAAGGAATTGCCCCACCGGCTGGTCTGCCGGAACCGTCGCCAGCACAAAATCCTGCGACGTCATAAATCCGTCGTGCGATTGCACTAGATGTGTAACCCAGTGCCCGCGACTAAGTTGCTGGTAAAGGAAGCCGACCGCGCCGTTGTTCGCAACCGCCAGCGCGACGTTCGTGGCATTGTGAATCGTCGTGTGCGGCAAGTCGGTCTTCGACCAAGTCACGCCACGGTCCGTCGAGCGCCGCACATGCAGCGTGTATATGTCTCCCTTGCTCCCTTTGTCCGCCCAACCCACATACACGGTCCCGCTGTGGTTCGGGTCCACCGCAATCGAAAGCGTCGAGCCGATGCGTTCCTGTCCCAGTGCCGGCGCGTTTGACCATGGAATCGCAACCTTCTTCACCACTAAAAGCCCCGGCAGCTTGTCCGTAGGGTCCTTCAGCGCCCGAAAAGGATTTGCACCGGTCGCTGCGGCGTCGTCCCGCACGACAACGACGTCACTCGTCGCCGTTTTGCCATTAAATTTTCGCCAGCCGAAGAAAGCCGCGTATACCGTGCCGTCGTTGGCCACCGCGGGCCGCACCGATGGCCCGTCCTGCCCCGCGGTATTGCGCATCTCAATCGGAATCGACCGGTATGTCGCACCGCCGTTCACCGACACGTCAATCGTCGCCGTATGCCCGTTCGCCTGATTGAAGTCGTTCACGCCGACGTAAATCCGGTCGCCGCTCGATACGCCCAGTGCGCGCACAAACGGCTGATCCACGTTGCCGCGCGTGGACTGCACGTTCATCGTCGCGCCCAACGCAACGTCGTTCGATTCCGATTCATCCAGCGTGATGCCTGACGCGCACGCCAGCGTGCCCGCGTGCAGATCGCCTCGCGGATGGTTCTCTCCTGTGGCCATCGCATGAGTGATATCGCACGTCATGTGCTGCACGGGAGTAATCGCGTTCAGCGCCCAGCTCTTTCCGCCATCCTGCGAAACGTACACCGGCGCGTTACCGGTCATCGAAAACGGATTCGGCGTGAACGCCGAAGCCACCATCACTTGCGGATTTTCGTTTTGAATCGCCAGAAACGGCTCGCTATCCTGATTGCTTTCGCCGCTCAGGCTCGCCGGAATCAGGTTGACAACTTTAATCGCAGGCGTGGGAGGAGCTTGCGCTCGCGCTAGGAAGAATCGCGCAGTCGTCTTAAATGGAGGAGCTAGCAAGACGGCCGACAAAAGGGTCGTCAAAAGGGCGAACCGTGCGGCGGGCAAAGCAAAAGCGGGAAAGCGCAGCCACGAAGAAGCGCAAGCTTTCATCAGAGTGGTCTCTCCTGTATTGGTTTCCCCCGCGGGGACGTGTGTCCTGCGTAGGGTACGCCTGCAGGTGAGCCGGGTTCCGCATGTCAGGCATACTGTAGTGCTGTTCGTTCAATGCAACAATCTGTCTTGTAAACATACACCGGAGTTTCGTATTTCACAATGGCCCGCGTGGCAAGGCTCAAGCGGCGACTTTGTGTCGCCAAGCCCTCTTGGGATTTCGCAGCGCCGGCATCTTGCGGGCGTTTTTCGTTTTGCTGGGGCGGGGCTTGCCCGCCGGCGTTTCGTCACCCCAGTTACTCGGCCTCCGCTTCAACACGCAAACGGCGGAACCGCATCTCGAATTTCAAGTTTCGCTTTTCCGATTTCCATTTTCCGCTTCGCCGCGCCGCTTACTCCCCGCCCGCGGTTCTCTTCTTCTGCGCCCTCAGGAACGTGCCCTCTTGCAGCTCGCGAAACGCTTCGCGCAGCTGCTCCTGCGTATTCATCACAATCGGCCCATACCACGCCACCGGCTCTTCGAGCGGCTTGCCGGACACCAGCAGGAAACGAATACCTTCGTCTCCTGCCTGCACCATCAACTCATCGCCGCGGTCGAACAGCACTAATGAGCGGTTGTCCGCTTCCGAAGGCGGCGGCGCGGTTTCCAGCCATCCAACTGGCTCGGTGGGAACCTCGAGCGGTTCCGACGCATTACAAAACTTCCCCGCCCCCGCGAACACGTACGCGAACGCATGCCGCGTCGTCTCCACCGGCAGCGTTTTCCGCCGTCCCGGCGGCACGCTCACGTCGATGTAAATCGGGTCTGCCGCGATGCCTTCGACCGGCCCACTCTTGCCCCAGAACTTCCCGCACACCACGCGCACCTGCGTCCCGTCGTCGTCGGTAATCTCTGGAATCTCGGGCGCTTTTACTTCCTGGTAGCGCGGCGCGGTCATCTTCAACGCCGACGACAGGTTCGCCCACAACTGGAACCCGTGCATGCGACCCGCTTGGTCCCCCTTTGGCATCTCCTGGTGAATGATCCCGCTGCCCGCAGTCATCCATTGCACGTCGCCTGCGGCAATCGTCCCGCGATTGCCCAGGCTGTCTCCGTGTTCTACCGTACCGGAAAGGACGTAGGTAATCGTCTCGATGCCGCGATGCGGATGCCAGGGAAACCCCGCCAGATAGTCCGCCGGAACGTCATTGCGAAAATCGTCCAGCAGCAGGAATGGATCGAACTCCTTCGTGTTACCGAAGCCAAACGCCCGCCGCAAATGCACTCCCGCGCCTTCGATGGTTGGCTTCGCCCGTATCAGCTTCTTTACCGGCCGTAGTGACATACGCACCTCCCTCGCCGCATCTGATGCACTCTACGCCCCTGCCGCCTCGCGCTCAAGTTAGGGCCCAGCTCTCGAAAAGAGATTGAAAGCCGAGAGTTCACAATAGCCAGCGAGGGGTTTATTTCGGTCCGGGCCGACTCCTGACTCAGGGCTCACCTTGGGCGGGGAAGGGATCCACGGCCTGTTTGCGCGAGGGAGCGCGATGTGGCGCGGTGATAACCAGGACGACCGCGTTAAGAATAACAACAGCGGCGATAACGGTGCGCAGTGAGATGCTCTCGTCGGCAAAGAGCCAACCGAGAATGAGGGCAACAACGGGATTCACGAGCGCGTAAGTGGCCACGCGCGCGGCCGTGCTTTTCTGCAGAATGTAAATGTACGCGCTGAGGCCAATGCACGAGCCGAAAACGATCAGATAAGCCAGCGCAACCCAGGAACGCCAGGCAACATAGGCCAAGTGGAAACTATGAAACTCTCCGCTGAGGAGGCCAGCGATGAGAAGAGCGACGCCGCCTGAAAAACTCTGCATGGCCACTCCCAAAAGGGCCGAACTGGGCATGCTACCGTGCTTCGAGTAGATGGACCCGCAGGCCCAGGCGAGGCATGCGATCGCCAAAACGGCGACGCCGCGCAGATCAACAGGCTCCGAGCCTCCCCAATGCGACGAGCCAACAAGGAGCGCCACTCCGGCAAAGCCAAGGACGAGTCCGAGGAGCACTTTGGGTACGGGTCTGTGCCCACCGGGACGAAGCCAATCCACAATGACCAGCCAGAGGGAAACCATGGTCACCAATAATGCGGTTATCCCGGAGGGAACAATTTGCTCGGCCCAACTGACCCCGCCATTGCCGACAAACAGCAACAGGCAACCGGTCACAGCAGCCGATTTCCAATTCGCGGCGGTGGGCCGGACGCGGGTTCTCCAGCGCAGGATGGGATAGAGGAGCAATCCAACCGCAAAGTGACGGAGCCCGGCCAGCATCAGCGGAGGAATTGTCTCGACGCCGACGCGTATGGCCAGATAGGTCGAGCCCCAAATGACGTATACCGCTGCGAAAGCCGCCAGGACGAGCGGGGATGCGCCAGCAGATCCATGCGTTGCAGACCCGAAGGTCTCCTTCGCCTTGGGAGCGGTCGCCATTGGGGGCGTGCTGGTGGACATGTTTGCGCCAAACGTCTATAACTAGCCGGAGCCGGAAGCCAAATCCATCCGAAACGGATCGTCAAACAACCAACAAACTATCCACAGCTCAGGAGAACATCCATGCGACTAGAGAGATACATAGAAAAAACAAAAAGTTCGAGGACCATATTGGTTCGGCTTTCGGCGAAGCAATCCACAGAATGTTGGGGATAAGTTTACGTACCATAACTAGGTGTTGGAAGTTACGACACTTTCAGGTTTTGCCGCAGGTTGACTTCGACTTTTTGGAATGCCATCTTAACACTCCACACTTGCGCAAGCGGGGGGCCATTTCCAGAAAGTTAAAAGTGCAGTAGATTGTTGGGCCAAAGCCGGCACCGGCAAGTTTCGTTTCTGAGGGGCGAAATGAGCGCGACAAGACGCGCATTCCCGACCGAAGCCTGGCCAGGCAAGTCCACGGCAGAACTGTCCGAAGGGGCCGTGACCCCACACGTGGCGGCAGCGCCAAAGATGACCGCGGCGCAATCTGCGCTGGAAGCATCGCGTCGGACGCCCGCGCTGCGTTTAGTTCCTCTTCTGCGCTCGTCCCTCCCACGGCAATTTGTTCGCGTGCCAACGCACGCCGTAGGCGTTCATCCCGAGCAGCGTCAATACCCGCGCGCTAAGCTGAAGCTGCCGCTGCGCCTTCGCACGGTTGGCGGCGTTCCAGAGAAACACCCCATTACGTTGGTGATGCGCGACATTAGTTCCACGGGCATCTATTTTCTGTGCCCGAAGCTCGTTGCGGCCGGAACTTCGATTGAGCTGGAAGTTGTCCTAGTGAGCAAGCCTATGGGCCAAGGAAGCGTGCTCATGACCACGATGGCGCACGTGTGCCGCACGGAGGCCGCGGCCATGCCAGGGTGGTATGGCTTAGCGGCGTCTTTCGACGACGTCCAGTTCGACCATGATGATGATGTGCCTTCGCGCTTTCTGAAGCCCTGAGACTCGTTCGAATCCCCAAATCATTCTTGTCTCCAGACCGTCTCCTCCCATGGAATCCAAGGCCAAAGCCAAGCGCAAAATTCTGTTACTCTGAGCGCGATGGAAGCGAAGCGGAAACCGTGTTTGCAGGGCGTGCTCTTCGATTGGGATGGAACGCTGATCGACTCCTTTCATGCCGACACTTCGGCATATCTAGCGATGTTTAAAGAAATGGGCATCGCATGGGGAATCGAGGAATTGGAGAGACACTATTCGCCGAACTGGTATCAGGTGTATCGCGCAGCGAAATTGCCGCGCAAGCTTTGGGGCGAGGCAGACCGCTTGTGGCGTGCGCATTATGCAAAGCACAGGCCGCAACTGATTCCCGGAGCGCGGCGCGTATTGCATGCCATTCGAGCGGAACTCAACTTGGGCCTGGTCACGAGCGGGGATCGCGACCGCGTGGTGCGCCAGCTGCGTGAGTTTCGCCTGACGCGGTTTTTCTCGGCGCGTGTTTGCAGCGGTGATACCTTGAAGAAAAAGCCGCATCCAGCGCCGTTGCGGCTTGCGCTACGGCAAATGGAGTTGGAGGCGTCTTGCAGCGTTTACGTCGGCGACGCTCCACAAGACGTGGAGATGGCCCGGCGCGCCGGCGTCCGGGCGATTGGCGTGCTAGGGCCATTTCCGACTGAAAAACGTCTGCGCGCGTCACGGCCGGAGTTTCTCATCAGCTCACTCGAAGAATTGCCGGGGGTTTTGAATCGACTGCGCAACTAATTTCTTGCCTTCCCTTCGTCGCGACAGGATTATGGATTAGCCGGGGCTGGTAGGTTCGCCGGGGCACTAGTTTGCGATGTAGGCGGAAGCGGCTTGAAGTCGGTCCACTTGATGACGATGCGCACCGGAATCTGTTCGCCCTTCACCTCGGCCGTATCGTCAGAGCGGGAATAGGTCGGGAACCAGTATTTGCCCTCGACATTCTCGCGATACGTTTCGAATAAACTGAAAGGCAAATCCTTAATAACGTGGATGGGGCCGAGATCGGTCATCCATTGGCCGTAAGTTTTCACCACCTCGAGGTATTTCGAGTCCACCCAAACGACGCCGTCAAAATACGCTTTCTGCCGTTGGACGATTTTCGGTTTCACCTGAAAAATGTAGCAGTTCACCTCGTCCACTTGCTCCTTGCCCAGGTATTTCAAGTTGTAATTCGCGAGCTGCGCGGTGGTAAGCGGAAACGCGGGAATGCGCTGCAGGCTTTCGAGATCCTCCGAGCGGAGGAAGAAATGGCGCATCGTCGATTCGGGCCGCTGCACGACTTTCTCGTAGAGTTTTCCGTCGGCGTCGCGGGCGGGCTCCGTCACCAAAACATACTCGCCCGCAACCTTACCATCTGGGCTGAATTCCTCGATGCGAATGGTTTTCTTGTAAATGAAACGAGGGCGCGTGGCGAGATACTCGTCTTCTTTTTGCGAAAAGCGCTTGATAATTTCGGCCTCAGGGAGCGAAGGGGGCGCCGGGGGCTCAGGCTCGTTGCCGATGCGGACAACATGATGGTCGGGCGGAGGAGCCATGGGGCCCTGGGGCGCATCCTGAGCGAGAAGCGCCGAAGCACCGAGAGCAAGCACAAATGCAAGCAACAAAGCTGGTGGCAAACCACGCAGCCGGCAGGCGTTCGTTCTAACATGCCGCATAAATGTTTAGATGCGCCCAATGTTGCGCCAGGCGGCCTGGAACGAGGGCGGCCTGTGCGCTTTTTCGATTCTCAGTCTAGCGCAAGAGAAGCAGACTTCACCATTGAGCTTCGTCCAACATAAACAGACCCACAGCGAAGAAAGCGGCGGTGGGCCTGGCTCGCTCCACATGAGCCCGAAACCAAGGATCAGACGAATTCGCCGGGAGGAAGAAACTGCGCGCGTCTGCTACAATTTTTCGGCTTGTGAGTGAAACAAAAATAGCCAAGCGATATTTTGCGTCCGGCATGGTCCAGGGCGTCGGCTACCGCTTTTTCACACAACGCGCTGCGGAACAGCTCAAAGTCAGCGGCTTCGTACGCAACCTTTGGGACGGGCGCGTGGAAGTGTTCGCCATGGGCACGACGGAACAGCACAAGGAATTGCGGAGACAGCTGGAGCGTGGGCCGTTCGGTTCCGACGTGACGGAAGTGCGCGAAGAACCTGCAACGATTGAATCGCAGTACGAGAATATGTTTGTGATCAATCCTAGTGCGTGAACAGCGTGAAGTGAAATTAGATGGAGCCAAAATGGCGAGGAGCAAGCGTGAATGAATGATTTGAAGAGGTTAATCCGCGAAGTGCCGGATTATCCGAAGCCGGGGATTCTTTTTTATGACCTGACCACGCTGTTGAAGGACAAGCAAGGCTTTCGCACGTTGATCGACAGGCTCTGCGAACACTACAACGGGCACAAGGTTGACGTGGTGGCGGGCATCGAGGCGCGCGGATTTATTTTCGCTCCCGCGCTGGCGTACCGCCTGGGTGCGGGCTTTGTGCCGGTGCGAAAGCCGAAAAAACTGCCCTACAAAACCGCGAGCATTTCCTATGCCCTCGAGTATGGCACAGACACCTTGGAAATTCACGAAGACGCAGTGAAACCGGGCCAACGTGTGCTTGTCTGCGATGACCTGCTGGCCACCGGCGGCACTGCTTCCGCCACGGCCAAGCTGATCGAGAAGCTTGGCGGAAAGGTAGAGGGCGCAGCTTTCGCGGTGGAGCTGACGTTCCTGGGCGGCCGCAAAAAGCTGAATGGCGTGGATGTGTTTTCGCTGATTCAGTACGACAAATAACAAGCGGCACAGGATTTCCTCGCAGAAACATCCGGTGGTGAACGTAAACAAGTGGGGCGAAGCAGAACACGCGGCCGGCTATCTCGCCGTTGCGAATGAGGTTCCGCATCGCACGGAAGGAGAAAGCATCCTTCTCGATCATCTTCCGACTACGGCGCGGCGCATTCTCGATCTCGGCTGCGGCGATGGCCGGCTGCTCGCTCTGGTCTTGTCGAAATTGCCTCAGGCATCGGGTGTTGCCGTGGATTTTTCAGCCACTATGCTCGAACGCGCCGGCAACCGCTTCACCGGCGACCTGCGTGTCACAGTGATTGAGCACAATCTCGATTGTCCGCTCCCCGACCTTGGCTTGTTCGATGCTGTCGTTTCCAGCTTCGCCATCCATCATTTGACGCACGAACGGAAGCGCGTTCTCTACGAAGAGATTTTTCGCGCACTGACGCCGGGCGGTATCTTCTGCAACCTCGAGCATGTTTCCTCGCCGACGCCTCGCCTGCACGCGCAGTTTCTGGCGGCGCTCGGTCAAACCGTGGAGTCGGAAGATCCTTCCAGCAAACTCCTCGATCTCGAGACACAACTCGGTTGGCTCCGGTCGATCGGCTTCGAAGACGTGGACTGCCACTGGAAATGGCTGGAACTGGCTCTGCTCGCGGGAATCAAGCCTCTTCGATAGGCTCGCGTATCATCAGCGTTTTGCGTTTCGCTGCCGAATCGCTTCGAAAAGCACCACCCCCGTTGCGACCGAAACGTTCAGGGACTTCACGGGGCCGGTGGTGGGGAGCGAAACGACGAAGTCGCAGCGTTTGCGCGTCAGTTCGTGCAGCCCCTGGCCTTCGCTGCCAAAAACGATGCCTACCGGCGGCTTGTAATCTATCTCCGTGTAGACCTTGTCGGCGCGCTCATCCAATCCCACTAGCCAGTAGCCGGCTTTCTTCAATTCCTCCATCGCGCGCGCGAGGTTCGTCACTTTGGCCACGGGCAGATGCGCCAGCGCTCCTGCGGAAGAGCGCGCCACGGTGTCCGTAAGGCCTGCGGCGCGGCGCTCCGGAATCACCACGCCGTGCGCGCCGGCAGCGAGCGCGGTTCGAACGATGGCGCCCAAGTTGTGCGGGTCTTCGACACCATCGAGCAGCACGATCAGGCCAATCTGGCGGCGCGCTTGATTGGCGCTGGCAAGAACATCTTCAAGGCTTGCCGCAGCGCGAGCGGCAGCAATCGCGACGACACCCTGATGATCTTTCGAATTCGCCAAACGGTCGAGCTGGCTGCGGTCCTCGAAGCGCACGGGAATGCTCAGCTTGCGCGCGAGCTGCACGATTTCTTCGACGCGTGTGTCCTGCCGGCCTTTTGCAATGGCGATGCGGTCAATGGGGCGCTGCGCTTCCAGCGCCTCCTTCACCGCGTGGATGCCGGTCAGCTTGTCCATGAGGGCACAGTTTACAGTCAATAGTTTGCAGTTGACAGTGGGCGGTCCGGGCGCGCCACGGACGATTCCCGTCCTTTCGAGGAGCGTAGCGACGAGAAATCTCTCTTCTCTTTGGCTTTCAAAGAAAGAAGTATTCCTCGTTGTTCCCGCAATGACGGGTTGGTTTGGCTTCCGGTGCAACAGAAAAGCCAACTTTGGCATTCAAGTTCAGACAAGCGCCGCGCAGAATTCGAGGATGCGCGTGCGGGCTGACTTGACGGGCACGGCAAAAGGCAGTGCGGCCGCTTCGTCCAGTAACAGGATGACGCGGTCGAGTGATCCGTCGCCTGGGCGCCCTGCAAGCGCAAGCCGCATGGGATAAAGCAGCTCGCGGCCCGGCAATTGCAATTGTTCTTTCAATGCCGCGAAAATTTCCTTGAATCGCTCGGAATCAAGTGGCCCGCCTTCCAAAAGCAGCAGCGCCAAGTGGCGAAGAACGTCGCGCGCAGCGAAGCGGGACAGCACTTCGTGAGTTTCCACTCGGGCGAGGATTTCTTGCGCGTCGTAATGAAAAACGAGCGTCAGCAATTCGCTAAGTATGGCGCGATCAGCGGCTTGCGGCCCGAGAATCGCCGCCGCGTAACCGCACCAGGCGTCGATTTCGCGCTTAGGATCCGCGGTCAGCCAGCCTCGTTCGCGAAGAATCGCCAGAATATCGGCGGACGCGAACGGATTCGCGGCGACGGTGCCGCCGGTTTGGTCATTCGCAGCCATCGAAAATTGCATTGTACCGCAGGGGACACACCGAAAAGTAGTGGCGGGTCTTCAGCCCCGTGCTTTTCTTTTTCCAAATCCCGCCGTAAGCTCACTGGCGAATGCTCTCGACCGAACTAGCGGCTCGATAGCGTGGCCACGACGTGCGCGGCGATCGCTTCGCCGCGGCCAATGGCGTCCACGCCTTCGTTGGTCTTGGCTTTCAGATGG